>Ga0181538_10003246_pt1 | contig 15974 bp, 38 predicted proteins | sample PEATcosm2014_Bin_40_FD_119773 | JGI IMG/M metagenome (GOLD analysis project Ga0181538, IMG submission 119773) | Peatland microbial communities from MTU Mesocosm Facility, Houghton, MI, USA - PEATcosm2014_Bin23_30_metaG | ecosystem: Environmental > Terrestrial > Soil > Wetlands > Peat | place...
CAATCGCTTTCAACTCGGGCGAGTCAATCAGTTTCTTGGCAGTGTGGAACATGCCCTCGCTCGCGTTCGTGTTCAGCGTGACCTGAGCAGTTCGCAGGTTGCCCAGACGCGTGCAGTTGATGGTCAAGAAAAGTATCTTATCCGCTATATTCCCCAAACTTTTTTCGTCAATCATGATGTCCTCCTATGGGTTGTAAACGTTTCCGCTAATGCCACGGCGAATCTTGCGAGCATGAGCGGGATGGATTCCGTATCTCTGCCCCAACACCGTGCTGCTCTCCGTAGACTGCCTGAGGGCTTGCCAGATTTCAGGAGTCAACTTGATGTTGCCATTCCGTGAACGATGTCGTTTGATACAATCATGTATGTTATCCGCCTGCGTACCCTCGACCAGATGATCGGGATTACAACATAGAGGGATATCACATGTATGGCGGGTATTCTTAGGCCAATATCCATACGTTAGAAAGAATGCAAGACGATGAGCACCGACCATCTTTCGACCAAGACCTAGGGCCATCGGTAATTTTACTGCGCCATAACCTAGGGAGCCACTACGAGATTTCCCCGTAAATAGCCAATGTCCAGTTGTTTGGTCTAATTTAGACCAGAACTTTTCGAGGGCCTTTGCTAATCTTGTTGCTCGCATAATCTCTCCATATGAACCATCGATTAAGGAATTCCACTTCGGCATCAATAGCTGCAAGCCTATTGTACCATACCCCATCAAGAATCGGACCACCTACTGGACGAGTGTCGATTAACCATGCACACCCCCATGTTCGAGTCCATTGCGCCAAACGAGAATCATCTCGCACTAAAAATCGCGTAATGTAAAAAATTAAACGTAGGACAAAATTTCGGGGGATAATATGCGATGCGCGACGAGACGGCGAGTCTGTCAGGTGCAACGTCTTCGCCGCCTTCGTCAGAACCATCTTACAATCGCCCGTTGCTAGGTCGATAATCAACGTCGCTTCGTTCTGCATGTGCTCTCCTAGCGTTGCTTGAGTCTGTTCTGGCCGAGGATGGGTGCATTGTATTCGTGCTTCTTGACCATCCCAGCAGTCGATGCGCCAGCGGCCTCGGCGAATCCTTCGATGACCGCAGCGCAACCCTTGCCGTGGAAGTTATCCAAGTCCGCTTCCACGGTTCCCTTTTCTAAATCGAACGTCAGTGTGATTTCCTTTGCCATTTGTTATTCTCCTGTGCTCTCGATATCTACGAAATCCCAATCGACATCTGGGTCCAACTGTTGACGTGAGAGACGACGGGCTTCTTTTTCATCTGCCGCCTCGACTTCTACGTAATTAATTGCTTTCCAAGTCACTTCGAATTTTGCCATGGTCTCTCCTAGTTTCCCGCCATCAGATACTTGACGACGCGTTTACCGTTCACCACGGTATCGGATTTGAGTTTGAGCCCTTGCCGCTTCGCTTCTTTCTTCATGCGAGCGACATTGTACGCGTTCTTGAGCCCCAGCATGTACGGCGAGCCATGCTTGTGCTTATCGAAGTCAGAGATGATCGCCGTATACTTCCCTGTCGTCTCGTTCTTGAGAAAGCCGATGTCGTTGCTCATACCGCCGATGTCTTTCCGACGTACAATGATGTTGGCCTTCTGTTGTCTCATGTCGCCATGAAACCCCACCAAGTTCTGCGGAGTTTCATGTATCTCGACCTTCTTGTAGGAGATTTCTGTGTTCTCAGCCAACGCTTGAACCAGACATTCCCCATCGTTGAACTCTGTATCGAATGGGAGGTACGCGGACATTGTTAACCTGCTTTCTGGACGAATCGTCCTTGAATTTGTTGAGATACTCGATTGCTAATTTTAGCAAGCGAGTGTCGTCTTTGAAATAACCTAAACCTACATTGCAGTTGCGATGTATGATCCCACGAAAAACTTTCGTGACATGATCGTGATCAGCATGTGGTGCTTCTTTGCCAAACAGCCTGAGACATAAGGCACATCGCCCACATTGTTTCTTTAATTGTGCTTTGAACTGTTCTGGGGTTACGCCTGTTAACTGAAATCGTTTCTTGTCGTAGTCTTTACGAGCATGTTTCTTACGATACGCGGTGTTGTACGCACGTACACGGCTCTTGTTTGCGATTCGCCATGCACGTGTGTACGCCCGCCTTGCAGTGGGATCGAGGAGAGGCATTATCGTAATTTCCTAACACCCGCAGGAGCACTCGTCATTGAGTGATCAATGACCGTAGTTGTTGGGGTAAACTGATAAAGTCCCGGTTTACTTGCAGACAGATATCGATTTGTTGCGGACGTTCGCAACTCATCGATAACTGCTTTTTGCGACACTGTTAATGGTATAACATATTGTGCCGCCTCAATCAGCGTAACCCCTAAACGATCTGCTTTATCACAAAGTGATTCGATTTCACGACCTGTCCAACCTTCGGTACGGGAGATATTAAAATCCCCGGTCTGTTTACTGGTCAAATTGAACTTCTTGATCTTTAGTGCGAGGATATCTTTTCTTTCGCTTTCATCTGGTACATCGAAGAAAAATATTCCCCCTTTTTCAAAACGAGAAAGCAGTTCTGCGGGCAACCCACGTAAGGAGTTCGCAGTCGCAATCAGAATGATCTGACCGTCACTCATCGCCTCAACGGTAGCCTCAGCATGACGCAAGTTTTTCCCGCTATTGCCGACGAGAGAATCTTGCATACCTGCGATGTCAAAATTGATTACAGGCTTACCGAAATGCCCCCCGAGACAATATATAAAATGTGACTTGCTTGCGCCGGGTACGCCCAAAAGCAGAACACAGAAAACTTTTTTGTCTTCTGTCCAACTCAAAAAGTTTCCTAGCAGGTCACCCTTGACGCCGCTTGTATCCGTACCGGCACCAGCGAACGCCTTCTCGATTTCGTCGATGCGGAGAATCATATTTGCCCCACGCTTGCCCGCCATGATTTGCGAACAGTACGCGGCAATGTTTTTGTTGCCGCCCATGTCAGCCAGCGTTAGATTGTTTTCAGGCATCGACAGACCGTTAGACGCAGAAATGATATCGCGCTTTCTGGCCCAGAGTCCCTTGACGTTTATCTCACCAGTTTTCTTGGTGATGTTCATCGCAGCGGCTTGGTCTACTGGAAACGTCGGCAGTCCGACCAGCGCATCTCCGCACTGATTGAAGACGTCGTCGGTCGGCATCTTGCAGCCCGCCTGCTCGAAGATATCCGCGATAATTTTGCGAATCTCTTTGCGAGTAGGTAACGCCTCTTCGAGTGAGAGCACGTCATTGTTCAAGTCCGCAGGAGTGACCGTGCCCAGCGGCGTGAGCAGGATGAGCATCATGCCGTTCGATTTGTACGGGTCACGCACGTTGAACACGCCCTGAATGATGAGTGGGTCAGTGTCCCAGAACAGATGCGGATTGCAGACGAACAGAATGAAGTCCTGAAATTCTGGATTGTTCACAACCTGCAACGTGATTGGCAGGTTGGTCGTCGCATCCTTGTCAATGCCGCCAGCCGCAATCATTTTTACGACGGCCTTGGTGCCTTCGTCGTTGACGCCCTTCAGACCATTGATGCAGTCCCACACGGCCAGCGGGGTCTTCAGTTCCGCCGCACCTAATGACTTGCGAACGGACACGATGGTAGAAAGATTATCCGGGGTGTTGACCTTGACAATCGGCGTGCCTACATTCCTCGCTGCAACAAAGTTGCTTAAGAAGTTCACTGAGATTCTCCTGATTCAGATTTTTCGTTCTCGACTTGGTACGCGATGCTCGAAAAGAAAACGTCATCCTTGCATGATTGACACAGCGTCTCGTGCTTAGAGACTCGACCACCGCACGCTCCGCACTGATGCGGATTCGCTTTCGTTTCTCGTTCTGTCTTTCGCTCCTGCGTTCCATAGCCAGCCATGATTCTCTCCTGAACATGAGTTGCTCGCAGTGCACTCGCCAGTGGTCAGGTGCTAAGGCAGTCTGCCATCGCTTCATCCCCTGTCGTGCGCCCACGTTCCACCAATCGAGTGCACAGCGGGCAACTCGCCCGCACCTACAAACTTGATCCACGCATCGCCATCAGTTCCTCGAAGTAGATGCTGTACTCGGCCCGCAGCGTTGCATGCTGCATCATGTCACAGACGTAATGCAGAGCGGGCGTCAGTTTGTTGTTGAAGCGGGCCATGATCGCCCGCACTTGAATGTCTATCGTGCGTTTGTCTCTAGGCATGTGCGACCTTCCCTGTCGGGCCGATTGAAGTGGCAGTACGTTCGTTCTTGCTGTTAATGACGGTGTACTTCATGTTGACCAAGCCATTGGCCCGCATGTCCAGAATTTCTACGCGTACAAAGTTGTCCGCGTACACGTCAGACTCGAAGTCTGTAATGTTGCCCACCAGATTCATCATAAAGGCTCCTTATACTTGTGAGAATTCGTTGCGAACGTGATACTCAGCCGCGAACAGAATTGGGATTGCGAGATGGACCGGACGGTCATTCACGACCACCATGTTCTGTTCGCTCATTGGCAGACGCGCCAGATAAAAGCGGGCGTGTTCCAGAATCGTTGCAGCGGCATCATTGAGGCGTTTCATTATTTTTCTCCTAGGTTGAGTTGGATTGCTCACTCTGCACTCTCCGTTACCTAGGCTTCCGCGACAAGTCGCTGCCTCATTATCGAGGACGGGTCGAATGCAGGGTGAGCAGGACTGCGTAGCAGCCCGCTCCAAATTTGATGTTGCGTGCCTTCCTATTCTATTCGGTCGTGAAGACCTTGACGGTGGAAGTCTGTCCGCCTTAGCAATTGTTGGCTGATGCCATCCGCACTTGATAGAGTGTATGCCGTCGGCGGTCTTTAATCCGCCAGTGACGATGGGTTTGGCTTGACTGAGGCGGATATATTCGACGCCTGCCACTCACCACGCACGCACTGTAACCCGGTGCCCTGATTGCTCTATTGCGCCGAATCCGATTGACCACCCCTCGGAAGGTTTGCTGCTACTCGGCTAAGTTGTCAATGACCTATCTAATTACTATACTGATTCTAGCAATGTATCAAAAACTTCGCAAGGCACGAAGGTGTAATCAGTCTGGTACTTTCGTGCTACATGATGTGGTTTTAGAATCAACGACTTGGGCATATGGCCTGCGGCTCATGTACTCTAACGCATCCGCATTGGCCCATTCGGGATGCCTATCGAGCACGCCCAAGTACATGTTATGGGCGTCGCAAAGTTCGCCTCTGTAGTTCTCACGATTGATGCGATTCCCATCGTGGAAGTGGTCGCTATTAAGACTGCGGTCATCGTGTCCGACTAGGCAATGCGGATACTGACATACTTGTGTTGCGCCTATCTCGATAATCTGTTTCTTGGTAAACCCACCTCTGCGGAGTTTTCCGTACGCACCACAGCGTTTGCAATTCACTGGACGTTTACCATGGACACAAAGTCCACTGCCGCCGCACAATCCGCAATAGGCTTTCCTTACGCCATGCGAGCAGAACAACCCGCCACCACATTTCCTACATTGATAGCGTTGCATATCATGCTCGCAGAGTTTACGTTTCATCGTCACGGCAACCATTCTCCTGTCGGCACGCCATGTACGTACATGTACAGTGCGACTAGCAGCAGGCATGCGGCCCAGACCAGCAGTGCGTTATCTCGTATCATCGGATTCGCTCCTGTTTAGTTTGCACGCGTTCGTTCTTCCAGTAACGGCCTGTTGATGCTTTGAATGTGCCGTCTATCCAGCAGTTGCCTGAGACGACACAGTCGCCGGACAATCTCGCATGGCCTGAGACCTGTGCCGAATCGACTACGCAGACTCGCTCTGTCAGTTCAGCGTGGCCGTATACCAACGCGTGCGGGCCGACATACACTGAATCGTCCACGCGTGCGGTGTTGGCGACCCAGCCCAGTCCCCGTTTATGTTGATGTTGCTCATCTTCACGAAGGTGTGCAATCATACGTGTCTCCATCTCTTCCTGCCTGTGCACGCTCCTGTACCGGATACCATCGTTGACGCTTGCGGCCTAGATAGCGCCCACCTTTGCTACGTTCCACCCATGCGTTCCGTGCTTCGAGGGTAGCAAACGTGCGGACACGACGCATGTACATATACGCTGCGGAATCGCTGTCGTCGTGGAAACGTTGCGCCATAGGTGCGTGCTCTGATGCGGTTGCTTCGAGTACCCGCATCTCCTCGGGTGTCACCCAGCGGTCGCTCATGTCAAAGGCTCCTGTACTGAAACAAAGATACCAGCCACTGCCATGCCCTGTCAAGCCAATTTTTCTGTACGTGTACAAACGGTGTGAACTCGGCCCACTGTGCGAGGGTATCGTCATAGTCCGGTCTGCCCAGCTTACGCCAGTCGCCCATGAAAGTATTGGTTGGGGGCAATCGCCGTTGGCCCGCTTCGGTTTTCTTTTCGCCGCTCATGCCCGCCATCCTTTCACGATACACGTACAGTCTGCGCTTGTCAACAAAAATTCGGCCCGCGTACACCCCGTCGTAACTGTTACTCCCCGAATCCCTTTTTGGGTAAAACCTCGAATGGGCCGTATGGTTGCCCATGTATGGAGGTGCATAGGGGCCATTTGTTCGTCTCATTTTGAGACGCGATTCGTAAGTCCTTGATTCTAAAGATACTTACTAGGATACCATTTCCCGCGTATACGAGCGGATTCTAGCGGCACCTGAAAATTCTGGTATCCTACTACCATCCTGTACGCTCCAATCGTTTCTAGCCCTGTTTCCGCTCCAATTCTGGCAGGTATATGATTTCATCCGGTAGGACAATCGCCATTACTTCTGCTCGATTTTCGTGAGGATAGGACAATTCGCCCCTAGCATTGCGCTTACCTGTTCGTACTTCGACTGTAGTTAATCGCCCATCTTTGGCGATCACTAGATCGCAGAAACATGCAGGGCTAACAGAACGAAATACGGCATAACCTTTTTTGAGCAGGTCAACACAGACCTTTAATTCTCCAATGGCTCCTATTGTTGCCGTGCAAACGCCATGTCCTGCTCTGGCCCATTCGGTGACGTGAGTACGTCTGTGTCGGGGTCCGAATGCGGGCTTACACTTCGCCCGTAATTCGGCCTTTTCTACTTTATTCATGCGGTTTTCTCCCTGCCCGTGGTCCGGGCGCGTTAGTCCAATTGACATTCCTGCCTAATTTTCGGGGCGAGATTATGCACACTACGCCCGGTACTGATACACTTTGACACTACGGGCTATGGTTCGCCCGATGCTATGGTCTCTCCGTTGCACACTCCAGTTCATCTAGACGCGGGCCATTGAATACGGGGAATTGATCGTCTAACGCCCGTTGCCATTTCGCCCAATCATCAGGCCACACTCCGCCACACTCCTGCCCGTGTGGGCTAGCCCAATTTTGCAATTTGAACGAATCCAAGTGTATCTTTTTTCGCCTTGCCCTTGGCCCGCAGTCCGATCACTAACCCGAGTCTGTGGCTATCTAAAAAACGGAGATCATGCGTATCACCGTCTATCACAGGGAATCCACGCCAACTAACGGGCAATTCGTGACCACGTTTGACATTGAATACTACAGCAACGTTTAGCCCGTGCTGTAGGCAATCATGGGCGTCCTGAAAATTCGATTCAGACAATGAGAATGTGACATGGTAGTTTGGGCGAGTACGTTGCCATGGGCGGGGAATCTTAGTGTAATCGTAGAATTGGACTTCGGGAAATTCGCTTGCCAGTTGCATTGCAATTTGTGGGAGATCAGACGTACCGTTTACACGGATACAGGGAATCATTCCAATCTTGCCCGCCTTTGTGACTATCGCTCGAATGTCCGCCCGTAATTGCTCCATGAATCCTGCCCTATCACGGGCAAGCCATAGAGTTTTATTCACGCGGGCAATCTGAATCTTGGGAAAAACTCCTGCCAGTCCCGCAGTGTATAGGCATCCCGCCTTACAGCCCGCCGTTGCCATTGGGCAAGTATTGATAACGCCCGATTCAAAGGCAGGAGCGAGATATAAAATGCCCGTGAGATATCCGAGTGGGGCTCCCTTAATTGTCTTAGCACTCTCCATAGTCAATAACTTCAATCCACTCATTATTTCCACCTGTCTTTTCTTGAGATTTTGCTAATGGTTCCGAAGCATACGCCGTATTGTTCTGCTAACTCCATGAGTTTGAATCCTAATTTCCGCTTGGCCCTGATTTCCGCCACTTGACTCTCAGTGAGAACCGCATTCCAATGAATTTCATGCTTCGCCCGATTTCCTCTGCCTTTGGTAAGCATGTCCGCCGTGTTGTCCTTTGGCGTACCCTCAAACAAATGGGAGAATCTAGCACAAGCGGGGTTATCACACTTGTGGCAAGTGGAATGTTTAGGCCATTCTCCTGTCTCAAGATACCATGCGACATTACCCGCAGTTTTCGCTTGGGTATCATGCCCGCCTATGCCAAGCATGGGATATCGCCCGAAGGGTACATTCCATACCCAGCATTGCGTACCAGCGATATCGGGCCATACTGCTACAGCGCTCGCCTTTGGCATTGGGCCATCCGTGCACACCTTGGCCCAAAAGCGAACCGCTAACGGTTTTCCTTTTGGGCCACGTTCCCCCATTACGCTTGTCCGCCTTTGCTTGCCCAAACCACGGGCGAATTTTTAACTTCGTTTACTTGCTCCATGCGGGCGATAGTGCGTCTAAGATACTCGCAATAGTTCGCCTTAGTGTGCAGTGAATTGCAATGGACTAGCCCAATGAATTCGCCCGTAATCACGTTGACCACGTGAGCATGGCCCATGGTATTACATGGCGGGCATCCATAAAGGTTTTTCACTCTCACTTGATCGCCCGATTTTAGGTCAGTCCGGGCATCACAGCGATCTAACAGATTCGCATGGTAGACGTACACTGCATTGTTTCGTACTCGCATGGTATTCTCCTGTACCCTATTGCCCGCATCTTGCCATGGCGGGCAATCCACTACAGGAGATCACTTTACTTTGACTATCACACCGTCTTTCGCGGTACATGTCGCGTACCACTTGTGCGGTTCAGGATAATGCGGTCCCTCACAGCAAAACGTGCCGTCTTTTGGTTCATTTCCACCAAATCCGAGCCAGGAGACAAACGGGCCGGCCTGATAGTACGTCACTGGCCTAGGGTGTGGAAGATTCGCTTGTGCTTCGGGCGTTAGACTCGCCCAAACGTTGTATGATTCGACTGCCAGTTTCAATTCTTTTTTCGTCCGAAAGTTTTTCGTGGTATACATGTACACTCCGTGGGCTATGCCCTGTTGAATCGTGCGTTACGTGCAATCGTGCGGGCCAGTACCATGCACGATAGTATGGGCGAAAACAGAATGAACGTGATAGTCCTCATAAATCCTTTTGTCGTGCTACATCAATTACGCTATAGGTACTGTGCAGTTCTTCCCGCAAGTATCGTGTGCCATATTCCGCATCATCGCACACGTGATTGTTGGCCTTAAGCCAATCAAGGGCAGTTTGTAGGAAACAATCGCCATACCCGTATTGATAGGGCAGGCAAACCAGCAAGTGATTACCTTGGAAGATTCGCACGGAGTGATAGGTATTACCGTACGTCTTTTGAAACCAGCGACGGCCTTCAATATGAAACATTAGACACGCTCCATTGGGCAAGTATAGTGTATCAGTACAGCGATCACAAGCGCACAAACGGGCCATGCGAGAGTAATCATAGTTTCACCGTGACTAAAACCGCAATGCCCAAAAAGAATAGGACTAGATAGAACAGCGAAATCCAGTCCATTATGCACGCTCCTGCTCGGATTGCTCCTCCCGAATGTCACAGCCTGCTAGCCAAACGATACGGTCAAGGTTAGTCTCGTGGTCCGCCAGTTCATCGGCATCCCATGCCCCGTATTCTTTCAGGAAGGCCCGCACGGTTTCAGGTTTCAGATCATCCAGTTGTTTCGCTATGTAAGGCACTTTGCGAAGTGCGGACACATCCTCATCACATGGCCCCTGATGGCTCGCTGACTCTGCATCCTCCAAAGTCATCTGAAACTCAATTTGTCCTGTTGCTTGATACCATTGAAGTAATTCCACTATGCACGCTCCAATCGGGCGATCTCTTCCGCTAGTTCTGTATCGGCCCTGTCCAATTCATCCGACAGGGCAATTAGTGATTCGAGCGTGCGTAACGCCCGTGCGGCCTGTTTGCCTGTGCTGCCACCACGATACGAATGTAGACGTATATTGCGCTCGTCATTCCCGCAATGCGTGCAACAATCGTATAGGTGATGCCCAAAGTCAAGGTGACAATGCCCAACAGCGGTACAATTCGGGCAGGTATCAGCGGGCCATATGCCGCTAGCTACTTGTGACGCGAATAACGCATCTTTTCGGGCAAACTGTTCCGTTTTCATCGCTTGTTCCCGTGTCCGTTTCTGTTTCATATTCTCTCCTGTCCGCTATCGCGGTACGTTTAAAGTAGAGCAATTTTTTCGCCATCGGGCCATTCTAATAGAATCAATCACTTGTGAGCGTAACTGTTACTTTAGACATGTAAAGAATTGCCATTTGAGAGACAATTATTGTCCCTCTTCCCGTTAAACCGTACGTATACAACGACATGCGAGCAATCGAGTAATGACAAATTGTGTCGTTGACTTGTTACACTCGCCCGTGTTACAAATAGATTATGCGATATAACGCTAAGAGTAGACCTAGACCAGTCGGCGCAAGCATACCCAAAGCGGGCTCATTGCCATGCGTATTGCATCCTAATGCTTTGCCTTACAAGTCTAAAGGTAATGGCAATCGTTGTTCGGAATGTTTTCGCATCCAAAGGCGGGCTCGCTTTGATGCTATGGGCGATTCTATCGGCACGCGCTATGCTAATGCTCGCTGGCAAGCTAGTCGGCGTGGGCAGGAGTTTGATATAACAATAGAACAATACTCGGAGATCATAGCCCGTCCGTGTGTGTACGCGGTACAGCTAAGTGACGTGCAATCCGGCATAGATCGTAAGGATTCGGGCAAGGGATACACACTTGAGAACTGTCAACCGTGCTGCCCGCGTCATAATCTATTCAAGTCGGACATACTGACCCATGAGCAGGCATTGGATGCGGTGAAACGTTATGTCATTCCATGCGGTACAACTGGGGCGGGTCGCAAGCGTAAGGCTTAGTGTACACGTACAATCGGCATGATCCGGCCAATTCGGGCCAATCGACCTAGGCCGCTCTAAGAGAGTACAAGCCTTCTGTTTGCTACCGTGTCGGTGTACTCCACTAATACACCTATTCCAGATTCCCCAGATTCCCCGCGGCTAGGCTCAAGCACCCTCGTCTCAAATTGAGACTGGGAATCTTGGAATCAATGTTACACTCGCCTGAGTGTTACTTCCACCGTATGATATAAAGTTACACTAATGGAATCAATAGGTTAGCACGGGTACGGGTCGGGGGCAATGTGGTGACCTTCGTGCGTAGCAATCCGATTGCCAGATTCCCCAGATTTTTCACAATTGAGAAATAATTGACATGTCCGTAAATCTTTGAATCTAAGGGACTTACAGGGGGTCACTGAGCAGAATAGAAAGGCGGGCCGGGGGAGTCCCCCCCACCCTCCTGCCAGCGGCCAGCGCCTTGCCTAGCCACGGGGAATCTAATCACAGGAGTCCCTTTTCCGTTCCTATCCTATACGCGCAGTAGGACTTAAGTACCTTCTTTTTCTATTCGCTGGGTGGGGGTATGTATTTTTGGGGTGGTAGGAGTCTCAGGATGAGATACAGGTAGGGTGGTAGGAATGGGTGGTAGTCTCAATATGAGACGAGGGTACTACAATAATTTATGTAAAGAATTTTTATGTAAAGAATTTAGGCAGTCAAGTCGGCCATCGATTTGAGACACGCGGCCCACTTCTTATCCATCTCGTCGGCCAAGTCGAGAATCGCTTCGTCGAAACTGCCGGGAGTGACGAAGTTCTCCGGATGGTCATTGATATTTAGGCCATACATCGGGCGCGGAGTAAAATTCATGACCTCCTGAACACCCTCGGTCATACAGGGACAGAACGGTTTATCCCGCCCAGAATAGCCGCCCGGGCAGACATAGATTAAGGGTCTCACGGGATGCATCAGAGCACGCGCTTTCCTGCGGGCCGTTTTGAAGCCGGGTCTATATGCCAAGGTTCCTCCGCGAACGGCCTGCCGCCTGTCCGATATAGAAGAAATTGGCTCTCTGTTTACCTGCCTCAATCCGGCCACGCACCATGCACGTAGGATGTTTACAAGTCACACTCTGGCCGACTTCGCCGCATTCGACCGTCATCCAGTGCTTGCACGCGAAGCAGTAGACAGGAATCTGGAACATGTGCATTTGTTCGCCCTGTTCTTCCCAGCTTCGAATAATCACGGGGTCTCCTAAGACTTCTTGCTCGTCTTCAGCAGCGGCCCGGAAGAATGGAATCCGGAAGAATAGTATCCGGACAGTGGCAAAATAAGAATCCGGTATAGAGCGAGCACCCCACTGGCCGTCGCGGGGTTGCTCGATGGTCTTTTCGAAAGGGGTACACCGTTTTCATCAAACATTCTCTCTTGCTGCCCGCTAGAGTTCTCCCAGAGACTGTCCCATGCTTCCTGCGAGATTTTCATGGTCGTCACGGGGTCTCCTCGAACATCCTCATCTGGATAGCCACGTCGTCATGCCATCGTCCATACAGGCATCGAGAACGCCACCACCAATTGAAAGATTCAGCTTCTTCATTCCCACCATGAGACGGCGACTTCCAGTAAAGGGTCAGGCACCAACTCCAAGAGATAGGCACGCCGGGAGCGCCACCGCAGAAAGCCGGATGGATGCGAAATCCCCAGCCACAGAGGACGAATTCCATTGCCACCCCTAGCTCCTCGCCATAATCATTGCCAGTCGAAGAATGTCAATCTCTTCTTGCCCATCTGGTCGGCCAGTTCGAGAATCGCTTCGTCGATACTGCCGGGAGTAACGAAGCTTCCCATGCTTCCTCTGCCAGACACCGGGCGTCATCAACGGGTTGTATACTGCCCACCCAGCCTGTCGAACAGTTATGTTGATAAGTGACCGCCGCATAACTGGCTAGAAAAGTCACGATATACGCTTGGATGAATTTCTCTTTATCGTTCATGGTTTTCATTGTTTCCACTCCCGCCACATCTCGTCCATGATTTCGCCATGTGCTTCTCGGCTTCGGTACGGATACGCTCGCGCTTCCGCATGCCGGGGTCGATGGGCCACGTGCTCACCCCGTGACCGCAGATGAGCGCGAGCAAGATGATAAACGCGAACGGCAACCACTCCCATGCCCACGAATCCATGATCATCATTTCTTCCTCCTGAACTTCATAATGCCCCCTTCATCATTTCGAGAATATCTGACGGTGATTCATGGACGAACAGCCGCACGCCCGATTCTTTCAGTGTCAGGCAGGAGCCGCTGTACCAAGAGGTCACGTTGGAGATGTCGTCCATGTCCTGATACATCTCTTTCGTGGGATTCAGGTACTCGTGGAGCGTGATCAGGGTCATAGGGCACCGTCCGTGAATCCGACGCACTGGTTTGCTACCAGCACGGTATGCGTGTGCCAGCCATTCCTCACATCAGGACGTGTCCCGTATCGAACGATCTGGATGTCATCCTGCTGCACACCCAAATATTTTGCGAGGTCGCTGAGCCCATCGACGTGATGGACTTCGGCCATGCTCTGGCTGAAGCCGCCTCTCTGCGGTCTGTATTTCATAATCCCCTCACAATCTTCTTCGTAAAGAAATTCGTATGATAGACTGCCGTGTCCAGCATGTACGGTGTGATGAGATAGCCGTCGAACGGAAATCGCTCGGAAGCCTTACGAATCGCTTTGTCGCTGGTCACCGCGACGTTCGCCAATTTGCGACTGGTCGTGACGGCGATCACTTCCGGTCCTTCACATTCAACGACACCCGCTACAACGAACACCCTCCCGCTAGGCTTCTGCTTTCCGCAAGTGATCTTAGAGGACATATTGCACTCTCCTAGTGTCGTTCTGATCTAGTTCGTACAACTCGTGCCAGAGTTCGACAGACGCGGAGTTAGGCATGACCATCTGTATGTTCAGGATCGCCGTTATCTTGCTAGAGTCAGGCTGGACCTTCACCGTTGGCGGAATGCTGAACAACTCCGCGAGCGTCGTGTGCGGGTCGCAGTTCATGTTCTTTGCGACGTTCGCACTCCACCGCTTCCAGTCCCTCGCGTAAAGCCTGCCGATCTGTTGGATGCTCATCTGCGGAGAATAGCGGCCTGATTCGACGCACATCTTGCGGACTTGATTCTGCAACGCGGCCCATCCCCAATAATCGTTCTTGAAGATGACATGGCCGAACCTATCTACACCACGCTGTCCGGGGAAAGAGTAGCCCGCGACAAACTTCAAATCGCCGGGGTTGTGATTCCTGTTGGGAATCGTGCCGGGGCGGAAGAACCCTTCCTGCTTCGCAATCGCCCAAGAGAACTGGCGATACTGGCCGCAGACATCAGCACATTCCGCAGGAACAGTCGAGGTCGCACGGTTCTTCGTCGTCCCAATCACGCGTGTCGGGGAGGCACCTTTCACAGTCCGGGTCTGAGCAATGGCCTGCGGATTTGACATCAGCCAGATTCCAATCAGCGTACTCACCGATATAAGCCTCAGTAACTTTCGCATTGGTGTCCTCCGATTCAGGTATCAGTCTGACAGAAAAAATGGACTCCGTCAAGGGGAATTTCGTGCCTTCGGTAACGTTACTTTGGTCACTCAGGCTTTCCTCACTAGGTTCTTCGCCAGATTGCTCGCTGGGTTTACTTTCAACGTCTTTGCCGCAGGAACAGGGTCGGGCAGACTCATGATAAAAGTCGTATATGGTGCCGCCTTCTTGGTCACCGGGACGACAGCGACTTCTATCGTCTTGCACATAATCAGACCGCTCGGTTCGTAAGCGACTTCAAACTTCCCGCCGTTTTGGTACAGCGGGTCGGCGTCCACGAAACGCATGCGCTCTTGTGCCGCATCCTCGGAGACTGGCTTCTCTGGTGATTCAGGCTCAGGCTCGCCGTCCCAATCATCCCAATCATCCCAATCTTGACTCACGGCAACCTCCTGACCATCATCAGCCCGTCATTCGGCTCGAAGTAATTCTCCTCGACACTGACGACTCTGAATCCGTAATCGAAATAAAGTTTTTGCGCGGGGTTGGTCGCGTCAACGTGTAATGAAATCTCTTTGTCTTTGTTCAGCGTGTATCTCTTGATGATCTCCCACAGCATGTTGCCCGCGATGCCGCGTCTCTGCCACTTCGGGTCCACCGCGATGTTCCAGATGTACGGCTGGTAAATATTCTGGATGATGGCAAACCCCAAGATAGTTCTCGTGCTATCATCTTCCGGGTCGAGGCGAGCGACGAGAACATCACTTACGGTGATCATGTCATACATTGTCTGTTGGGGCGGGCGATACTTGCCGTTGTAGCACGCGTCCGAAATCTCCATCACTCTGTCGAAGTCTTCTCGCTTGTAGCCGAAGTCAATCCGCATGTTTCCTCCGCTTCTAATTCCACGTCCCGAAATTTTCGCCCTCGGATTGTAAGCCATCAAAACTCCATGAGGCGGACCATGAGTGCAGCCATGGACGCGGAAAACGCGCCCACGAGCCCGCAGATGACCGCAGACGTGATGTCATACGTGCTCAGGCTCACGATAATGCCGACGAAACTGATCGCGGCGAAGAACGTACTCACAATTGCGGCAATACTGTAAACGTAGTTCATGATGTCCTCCTACCATCCATAAGGCCATTAATTCGTTTCGAAAGTTTCATCGAAATCCATTTCAGTCAGGACGACTCTAAGAATGACCGACGGTGATCGCAAATCTTGCAGCTATCCTTTCGAAAAAAAAAAAAAAAAGACGAAACGTAGACGCCCGCACCCCCCCAACTTCTATACAAAGACACC
>Ga0181538_10003247_pt1 | contig 15973 bp, 17 predicted proteins | sample PEATcosm2014_Bin_40_FD_119773 | JGI IMG/M metagenome (GOLD analysis project Ga0181538, IMG submission 119773) | Peatland microbial communities from MTU Mesocosm Facility, Houghton, MI, USA - PEATcosm2014_Bin23_30_metaG | ecosystem: Environmental > Terrestrial > Soil > Wetlands > Peat | place...
CCAGCAACGGACACCCCGCCGATCGACGTGCTGCCGCCCTGAGTTCCGCCTCCGGCGCTAGTTCCTGTCCCGTTGCCGCCGCCGCCGCCGCCGCCCGCGATCTCCGTGATCTCTAGGCTGGTCGCTCCGGTGGGCGTGCTGTAAGTTCCGCTGCTGGTGATGTAGGTCGTCACCGGCGGCGCCGCGTTTATCGTCTCCAGTTCGAAAACCGACCCGTCATAGGTCACCGTGGCGATCTGGGCCTGCAGCTCGCCGCCGACGAGGTTCACAAGGCCCGCGCTGGTCTTCTTCTGGATCGTCGTCGGCGTCAGCGTGTTCTGGCCGATCACCGAGAGCGTCGCCGAGCCGGTGTTGGGAGTCGAAGGGATGTACCGGATCGGTACGCCGAGGATGTCCGCGAACGACAGGACGTTGTTCAGCGTCAGCGTTTGCGCGTTCGGGTTGCCTCCGGTAACCGATCCAGTGCTGGCGAAGTTGGCCTGGTCGGCGAATTGCGCGCTCGCCGTGGCGCCGGAGAAGATCAGCGCCGCGGCGACGGACAGCGCGACGAGGCTGCGGCGCAGAAGGTCGGCGATCATGGCTTGAAGCTCCAGATGTTGCTGCCGTAGTAGCGGAAGTAGGCGCACTGCCGGTTCACGTTCAGCAGCTCGTTCGCCGCGCCGGCGATCGTCATCCCGGCCGGGGCGTTGACCGTCACCGGATACGCATTGAAGTTCGCCGCCAAGTCCTCGATCGCGTAGATTTGCCCTTGCGCCACGCCCGCAGGCAGCGTGGTCGAGGAGACGTTGACTGACGTCGTCCGATTCAAGCCGACGCCGCCGGTGACGTCGGCGGTCGTCATCGTGAACGGGCCGCTCGCCGTGACGATGCGCGCCGGATAGACGGCGGCCGATTGCTGCATTGCAGCCATCTGCCCCGCCGTCACGAGGTTCGCGCAGAGATCGCCGGCGAGCCAGTTGAGCGCGACCGTGCCCTCCTGCGCCCGCACCATCGTCGACATCACGTCGCCGCTGCGCGTGGTGACATAGCAAATCTCGGTCAGGAGCCCGGTGGCGGCATCGTTGAACGTGAAGGCGAACTGCTGGCCCGCGGACGGGTTCGGAAAGAGCGCCCCGGTGCCCGACGATACCGTGCATGTCGTCGCCGTGCTCGCGATCGGGGCGGCGAGGTCTGACGAAGCGTCGTTCGCGAAAATGAAGATGGCCACCGCCGCTCCCTCCTCAGATCAGGACTGACACCTTAAACTTAATCGGCATGATAAGCACGCCCGAATCCATCGCCTCTTGGAACACCGGCTCCAGGGCGAACTGCGGCTGCGGCGACGGCGCGAACACCGTCTTCAAGCCGTTGTAAGTCATCCTGTTGAAGCCGAAGCGGTTGTAAAGAGCGCCGCCGGTGATCGTCCTGGTCCCGGCGGTGATCCTGATGACGATGATGCCGTTGCCCCAGGTCACGCTGATGGCGTAGGTCTGGTCAACGTTCGGCGCGGTGCCGTTCTCCCCGATCAAGAAGCGCATGATCCGGCGCTTCAGCCACTCGACGCTGAAGACGTTTCCGTCGCCCTTGTAGAAATTCCAGGTCATCACGCGCTTGAAGACGTCATCGCTGGCTATGGTGACGTTGTTCGGGCCGACGAACTTGCGAACGTTCATCGCCAGGGTGTTGTACGGGTACGTGTTCAGCGGTCCGACGTCGCGGTTCTGCCCGGAGGACAGCGCCGGCCGGAACATCCCGTAGAGCCCCTCCGCGATCCAGTCGAGCAGCGGTCCGGTGATCGCCGCGTTCGTGTAGTTCGCCAGGCACACGGTCGCGAACCAAGTCACGTATACCTGTGCAAGCACGTTGTACGCGGCGACGAAGGCCTGAAGCGATTCGTCGTCGTCGTATTCTTTGTAAAGGTATGACGGCAAAGTCTGCGTCAGCGTGGTCGGGCCGGTGGGCGGGAAAGTCCCCGGCTGCGGCACCGGCGGGAAAGGCGTCGACGGCTGGTAGACCACGCCGCCGAAGGAGTGCCCGGAGGTCAGCGCGTTGACGCTGACGTCGGTGGTCAGCCCGGCGGGGATGACGAACACCCCGCCGGGCTGGACCGGCACGCAGGTCGCGGTCTCCCGCGTCACCGCGGGGTTGCCGGTGACGTCGACGAAGATCGCCTCGACGACCGCGATGCCCTGATCGGCCGCCGTCCTCGGGTTGACGATGAAGCCGCCGGCGAGCGGACCGAATGCCACCGCGACGGCGGCGCCGCCGCTCTGGATCTTGTTGAACGCCAGCGGGTACGGGGTGATCGGAAGCGGGGCCACGTCAGGAAGCCTGCAAGACCGTGATGCCGGCGGTCGTCGCGGTCATGTACGATTCCGGGTCGCCCAGGATGAGCTGTCCGACCGCGCTGGTTTCGACGCCGTTGATGAAGATCTCAAAGGTTAGCGACGAGATCAGCGACGGGTCAAGCCCGGTCGCCTGCGTCCACGCTTCGGCGAAGGCCGTCCCGAGGTCGAGCAGGCTGATCGGTCCGCCGACGAGGATCGCGTTGACGTAGGCGGCGATCGCCGGCGCGGTGTCCTGCGCGACCGCGCCCTGCGACGTGAAGTTGATCGCCGTCGTCTGGTAGGTGACCGTCATCGTCACGGTCTGCGCCGGCGGGTTGACAAACGGGACGGCATAGACGTCCGGCGGATACGAGAGGTTGACCGTGACGTTGCGCGGGTTCGGCGTCAGCACGCCGCCGCTGACGTAGGGGAGGTAGCCGGTCGTGTCGATCCCGATGCTGAACTGCTTCTCGTTGATGACCGTGACCGTGAACGTGACGGCGTTGAGCTCCGTCATCCCGACGATGCCGGACGCCGTCGCCCGCTGCCCGGTGGCGTAGCCATGGTTCAGCGCAGTGGTGATGACGCCCGGAGCGGTCTGCGTGATGTTCGTTATCGCCAGCGTCGAGCCGACCAGCGTCGAGATGTCGAGGCCGGAGGCGTTGATCGCGCCGGCCGTCAGGTACGGGTCGCCGCCGCCACAGATGACCTCCCAGCCGCCGCCGACCTGCTGGACGACCGAGATCAGCCGCTGCTGCACGCCGGGGACCTGCGCGAGCAGCGTCTTGACGAGCTGCGACGTTCCGGTCGCGATCGCCATCCCGGCCTGAAGCACGCGGGCGAGGTACTGCTCCTGCGTTTCCGCAGGGCCGCCGCTGATCCCCGGCTCCGGGTTGAAGCACGTCAGACCGATCCCGGTGGGCGCCGACGTGACGATCTGCGAAACCGAGCTTGAAGGCACCGTCCATGATCCGGGGATCGTCGCTTGGCAGAACAGCGGCAGCGTCACGCCGTCGGAGGCTGTCACGCCGCCGTCCTGGACGACGTACTGGTAGGTCCCGTCGCTGACCGTGAAGCCGCGCGGGATCACGAGTCCCGGCGCCGGCGAGCTCGTGAGCGTGTCGATCGCGGTGAACTGGACGTAGACCGACGTGTTCGTCGGCACCGCCGGCGCGGAGCCGGGGCCGATGTAGATTTGCCCGAGCTGGCTCAGCACGTAGGCGTTCGCCGTCAGCGGCGTCAGCGAGTTCGTCGTTTCAACGCGCGCCGAATCGATGATGACCAGCGCGCCGACGTCGGTGGACGAGATGTCCTCTATGAGCGAGCCAGGCAGGTTCGCCGTGTAGCCGGGAACCTGCGCCGACACCGCGGCGATGAGCTGCGCCAAGAGCGCCGTCGGCGGCGTCGGTTGTGCGCCGGCCGCCGTGACCACGAGCGGAAGGTTCGGGTTGAAGTTGAAGTCGACGTTGCTCATGCCGGCTCCTTCTTATCACGTCAGCCCGACGACGGCACATAGACCGTCACGGTGACCTTTGTACCCTGGTGGGTCGTGATCGCGACGTTGTAGGTCGGCGGGTTGTCCTGAACCTTGGCGATCGCGAGGTTCGCGAACTTCGGCGCGAACAACTGCTGGAGCCGCGAGATGTAGAAGTCCGGCTGCGTCTGCGAGACGATGGTCGCCTTCGCCGGGATTCCGTATTGCGCGTAGAACGGTGATTCGCCGAGGAAGAGCAGGAAGCACTGGATCAGCGTCGTGATCCAGACGTAGTCGTCGAAGCCATTGGCGTCGGTCGTGACGACCTGCCACCCGATTGGGTTGCTTTCCGCGTCGTAGACCCTACCATACGTCCTTAACATCGCTATTCCGCCATCAGGACCGTGGTCAGCATCGAGTTCGGCATCGGGATCGTCGGCGGCCCGGCGCCGTCGTCTTGGTGAACATGCGCGTTGAAGAACGACTGGAACGTCGAAAGAATGAGAGACAGCGCGGCGCCGCTGCCTACTATGCTGACGCTCGCGCTTCCCAGCGTCAAGCGAACGGTTTGCGGCTCATCGTGAAGGATAACGCCCTCCGGGCCGTAAAGCTCATAAGCGTTCGGGTTGATCGGCGGCGTCCAGCCTTTGTTGCCGACCGGAAGGAAGACCAGCGAGGAGAGGTTGGCCTGAAGCGACAGATCCGCCGAACCACCCCCGAGGCCAGAAATACCGCCGAGATAGGTATCCGCCGGGATCACAACGCCTTGGTCGTTCAGTTGCGTCGGCGCGCGCTGCCACTGCGGCCCCGCGAGCGGGACCGTGACCGGCGGAAGCGTGTATGGCGAGTTCGGCGTGCTCGCGATCAGAAACTTGACCGTGACGATCGAGCCGGAGATAGCCGTGACCTGCGCCGGGAGCGCCTTGCCAGTCAACTCGATGTAGCCGCGAACCTTCTTCTCCGCGAACTGGTTGAGCGTCCGAGCTATCGGCGTCTTCTGGGCATCGTTGGGCATCAGGTCGTTCCGCTGACTTGGTTCGGCGCTCCCTCAAACACTGTAACCCAAGCGTCCGCCTGCGGAGCGCGGAAGTTCCCGACATGACGTTCCGAAACGAGTGTGAAACCGCCCTGGAACGATGCTTGCTGGTTGACCAATGATGACGCTGCCGCGGCCGTGTTCGTGATCAACGTCGGCGGTAGCATGATCGAATCGCCGACGCTGAGGTCCGCGCGCATCACCGTCTTGTACTGGATGTTCGGCGATTCGATCCAAGTCGGCTGCCCGATCAGGTCTTGGAAAGCGATTTGCTTCGGGTTCGCCGCCGGGGCCGAACCGTCGAAGACCGATATGGTATTGTTCGGCGTCATGACGATGCTGACGCCGGGATAGCCAGAGGTCTTGATGACGTCCTTGCTGACCTGCGCGCAATACTGCGCGAGCTGCTCGAGCGTCGGGAAGTAGCCGACCTGGTCGTTCGGCTTTACGATCCCGGAGTTGATGTTGATCGTCGGCGGATAGCCGGGGAAGGCGGTCGTGAGCGTCGGGAACAGCGCCGTGCCGAGCGGCGTCCCGGCCTTCCAGTTCAAAACTAGGTTGGCCGGCTGCGAAAGCGTTCCGGTCCCGGTCGGTGCCGTCGATCCCGTTCCAGGCGCGGTGCCGGGATAAATCACGAAATCGAGCGTCATGTCCGTCTCGACCCAATTGCCGAAGGCTTGGAAGACGTAGCCCTGCGCGATCAAACCCGCCTGCGCGGGGTTCGCCAGCGGGAGGCCCTTCTGCATCCCGGCGAAGACCTTGACGTTGTAATTTTTCAGGTTCGACGCCTGCGCGATCTCCTGAAGGCTGATGCCCCAAATGCGGATCAGCCCGCCGCCCTGCGGCGTCGCTTGTCCGATTGTCGGGATGTCCAGCTCGACGTTCCAGGCGTTCGGGAGCGTGGCGCCGTTGACGAACGACGTATAGCTCGCGCCGCCGAGCAAGCCTTGAAAGCCCGGCGGCTCGAACAGCTGCCCGGTGTTCGGATTGGTCAAAATCAGGCTATAATAACGAATCGGACGACCCTCCGTGTTGCGAGCATGCCGCCTTCTTTAAGGCCCGATCTCGAACTGCTGCGACTGCTGGCGGAACACCAAGCTCGTCGGCGGCGCGAAGTACGCGCCCACCAGGTTGACGTCGTAGCTGAGCGTCCCGAACACCGTCGCCGGCCCTGGGTTGCTCGCCAGTGGGAAGGTCAGCATGCTCGGCCCTGTCACGATCATCTCATAGCGGCCGTTATACGCCGAAGGCGCCACGCCATCGATAGAAAGGCTGATCATGCTCCCAATCTTGTAGCCGTGGGGAACGGACGTCTTCACCGTCACCGCGGCGGCGTTCCAGGTGATCGCCTCGATCTGGAAGCCGGTCGGCGAGCCGGACATCCCCTCAGACACCATCAGCGTGCCGTCGAGGCCGTAGACGTTCAGGTAATACCGCTGCCCGAAGACGTTCCAAGTCACGACGCAGCGGTACTGCGCGCCGTTGAGCGTCGCGTTGAACTGGAAGTTGCCGGCCGCCGGCTGCGAGAACGGAACGAAGGTCGTCAAGGGAGCGGCCCTCCCATTCCCGGAGCCGCGGTTCCGGCGCCGGCGAGCGGCGCCGCCGCCGGGATGACGCTGGGCCCGGCAATGCTGGCCGGGTTGCCGGTCGTCGGCGAAAGCCCAGACCACGAGACCGCGCCGTCGGTCGCCGGGACCGGCGTCTGCCCGGTGACTTGCGACATCAGGTTGTTCTGCGCCTGCAGCGCGGACTGAAGCGTCAGCAGCGGCTGCCAGAAGTCGAGCTGGTAGGTATTCTGCGCCTGCTGGCTCCGCGAATCGGACGTGTCGCGCATCCCGAGCATCACGCAGTTCGTGTAGAAGAACGACGGCGTCGCGCAGATGTAAGTCCCGCCAGAGACGCCGTGCTGCGCCAGCGACGCCTGCAGCGCCGTCATCGTCGCCAGCTTCAGCGGGTAACCGAGTTCGTTCTGCGCCGGGCAGATCATCCGGTAGGAGATCACCAGCGGCTGCGTGATCACCGCGTTCGCCGCGACCTGTTGGTTTGCGAACGGGAATTGCCCATACTTGTTGTCGATCAGCGTTGACCCTGGGAGCGGGACGAAGGTCGCGAAGAAGTCGTCGAGGTCAAGAAGATCAGAGCCGCCGCTGAGGATGCCGGCGGGGAAGTTCAAAGTTTCGGTCAGCGCGATGATCGGCAAAATTCCTCCGGGCATCGCGGCTGCGATTCCGCCTGAAAGCAGAATTGGCGATAAGGAAAAGCTGAGCTTAAAACTCGCAAGGCCTAGACTGATGCTCATAAGAGCACCCATTGTTCTTGTGGGATCTTCTTACCAAGTCTGGCGGCTCTTAATTTGGCCTTCGTTTCTTCGCGCATTGGACCAAGAGGCTTTCCAAGGTGGGCCGCGCTCATCTTTCGCCGCGTCTCCGCCGATGCTTTTTTCCCCAAATTTTTTAAACGAAGATTCTCCCGTACGGTCTCGGAAATTGGGCCGCGAGGACCATATTTTTTACCAGTTCTCGCAGCCGAAATTTTCGCGCGCGATTCTGCTGTGTGCGGGAACTTTCCTTTTCGAGCAGCGGACACTTTAGCACCGTGTCCGGGATGTTTTGGTCGGCCTTTCGATGTCTTGCTAATCTTTGCTCTCGTTTCGACAGATACGACCCGGCCTAGTGCCGCGCTACGCATTTTAGCGAGAGTTTCTTCTGAGAACTTAAAACCGCTTATACCTTGGCCGCCTTCGGTGAGATTAAGTAGCGGGCCGTCTCCCGTCACGCGTCGACCGATGGCCTTAATCAAGGCCATCTCGATCTCGAAGGCCTCTGCTTCGGTAAGATTATCGCGGACCTTAAGGCGGGGTAGTTCGCGGCCTTCGCGCCGTGCTTTGGCGACTTTGCGTAGGAAATGCGGATTCCGACAACTATGCGGATCAAGCCTCTCCCAACGCTTGCCATGTCCCTTGCCGACATAAAGCGGGATGCCGTCGAGATCGAAATAAATATAAACGTAAAAGTAAGCGGCAAGCCCAAGACTGATGCTCATAGCGGTCCTCGTTCGACGCTAGAGTATCACGTCGGCGTCAGTTCTTCAGCCCGTTGACGGAGACGACCGCGCTGCCGCCAGTATTGTTCTCGATCGTGACCACCGTCGGCACGTAGCCAGTGTTGCCGAACGGCCCCGTCGTGTACTTCGGGTCGGCCGCCGCGCCTTTCCGCTCGACCGCGGACTTCGCGAAGTCGGCGTTCATTTTCGCCGCCGCGGCCGCGAACGCCTGCCGCTTCGCCATCGACGACGCTAGGTCGCTGGCAGAAGGTCGCTCGACATAGGCACCAAAGCTGGCGGTCATCTTCGAGACGTCGCCGCCGGCGAACGCCTTGTCGTAGGCTGCCCGCTCGTCGCTGCCACCGTACTTCACCGATTCCCCGGTCCGTTCCAGCTTCAACCAGTCGAGTTGCGCTTCACGGTCATAGGGGCTTCGGCCGGTCGCAGCGGCGAAGGCGAAGAAGCCGCTCTTCCGGCTTCCGAGGAGCTGCTCTAGGCCGAAGGCGCCGGACTCCGGGTTGATCGCCTCCGGGCGGAACCCTGATTCGGCGCCGAGGTTGCCGGCGATCGCCGCGGCCTGGCCCGGCGTGAAACCGCGCGCGACGAGGCCGGCGACGATCTTGTCTAGGCCCACCGGGGGAACGTAGCCGCCGCCGTAGCCGCCGCTGAAGCGCGGCCCGACCTTGTCCTCGCCGAACAGGATCGGTCCCAAGAGCATGCCGTGGCCGACCCGCGGGTGCGGGGCCGCGCCCTCCGGTCCCGTCGTCGTGGTCCCGGTCTTGCTGCTGAACCACGACAGGAAGGTCCCGATGGCGGAAACGATCTTGCTGAGCCCGTCGACGAAGCCCTTGACATCATCCTGGAACTCGTCGGTCCCGATGAACTTCGCGAACCGCTCCAGCGCGTCCGAACTGGCGGCGATCCAATGCTCCAGCATCGGGCTGGCGAGGAAGGCGCGCACGACCTTCTCGAACGATTCCGAAAGGTGCCCAAGCGCCGGAGCGAGCGGCGCCAGGCCGCGGACGAACGTGTTCTCGATCCCCTGCCCGGCGCGAGTGAGCGTGGTCGTCAGCTCCTGCCACTTCCGGACCACGTCGTCGGGGATGTTGAAGGCGCCGCGATTCTCGTGGAAGCCTCGCACGAGGCTGGCGAACTCCACCGCCGATGTCCCGCGCAGGCGCTGGAGTTCCTGCGCCGTCGTCGGCAGCCGCCGCGCCCCGATGACCTGCGCGTAGAGCGCCGGGTCGGTCGTGTCCGCGATCTGCTTCAGGTGCCGCAACAGCGCGACCGCGGTGTCCGTCGTGTCGCCGGCGAGTTCGCCGCGGGTGAGCCCCGCCCCGATCAGGCCGACGCGCTTCGTGATGTCGAGCCTCGCCTCCGCGACGTCGGCGAGGAAGCTTGCCGGATCGACGAAGCGCGCGAAGTTCGCGGCGAAGGCCTGCGGCGCCCCGTAGCTGGTGCCGAGCCCGAGCGAGGTCCGCCGTCGGCCGGCGACGTCGCCCGCGAGCCGGTCGAGGCCGAACAGGCCGCCGACGCCGAGAAGGCCCCCGGCGACACCGGTTATCGTCCCCCACTTCAGCAGCGACCCGGTGATGGACCGGAGGTTGACGGCGAGCCTTCCGGTGGTCCGCTCGACGGCGTCCCATGAGGAGCCCAACCGCTGGGTGACCGTCAGCTGCTCTTGCGTGAGGCGGTTGGCCTCCTGTTGCGCACGCAACCGGAGTTTGGTCTGGACGTTCGCCGCAACCATCCCGTCGACCATCTTGGAAAATTCCGCCCGCGTTCCCTTGACCTTCTCGTTGACCTGCTTCCAGGCCTCCGGAAGGGAGCGAAGCGACTTCTCGAACTTGCCGTAGTCGGCGGCGAAGCGGCGGAAAGCTCCGTCACGATCGATCTCGACCTCGAAGATGCTCTTGACCGCCATCGCGCCTTCATCCCCGCTTGACGCCGAGCGCCGCGGCCAGCCGGTTCACCGCCCCGACCTGGAACCTCTGCCGGTATTCGTGTGCCGATTCGAAGCGGCCGCCAGACAACTCCGCGAAGCCGTCCTCGGCCGCCCAGCTCAGTGCGGCACCGACGCAGGTTTCCCGTCCACCGCCACAGTCGCACGCCGTCCTTCCCGGACCGTCGGCGGCGGCGCTTGAGGAGCAGGCGGCGCGGGAGCAGCAGCAGACGGAGCCGTCGCGCCAGAACTGTCGGTCGCGATCGACGTCGTCAAGGAAGCTGCGAACGCCGTAGAGTTCAACGACGTGATCCGCGCTCCCCAGAGTTCGGCAGCGTCCGTCACCGTTTCGCGGCGCTGCGCCCGCGGCAGCGTGGCACAGCTTGCAATAAAAAAAACGATGGCGTTCTCGACCTCCGCCTTGTCCTCCAGGCTGATCCGCTGCTGATTGACCGCGACGTCGAGCGGGACCGCGACCCACGCCTTGCCGTCGGTGGTCGGGACGACGACCATCGTCAGCCGCCTGATCTCCTCGATGAGATCCTGCGCCGGCCCCGGCGTGCCATCCTCCCGCTGCCAAGTCTTCGAGCTCTGGGCAACCACCCGCAGCAGCCGCATCGCGACCGCGGGACCAGAGGCGCGGCCGAGGCCCTGCGAGTAGACCTGCGAGAACGTCTGCGAAAGCAGGAGCCAATGCTCGTCCACCATCTCCGCCGGAAGCGGCGTAGAATGCACGTGGGCGACGACCTTCTTGTCGTCGTCCTCGTCGTAGATCGGCACGACGAGATGAAGTCTCTTGTCGATCTTCACGGTTCGGTTTCCCTGCTGCTGACGAAGCTTAGAAGCCGCCCCAGAGGGCGTTGTTGATTATGTAGTAGCCGGTCAAGGTGACCCGGTACACCGGCGTGGTGCCGCTGAAGTCAATTTCCGGCGTGCTCTGGATCGACATGTTCTGGAGCTGATAGGCGCCGAGGCCGCCGGCCTGCGTGAGCGCGTTGCCGTTCTGGTTGACGTCTGGGTACACCATGCCCGCGCCGATCAGCGAGATAGATTCCATCTGGGTCTTGTAGGCGTTCGCCAGCTGCTGCGTCTTCAGAAGGTTGATCGTGACGGAGATCGGCAGGTAAGGCTCCGGCGACTGGACGATGCCGGTCATCGTGCCGTGCTGAAGCGACGAGACGCCTTCGAGCGCGAGCTTGATGCCCTCCTTGTCGAGGTAGGAGGCGGTCACGTTCAGGCCCGGGAAGTTCGTCCAGACGACGCTCGCCAGCAGGCGGTTGAGCGTGCCTTGCTGGATCAGCGGGTTCGTGCCGGCCATCTCTCAAGCTCCTTACGAAGCGAAGTTGCTAACCGTGATGTTGATCGTGATCGATTCGAAGCCGCGCAGCGGCACGTAGTCGACCGACAGGCCGTTATAGGTCCCCGTCGCGTAGTCGTTCGGGTTCTCCGCGACGTAGCTCGCGAACGGATCGGCGTTGACCGCGGTGTAGCCGTTGAACGTCCCCGCGTCGAGCGCCGCCTCGAACGCCGCAGCCGAGAACTGCGTCGGCTGCACCGGGTTGAGCACGAGCCCGTAGCTGATGCCGTTGTTCGCGACCGTGACCAGCGCGCCCTGCAGCGCGTTGATGCCGGCCTGGTCGTAGTACACCGGGTTCTGCGGGTTGTTCGAGCCGTTGATGAGCACCGCCGTGACCGCCTGCTGCCCGGTGATCTGGAACCAGTCGACGGAGTACCAGTAGTTGAAGGGGTTCCCGTCCATCATGTTGCCGCCGATCAGGACGGTGTTTGAAATCCCGCCCTGCGCGCCGGTGCCGATGACGTTGACGTTCGCGGTGTTGATCGTCGTCAGCAGCGCGGAGTTGCCCTGCGTCGGGAACGGCGTCACGCCGAACAGGTAGGACAGGTTCAGCGGCGTCACGCGGTTCGACGACGCCGGCGCATAGTCGAGCGTCACCTGAAACGGCGCCGCGCAAGAGAACTCGGTCGCGGGAACGCCGGCCGACGAGTAGTAGCTCGTCACCAGCGTGCCGAGCTGCGTCTCCGCGCCGATCGAGGACGAGATGTCGAAGGTGATCGAGTTCGTCGCCGTGCCCGGCAGCGCAAGGAACCAGCCGTTCCAGCCGGACGGCAGGTTGCCGGAAAGCTGGAACCATTGCCCGGGCTGGACGCCGTGGTTCGTCGTCGTTACCGCGGTGGCGACGCCGCTGATCTGCGACAGCGCCGTCAAGACGTTCGCCGGCCAGACGCCGTAAGCCGGCGCCTCGATCAGCGTGAACGCGCACTTCATGAGCGCGGTGTAGAGCTTGTAGGTCGCCAGCGTCGTGGTGATGAAGAAGTTGGTCTTCGACGTCGTCGCCTCGAAGCCGGCGAGCATCGTCAGGAAGGCACCGACGCCGTCCCACGATCTCGGCACCAGGTAAGAATAGAAAACTCCGGGGTTAGCCGCGATCCAAGTCGTCAGGAACGAGACGCCGGCAGACGGCTCGCCGGGACCAAGTTCGAGCACCCAGACCGCTTGCGCGGTTCCCTGGTCGAAAAAGGTTCCCGCCATCGCGGAAAGCTCAACCACGCCGCGCGGCGTGTAGGTGATCGTTCCCGTCGCCGGGGACGTCCCGCCGTCGGAGGCGAGCTGGTAGGTGAACGTCGTCGCGGTCGCAGAGGTCGCGAGGAACGTGCCGTCGTAGTTCGACGGGACCGCCCCCGCTATCGTGGTGAGGAACTGATCGCCGACCGTAATGCCGTGGCCGAGCGTCACGGTGCCGCCGGTGATCGTGAGCGTCAGCGTGGTCGCGATCGTGTACTCGAGCGTCATGCCACCGCTGCCGACCGCCGCGACGTAGCTGCCGTCGACGTCGGCGTAAGAGCCGGTGCCGGTCACGCCGCTGACGACGACCGGGCTCCCGACCGCGAGCCCGATCGGCGCGGTCAAGGTCAGCGTGACGAGCCCGGTGATTTCGTTGTAAGTGCCGCTCGCGATCGTGGTCGCAGCCGCCGTCGCCGTGGCGATACCGCCGGACCAGCTGAGCGCCGACAGCGCCAGCGGCGCCGCCAAGAGGCTCGTCAGGCTGGAATCCTGCGTCAGCAGCGACTTCGTCCCCGGCGACGTGTTCGTGCCGCCTTGTGAGATCAGGGCGCCGCTCTTCTGCAAGGTCGACGGCGCCGGAGCGATCTGCTGCGACACGGTGACGTTTACGATCGGGTTAGCCATCTGTCGGTCCCTTCGCCGCGGTCTAGATCAGCTTCCCGTCAGATGTAGAAGACGGCCAAGGTCTGCCCGGTCCCCGGCGTGACCACGATGCCGTTCAGGCACGGGATGCCGGGCGCCGGCAGCGACGCGGCGCCGACCGAGTTGGGGATGGTCGCGACCTCGTTGTCGGAAGCGACGCCGGCGAGCGTCGCGACGTCGTTCACCGTTCCCGGCGCGGAGCCGGCGACGAGGACCTGGATGCCGAGAAGCGTTCCCTTGGCCGCTTTGATGAGCGTCGCGGCGGTGAACGCCGGAACGCTCTTGGCTCCGTAGGCAGCGATGTTCGGGTTGTAGATGGGGGTCTGCGGCATCTGCGGGCGCTCCTGTTGAAGCGGTCCTCACTGGACCGAGGCGACTAGCCTCCGATTCATTCCCTCTCCCCTTCTACAGCAAGTCGTCGGCGCGGTCACCTCTTCTCTTTCATCACCGCGCGCCAGAACCGTTCGGCACCACCGCGCAGATTCCGGTCGAAGGGAAACAGCTTGGCGGCGAAGGCGAGCCGCTCATATCGCTCTGACGCCGAAAGGCCCGGCGTTGAGAAGGCCCCAGACGCTGCGATCTCCGCCGCCGCGTTCAGCGTCGCGAACGCGAGCGCGGCTGCCAGACAGATGACCCGCGCAAACAGCGGCCACGAAGGCCGTCGCCGCCTGATGGAGCGGAAAAGCGAACATGCCTTCGACGAGGATCGCCGCCAGAACCGCCTTCTCTGCGGCGCGTCCAGGAACCGCAAAGCAACGGGCGAGGAGGACGAGCAGAAGAACCGTACCGGCACCGACCTCGAAGACGAACTCAAGAAGATCGTTGAACGCGTGCTCCACCGGAAAGATCGTTCCATAGGTTCCAATCCCCCATCCGAAGGGCTTCAGGTTCGTCACCGTCCATTCCCACGTGACCGCGCGCGGCGTGACGCTGAGGAAGAGGCGGAGCGGGTGAACCCAAAGATCGACCGCGACGGCGCCAACCGCGGCCCCGGCGCACAGCAGCCAAGCCGCGAGAGAGGCCCGCTTGGCGACCAAGCCGGCGACGAGGAGCGCCAGCATCGCCCCCCTGCAAAGCGGCAGCAGGGCGGCCGTCGCGGCGCCGACGGCGAGCGCGACCGCCAGCGGGCCGCGCAGCGCCAAGCACCCGACCAGGGCGAGCGCGCCGAAGTTGGCGAGGAAGTTCTTGTTGCCGAACAGGCCGATCGGCTGACCAGCGGCGTTGCCGCCCACGTCGAAAACGTGGAGACCGGCGACCTGCGCGACCGCGATGGCCGCGTTGATGGCGCTTCCGGCGGCGATGGCGATCCAGAACGGACGCAGGTCATCGGTTTCTGCGGCGACCTGGAACGCGGCGGCGAGCGCCGCGAGCTGGATCATCGCGCCGACCGAATCCAGCGGGGACGCGGACCATGCCACGGTCGCCGCGCACCACGCCAGGAACGCGATCGCGAGCCAGTGCGGCGCGCGAGCGGGGGTGGAAAGCAGGAGCAGGAAAGAGCCGACCTCAACCACGAGCCAGCGTGGCGTCGACACCGCGCTCGGGATCGGCGCGTAGGCGATGGCGACCAGGAAACCGAGGACGGCGAGCGGCATCAAGCCGCCCGATCACGCCGCGCGCAGGCGCATCAAGGCCGCGATGCCGACGGCCACCATGAACGCGCCCAGCAACGCCGCCGGTATCATCGCGATGAGGATCATTTCGCTGCATCCTTCAATGAGGACGGAAGGGAGAACGTATCAGACCGAACGCCGCCAAACCACCGAGGACCGCCGCAGGCGCAAGCATCGCGGTCAAGAAGACCCATATTTATCGCAGGAGGTCGCAGCTCGCCGTGCTCGTCGACGACGTCCCGCCGGTGATGATCTGCCGAAGCCGCCAGATCGCGGGCAGCTTGAGGCCTGCGACCGCCAAGCCCGAAGGCACGGAGGTCGCGACCGCGCCGGGGTAGACCTCGACGCTGGCTGAAACGTTCGTGGTCACCGCGCCGGAGGCGGCGAGGTTCTGCCAAGCACCGCTCACGGAATCTTCCCCGTCGACGTAGATGACCGTGCTAGGGGTGCCGACGTTTGCGGTCTGGTTGAAGGTGCACATGACGCCGTTCGCGGCGGTGTTGCGGGTGCCGATTATGGAGGTCGTGCCGGGACCGGCGGTGGAGTTGGTGATCGTCGCGACGCCGGTGAGGTTGTCCTGGACGTCCGCGAGCGCCGTTTGTTTGGTGGTCGTGTACGCGACGACCAACGCAATGACCGCAGCGCCGAACAGGAATGCTGGCAGGAAGGGAAGGACGGGCAGGAAGCGTTTCATCTGCGTCAGTCTCCGGTTTGGGAGCGGCAAGCGATTCACGCTTTTACACCGGATCGACGCGGCGCACTAGAGGGATCAGACGGCCTCGGAGATCGTCCAGTTGATGATCGACGACTTGATGAGCCCGCGAGCGATGTCGTTGACCCGGTTCTGAAGGTATGAAACCTCAAACTCCACGCTTTTCTTCATCGCGATCGTCGCCAGCTCCGACTGCGTCCGCTTCTCGTCCCGGATGATCGGGATGTTCATGATTCCGAAGGCGCCGACGTCCGTGCTGTACTGGTTGACGCAGTCGACGAAGTCGAGCGCGTTGTAGTTCCGCGTCCCCCAGAGCGTAACCTTAACTCGATCCTTCGTGAGCTGGTAGTGCGACCGCGTCGCCAAATCGATCGTCGGCGCCGAGGCGAGACCGATGGTCCCTTCCGGCGGGATGTCGACCGCACCGAACGGCGGCGGCTCATTCTTCGGGGCGAGGAACGATGGGAAGAGTGTCAGTCCTGGCGGCATGCCGAAGCCGTAGAACGGCGCATAAGAATTAAGCGCCAGCCACGCCGGCAGGCTGTTGGAGACGATGAGGCTGCGCGAATCGAAGCCGGCCGGCGAATCGATGATCTGCGGCTCCATGTCCGGATAGACCGCG
>Ga0181538_10003254_pt1 | contig 15945 bp, 7 predicted proteins | sample PEATcosm2014_Bin_40_FD_119773 | JGI IMG/M metagenome (GOLD analysis project Ga0181538, IMG submission 119773) | Peatland microbial communities from MTU Mesocosm Facility, Houghton, MI, USA - PEATcosm2014_Bin23_30_metaG | ecosystem: Environmental > Terrestrial > Soil > Wetlands > Peat | place...
CGCCGAACAGCTCGGGTGTGTCCTGCGCAATATATCGGGCCGGGGCGAGTGCGACATTCTTCGGCATGGCTACGCCTTCGGTTATCGGGAGCCTGCCGTTCCGGCAAGAGAACTCATACGTGGCGGCCAAGGCTACGAGGAAATCGCTGGGCGGCACCGTTTCAGCTCCTAAGAATACCTGTGAGGGCACACGATCCTCGGACATAATGAAGTTCAGCACGTCGAGGGTTGTGTCGCGGAAGGCGGCCCATTCGACGTGGTTTGGCGCGGTGCTTGCGGCGGAAGCGTTGTCCGGTCCCAGAAGCCCTTTCACTCTTAGCGGGGGGCGGAGTTGGTTGCCAGCGATCAGTTGTGCCATAGCCTCAGTCAGGATCTCGAACTGGTCAGCGGCGGAGTAGGCGCGATTCTCGATTACCTGGAAGTCAACGGCGGCCGCCCCCGGAGCTGTCAGTCGAGAGGCAAGCTCGCTGAGATCCTTTTCCGAGGCGCCGGTGGAGCGAACCGCATCGGGATAAATGATCGGCAAATCGCTCGCGGTCACGAAGCGGACTTCGGGAATGGAGCGGATGTAATCGATGTACTCCCCAAACCGCTGGAACGCCGCTTCCGTTTCTGCCGCAGGCCGCTGCGGCGGCGCTTTCCATTGTTCGCGCGGGGGGTTGGCACCGCGGCGGAAGTTCACCCCGTCCCAAAACTCCACGTGGACCCACTCGCAGGGATGATAGAAGATGCTGATGAGACCCCCGTTCGCTTCACCCAGCAAGCGTTTCGCGATTGCCGACACCTTCTCCCTGGCTGGCGCGAGCGCTGCCGGGTCGTGCAACTCCATGCGGGTGTAGTTCTGGCCCATGTGATAGACGTTCAGTGTGCCAGCGTACCAAAAGGGCCGCTGGTCCAGGCCGACATGGTCGCCCTCATCGACGTAGCAAGCGACCCCGTGCGGCGCGATCCCTATCTGTGGCAGCGCGGCGACCGCCTGGCAGGCCCAGGACGAACCCGGCTGGCCGTAACAGGCGAGTGTTTTCACGCCAAAAACGCGCCGCACGTCGGCGGCTCCTCCGCCTTCGCGCCGCACAAATTCAGCCATGCCATCGCGCAGTCCGCAACCAGCGAGATACTCCGAGGGTGTGGGATGGACGGAATGATAGTTGGCGTGGTAGCCGATATCGTGCTTCTTGAGCGCGGCAACGACGTCGTGCCGGCCACGCCTTTCGAGCACCCGCGCCTTCTCGCCGACCACCTTGAACGTCGCGCGGATGTGGCGTTCGGTCAGCATCCGGGCGAGCCTTAAACAGGCATCATCATCCGCCGGCAATAAGTAATCTTCCGTGTCGAACCAGAGAATGACATCGACGCGCGGCTTCTGCACCGCGAGTCCACTGTCTGGAAGCAGCAGCGCAAGCGAGCATACGACGAGGATTGAGAAGCGGAGGAATGCGTTCATAGGCAGATTGATAGGCCATTGAGGCATGTCGGACAAGCGTGCGCGATGCCGCTCCGGTTACTTGGCCATGCCGGCCGCCTTCTCCAGGATCATCGGCCTGGCCTCTTCCATCATGTCCCGGACATCCGCGTAGCGGAGGGTGCGCTGCTCGAACGACCGTTTGTCGAGCGCGCCCAGGAACCGGCCCTCGAATTCGCGGAAGTAGCTGCCGTAGATGTGATAGCTGTCCGCCACGTGGACGTAGCGTCCCAATGTGACCGGGCGACCGCTGAGTTCGGCAATTCGGGCGGCGATGCGCCCCTGAAGCTGGACCAGCGCGAAGATGTTCATGAAGGCCGCTTTGTAGGCGTCGTTGGAGCGAAACCGCACGTTCATGCTCAGCACGGATTCGCCGTTTTGCTCGAGCAACCGGCACCAAACGCTCTGCATGCAAGCCGGATCGTAACACTCGTTGTCCTCCCAGACTTTCCAGGTGATCGCCTGGGCCCGGCGTGTGTGGGGCGCTTTGGCCAGCTTTTGGCAAAGGAGTTCAATCTGGTCGTAAGGCTTCAGGGAGGGGACCTCGTATTTGAACAGGCGCTGATGATATGTGTACTCCCAGCGCGTGTCCTTCGGGTCATCCGGGTTGCGCACGAGATGGTCCTTGATGCCGTCGCAGACCTCCATGACATATTCCTGTAGCTCGACGGGGCCGCCGGGAAAATCCTTGTGAATCATCGGCTCCCGCAGCGGGTCCGCGATCGTGATGAACATAGTCGCATCTTTGCTGGGCGGGTCCTCGGGCTTGTCGTATTCCGTCTTCACATCGCAGCCCTTTTGATGCAGCTCAATGAGCGAGAGTTCCCAGGCCCGGGCGATGCAGTCGGCCTCAACGTGCAAAACAGGTATGCCTTTCATAGTGGTGGTCATAGATTATCAACGGGACGGTGACATGATTGGAGGTAGCACGCAATCTCACAGGGGCACTAAGGAGTTCATAGCATGCTCCGGAGCAAGCCGTACACGCCGATGGTCAGGGCGGCTAAAGCGTCGCCGGCAATGAATCCGCCGCCGACGAGGGAGGTGGTGCTCATGTCCTCGGGAAGGCTAGCTCCGCCGGGCTCGGTCCTGCGCGGTGCAGGCCGGGTGCGGAGGGTTTCCCAGAGGGATGCGGAAACGCCGCCAATGCCCCACCAGAGCACGGACCTGAATTCCACAAAGCCACCGAATGCGTACGCATAGGGACTGGGGAGGAACACCGCGTCGAGGAGGAAGCCGACGGCCTTGCCGAACCCGGAGTTCCCGGAGAAGCGCTGGTAACGCTTGCGGCTCTTGACCAGTTTGCGGGCCGTTTCAATGAGCAGTCCCAGTGCAACACCGAGCCGGAGCGCGCTCATGACCTCCGGTTGATCCCTCGTAATCCCTCGCAAGGCGCCGACGATCTTGAACGTGTAGGCCGACTGCCATTTTGCCGCGCCCGGGAGGTTGGGATTGGCGAATTGGTCCTGGGTGAGGACGGGATAGGCACTCATGAAGAGCTTGGCCAGACCGACTGTCAGCACCGCGCCGGCTGCGATGCCGATGACCTGGTAGCGGAATTGGATGACGCGGTTGGTGCCGAGGCGCCAACCGGTGGAACGATCCTGCTGCATGTCGCCGCCTTCACTGGTGGCAATCGCAAGCACCGACGCGCACAAAAGGCCAATGCCGGGATCGCGCAGCCCGAGAGCGGCCAGAATAAACACCGACATCACGAAGGCGCTGGAGATGGGATTGAAGTCGGAGATGCCCAGCGCGATCCCATTGGTGAGCACGAAGATGAAGCAGAGGCCAACCGCGACCGTCAGGAAAAAGACTGGCTGGTGCAAGAGCCGGCTGCCAAGCCAAACGGTACCAGTTCCCCAGCCTGCCACCCACAAGACTAGACGCAGCATGTTCACACGTTTCCAGTCTTCGGCGGGCGGAGTCGCGACTCCTCTTTGCACCCACAAGCGACGAACGGTTTGGACCAATATAATTGCCAGGTCCAGAGCGGCGGCGCCCAGGATGCCGCCGAGTGAAATGACGAAGCCGATCTTGCGGTAATGATCGTTGGGGCCAAGCCAATGCATCCGCATCAAGTGTGGTGTCTGCCACAGCCCAATCAACGCGACGACCAACGCCGGAATCGCGACGCGGGCGCCCACAATCAGCCCCCCGCCGAGCGTGGAGAGCGAAAGACCTGTGGCACCGAGCGCGGCAATCTTCGTTGTGGCCAGCCCACCGAGGTAACCGGTCAGGGTGCTGCCGCCCAGCTTGGCAATTGACTGGCGGAGCAGATCACGATCCGTCAACGCGCGGAGAATGTTGGCCACAGCCAATCCGGACGGGTAGGTCAGCCGGAGGCGGTCAACGAGGATCGGCGTATAGAGCATTCCAACGCCGACGCCAAACATCCCAATGCACAGGAAGTAAAGAATGAGCTGCCAGGCTGGCGGAACAGGCAAGCCCATCCAAACCATCGCCTGGACGAGCGGCGCCATGGCGGCCATGCCGGCGACGGACGCGGCCATGGTCTGCATATAGTTGGCGCCGTGCTTGCCGTCAGGCCCGTACGGCAGCGTCACCGTGCTGCCAAGTATCCCGGCCAATACTTGACCGCCAACGAAGAAGCCGATGGAGAAATTCATGAAGGCGGCGGAGATGCCCCCGAGCGGGCCGAGGATAACAATCGCCACGCAGGTCAACATGACGTGGTAGGCTGGCGAACCAATGCGTGGCAAGAACCGCCGGGGTTTTGCTGCAGTCGCGGGAATCACGGCGGCGGGAGCATTTGTGGAATCGTCCTTCATACCTTGGCAGCAGCGAAGTCCTTCAGAGCGGTTCCATGCAGGTCTATAGTTCGTTAGGCGCCTGGGGATGAATGCTATCGAACCCTGAAGATCAATACAAGTCGCTAGCTGGCGTGACACGTTGCCACGCCGGCTCATCGGAATAGGACGTGTGAGACCCTCTCGGACGCGAGCGGGTTTGGTCTTGGCCATCAGCAATGCCAGCAATAGACTCAGCAAAGATGAACGTCGGCATACTCATCGCTCTTGGCAGTGCGCTAATCTTGAGCCTGGTCCTCGTTCCCGGCCCAGCCCGCGCTGCCAGCGCACCCGCCAAGCTCCCCGCCTCGTTCGACGCCGATGCAATTGATGCGTTTCTCGGCCAAGAGGTTCAAGAGAAGGGGCGCGTGGGCTTTTCCGTTGCCATTGTGAAGGACGGGAGGGTTGTTTTCGCCAAAGGATACGGTCGGCGCTCGCTGGCGGAACCGTTGCCGGTTGGCAATGACACCATTTTCGCGATTGGCTCGGTGACCAAGCAGTTTACTTGCGCCGCAGTCCTCCTGCTGGCTGAAGCGGGAAAGCTCTCCATCCATGACCCGGTGGGGAAATACTTCCCGGATTTAACGAGAGCGTCGGACATCACGCTGCTCGATCTGATGAATCACGTCTCGGGGTATCCGGATTACTATCCGCTGGATTTCGTAGATCGCCGATTGATGCAGCCGGCCAAGACCGATGAGGTGATCGGCGAGTATGCGACCGGCAAGCTCGACTTCGAGCCCGGCACGAGATACTCATACAGCAACACCGGCTATCTGATCCTTGGGCGAGTTGTGGAGAAAGTGAGCGGTGAATCAATGGGGGCTTTCCTGCAGAGTCACATCTTCACTCCCTTGGGGATGAACCACACCCTTTACGAACCGGCGCGGTCCGATGGCAGGCTGGCCAGGGGTTACACCGTGTTCGCCCTCAGCCCGCCGGAACCGGCCGTTCCGGAAGGCAAGGGTTGGATTGCGGCGGCTGGCGCTATTTACTCGACCCCTTCCGATCTGGCCCTTTGGGACTTGGCCCTGATGAGTGGAAAGGTGCTCAAGCCCGAGTCGTACCAACTGATGACGACCGCGCGGCGGTTGCCGGATGGCACGACTACCGAGTATGGCTGCGGGCTGCGCGCGTGCATTATGGAGAAGCGGTTGGTGCTTACACACAGTGGCATGGTAGCCGGGTTCCAAGCCTGGAATGGGATGATCCCTTCCACCCTGTCCGGGGTAATCATGGTCGCCAACACCGGCACCGGTTTGGGCGAACTGCCGGAACAGCTCCTTGGCCTGTTGCTCAAGGAGCAACCGCACATTCCCAAGATTAACGGTCCTGAGACGGCTGCAGCGGTGAAGAAGCTATTTGGCGAACTTCAAGAGGACAAGCTTGACCGCTCCCGGCTTGCGGAGGCTTTCAACTCGTTCCTGACTCCAGAAAAGGCGACCGCCGCAGCTAGGAGGCTCAAACCATTCGGCACCCCGACGAAGGTGGAAGTTCTCAAGGTTTACGAACGAGGCGGCATGGAAGTGAGCGTGACAAGACTGACGTTCAAGTCCGGCCGATTGCGAACATTGATGTACCGCCGGCCCGACGGCATCATCGAGCAATTGTTTGTGGAAGAGGACTAAGGATTTCAGGGTTTCGGCCTTCTTTCGGCCCTCGGGTTTCGGGCTTCGGGTTTGGGCCTTTGCGCTCACGGGTTGGTGGCACTGTCCAGTACGCCCCGCATCGCCCGCCCCGATGGCACGGCCTTGCGAAATGAACCGGCGCGGGCTACCGATCACGCTCCACAACCTTTGCCAAACCCACATCAACGCCCTGCCCCCCCTCCGTCTGGTGACAGTGGACGGCCAAGGTGATCTTGGCTCCTGGCTTGAGCAAGGCATGGCCCGCTGCAGAGATTTCGATCGGCACATAGCTGGTGGTGAAACCGCTTTCCGAGCCCGCCGCGACACCATTGATATAGATATCCACGTCCTCGTCGTGATACACGTAGAACTGGAGATCAGACGGTTCGCCGGCGGGCATGATGAACTCACGTCGCAGCCAGATGTCTCCGGTGTTCCAGGTTGTCCGCACCACCGCGCCCGGCGTGCCCTCCGTCCCGAAACCGGCTGGACCTTCCTTCCAGGCGCTCGCATCAAACTCGGGCCTGGTCCAGCTACCCGGCGGTCTCTCGATGGTGTAACGCCACAGCACCGGTGTCAGTCGCGACGTGGGGACTACCTCCGTGATCTGCGGCGGTTCCGGCAGCGGCGCCCAGTTGCCGACTTTCATCTTGTCGCCGCTGGCCCACTTCTTCCAAATCGCTCGGTCGGCCAGCATTTTGATAAAGATGCCTCCCACCACCGGGCGGGCATGCATGCCGCCGCTGCGCACGTTGTCGGTCTCGTATGAATCGGCCAGCGGATCGCGCGCGGTCGTCGCGCTCAAGTAATCGTAGATTGGCGAGACGAGCGCCTCGAAGTCGGCCTGAGTGTCCGCGAGCGTCGCGCTCCAGAGGCACCAGTCAGTCTTGGTCAACTTGGTCCGCGAGTCCAATGGCACGCCGTAGCGCTGCATGACCTTCTTGTAATAGGCGATTTCCTTTTGCGCCGCCTCAGGCGGGAAGACGTTCAGGCCGAGGATGCGGTCCCAGACCAGGTTGTATTTCTGGCTCCAAGTGTTTGGCTTGTCGAAGGCGAGGCGATAATGGTCGCCCTCGGCGGCGACTTGCATCCAGTGCTGCGCATCCGTCCGCGCGAGTTCGAGATATTTCTGCGCGTTTGCGGTGTCGCCTCGCATGCGGCACAAATCACCATACGCGGCGAGACCCAGGATCGCTTTGACCGAGAGATTGGCGTTGTGGGCCAGGTGGCCCATGAAGTCGTCGGTGCAAAGCTGGTTCTCCGGGTCGAGGCCGTATTGCTCCAGATACTTTGCCCACTGGGTCAGTTGCGGCCACCACGGCGCGACGAACTTCGCGTTGCCTTCGGCCTGCGCGATGGCGTCACAGAGCAGAAGCATGTTGCCGCTTTCCTCCACTGGCATCCCTTCGCCGCCGTCGTCGCGACCGGTGACGAACGGATACGTGCCCAGATCGTGCGGCGCATTCGGGAACTTCCAGTGCGCGGTGGCCGAATACATCAGGACGTGAACAAGCGACGCCTTGGCCAGCGTGGGGCTGAGCAGTATCAGCATCGGGTCCATCGGATAGAACACGTCCACGGTGGCGATGTCGCCATTGCTGGTGTTCTCTTTGGTGAAGTAGAGCGGCTGCTTGTTCGCGTCGGCGGCGATGCCGCAGGCGGCCAGCGCCTCACGGTAGGCCAGCGCCGCAATCTGGGCGTAGCGGGCGCCGCCGGCTTTGGTCAGGTCCGCCATGAGCTCGCGGTCGAACTCCTCGCAGCGCTGGACCAGGCGCGGATAATCCCGCTCCGCGGCCGCAAACAAGTCGGCCGGCGTCGCGCCATTGCGCCGCCAGTAGGGCCTCAGCTTCTTGCCGTAGTACCGGATGGCATAAATCTCGTCATAGGCCACTAGCAGATGCCGCAATACCGGATTGGCGGCAACGCTTCCCAGGTCGAACACGAAGGCCATCACCGGCTGTTCCTCGTTGGCGGCCCGCGGCATGCGCGAGTCATCCTGTGCCGGAAGCTCCCCGCGTTCCACGAATCCCTTGAGCAAGGTGGCGTTGGCGCCGATGACCGCCCTGGATTGGGCGCTTGGCGCTACGGTGTAAGCATAGCCCCAGTTGATGCGATGGTCATCGCCACACGACCCGAGAATGGGCTGGTCCTGCGTGCCGATCCGCAACGCCGTCAGGCTCCCCGAACGCTCCCGCGCCCAGCCCACCTTTTCATTCGGCTGGTTGACCGCCAGTTGCGAACTGGTGCTGTCGTAAATCGACACTGCATGCGCCTTGCCGTCCACGGAGCGAACTTGCCACGTGAGGTAACTCAGCGGCCGGGCCAGGACCTCCAGATCGTGGGGCAGCGCCGCCGACATAAAGGTCAGCGTGACATGGACCTGCCCGTCGTCGAAGTCATAGATGCTGCGAGTCGGGGTCACCTGCACGCCGACTTGCGGCAAGGCCGGCACGTCGGTGGGATCGTTGCCCATGAGCCGGTAAGCCTTGCCGTCAATGCGGATCAGGCTCACCAGCGAATGCTCGCGGCCAGTCCAGTGCCGCGTGGCGTTATCCGTCAAATGGTCGGCCTCCGACCAGATGCTCAGATAGGGATTGAAGGTCACCAACGGCACCGCCGGCGGGCGGAAGGGTTGGGCGTCCGTGGACAATGCCGCCCTGGCTGCGTTGGCCAGCAGCAAGCCTGCAACCGCCAGCCCAGCGGCCAGCCGATGGGAGATGATGTAGTTCGTATGCCTGTTCATGTTTTCAAAGAGTGCGACGCCTGGACCGCGCCCGAAGCATTGCCCGAAGTGCATCGGGAGTAACGCAGCGCCACGTTCCAAGTGTTCGGGGCGAAATCATAGTCAGGCGGCCCTTAGTTGGCTCGCTTTATTTTCGCCTCTGTCTGCAGGCGAGATCTGGAAAGCCGATTGACACCAGCCTTGGAAACGGCGCAGGTTCTGCGAATGCACGACATGTTCAAACTCCCGCTTCTCCTGCTTTCCGGTATCAGCCTGGCGGTGCCGGTGGCATCCGCCGCGCCGCCGGACACCTTTGCCCTCTGGCAACAGGGCGCCTTCCGTGGCGCGAACGTCATGCAGGCGCAGTGCACCGTGGACGACCTGCGCGTGCTCCGGGGCTGGGGAGCGAACCTCGCCGAGATTCCCGTCTCGAACGTCTATGCTCCCACGCCGCCCTACGCGTTCAAGCCGGAGAACCTCGCCAAGCTGGATCAATACGTGAAGGCGGCCGAGCAAACCGGCCTGTATGTCGCGCTGACCTGCCGCGAGGGACCTGGCCGCCCTGACTTTAATCAAAGCCATGAAATCTGGCAGGAAGCGCCGGCTCAGGACGCCTACGCGAAGATGTGGCGCGAGATCGCCTCCCACTATCGCGGACGCCCCTCCATTGTTGGGTATGACCTGATGTGCGAGCCTCACCCGGACGGGGAAGCGGGCAAACCTCTCGGCGACTGGAACGCGCTGGCCCAACAGATCACGGCCGCTATTCGTGCCGTTGACGACCGCACTCCTATCCTCGTCAATTCGATTGGCTGGGCCTATCCCCAACAATTCGAGGCGCTGCGGCCTACTGGCGATCCGCGCACGGTCTATACCGTGCACTTCTACGACCCCCATTATTACACGCACCAAAAGCCCGCAGACCATGTCGCTTACCCCGGATTCCGCGTCCCTGGCAAACAGTCCGAGGCGTGGGACAAGGCCGCTCTGGAGGCACGATTCGCCCCGGTTCGCGCTTTCCAGCAGAAATACCACGTGCCCATTTTCGTGGGCGAATTCGGCTGCGCCCGCTACGCGCCCGGCGTCGAGCAGTGGCTCCGTGACCAGCTCGACCTCTACGAACAGGACGGCTGGTCTTGGGCTTACTGGGCTTTCCGCGAGTGGGACGTGATGAACCTCGAGCGCACCGCCGACCCCGCGGACAAACTGAACCATCCCGACACGCCCCTCCTGCGCCTCTTCAAGACCTATTTCGCGAAGGACAAGCAGTTCCTTCCCGCCGAATAAGAGGCCGTAGCTGGCTTTGGGGTAGCCTTGATGTCGCATTGATGTCGCTTTGGGGTGGCTCTAGCCTGGCTTTGCCGGCCCCCGGTTCCCCTCCAACCCGGCACCGGACCGTCATGGGAGCCTCGCCGTAGCTCCGCCGTAGTACCTTCATTCCCCATACGGAGGTACTACGGCGAGGCTACGGTGTGGGTCCGGCGGGGATATTGGGATAACAGCGGGCGGGAGGGAACACCGAAACATCCAACATCGAACCTTGAGGCGAAGGATGAAGGCCGGGCCAAAGCAGCGCAAAGCCAGGGGATTTGGCGGCGGGGTTGGTCTGCAGACGGTCCGGTCCACTCTAAACCCGGAACCCGAAGACCGAAGGCCGAAAGAAGGCCGAAATCCGAAGTGCCGAATCCGCAGCCATCGCCGCGGAGCGACAGCCCCTCGGGTCAAGCGATTCTCGGATTTCGGGTCTCGGCCTTCTTTCGGCCTTCGGGCTTCGGGCTTCGGATTTCAGGGCTGCGGCCCGACTTTAGAGCCGCCCTGAACGCCAGCTCCTCTAACTTATTGTGGCTTGTAGCAACAAGCCGCCCGGGTGCACAATGGCCACCATGATCGTAGCCAATGCGTCCGGCCACTTCCAAGTTGGCGGCCCGCAGGCGACGCGCGTTCCTCAGCCATCCTACCTTATCAGCTTACCGTAATCCCAATGCCTATGTTGAACCCAGCACTGAAATCCATTTGGCTTGCGCTAGCTTGCGCATTCTTCGCCCTGACCGCCCTTCCCGGCGCGATCGCTCAAGCGCCTCCGCCTGAAGGCGCGGCCAAGTCCGCAGACGCCGTCGCCCGTATCCGCGACGAGGGGTTGAATCACTCGCAGGTGATGGAGACTCTGAGCTATCTGACCGAGGTCATCGGCCCACGGCTCACGGGCTCGCCCAACCTCAAGCGCGCCAACGAGTGGACGCGCGACAAGCTGGCGTCGTGGGGCCTGGCCGGCGCGCACCTGGAGGCGTGGGGTCCCTTCGGGCGCGGCTGGTCGCTCAAGCGGTATTCGGCGCAGATCGTCGAGCCGCAGGCCATCCCGCTCATTGGCTGCCCCAACGCGTGGTCGCCTGGGCTTGACCGGCCGCTGGAGGCGGACGTGGTCTTCTTCGATGTCCGCACCAACACCGATTTGGAGAAATACCAGGGCAAGTTGTCCGGGGCCATTGTGCTGGCGAGCCCGTTGCGGGTGATCAAGCCGCGCTTCGAGCCGCTGGCCGTCCGCCTGCAGGAGACCAATCTCCTGAGGCTGGCGAATGCGGCTGAGCCCCGCGCACCGGGCGCCCGAACGAATCCCTCCGGTGCCGGCGGCCCCCGGCGCCCTGGCGCAGATTCCGCGAGGCGCGGGCGGCTGGACTCGGGTTCCACGGACGCCAGCGCAAGCGGCACAAATGCGTCTCGTGCCGGTGTGGCTCCGGAGGGTCGTCGCTTCCCGCCGGGCGGGCCAGGGCGCGGGCCAGGGCGCTATCTCCCGTTCCTGGCCAAAGAAGGAGTGGCCCTGGTGGTGAACTCCAGTTCCCTGGGCGATGGCGGAACGTACTTCGTGGCGGCGGCTTCGGTGCCTGGCCCTGAGGGTCGGACGGGGTTTAGCCCGACGAACATGGTGCGCGCCTGGGCGACCAACGTCCCGGCCTTCCCGCCTCAGATCACTTTGGCCACCGAAGACTACAACCGCCTGGTCCGGATGATTCAGCAAGGCGAGAAGCTGAAGATGGCGGTGGACCTCCAGGTGCAATTCAACGGGGACGACCTGATGGCCTATAACACGGTGGCCGAGATCCCCGGCAGCGACTTGAAAGGGGAGATCGTCATGCTCGGCGGGCACCTCGACTCCTGGCATGCCGGCACCGGAGCGACCGACAATGGAGCGGGTGTAGCCGTGGTCATGGAAGCCGCGCGCATTCTCAAGGCGCTGAAATTGCAGCCGCGCCGCACGATCCGCGTGGGCCTTTGGAGCGGCGAGGAACAGGGCCTGTTCGGATCGAAGGCCTACGTCGCCCGGCACTTCGGCTATTACACCAACGCCGCGCCGACGGAAGTGCTGCGCTCGCCCAAAGACCCGGCTAACGACGAGCCGGTGGCCGCGCGTTCCGACACCAACTCGCCGCCCGCGCGGCGGCTGATCCGCCAGCCCGAATATGAGGAGCTCTCCGCCTATTTCAATCTCGACAACGGCGCGGGCAAGATCCGGGGTGTGTATATGCAGGGCAATGAAGCCGTCCGCCCGCTGTTCCGGCGCTGGCTCGAACCCTTCCGGGACCTGGATGCCGACACCCTTACGATCTCCAATACCGGCGGCACGGATCACCAGTCATTCGATGCCATTGGCTTGCCCGGCTTCCAGTTCATTCAGGATCCCCTTGATTACGGCAGCCGCACGCATCATTCCAACGAGGATGTGCTGGACCGCATCCAGCCAGACGACCTGAAACAGGCGGCGGTCATTCTGGCCGCGTTTGCTTACGATGCGGCGAACTTGGACCAGAAGCTGCCGCGCAAACCGGCTGAATGAGCTTATGAGATTACCCGCTTTGCGCAGACTGGCCGGGGTTTTCTCGGCCGGCCTGCTGCTCGTCCCCACGCTTGCCAGGGCCGATGAAGGCATGTGGCTCTACAACCATCCGCCCCGTGAATTGCTGCTCAAGAAGTATGCCTTCGAGCTTACCGACGCCTGGCTTGAGCACCTCCAGCTTTCTTCCGTGCGCCCGGGCGCTTCCGCCGAGTTCGTTTCGCAAGACGGCCTCGTCTTGTCCAACCACCACGTCGGCTCCCGCGCCCTCCAGCGGCTCAGCACGCCCGAGCACAACTACATGCGCGACGGCTTCTATGCCCGCACCCGGGCCGAGGAGTTGCGCTGCGCGGGCATGGAGCTGAACGTGTTGGTCAGCATCGAAGAGGTCACCGATCGCGTGAAGGCGGCCGTGAAAACCGGCGTGTCCGACGAAGCCGCCTTTCAAGCCCGCCGCGCCGTCATGGCGGCAATCGAAAAGGAGTCCACGGACCGAACTGGGCTAAAGAGCACCGTGGTGACGCTCTACCAGGGCGGGCAATACCACCTCTACCGTTACAAGAAATACACCGACGTGCGCCTGGTTTTCGCCCCCGAAGAGCAGATCGCCTTTTATGGCGGCGACCCGGATAACTTCGAGTATCCGCGGTTCGACTTCGACGTCTGCTTCTTTCGCGCCTACGAAAACGGCCAGCCGGCCCGGACCAGCCATTACCTTAGGTGGAGCAAAGCCGGCCCGGCCGAGAATGACCTCGTCTTTGTGTCCGGCAACCCCGGGCGCACCGACCGGCTACGAACCATCGCCGAGCTGGAGGCCCTGCGCGACCGGGAGATTCCCCGCACGCTGGAGCGGCTCGCGCGCCTCGAGGTCTTGCTTGGCTCCTACAGTGCGCGCAGCCAGGAAAACGCCCGGCGTGCACGGACGGAGTTGTTTGGCATCAAGAACAGCCGCAAGGCTCGGAATGGCGCGCTGGCCGGCTTGCTCGATCCTAAACTGATGGAGCGAAAGCAGGCCGCCGAGCAACAGTTCCGCGCGGCGGCCTCCGCCAATCCGGCACTCGCGGAGGCACAGGGGGCCTGGGATCGTATCGCCCAGGCCCAGAAGGCTATCGCTGAGCAGACAGTGGACTATGACTTGCTCGAGCGCGGCCAGGCCTTCAATACGCCTTTGTTCACCTTTGCCCGCCAACTCCTGCGCGCGGCTGAGGAGAAGCCCAAGCCGAACGGCGAGCGCCTCGAGGAATACCGTGAGTCGGCCCGCGGCTCGTTCGAGTTGCAGCTCCTGGCCGAGCAGCCGATTTACAACGACCTCGAAACCCTCAAGCTCGCCGACTCGCTCACCGGGCTGGTCGAGAGCCTCGGCTGGGCTCATCCCGTCGTCCAGAGAATCCTCGCTGGCCAATCACCCCGCGAACGCGCCGCCGCAGCGGTGCGTGGATCCAAGCTGGCCTCGGCTGCCGTGCGGCGGGAGTTGTATAAAGGTGGGCCGTCGGCTCTCAGCCGGGCCGATGACCCGATGATTGAACTGGCGCGCCTGGTGGATCCCGAGGCGCGCGCCGTTCGCAAGGCCGTGGAAGTGCAGCAGGAGGCCATTCGCCGCGCGCACGCGCAGATCGGCCAGGCCCGCTACGCCCTCGAGGGCGCCAGCAGCTATCCCGACGCCACTGGCACGCTGCGTTTGAGCTTCGGCGTCGTGAAGGGCTACCAACAGGACGGCCTGCCCGTTCCTTTCCAGACTACCTTTGCCGGACTCTATGAACGCGCCCGGCAGCAGAGCTTCCGCCCGCCATTTGATTTGCCGCGTCGCTGGGTTGGCGCGCAGAAGAAGCTGAACCTCACCACTCCCTTAAACTTTGTGTGCACGGCGGACATTATCGGCGGCAACTCCGGCAGCCCGGTGGTTAACCGCGCAGGCGAGTTCGTCGGCATCATCTTCGACGGCAACATCCAGTCCCTGGACGCCGACTTCCTCTACACCGAAGACCAAAACCGCGCCGTCTGCGTCCACTCCAGCGCGATCATTGAGGCCCTGCGAAAAGTCTATGACGCGCGCGCGTTGGCGGATGAGTTGCTGGGAGTGGCGAGCCGCAGATGAGACGAGTTGGAGGAGGTGTTAGCGGCTTTTGGGCAAGCCCATTACGGCCTCGCCGAGGGCGGCCACCATGCGGCGCGCTTCCGCCGGTGTTGTGCAATAGGGCGGCATTAGCACCACCACGTTGCCGATCGGGCGCGTCAGCACGCCCTGACGGGCCATCGCCTCGCAAACACGAATGCCGACGCGCTCACGCAGATCGAACGGTTGGCGCGTGCGCCAGTTCCGGACCAACTCGACGCCGGCGACCAAGCCGACCTGGCGAATGTCGCCGACGGTCGGGTAGCGCCAGAGTGCTTTCAGTTCATCGCGCAGGGTCTGCTCGAGCCGCCGGCGTGCGCGTATTGAGCCGTGGGACTGCAACAGTTCCAGGCTGGCCAACCCGGCGGCGGCCCCGAGCTGGTTTCCGGTAAAGCTGTGGCCGTGGAAGAAGGTCTTGAACTCATCGTATTCGCCGAGGAAAGCGTCGAACACAGCCTGCGTCGTGAGGGTCGCCGCCATCGGCAGGTAGCCACCCGTCAGCCCCTTTGCCAGCGCCATGAAATCCGGCTGCACACCCTCGCGCTGGCAGGCAAATAACGGGAGGGCGAGCGTCCCCGCGAGCCCTGATTCTTGGAGATGTATGGGCTTGCGGGGACGCTCGCCCTCCCGCACCGCGCTGACCCCCATCCGACCAAATCCGGTCATGACCTCATCAGCAATCAGCAACGCTCCGTGTGCGCGAGCGATCTCTGCCGCGCGGCTTAACCAACCGGCGGGCTGCGGGATCATTCCTGCCGCACCCTGCATCAAGGGCTCGAAAACAAACGCCGCGTAAGGATTGCCCTTCTTCTTCTGGGCCGCGAACTTCTGCTCCAGTTTGCCGACGCATTCCCAATTGCACTTCCGGCAATCCCGGGCGTCGGCGCGCTCCGGCTTGGCGCGGTTAAATGGGCAGCGATAGCAGTAAGGCGCCATGACCTTGTCGGTCTTGAAGAGCAGGTCCGAGAAAGCCTTGTGAAACAAATCAATATGACCCAGCGCTACGGCCCCAACCGTGTCGCCATGATAAGCCCCTTTGAGAGAGAGGAACTTGGGCTTTCGGCTGCGGCGGCGGCGGCGGGCAAATTCGTAGGCGAGCTTGAGAGCGACTTCCATCGCGGTCGAGCCATCATCGGAGAAGAAAACTCTGCTCAGCGCAGGAGGCGCCGCCACGACCAGCTTCTCCGCTAATCGCGCCGCCGGCTCGTTGGCCAGACCCAAGGCCGAACTGTGGGCGATCTTCCCCAACTGCCGCCGGATGGCGGCGTTGATCCTGGGATGATTGTGCCCGTGCAGATTGGTCCAGATGGAAGAGTTGGCGTCGAGGTACTCCCGCCCGCGGGCATCCCGCAGGCGAGCGCCTTTGCCTTCCACGATGACAATC
>Ga0181538_10003257_pt1 | contig 15939 bp, 11 predicted proteins | sample PEATcosm2014_Bin_40_FD_119773 | JGI IMG/M metagenome (GOLD analysis project Ga0181538, IMG submission 119773) | Peatland microbial communities from MTU Mesocosm Facility, Houghton, MI, USA - PEATcosm2014_Bin23_30_metaG | ecosystem: Environmental > Terrestrial > Soil > Wetlands > Peat | place...
CAAGGAAGGCACACCGCTCATCACAACCGTACCTTACGTTTACGAGGCATTCAAACAAGTTTTTCAGATCGACGGCAACACCCGATGGTTCGAAATAATGCACTCGATTGCCGAACACGCTTATTTGGATTATAAAGACATCGAGACTTCTCCCAGCGCCTCCACCTGTTCATATACTCCGAACCCTTTAGACTCAGTGGGGGTCGTGAACGCGAACGCGTATCGAGCCTTTCTCCTGACGAGTGCGGCGCTGGATTTCTCAAATGAAAAGTACCTGCAAGTTGCCGAAAGGAATCTGAATTTTGTCATTGAGTCTCAAAGTCCCGAGGGCTCCTGGTACTACGCCAAGGATGGCAAGAGGCATTTTGTTGATCATTTTCACACATGTTTTGTCTTAAAGGCGTTGGCGAAAATCGAGCTGCTCACTGGGGATCCCAACTGTACGAAGGCAATCGAACGCGGGGTCGGCTACTACGTCGCAAACCTATTTGACGAGCGCGGTTTGCCCAAACCCTTCTCGCGCCCTCCCCGCTTGACAGTCTATCGGCGAGAATTGTACGACTTTGCTGAGTGCCTCAACCTAGCCGCCTTGCTGCCGGGTCGGTTCCCACGCCTTGACGATGTCCGGGCGAACGTCCTCGACGAGATACTAACCAATTGGCAAAAGCCGGACGGCTCCTTCCGCAGCCGTCAACTTCTGTTGGGTTGGGATAATATTCCCATGCATCGCTGGGCTCAATCACAGTTGTTCAGGAGTCTTTGCCTCTTGCTGTGTGGGAACATACAGACCCCTGGATCTAAGCCGCTGGAGGCGGAACTCGCCAGCCATAGCGCAAAGGAGCACCCTTGAAGGTCAGCATCTTCGGTTTGGGTTATGTCGGAGTGGTATCGGCCGGCTGCCTTGCTAAAAGCGGTCATCAAGTCATAGGCGTGGATCGAGTCCCGACAAAGGTCGACCTGATCAACGCTGGCCAGTCACCGATCATCGAGGCCGATATTGGGGAGATCATATGCGCGGCAGTCAAGGGCGGGCTGCTGCGAGCGCTGGCAGACCCAGTCGAAGCCGTCGCGGAGACGGCATTGTCTATCGTATGCGTGGGCACTCCCAGCCAGCTCAATGGCAACCTCGACCTGACCTATATCCGGAGGGTTTGTGAGGAAATAGGCCTTGCCCTCAAGAGCAAGGTGGCACGCCATACCGTCGTAATCCGCAGTACCATCCTACCAGGAACGATGCGTCGCGTTGTTATCCCAGTGTTGGAGGAATACTCCGGAAAGCAGGCTGGCATTGGTTTCGGCGTCTGCAACAATCCCGAGTTTCTCCGCGAAGGCTCGGCTGTGATGGACTTCAGATTCCCTGCCAAGACAATTATCGGCGAGCTCGATCGACCCAGCGGCGACGTGCTTGCTGCACTCTATGCAGGACTCGATGCGCCACTGATTAGGACCGACATGGAGACCGCCGAGATGATCAAGTACATCGATAACGGCTGGCATGCTCTCAAGATCGGCTTCGCCAATGAGATCGGAAATCTCTGTAAGGCGCTTTCTGTGGACGCACATAAGGCTATGGAGATTTTTTGCCTGGACAAGAAGCTCAACATATCTCCCGCCTACCTTGTCCCCGGGTTCGCCTTTGGAGGCTCCTGCTTGCCCAAAGATCTCCGGGCGCTGGCTTACGCAGCCAAATCGCTAGATTTGGAATTGCCCATCCTGAGCTCAATCCTGCGCAGCAATGAACTCCAGGTCATTAGGGGCATACAGCGTATCATGGAGCAGGGCCATGCCCGCGTTGGCATTTTGGGGTTCAGCTTTAAAGCGGGAACGGACGACCTCCGCGAGAGCCCCATGATTGAAGTCATTGAGCGGCTTGTGGGCAAGGGCTATGATCTGTGTATTTATGACAAGAATGTGCAACTCGCCAAGTTGGTGGGTGCCAATCGAGATTTCATTCTCAATCACATTCCGCACATCTCCAAGCTCATGGTTGACGAAGTCGATGCCGTTTTAAGTCACGCCGAGACGATTGTGATTGGCAACAACGATCCGGACTTTCTAACCATAGGGAGACGTCTCCACAATGGCCAGTGCCTCGTAAATTTGGCTCAGGCTTCGGGCGTCGCGGGCAGCCAGGCCACGGGCGCCAGCGTTTGCAGGTAAGGAATCTGGGTATCTGATGTGAAACGAAAAGTTCTCATAGTCGTTGAAAACCAATCGGTTCCGCCCGACCGCCGGCCCTTAAACGAAGCCCGCGCGCTTCGTGCGAACGGATATGAAGTGACTGTGTTATGCCCACGGCGCAAGGCCTACCCCAAAAGACACGAACTGCTGGAGGGGATTCATATCTACCGGCACCCCACCCCGACGGAAGGAGACACTCCCTTGGGGTACGTGTGGGAGTACGGGTGCGCCCTTTTCTGGGAGGTTTTGTATACGTGCTGGATCTTCCTGCGCCATGGATTTCATGTCATTCAGGCGTGCAATCCTCCCGACACTATTTTCTTGGTTGCACTTCCCTTCAAACTTCTTGGTGTTAAATTCATTTTCGACCATCACGATGCGACCCCAGAGCTCTACCTTTCCAAATACGGCGAGAGAACTCTATTGTACAAGTTTCTCCTTTGGCTGGAGAGGACGACCTTCTACGTTAGCGACGTAGTCATAGCAACGAACAAGAGCTACAAAGAGTTAGCGATCAATAGAGGCCGTGTCGCTTCGGATGACGTGTTCGTTGTCAGGAACGGACCGGATCCCCGAACTTTCAACGCCGTTCCGCCGAATCCGGCGCTCAAGGACGACAAACGATACCTTATCGGTTACGTGGGATTCATGAGCGTCCAGGACGGCTTGGATATTCTGGTCGATGTTGCGCAATATATAAAGAACCTGGGGAGGCGCGACATCCGTTTTGTATGTGTGGGTTGGGGCCCTGAACTGGCCAAGCTCAGGACGATGGTACATGAGAAAGATCTGGCAGAGATGGTCACTTTCACCGGTAGAGTCCCGGAGGAGGAATTGCTTGAGATTCTGTCGACTGCCGACGTCTGTGTTAATCCCGACCGCCCATGCGAAATGAACGATATTTCGACGATGAACAAGATTATGGAGTATATGGCGCTGGGCAAGCCCATTGTCCAATTCGAGTCGAAGGAAGGCCGGTTTAGCGCCAAAGAGGCGTCACTCTACGCGGACAGAGAGAATAAGGTAGCTGATTTCGCCAGCAAGATTCTTTGGTTGCTTGAACGGCCGGAGGAACGAAACCGGATGGGAGAGTTCGGAAGGGCAAGGATCGAAAGGGAACTTGCTTGGAAGCATTCTGTTCAGCATCTGCTCGCTGCCTACGAGAAAGCCTTCAGCAAGGGTCAAACCTCAAGGGCCGTGGCCCAACGCAACGCCGGGCGCGAGACGGATAACAGTCGCCATGCGGCCGCCACGAGTCAGGCGAGCACGAGCAAGCGACAGTGAAAGAAAACCATATGAATCAAGGCAGGTCTCACCTGCGCTACGTTCTAATCACCCCAGCCCGAAACGAAGCGGCCCTCATCGCGAAGACTATCGAATCGATGACTCATCAAACGGTTCTACCCGAAAAATGGGTGATCGTCAACGATGGTTCTACGGACGGGACAGCAGAAATCATCGGACCGTACCTTGCGCAGTACCCGTGGATTGAACTGGTCCAGATGCCTCAAAGGCGAGACCGCAGCTTTGCCGCCAAAGTGCAAGCTTTCAATGCTGGCTACGAAAGGGTGAAGGATCTGCAATATGAGATCTTGGGCAATCTCGATGCTGATCTTTCCTTTGACGCGGGCTATTTAGAATTTCTCCTGAGCAAGTTCAGTGCAGACGCCAGCCTCGGGGTTGCCGGAACGGTCTTCAAGGAGGACGGATACAGCTCTGCGCAACAGAGCTTCGAGGGACATTACCATGTTCCGGGCGGCTGCCAGTTGTTTCAAAAGAAGTGCTTTGAGGATGTCGGCGGCTTCATCCCCAATCGGGCTGGAGGAGTCGATTGGATCGCGGTCACAACGGCCCGCATGAAAGGCTGGAAGACCAGGTCGTTCCGGGAAAAGTCATTTTTTCACCACAGGCATTTAGGGATGGCCAACCGCAACCCCCTTGCCGCGACATTCTCATACGGCGAGAAGGATTATTTTCTAGGTGGACATCCGGTCTGGGAACTATTCCGGGTCGCATATCGAGCAACTAAGCCACCCTATCTCATTGGAGGACTCGCGTTGGGCTTAGGTTATGGATGGGCGATGGTGCGGAGGATGAAAAGGGCCGTCCCCAAGGAGCTCATGGCATTCCATCGCAGAGAACAAATGCGCAAGCTAAGCGTCATCCTCAAATCTGTCCTAACGCTCGACCATGTTGACAGCTTCAAAGTTCTCCCCGATTAGTGATCTGTTTGCGGCCTTACAAGATCAGTGGATGGAGATTACGTTCTTTGCTGGAGTTCACGGAAGGGGCAAACATAAGGAGCGCACCCTTCGCAATAGGTGAAGACACTCGGCTCCATCCAACTCTGGGATTCGAATAATATAAAATAACGATCTCTTATGTGCGGCATTTGCGGACAATATAACTTCGGAAATGGTGAGCCCGTCGAGCGCCGGGACATCGAAGCGATGACCCGGACCCTCGTCCATCGAGGCCCCGATGACGAGGGGTATTACCTCGCCGGACCACTCGGATTCGGTTTCCGGAGGCTCTCCATCATCGATCTCGGGGGCGGACATCAGCCCATGTCGGATCGAGAAGAGTCCGTTTGGGTGATATTCAACGGTGAGATTTATAACTTCCCTGAGCTCCGCCGAGAGCTGGAAGGCCATGGCCACGTTTTCCGCACCAATTCGGACACTGAGGTCATCATCCATGGGTACAAGCAATGGGGTGACGAAGTGCTCAATCGCCTCAATGGCATGTTCGGCCTGGCCATATGGGATGTGCGAAAAGAGCGCTTGATTCTCGCCCGCGATGCAATGGGAGTCAAGCTGCTCTATTACAGAATCGTTGGAGATCGTTTGTATTTCGGTTCCGAGATGCGTGCTGTTCGCGCCACGACTCCGGACTGGGCCGAAATCGATCCTACTTCGCTGAATCTCTTTCTGCGTTATCGCTATACCCCCTCACCTTACACCATGCTCAAGGGCGTGCACAAACTCGCCCCAGGAACCAAGCTGACCATCCAAAACGGCTCTTGCCAGTTGAGCCGGTGGTACAGAATCAAGCCGCTCCCCTTTGCGCCGCCCAAGTCGCCCGGCGAAGCCAGAGAAGAGTTGCTGGCCCTCTACAAAGCGGCCATCAAGCGACAGCTCATCAGCGATGTGCCGGTGGGCTTGCTGCTCAGCGGTGGCATCGACTCCGCATTGCTGCTTGCCTTGATGAATCTCAACGGGAGTTCCTGGCCGACTTACACGGTAGGGTACGGCTCCTCCTTCGCCCACGACGAATTGGCAGACGGCGCGGAAACCGCGCGCATCCTGGGATCGAAGCACACCGCGGTCGCAATTACCAGATCGACCTTCGAGCAGACGCTCCCGAAGATTGTGGCTTGCTTGGAAGAACCCATCGCGGCTTCCTCGATTGTTCCGATGTATTTCGTCTGCGAACGAGCTCGCCAGGACGTCAAGGTGGCCTTGGTGGGGCAGGGCCCGGACGAACTTTTTGGGGGTTATCCTCGCCACATTGGTGTCCGCTATGGCACGCTGTGGGCCGGAATGCCAGGTTGGGTGCGCACGCCCATCTCCTCGGCCGTCGCCGCGCTGCCCAGAAACGAGACTTTGAAGCGCGGGATTTACTCACTGGCAATCCGGGATCGGATGCGCAGGTATCAGCATGTTCTGTCGCTCCTGCCGGGAGGCCAAGTCGACGAACTCTTCCAGGACGGGCTCCTGCCTCCGAACTCAGGTGACACGATTCTGGAATGCTGGGGAGACATGGTTGACCTCATGGCTGAGACAGATGAGCTTGGCGGGCTCCAGTTCCTGGAGGTGCGATCCACCCTCCCGGACGAACTCCTGATGTATGCGGACAAGCTCTCCATGGCTCACAGTCTCGAACTTCGTGTCCCGTACTTGGATAAAGAGATCGTCGAATATGTCGAACGCTTGCCGGCAAGCCTCAAAGTAAGAAGTGGTTCCCGGAAATGGTTGCATCGTCAGGTATGCCGGAGCTTCCTTCCCAGCTCGATTTTGAAACGGCCGAAGCGCGGCTTCGCCGGCAATGTCGTAGATGAGTGGTTCCGCAGCGCCATCAACAGCAAGATGAACGAGGCCCTCCTAGACAGAGCATCCAGGATTTATCAATACCTCCGGGCCGACGCCGTGCGCGAACTTTTCCAGCAGCATGCCTCCGGCCGGCACGACAACCATAAAATCCTGTTCAGCCTCGTCGTCTTTGAAGAATGGCTCCGGGCCCACGAGGCGCCCGTGGCCGCAATTCCCTGATAGCTTGTTCGCCCCAAGGGAGGCACAGGGAGTAGAGCAGAGACAGCGACATTATGTCCGTCGTTGTCCGCTGCAAAACTCCACACACACCGAGTGATTGGCAGGTCGCGCGACCAAGTAAAAGAAAACCACGTGTTTCGCGCTTCCCTTTGCAACCTTGGCGTTCTTTGCGTCTCTGCGTGAAGGCTTCTTTCTCCATGGATTACAACCGTCCAAACCAGGATAACTCGTGGCCTCGAAACCCTGCACCACAGCCCGCGCCACACCATTCCTTCGTGGCCGACCCCGACGACAAAGTACTAGTCACGGGCGCTGCGGGTTTCATAGGATCGCGAGTGGTCCAGAGTTTGGTGGATCGCGGCTTTCGCAACCTTGTCTGCTTTGTCCGTCCCTCGAGCGAATTGACGGAGATCGAAGCGGTCTGCGACGCCCGGCCATCCGCCGCTCGAATCGAGTTGTTCAAGGGCAATCTCCTCTCCCGGGAGGATTGCCAAGCAGCGAGCAAGGACGCAGCGGTAATCCTTCATTTGGCAGCGGGCACGGGCGAGAAGTCTTTCCCCGACGCTTTTATGAACTCCGTGGTCGCCACGCGCAACCTGCTCGACGCCTGCCTGATGCACGGGCACTTCCGACGATTTGTTTTGGTCAGCTCGTTCACTGTCTACACCAACCGCGGGAAACCCCGGTGGAGGAACTTGGATGAATCGTGCCCGGTGGAAGAGCACCCCGAGCTCCGTGGGGACGCCTATTGTTTTGCGAAGGTCAAGCAAGAGCGCCTGGTGGCCGAATATAGCAAGAACTTCGGAGTTCCCAGCGTGGTGATCAGGCCCGGCAGCGTGTATGGGGGCAGCATAAGTCAGATTACGGGCCGGGTCGGCCTTGGAACTTTTGGAGTGTTCCTTCACCTAGGCGGCTCCAACACCATACCTTTCACCTATGTGGACAACTGCGCAGAGGCCATCGTTCTGGCCGGCTTGGTGGATGGAGTGGAGGGAGAGGCCTTCAATGTGGTCGATGATAATCTGCCCACCAGCCGCCAGTTCCTACGCCAGTACAAGAAGAAAGTAAGACCATTCAAATCGCTTTATGTGCCCCATGCTGTCAGTCATGCTCTATGCTATCTTTGGGAGAACTATTCGCAATGGTCGCAGGGGCAATTGCCACCGGCTTTCAATCGGAAACGGTGGCATGCCGAGTGGAAGAAGACGCGCTATAGCAACGAAAAACTGAAAGCCAAGCTGGGCTGGACGCCCAAAGTGCCCACGCCGGAAGCAATGCGGCGCTATTTCCAGAGTTGCAAGCAAAGTGAACACGATGCTTAAGGCCGCCATCGTGGGCTGCGGGAAGATCGCGGACGCCCACGCGTCACAAATTCAGAAGATCGAGGGATGTGAGATCGTGGGCGTGTGCGATCGGGAGCCGCTGATGGCAAAGCAGCTCTCCGAGCGATTCCCGGTTAAAAGCTGCTTTACCGATGTCGCTGAACTTGTAAGCGAGGCCCGGCCGGACGTTGTCCACATCACCACGCCGCCTGCGAGCCATTTCGATATTGCCAGTTTCTGCCTCAAGCAGGGCTGTCACGTGTACGTCGAGAAGCCGTTTACCCTCAATGCTGACGAAGCGCAGCAACTGGTCGACCTTGCGGTCGCAAAAGAACTCAAGCTTACGGTCGGACACAACGATCAATTCACCCAGGCAGCGCGACGCATGCGCGCGCTGGTTGAAAGCGGCTACCTGGGCGGGCCTCCCGTGCACATGGAGAGTTATTACTGCTACAATCTTGGGGACCGCAGCTACGCGCGAGCCCTGCTGGGTGACAAGCGTCATTGGGTCCGCAAACTCCCCGGACGGTTGCTCCACAACATAATCAGCCATGGCATCGCGCGAATGGCAGAATTCCTCGCCAGCGATTCTCCCCAGGTGATCGCCTACGGTTTTGTCAGCCCGCTTCTCAAGAGCATCGGCGAAAGCGAAATCGTGGATGAGCTTCGCGTAATCATCTCTGAGGATGAGCGGACCACTGCCTATTTCACGTTCTCTTCCCAGATGCGGCCTTCCATCCATCTGTTCCGAATCTACGGGCCCAAGAACGGCCTGGTTCTTGACCAGGACCACGAGCTCTTGATCAGGCTTCGGGGCGCGAAATTCAAGAGCTATGCCGACCAGTTCCTCCCTCCCCTGGTGTTTGCGAAGCAACTTCTCGCCAACACGCTGGGGAACGTAAAGTTATTCCTAGCTAGGGATTTTCATATGGACTCGGGAATGAACTTTCTGGTTGAGTCCTTTTATCGTTCGATTCGAGAAGGAACGCCGACGCCCATTCCCTACCGCGAAATTCTGCTCACGGCCCGAATCATGGACGCAATCTTTGATCAGCTTCAGGTTAGGCAATCGAAAGATGATGACGAATTTCAAGTGCGGGAAAATGCGACGTTGCATATCGCGCGGAGGTCGGGCCAATGAGTATCAAAGGGCGCACAGTTAGATTGCTGTGCGAAGTAGCGGTTGCCTGTCCCTGGCGTTCTGCATTAGAAAGGGGTCTGGTGTCCCTTGGTCATAAATACCCAACGAGCAGAGCCATCACAAGCTTCTGTCACCACTTTATGACCAAGCTGGCGGAACGTGAGGGAAATGGCTTCTCGAGGCGCGCTGTCTTTGAAACAGGCGGCATGATGCTCTGCGGGGGAGAAAATTCGCTTGCAAACCTGGACCTCTCCTACTACTTCACCGGCACTATATCCGGCCAACACGAAGACGAACGGAGTGTCGCCCGCCTGGTTAAGCGGCTGGTCAGGGAGGGTGATATCTTTTTTGATCTTGGTGCGAATTTTGGCTTCTACTCATTTTTCGTCGCTCCGCTATGTGGCAGGTCGGGTGAGATCCATGCATTTGAAGCTAACCCATCTCTAATTTCACATCTGCGTCGCTCCATTGAATTAAACCGCGAATACGCATGCATCTACCTGAATGCTTTTGCAGTCGGAAAGGAATCAGGAGGATATCTTCCTCTGTACGGTCCGGAACGGATTGGATGCTCTTCCCTCTATCCTCACGAATGGCTCAATCGCGACTCGAAAGTCCTAGTTCCCATTATAAGTATCGATCAATACGTTCGGGAAAAGGGCATCAGGCGGATTGATGTGATGAAAATCGACATCGAGGGCGCTGAGTTGGACGCCCTTCTGGGTATGAAGGAGACGTTCCGACTCTGCCCCCCAAAGGTGATAATCTGCGAGCTGACATTATTACCTGAACGAGATGACCCCCTTCGCGGTGGCTCTGAAGTTACACGGCGCGCCGCCGCCGCCGCCGACCCGCAAGAACTTGCTGATTTCCTGAAACAGAGGGGCTACGAACTTTGGAATATCGGGGATGACGGTCGACTGCGTACATGGGAAGGCTCGGAACTGACCGCTGCTTCCCTGAAGCTAACGAACGTGGCTTTCGTCAGTCAAGAACTTCACCGTCTGAGGCCCGAGGTCTTCGCTCGCCCGCCGCAGGAGGCTGCGCTCGAACAGCCGCAAACCCTGGTTCAACCCGGGGTGATGGCTCGAACCGGCCGGTAACGGCCTGAGCAAGAGAATTGGACCGATGCCACCTTCATTAGCGCTATTTATATGGCTCGTCCTCCTGCTGGCACTGTTTGTCTTCGACCCGGCCAAGGACACAGAGACCTCGGCGGCGTTGTGGGTGCCCGTGATTTGGTTTTTCTTCCTCGGATCGCGGTCGCCGGCAATGTGGCTCGGGCTTTCCTATGTGACCGCTGCCCAAGCCTTGGAAGAGGGAAACCCACTGAACAGCACGGTCCTTTCGCTCCTGGCTATCACGGCATTCGCTATCCTCGTCTCACGCTCGTTCCAGTGGGGCAAATTCTTTGCGCAGAACTCCGCTCTGACCTGCTTAGTGGCGTTCGCCTTGTTCAGCGTGGCGTGGTCGGATTTCCCATTAGCAACTTTCAAGAAATGGTTCCGGGATCTAGGCGTCTACATGGCGGTCCTGGTTGTTTTGTCCGATCCTCGCCCACTCGAAGCGGTGCGCACTGTGCTCCGCCGGGTCTGCTATCTGATAGTCCCGCTGTCCATCGTACTCATCAAGTATTACCCTTACCTTGGCAAATCCTATTCGCCTTGGGGTAGTGAGGAGATCACGGGCGTATCGACAAGCAAGAACATGCTCGGTAAGCTGTGCCTGGTGAACGGAATATTCCTCTTCTGGGATACGATCACGCGCTGGCATCAACGAAGGGACAAGCGAGTTAGGCGGGTCATCCTTGTGAACTTTGCATTCATCGGCATGACCCTCTGGCTGCTGAATCTCTCCCGCAGTGACACTTCGACCATCTGCCTGGCCATCGGGTGCCTTGTGGTTGCTGCGGCTCACAGCAAGGTGGGCAAGCGCCTTCCAGGCTTGCTTAAAGCATTAGCACCAGGGAGTTTCTTTCTGTATCTGATCCTCACGCTCGGCTTCGGGATGGCTGGACAGTTGGCCGTGGCAGTCGGGCGATCCCCCAACATGTCGGACAGGACCCACATCTGGGAGGTTTGCTTAAGCGTGCCCATCAATTCGGTCCTGGGCACAGGCTATCAGAGCTTCTGGCTCGGCTGGCGCATACCGTGGGTCTGGGCGAGAATGGCCGGCGACAATGTCCTGTCGGCCCACAACGGCTACCTCCAGATCTACCTCGACCTTGGCCTGATCGGGTTATTCCTCCTCTGTACGTTCCTGATCGCAACATATCGCAAGATCTGCAACCGGCTCAAACCTCTCACGTCCCTTGGCTCCCTGGGCTTGGGCCTTTGGACTCTCCTGCTCTTTTATAACGTAACCGATGCATCCTTCGAAGTCGACTTGCTCTTCGTTACCTTCCTGCTCGCCGCCATTGCCATGCCCGAGCGCGCTGGAGCTCGCGCGCCCACCGTGGGTCCCGTCGACGTCGACATCGCCGGACCGCCTGCCAGCACTAACGTCGTGGGCCGGGGCTGGGAAGGAGCGGCGCGGACATAACCGCACGGCTGGAAGAAGGGGTGCGGCCCGTCGATCCTCGGAGAAAAGGAGGACGGGCAACCGATGGAAATCCTCCGCAAGGAAGTTTGGATTAGGGGCAGGCTATGCGGTTTGCTTGTCTGGATGGTGAGGACTATGAGTTGCTGGACGCCCTGGGAGCAGCGCTGCTGGCACTGCGGGGCCTGAAAGACCTGCTTGCCGGCTGGCACGAACTGTACAGTCCGTTAACCTGCACGAATACTCAGTTGTCAGACGTTGGGATTTTAAACAAGGCGATTCACCAAAAGGACAAATCATGAGTCGATTACGCATTCTGGTGCTAGCGCCGGACGCGAACCCGGAGGGCATCTGCGGTCCTCTCCTGAGCTTTTCCCAGGCTGAAGCGCTTGCCCGGCTCCACGACGTTACCCTGGTTGTTCGCTCGAGGAGCGAGGCGGCAGTGCGGCGCAGGCAGAATCGGCTTCATGCCGTCGAGGTAGTCAGGCAGCCCTGGATTGAGCGCATCTACGCTTGGAGCCTGCGCTGGATCTTCAAAAACAACTACAACAGCAAAGTACTGACGGCCTTCAACTACCCATTTTCTCTTGCTTTTGAATGGGGCGCCTGGCGGCAAACGCGGACTCGGATCATGGCCGGGGAGTTCGATGTCGTGCTGCGACTCCTGCCAGTCCCGGCGGTGTTGCCGAGTCCCTTCGCTTTCTTTCTGCGGCACGGTCCCATCCCTTTTGTCATCGGACCTATCAGTGGTGGTTTGCCGTGGCCGGAGGCTTTTAGTCAGGCCAACAACCAGAAGGAATGGATCTGTGGCTTAAGGAATCTCTACCGATTCCTGCCTTTTGCTCACTCAACCTATCGCTACGCGGCGGCCATCATAGCGGGTACGTCCCAGACTTACGCCGAGTTTGCCGTTTATTGCGAAAAACTCTTCTTTCTCCTGGAAAACGGCGTCAGTGGCTCCGTGTGCTCTGATGCCGTCCGCAGCTTCGAGCGCGACGGGAAACTTGAACTGATTTTCGTTGGCACACTAATGCCCACAAAGGCCTGTGATCTCGCGTTGCGCGCGGCTGCTCCCCTTTTGCGAAGCGACTTGGCCCGGTTCACCCTGGTCGGTGACGGCCCGGAGCGAGACCGCCTCGAACAGCTCACGAGATTTCTCGGAATCGAGAAAGCGGCCTCGTTTTGCGGCTTCCTCAGCCATGCGGAAACGCTGCAGCGGCTGCGGCGAGCGGATGTACTGGTGTTTCCCTCCATTCGCGACAACAGCCCAGCGGTGGTCTTTGAGGCCCTCGCGGCCGGCGCCGTACCGGTCGTCGTGGACTTTGGCGGGCCGGGCGACACTGTTCGTTCAGAGGTAGGGTACAAGGTGCCTCTTACCAATGAGAGCGACCTGGTGTCACAAATGGAAAAGATTCTTGCCACTCTCGCACAGGATCGCGACCTGCTTAATCGCTTACGACAGCAAGGCATGTCCTACGCGCGTGAAAGCCTGACCTGGGATGCGAAGGCACAGAGCATTACGCGGGTCCTAAATTGGGCTGTAGGGCGGGGTCCGCGACCGGATCTCCCGCCGCCAAAGACGCTACACCTGGAGCATGCGAGCTGATCTTGAGAAGGCTAGTCCAGGAGGCCCTCCACCGCAGAGATGTTCAGGCCCGAAGAACCCCCTAGATGGTGAACTCACGCCCTTGCAGAATGTCCTGACCCCGCTTAGGAGGGAACATGCAAGCTCTCGAATTGAGGCGGTACACCATTAAACGTCGTCTCGGCGTCTCGCTTCACCGAACTCTTCCCCCGCGAGTTTTCCAATTTCTTCGACTATTGGTCCGATTTGTTCGGTTTCGGTGGTGGTGGCTTTCGTCCTATCTCCCTCGTCTCGTCGCCTCCCGGTTCGTCGAACGCACGGCGCAAGTCCGCGGCTTCGGCGGAGCGCTTAGCCTCTCACATCTTGCGAAGCAACTCGAGGGCGTGAACGCGCTAGCTCCGACAAAGATGTGTCGTGTCATGACCAAGTACGGGAGCGACAAGGCTCGCCCGAACAACTATACCCCGGTGTATTCCGCGCTCTTCAAGGACCGCTGCGACCAGCCCCTGCGGATCTTTGAGCTCGGCCTGGGCAGCAACAATCCAGATGCGCCGTCGAACATGGGGGTGTTTGGGGTACCCGGGGCCTCCCATCGCGGATGGCGGGAGCTTTTCCCGCACGCACTTGTGTACGGGGCTGACATTGATCGCACGATTCTGTTTCAGGAGGACCGGATCAAGACATTTTACTGCGATCAACTTGACCGGTCGTCCATCAGTGAGCTATGGTCGCGCCCAGATTTGCAGGGCGGTGTGGATATTATTATCGAGGACGGCCTACATACTTTCGAAGCGAACATCTCCTTCTTGGAAGGGTCACTCGATCATCTGCGCCCGGGCGGCATATACGTCACCGAAGATATTATGCGGCACGACGTCGACACATGGTACGATCGGCTCGAATCTACCCTCCAAAAGGAATACCCGACGCATGAGTTCGCGTATGTGGTCTTGCCCAACGGCCCCGGCAACTTGCTAGTCGTTCGTCGGGGTGAGGAGTAAATTCTATTCGCCTGAGGCATTCGGTTCAGTCCGTCCTCGCGAGAAATCGGGGCCTCATTAATGGCTTGCGGCAGGAAGGCGTGTCCTACGCTCGGAAATACCGGACTTGGGATGCGAAGGCACAAAGTACTACCCAAGTGCTGAATTGGGCTGCGAGGCGGGGTCCGAAATCAAACCTCTCGTCGCCAAAGGTCCTGTGCTCAAATTAGCTGATTTGGGTAGGACAGCCCCTGATTGGACCGGGCCGCCTGTTTGAATAGGGCCGAGACGCTCGGATGCCATGAGACATGACTAAGACAAAGGCCCGGATTCCTGCCGCCAGATCAGTGAGCAACCGCTTGGACGTTCGACGGAGGGGCAAGTTGCGAGCCTGGGTCTGGGTTTGTGAGCGGGTGCGGATAGGTGTAGGGAGTATATTGAAGCGTCCAGGTATCTGTAGCCGTGCAGACGAAAAGTTCTCCCTGCCCGAAGCTGTTGCCGCTCGCGTTCCAGCTTCCCTGATCCGTGGCCCAATAGGCGACGTGGGGCGTGCAATTCGTGGGGCGGTTTGCCAGCGTTCCGAATCCCACACCACTGCTGCCGTTGAACGGCGAGGTGGAAGATGTCTGCGCCTGCGGAGCGCCCTTTGAATTGTCCGTGTACCAGTCGCGGTTGGCGATCATCTGGCCCGCACCGGAACTGACGTTACCGAATACCGGACTGTACCCAGAGTCATCCCACTCGTAAGAGGGATCGAGCGATTCGTTAACCCACCCGGTAGGACTCGGTGTGCTGCCAGAGAGGAGAGTCCCGCCGCTACGATTTGGCTGGTCGATGCAAACCATCGCCCTGAGAATCTGGTAGCTGTCGCCAGCATTGAAATTCGGAGGCCCAGTCCAGCCGCTTGCGCTCACAGTCGTTGAAGTGTTGGCTGTGATCTGCGCGCCGGTGTTCGTTGTTACGTCATGAATGGCATAAGGGGCACCAGTCGGCACCAACTGGCTAACGCTCCACGACTTCGTGCTGTCGGTGATAGTAGCGGTCTCGCCCGAGGTGCTCAGGCCCTGGATTGTGCCTGAATAATAGACCGTTCCGCCGTTGTCGTCCCACGAACCTGTGCCGTTGCAGCCACCCCAAGGAGTGAAATACTGGAGCGTTCGGTAATCCGCAAAGCTCAAGTAACCGTTGAACCAGGAGCCGTTGGAAACGGTGAAGGAGTTGCCAAACACGTAGGCGATGCCGCTGCGAATGCCGACCCCGTTCCCTCCGCCGCATGAACTGCCCGTGCCGCAAACGAAGGTGTTCCCGTAATACTCTATCTGTCGGCCTCCCCGTGGTCGTCCATCGGACTCTGTCCCGTGGTTTGCCACCCCTACGTAGCAACTGGTGCAGGTGTTGAACCTTGAGACGATTCGGCCCCCGCCCATGCCGCCATTAGGGACCGCTGATTCGGTTTCGCCCGGAATTACTTGCGCGCCAAATGCATTGTTCTCTTCATATAAAGCCTGGGGCGTGCCGAAACTGTCTGCGCTGGCCCAAGAGTTGTCACCGTATGCCCCAGTTCCGGCCCATGCGCTGTTGTTGTAGTTCACGAACTCGAACAGGCATCCGCCAGCGGTTCCAGACATGCTGTTATGGTCCAACACTCCAAACACGTTGTCGGTGACCATAACGGTATCCGAGTTCGAAATGGTCCCCTGGAAGCTGCCGTCGAAAGTCACGTTGTCGATCCGCAAGTTGGGGCAGGTTGATGAATTGCACGTCCCCTGCACCGCAACTGGAGAGGTTATGGAGTTGGTGCCCATCCCACTCTGCGCTACGATCTTCATGCACGAGATGCGCGATAGCGAACTGCCAGAAGTAGGCTGTAGCAAGAATATGTTGCCGCCGGAAGTTAGGTCGTCAGTGATGACCGTCGCCG
>Ga0181538_10003262_pt1 | contig 15933 bp, 13 predicted proteins | sample PEATcosm2014_Bin_40_FD_119773 | JGI IMG/M metagenome (GOLD analysis project Ga0181538, IMG submission 119773) | Peatland microbial communities from MTU Mesocosm Facility, Houghton, MI, USA - PEATcosm2014_Bin23_30_metaG | ecosystem: Environmental > Terrestrial > Soil > Wetlands > Peat | place...
AGAAAACGAATACCTCACAATATCTATCACTTGGGCCAAAAGGACTCTCGACTCTAAAATTGCCAAAAACAATTTCGAAAAAAATCTTGACACAAAGGTGGGGAGTCCTCGCGGTCGCGGCTCTGAACGAGGCTGCATGCCGAGCCGCGACCGTTAAGCGAGCGGTTAACGACCCCTAAGGACGCTCCGCCAGCCTTCGCGCCCGGCGGAAAACATCCGTCAGCATCTTCTCCGTCAGCTTACCGGTGGACGTGTTCTGCTGGCTGGGGTGGTAGGACGCGACAAGGACCGGCTGTCCCTCGCCCGTGCGGTATTGCCGGTCATGGCCGAACCGGAAAGCGGCCCGGTTGGCGATCGCGCCGCGCGCTTTCAGGACACCCAGGTAATTGTCGAACGCGATTTTTCCCAGCACCACAACGACTTTGACATCGCGCAGCAGTTCCAACTCCCGCTCGAAATAGGGACGGCAATTGCGGATCTCGACGGGGGTTGGCTTGTTTCCCGGCGGGGCGCAGTGGCAGGAAGCGGTTATATAGGCGCCGCACAGTTGCATACCGTCGTCGCGGGAAACGCTGGTTGGCTGCGAAGCGAACCCGGTGCGGTTGAGGACGCGGTAAAGGATGTCGCCCGAGCGGTCGCCGGTGAACATGCGGCCGGTGCGGTTGGACCCGTGCGCCCCCGGCGCGAGCCCGAGAATCAGAACCCGCGCTCGCGGGTCGCCGAAAGAGGGCACGGGCTTCCCCCAATATTCCCATTCGCGATAGGCCCGGCGCTTGGTGCTGGCGATACCGGCGGTATAGTCGCGGAGGCGCGGGCATAACGTGCACGCCAGAATTTCACTTTGGAGAACATTCAGGAAATCGGCCACTCAATGTTAGAATACGAAAAGGACTTGACGGAGGCGAGAATTGTCAGGGAAAATCAGAATTCGGCAGCTTCGGCCGGCAGCCTGCCCACGCTCTGGCAAACTCTCGCCTCTTTCGCTCCCGCAACCGGCACGTGTTTCATATGAATAGGGTATCTTTCGTCTTCATTCTCCGTTCTTTGAGCCTCGCAACGGTATGCGGGCTGGCGGCATGGAATAGCTGGGGCGCCAACCCGAAGCCAGTCCACGGCCTCCATAAGGCTCCCACCCTGCATCGCACCGCGGCTGGCAGCGTCGTTCTGGCGAAGGTCGCCGTGCCGGCGAAATCCCTGGCATCGGTGCGGCCGGTTCGCAGACCAGCGGCGTTTCTGCCGGGAGTGGTTGCCGGCGGCCCGTGGACCTCGCCCACTTTCGCGGACTCCACCCTGGGCGATCGCGTGGATGGCGAGGATCTCGAAGTCCGGCGCGCGGCGGCGGAGGCGCTGGGGTCGTACAACGGGTCGGTGGTGGCGGTAGACCCGGCGACGGGACGCATTCTGGCGATGGTCAACCAGAGGCTCGCCACCAGCAGCGGTTTCCAGCCGTGTTCCACGGTGAAGATTTCGGTGGCGCTGGCGGGGCTGAGCGCCAAAGTGATCGATCCGGAGACGAAATACCGGCTTCCGGGAATGCGCATGAACCTTACTTATGCCCTGGCGCGTTCCAATAACTACTATTTCGCCACCCTCGGGGAGAAGCTCGGATTCGAGCGCTTCAGTTATTACGCGCATTTGCTGGGATATGGCGAACGCGCGGGCCTCAATATTCCCGGCGAGCAGCCAGGGCGCTTCCCGAGCGCCATTCCGCGCAACGGCGGGGTGGGGATGCTGACCAGTTTCGGCGAGGAGATCGAGCAGACCCCGCTGCAACTGGCGGCGCTGATGAGCGCGATCGCCAACGGCGGCACGCTCTATTACCTGCAATACCCCGAAAACCTGCAGGAGGTCCGTGAGTTTGTGCCGCGCGTGAAGCGGCACCTGGAAATTGCCAGCCTGATCCCGATTATCGAGCCGGGAATGCGCGGCGCGGTGGAATTCGGAACGGCGCGGCGGGCGGCGGATGACGGCGATATCGCCGGCAAGACCGGCACCTGCACCGAGAACCACGCGCACCTGGGATGGTTCGGTTCGTTCAATGAGACCGGCAAACGCAAGCTGGTGGTGGTGGTGCTGCTCACCGGGGGCAGGCCGTCGATCGGTCCCATGGCGGCCGGTATCGCCGGCGATGTCTACCGGCGCCTGAACGAGACCAACTACTTCGCGGATGCCACTCCTTCCCACGGCGTTCCGTCGCTGATCGCCAGCCAGATCTGCTGCCGGAGGTAGACGGCGTCCCATTCGACCGATGTACTCGTGATCGGCGCCGGCGCCGCGGGGTTGATGTGCGCCATTGAGGCGGCGAAGCGCGGGCGGCGCGTGGTGGCGATCGAGCACAACGCGCAGATCGGGCGCAAGATTCTCATCTCGGGCGGCGGACGCTGTAATTTCACCAATCTGCACACCCGGCCGGAGCATTTCTCGTCGGTCAATCCGCATTTCGCCAAGTCGGCGCTGGCGCGGTACACGCCGCGCGATTTCATCACGCTGGTGGAGCGGCACGGCATCCGGTACCACGAAAAGGCGGCGGGGCAGCTCTTCTGCGATGGATCGGCGCGCGAAATCGTGGCCATGCTGGAAGCGGAATGCGCGGCCGTGGGCGTCCGCATCGAGACGGGGCGCGCGGTGCACTCGGTCGCGCGAGCGGACGCATTCGAAGTGGTAGCCGATCGCGATTCGTGGCGGGCGGAATCGCTTGTGATCGCGACGGGCGGGCTCGCGGTGCCCAAAATCGGCGCCACGCCTTTTGGATATGCCATCGCGGCGCAATTCGGATTGCGACTGGTGGAGCAGCGTCCGGCGCTAGTGCCGCTGACGTTCGGGCGCGACGACCGCGCCAAATTCGGCGAGCTGGCCGGTGTGTCGGCGGAAGCGGTGGTCGAAACGGGAGGGCGCACGTTCCGCGAGAAGCTGCTGTTCACGCATCGCGGGCTCAGCGGGCCGGCGGTCCTGCAGGCGTCGTCGTTTTGGAGGCATGGCGAAGCCATCGCGATCGATTTGCTCCCGGGCGTGGACGTGGCACGAGCGATGGCGGAACGGCGGGCCGAAGGAGGCCGATTGCAGGCGCGCACGCTGGTCGCCCACTGGCTTCCGAAACGGCTGGCTGATCGCTGGTTTGAAGTGAACGGCGATTCGAAAGCGCTGACGGAAATGGGAGATCGCGAAATCACGCGCCTCGCCAATGAGCTGCACGGCTGGAGGGTGACACCGGCCGGAACGGAGGGCTACGAGAAAGCCGAAGTGACGGCCGGCGGTGTCGATACTGATGAGCTATCGTCGCAGTCGATGGAGGCGCGGCGCGTGCCGGGGCTGTACTTTATCGGCGAATTGGTCGACGTCACCGGTCAATTGGGCGGATTCAATTTTCAGTGGGCCTGGGCGTCGGGATTCGCGGCCGGCCAGTGCGTCTGAGGTTCTAAAAAGTCGCGGGGACGGCCATCGCTTACTGCCCCCCGCACGGATCCGTACGGGCGCGTTGATGCATACGGTTCTTACCTTGGATGTGACCCCATACGGCGTCTAGTGTCAGGCGAGCACTTCTGCTTCGCTCGCCTGCGCACGCCAACAAGCCCCTGGGACACGTATTGTCCCGCTCTGGTCGGGCACGTGTTAGACTCGCTGACGTTCTCCTTGGTCCCGGGCCTTCCCTCCACCACCTCCGCGGCCAGCTTTGTTCGGCAGCTTCCCAACTACCATGCCCGAGTTCGACTCCTCGCCGACGTTCATGACCGGATTGTGCTCTTGGCTTCCCGGCCCGATCGACCGTTTCCGATGGATACCGGCGAGGTCTCTCGGTTCTGGTGCGTGCAGTTTCTCGACGTGCGTATGGCTCTTGGACTACGCCGGGCCTGACAAAGACTTGCGATGTCGTTTCCGCCAGTGTGGCCTTCCCGTTGGAAGCATCCGGTCGGCGCCCGGAATTCGCTTTTCGAAGCCCGATTCCTCACCCGTCGATGCCTCTGTCTACACTTCACCCGGCACCTCGCGGCACCCACCGCAAGACTCGAGGTCAAGATGGTTCGCTACTCCTTGTTTTGTGGGGCTCTTTCATTTCCGACTACACACCGGTTTATCCCGACGCTTGCACTCCCTCGCGGTCGCGGCTCAGTTTTGGTGTTACTGTTGCCCGGCTGGGGCGGTAGCGCCGGCAGCGGGCGGCGCCGATTTTCCAGCGTCCAGGTGGTCCCAATGGATGATGGCGTTGAAGGCCAGCGAGTAGGTGCCTTGCGACTGCCAGCGCCAGAAGGGACGGAGCGCGAACATCACGATGTGGCCCTTGCCGAGGGGCGCGTCGATGGCGAGGGCGCGATTCTGGATGGTCTCGCCGCCGGCAAGGGTGCCGGAGAGCAGCATATCGTCTTTGTTCGCGGGGAAGCGGAGAACCACGCGGGCGGCGTTGGGATTGGGACCGCCGCGGCCTCCGCCAAATCCGCCGCCGAAACCACCGGCCGCCGCGTCGGGAGCGCCGGCAGCAGCGCCGCGTCCACGACCGCGTCCGCCGCGTCCACCACTGGCGGGAGCGACGCTGGCCGTGGCATCAGAGGCATCGAGTGGCGAGATGTGAATCGGGTTGGCATTGGGGGTGACGTTCTGGCCGATCATTTCGCCATCGGCGTTCACGCGGCCCGATCCGCCACGGCCGCCGAATCCGCCACCGAACCCTCCACCACCGCCGGTGGCGACATTGAAGACGGGGTCCTGGCTGAAGTAGACGGGCAGATCCTTGCCGTCGTAGCCGTAGGCGATGGGGCTCTTGAGGTCGGCGAAGACGCCGCGGAGGATGGCGCCGCGGGCGAATAAGTCCGCGGGATGTTCGACGGTGACGCCGGCGCCGAGATCGTACTCGGCCATCATGGTCGCGGTCGAGCCTTCGGTGATGAGCGTGCCGCCTTCCTGCACGAATTTGGAGAGCTCGAGAAGACCTTCGAAGCCCATGCCGCCGCGGATATCGTCGGTGGAATCGAGCGCGCCCAGATTGGGCGTGATGTCGGTCTTCTTATAAGGGATGGGCTTCTCGCCGCCGACTCCGGCGAGGATGGACTGCGCGTTGCCGCCGACGGTGGGGAAGATGATCACGTCGTACTTGGAGCGCAGGTTGCCCTCGCGGAGCATCTTATCGGCGAAGTAAGCGTAGGGGATTTTGTAGTAATCGAGGGCGGCACGGGTCCAACCTTCATCCTGCGTGCGCGACCAGGAGTGCACGTAGCCGATGCGGGGCGCGGTGAGCGCGTGGATCTTCACCGCGGGCGCGGACGCGACGGCCCAGGCGGAAAGTCCGAGATCTTTGAGTTCCGGCTCGAGGGCGGCGCGGTCGGCATTGGGGATGATGTACGCGCCGGCGCGGAATTTGTGGCCGGCGGCGTCGAAATCCTCCTCGGCGGCCATCATGCTGATACCGCGGTGGCGGAAACGGAACGCGGTGAGATTGTTGTCGGCGGTGTTCTCGACGATCAGGGTGGAACCGCTGCCTTCGACACCGCCGGCGGCATGCGCTTCCGAAGTGAGCATCGTCATCGGCTGTTTCAATACCGAAGCATCGGTGAGCGGCGTGAGCTTGACGTCGCGCATGTATTGCATGGTCCAGCCGGTGTCGTCGTAGGGATTGGGATTGGCGGTGGGGTAGTTCTGAACGCTGAAGTACATGTCGGCGAGGGTGCGGTAGGGCTGGTCGGCGCGGACGATGTAATCGCCGGCGGCTACGTCGACGCTGCCGGCTTTGAATGCGGAATCGGCGCGGCTCACTTCCACGCCCTGGGTGCGAAGGTCGTTGACCATGTCGGCGGCGTCGGCTTTGCGGCGTTGTCCGGCGGGAATGAGCCAGGCGTAGGTGGGGCCGTTTTTGCCCTTATCGACGGACCGCTTGTTCTTCAGGTAGTAGTTCTCGAGGTAGAGTTCCTTATTCTTAGCCACCTGGTTCATGGCGATGAGGAGCGCGGATTCCTGGATGTTGGTGTTGTTGCGCGGTCCCCAGGCGATGGAGGGCAGCGGCGGATTAGGGCGATACCATTCGCGGCTGGTGGTGGTGGCGGAGAGGGTGAGGTTGGGATTGACGTCGGGACCGTAGCTTTGCACTTCGTAGAAGCGGCCGAAGGAATTGTGCGTGAGGGCGATCCAGAAGAGGTAATTGGGGACCCAGCCATCGTAGAAGCCGTAGGTGAAGACACCGGGGACGCCGCGCTTGGCCATCTCCATGACTTCGGTCTCGCCGAGCAGCCACCATTCGTCGATGGCGATGGGGTCGAGCGAGGTGTTGTAGGGGCCGGTGCCGGTGGAAACGTAGAGGTAGGACTGCGCCTCGTGCAGGTCGTGGAGGATGGTGGGATGCCAATCGAGGACGGCCCTGGTGAAGTTCTGCGTGCACTTGAGGAACTGGCCCATGCCGTCGCGATTGTTGTCGTGCTGGACGTACTTGCCCCAGTACATCATGAGGGCATTGCGCGGCTCGCCGAGTTTCTTGCTGGCGTAGTAGGCGTCGACCACCTTTTCGCGCCCGTCGACCTCGATGACAGGGGTGATCATCACGATGGAATTATTGCGAATGTTCTGAATGAGCGGCGACTCTTCGACGATCAGGCGGTAGGCGAGCTCGATGAGCATTTCGGGGCCGCCGGTTTCGGGCGAGTGGATGCCGCTGGCGGCGTAATAGATGGGTTTGGCGAGAGAGTGGATGAGTTCCTGAGCGCGCGCTTCGGTGGTTTTGCGGGGGTCGGCGAGCTCGGCCAGCATGTCCTTGTACTTGTCGAGCGAGGCGATGGTGGCCTCGTCGGCGATGGCTAGGACGACCTCTTCCTTGCCCTCTTCGGTGGTGCCGAGGACCCAATACCTGCAGCGCTTGGATGCGTTGGCGAGGGCCTGGTAATAGCGGTTGATGTCCTTGGCGTACGTGAGCTCGCCGGGGGTGCCGGGAATGCGGCCGAAAACTTTGAGCGGCGAGGGGACGGTATCGGAAGCGGGCATGTGGTCCACGAGCTCGGTGGAAATGCGCGGGTCTTGCAGGTACTGTTTGATGAGCTTGGTGTACTCCTCATCGAGCTTCTGGGGCGCGGGCGCGGCGGCCGCGGCGGCAGGGGATTTGGTTTTCTTGGTCTGCGCCTGGGCGGCGACTATCAGGGAAAACGCCAGCAGAGTACGACCGGCGGCACTAGCGAGACATCTCATAGACGGTGTCCTTTCGGTTGGATCTATGAGTGATATCGCGTTCCGGGGCGCGTGTCAACTTCGGGGTGGTGGTGGGGAGTTCACGCAAAGGCATGAGGGGTGGACCTGGGCGGTGCGCGTTTTGCTTTGGGGTTTGGCGCTTTGCGGGTTCTTTCTGATTTTCACGCAGAGTCGCAGAGGACGCAGAGATTCAGAACTGGTCTTTCTCTGCGGTCTCTGCGGCTCTGCGTGAAAAAAGCTGCTCTCACAGAGGCACGGAGGACAGAGAGAAAACCTTGGGACTCGGGCCTTCCGACGTTTGTCCTGGCGTTTTTGCGTCTTTGCGCGATTCTTTTTTTGATTTTCACGCAAAGGCGCAGAGGACACAGAGAAAGCGCATCCCCGGCCCTCCAGGCTTTCTTATTGGCGGCTTGGCGCGAGATATAGCGCTATTCTATTTTCTTGACGCCCGCAAAGCATCCCGATCAGGAAAAGCCCACCCCCCGGGTATCGGCAGTGGTGGTTTCCCATAATCGCTCCGCACTCCTGCGCCGATGTCTGGAATCGCTCGAAGCCTCGGAAGGCCGCGACCGCTTGCAGGTGATCGTGATCGATAACGGATCTTCCGACGGCAGCGCTCAATGGGACGGCGAGTTTCCGAAAGTACAATTCGTCCGGCTACCCAAGAATTTCGGCCTCACCAAGGCGATGAATATCGGCTGGCGCGCCGCCGACGCGCCGTACGTTTTCTTTCTGCACGACGATTCCGCGGTCGAGCCGTCCACGATCGGGAAGCTGGCCGACATACTCGACGCCAATGCGGATGTCGCCGCGGTGTGTCCGCTGCTGGTGGATGCCGAAGGCCAACCCGCGCCGCAATTGGGCAGCCTCCCGCCGGATGGCAACTGGCGGCCGGCGGTCCCGCCGGGCAACGAGCCGTATCCGGTGCAGTATTCGCGCGGCGCGGCGCTCATGATGCGCGTTTTCCTGATCAAGGCGATCCGGCAGATCGATGAACGCTACGGGCAATTCGGCGGAGATGCCGACCTGGCGGCGCAGATTCTCAAGGCGTCGAAGCGGATTTTGCTGGCGCCGCCGGCGCGGGCCCGCCACCAAGGCAGCGACGGGTACAGCGCGGCGGAACGGGCCGATTTCCTGCTCGGGCGCGCCGTGTTCCTGGAAAAATACCGGGGATTCGGCGCGGGACTGCAGGCGCGCCTGTCGGCGATTTTCGGAGCGCTGTTTTCGTTCCAATTCGGGGAGTTCAGCCGCATCGTTTCGGGCCAGAAGATTGACGGCACTCAAGAGTAGAGAAGGGCGTGTTGCCGGCAGTTGACAGCTTCCCGCTTACCTTCGATATCTAGTCATCGATGCCGGCCCGCGGATAACATTATCCCGATGGAAGCCCTACTCTGGATCCTGCTTCCCGGACTTACCGCTGTCGGTACGGGAGTTTTGGCCTGGTTCGTGATGCAATCGCGCATGGACGTGGCTTTGGCGCAGCAACGCGAACGGTTGGCCGAATCGCGCGGCGCGCTCGAAGCGGAGCGCAATGCTGTGCGCGATTCCGTGGCGATTGCGGTCACGGCTGCGGAAGAGCGGGCGCAACGCGAGGCCCTCGACAGATTCCTCGCGGAATTGAGGGTGGAGCAGCGGCACTACACGCGCGAGAACCGGCTGTTGCTGCACAATCGGCGCAGCGTGGTGCTGCAGGAGCGCATGTGCTTCCGGAATCTGCCGCTTTCCGACTGGATCGAGCACGAAATTCCGCTCGACGACGGCATGGACGTGGAACGCCTGGTGCAGGACATGACGGTCTTCGAAAAAGCCGTGGTTAACATTGCTGATATTCCGCGCCCGCAACGTAAAGCTTTGGCATAGCAGGCTCCTGAAAAAGGCACATAGGCCGCTGATAAACGCGGATGAACGCGGATAAGTTATTTGTTTTCAATCTGCGTTTATCGGGGTTCATCGGCGGCTGGGTCATTACCAGTGTTTTTCAGCATCCTGCTAGCGGCCCGGGCGCCTCCCGGCGGCTATTGTAAGATTGTCAATATGACTGGATTTCGCGTATGGGCAGTCTGTGTGACGATGGCCGCCGGTTCGGTGACGGTGTTGATGGGAGCCAAGGGCGACCCCGCCAGAGGCAAGGAAGTGTTCGAGCAGTGTTCCGTCTGCCACAATGCCGACAGCGACGAAAAGAAGATGGGGCCGGGTCTCAAAGGCCTTTTTAAGAAAGGCAAACTGACGGACGGGAAGGCTGCCAACGAGTCCAACATCCGGGCGCGCGTCGACGAGGGCGGGAATGGCATGCCGGGGTATAAGGACGTCCTGGACGATCAGCAGAAGGACGACCTGATTGCGTATTTGAAGACGCTGTAGGGCATTCAGCTAAAAAGCGAATACTGTTCCGGGCGTGGCATCCTCACGCGCTTTTCCTCGACAGCTTCCACCGCCGCGGGCGGCGCCGGCGCCAGTTGGGAAGCCGGGGGCGTGGTCACGGGAATGGGCAGGGCCATCTGATCGGCCCACTCGATAGCGCGGCGATATTCCATGCGGCGCGCTTCCTCGAGGCGGTCCCAGCCTTCCAGAATCCAGACCATCTCGCGCGCGGATTCCTCTAGAATCTTGCGGTCGCCGCGCACCTCCGCAAGCGCATGCCACTGGCCCATTAGTTCGAAGCTTTCGGCGCGGCGCCCCTGTTCGGCGGCGAGCCGGTGACCCTGGCGCGCCAGGCGGCATAATTCCGCCCAGTCGTCCACCATGCCGGGATGCCGGAAAATATGCTGAATGTCGCGCAGGGATCCGTCATCCGGCGGCGCTTCGAGCCGTAGCTCGGTGGAGATCAGTGTGGAACTTCCGCGCTCCGGCGCGAGCCGTTGGGCCTCTTCGGCCGATGCGCCTTCGAGCCAGATCAGGAAGCGCCGGTCCGCGCAGAAGCTCCGCAACCCGGCGAGATTGGCTTCGAGATCGCCTTCCAGGCGCAGGCCCAATTGCGTGGCGAGATCGCCCGCGAGCGCGTCCATGCTGCGGCCGCCGCATTCCAGGCGAATGACACTTTCGAAATCCTCGCGGAAAACGCGCGCGAACTCGAGCGCCGGCGCGGGGGCATCGATGGCCGCGGTGCCGGGCCGGTCGGCAATCGCGAGGCCGAGGGCTTCCACCTGCTCCGCCAGGTCGGGATTGTGGATGGCGGCCTCGATGTAGGCGCCGGCCCGCACCCAGCGCTTCAGCCGCCGCAACGCCGCGAGCGGCAAACCGGCGAGATCGAACTGCGGCGTGAGTACGCGGGGCGGCGAGCAGTCGTCGCACTTCAGAAATGCAATGCGCACGCCCTCCTCGATCGGTTCGGTCTGGAGCGCGGCTTCCCACTTGTAGCGCGGCCAGGGCGAGGGAAGCGAATGGCGCGAAAACAGCACCAGCACGATGTCCGCCATGAGCGCGTCGCGGGCTTTTTGGACCAGGTCCTCGCCCGGCCCGATCTCGCCCTCGGCGAGCAGCACGCGCACACCCGCGCCGGCCTCCAGAAACGCCGCGATGCGGGCCGCGATTTCGCGATCGGCCGCGGCGTAGCAGGGAAAAAGCGTGCGGCTCAGAGCTTGCATGCCAGAGTCATGCCGTCGCCCATGGTGGCCAGCGTCAACGCGATGCGGCGGTCGGTCTTCAGCTTGCGGTTGAAGGCGCGGATGGCCTCGGTGTCGGGTTCGGTATTGGACGCGTCGGCCGGCTTGCCGCTACGCAGAGTGTTGTCGGCCGCGATCAGGCCTCCGGGGCGGACCAGTTGGAGCGCGCGTTCGTAATAATTCACGTAATTCTTTTTGTCGGCGTCGAGAAAAGCGAAATCGAACGTGCCCGATTGGCCCGCGGCAATCAGGCCGTCGAGCGTTTCGATCGCGGGGGCGATACGCAGATCGATCTTGTTTTCGACCCCGGCCTCGCGCCAAGTCCGGTGCGCGATGGCGGTGTATTCCTCGCTGACATCGCACGCCACGATCCTGCCCTCGGGCGGCATGGCGAGCGCGATCCACGAAGAGCTGTAGCCCATAAACACCCCCACTTCGAGGGCCCTGCGCGCGCCGATCAATTGGACCAGGAAGTTGAGGAACTGACCCTGCTCGGGAGCGATTTGCAGGGACGCGTCAGGGTGGTCTTCGGTGGATTCCCGCAGGCGGCGGAGAGGTTGCGGCTCGCGGAGCGTGACGTCACGGATGTACTGCGCCAGGGCGTCGGTGATCGGGGTATAGTTTCGCGACATGCGGAGATTTCATTCTATCGTGGGCGGCGCGGGGCTTTCCGCGCATCGTGCGCGGAGTTTTTCGGTATAAGTGGTTGATGCGACGAAAAACGGCCCTTCGCGCCCGCGCATGATGCGCGGAGATTGCGCCGGCGAGGGTTTGCGAACTGCCGCGGAGTATGTGGTCGCCGCCTGTCGGGCAGATGCGCCGAACGGGCGCGACAAGTACCTCAGGAGATTGTCAACGGCTCGCTCGACGCCTATGAGGGCTGCCGGCGCATTTACGGAATCTATCCCGGCACTAGCGGATTGGCGAAGGGGCTTAAGCCGTTCTTTCGACTGCCGGCGTGGAGCCGGATGGCTTCCCGTTCGAGTGCTCCGAGGGGAAGGGCCGCCTCGCTCGTCCTGATTTCTGCGACCAGTCTGCGATGACCCCGCCTTTTGTCGAGAACCTGGTCGGGGCGCTCAAGTTCCGAATTGACCTTCCGGACGGAACCTGGCGAGTCCGAGCGAGCGCCAGGCGTGGGACCGGTACGGTTGTTCTCACGACTCCGGCAGGTTGAGCTTCCGCATCAACCCTGCCCAGCGTGGAGTGGAGCGTAGTTCCCTTCCATACCAGGTGCGGAGAAAGAGGGCGCCGTAAGGATCATGCTGGTCGATGGCCTTCTCGAACCAATCCGCCTCCGCGTCAAATTCGCGTAGCAGCCAGTGGTAAACGGCCAGGCCTCGGGGAGCCCCGAATGCGCCGCCAGGGCGAAGCTTCCGAATCAGGTCTTCCGACTGTTGCGTGTCTCCGGCGCGCTTCCGTAGCCCCGCGAGCAATCCAATGGCATGGGGGAGCAGAGGCGCGAGGGCGTACGCCCTTTCGCAATATGGCAGCGCCTGGTCCGGCTCTCCCCGCGACACATGATGCGCGGCCATGGCGAATTGCGCCGGCGGCATGGCCGGATTGAATTCCAGAAGCTCCCGGAGAGCTTGCGAGGATTCCTCGTCGCGGCCCGCCGCGCCGAGAAAGACACCCCAGACATACCGATAACCTTGATTGAGGGGATCTCCCTGCAGCGCGAGCTCCATTTGCTGAATGGCTTCATCGTATTGTCCGGTCAACAGAAAGGCAATGGCGTACCAGTAACGCCCACTTAGCGGCACTATGCCGAGTTCCGGACTATGCCGAGTAGATTTGGACCCTTGCAGCGATCAACCTGGAATGACTGGGGTTGGCGGCGCGGAGTTCGTTTTCGGACTCGGCATAGTCTGGAGTACCGTTAGAGGTTTTTGAGGAAGGCCAGCAACTTGTCGCCAGGCCGGTACCGACCAGGCTTCTTGCCCTTCGCCAGTGGAGTCGTCTTGGCGAGGGCCTTTTCCTTGAGCGCGAGATCGGCATCCAGGTATATCTGTGTCGTCTCGATGGATTCGTGTCCGAGCCAAAGCGCGATCACGGAGCGGTCGACGCCTGCTTGCAGAAGCTCCATCGCAGCCGAGTGGCGAAGCACATGCGGTGTCACCCGCTTGTTTTTAAGCGAGGGGCATTTCTGTCGCGCCGCTACAACATGCTTGGCCAACAGAAACTGCACTCCGTCCGCGCTGAGGCGGGTTCCCCTCGCGCTCGGAAACAGGATGTCAACAGCGCCACGCCGTGGCTCCCGCAGCCACAGTTTGAGAGTGCCGACGGTCTGCTTGGTCAGTGGGGTGCATCTCTCTTTTCGCCCCTTTCCCACGCAGCGTACGTGCGCGCCGGTCCCCAACACGACATCCGGGGTGCGCAGGCTGGTCATCTCTGAAAGCCGTAGGCCCGTCTGAACGGCAACCAGCAAGAAGGCGTGATCCCTGCGACCGACCCACGTGCTGAGATCGGGCGCCACCAGAAGGGCTTCGATTTCGGGCCGCGTCAAGAAGCCAATCAGCTTCTTCTCGTAACGCTTCGCCGGCATTGCCAGGATGCGTTGGATCAGGCCGGAATGGGTGGGCTCTTCATACGCAGCGTACCGGTAGAAGGACCGGATCGCGGTCAGCCGCAGATTGCGGCTTCGCGCAGCGTTGCCTCGCTCCTTTTCTAATTGGTCCAGGAATGCGCCAATCACCGAAGGATCCAGATCCGTCAGAGCCAGCTTGGAAGGAGGCTTGTGTAGTCGCTTCTCGACAAACTGCACCAGCAGGCGAAACGTGTCTCGGTAAGAAGCGATCGTATGGGAACTAACCCGACGCTGAGCGATCAACCTTTGCGTGAAGAACCGCTCCAACAAGCCAGGGAATCCGTTCTCATTTTTCATGCGTGAGCCCCCATCTGAGTTCCAGGCGACGGGTGGCAAGCCCCATCAGTTCCGGCTCCACGGAAAGGTACCAGTAGGTATCTGCCACATGCCCGTGCCCCAGGAATGTCGACAGCACCGGCAGGCGCCGCTCGATATCCTCGTTGGACCGATACCACTGCACCAGCGTACGGACGGCGAATCGATGCCGAAAATCATGCAGCCGCGGACCCTTGTGATCCTCCGGGCCGCGCAAGCCGGTCTGCCGCGACAGGTCGTAGAACGTTCGACGAACCGCAGAGCCGTCCAGACGGCGGCCGTGATCGTTGAGAAAGAAGCAGGGAGAGGACGCATTGCGCAGAAACCGGTTGCGGCGCCGAGCGTAATCGGCCATGACGTCCCGAGTGGAAGTGTGCAGCGGAACCAGGCGGGTCTTGCCGAACTTGGTTTGGCGGATAGTGAGAATGCCCTCGCCGAGATCCACATCCGGCTGTTCCAGTTTGAGCGCCTCGCTGATCCGCAACCCTGCCACGGCCAACAATCCGAACAGGCAGTGGTATGTCCGGGGCCGCAGGCCATGGCTGGGCGATAGCTTCAGAGCCGTTGCCAACAACTTCTGAATCTCCAGTTCCGAATACAGATAGGGGCGGGCGCGTTGTGGCCGAAAAGGGAGCAAACCTACAGGAGGAATCTCAGTGCGCGGATCTGTAGCATGCCAATGGCGCGCGAACACGCGGACAAAACCGAGTCGCTGTGCCCAATCGCTGGGCTGATGATCGGCGGGCTGCGTCGCCCACTCCATTGCCAGTTCTGTTGTCACGAAGGGCGCGCCCTTCTGCTCCAGGAACGTGGCAAACTTCCGGAGGCCATCGGCCATATCGTGCAGCTTGAATCCCAAGCTGCGGCGGAGCGTGATGTAGTCGTCGATGGCTCGTCGCAGGGGTTTCATCGGCTGCCTCCTGGCCACGGAAGCGCAATGGAACGAAGCGCCACCAAATCCACTTTGGCGTAGATTCGAGTGGTGTCCGGGCGTCGATGCCGCAACAAATCGCCGATTTCATCCAAGGATGCGCCATGGTTTAGCATCCCGGTGGCCAGGCTGTGGCGAAACACGTGGGAGCCTCGATATTCCGACTCCACTCCCGCCCTCTCCAGCGCCCTATCGACGAGCGAGCAGATCGCGACCGAATTGGCGAACCCGGTTAGTGGCGCTTTCGCGCGAATAAACAATCGTCGGCTGGAACACCGGGGGCGCCCTGTTGAGAGATAGTTTGCAATGGCGGTTCCCACTTCGGATGGCAAAGGCATCTGTGCAACCCGCCTTCCTTTGCCGCGCACCGTGACCAACCCAACTTCCCAATCGAAGTCGTCCAACGTGAGGGCAACCGCCTCGCCGGCTCGCAGGCCAAGACGAGCCAGGAGGAGCAAAAGGGCGTAATCTCGTTTGCCAATGCTGGTTTCTTTGTCACAGGAGGCCAAGATCTTCTGGATCTGTTCGCCGGCAAGAAACCTTGGCAAATTGGAGAGCGACCATGTGGCGATGGTGGGAACGCACGTCGCCAAGTCGATGGCCACCAGGCCGCGAAGGAACAAGTAGCGCAGAAAGGATCGCAATGCAGTCACCACCAACTGCGCGCGTTTGGACGTGACCAAGGTAGCCTGCCGCTGCACGAACGCGGTGATGTCGGCCGCCGTGATCTGTTGAAGGCGTAAGGCTCCCTTGGGAAAACGTTCCGACAGGAATGATCGTGCGACCGGCGTGTAGTTGATCACCGTCGCCTCAGACAAACTGCGTTCCTGCCTCAGGTATTGTTGGAAGCGCCCCAGCGCGGCCTCAACTGGCGTCGGCGGTGGAGCCGCCACACCCGATCCCTCGGGCCGGAGGATGGTCAACAGCCGAAACAGCGCGGCAGAATCGCCTCTGCGCAGTTTCCGGCTTTGTGCGCGGCCATGAAGATACCGCCCGATCGTGGCCGCATCCACATCCTCGCTGGTCAGCCCTTTACGATCGAGCCAGCGGTTGAAACAGCCCAGCAATCGTAGCTGCACGAAACCTGAATGGGTTGCGTAGCCGACCTCGTGCAAGCGCTGGGCATAGACCTCCAGCGCCGAGGCTAATGGTCCACCTTTTAAAGCCTCAATCGTTCGTGGGTTGGTGCCGTCATGAAAGAAGTAGTCGAATGAAGTTTCCATTCGACCAGCATCCATGGCTAGAGCCGGCACAGACTATGCCGAGTGTTGTCTTAGAAAGCACGTGGAAAGGCTGGGCCGCGGAGAGTTTACTCGGCATAGTCCGGAACTCGGCATAGTGCC
>Ga0181538_10003265_pt1 | contig 15930 bp, 9 predicted proteins | sample PEATcosm2014_Bin_40_FD_119773 | JGI IMG/M metagenome (GOLD analysis project Ga0181538, IMG submission 119773) | Peatland microbial communities from MTU Mesocosm Facility, Houghton, MI, USA - PEATcosm2014_Bin23_30_metaG | ecosystem: Environmental > Terrestrial > Soil > Wetlands > Peat | place...
AATGAATACCGGCGTGACGACAAACAAAAACGCGCTTGGCCTCATAGTGCTGGTAGTTTCGCTGGTTGTGCTGTGGAATGTTCGCTCGCTCCTTATTAACAAGAACGAACCCAATCGAGGCAGACGGCTGCTGGCTCAAGGTACGCTGCTCGCATTTGGGCTCTGGCTATTCTGGCTGGCCAACAGCTCAACCTGCAAAGCGTGCTTTATCCTCGGGAGTTTTCTCATCATCGCGTCAAACCTCCGTGCGATCAGAAGGCGGCCCGCCCGAGTGCACGCGCTCTGCTTAATAATTCTTCTCGCAGCGGGATTCACGTTGCTTTTGGGCGGCCAAGCAGACGTTGCACAGGCCTTGGGCAGGGCGCCAAGTATGAGCGGGCGCACCGAGATCTGGGCGTCGGTGATTCCCATGGTACCCAATTCGATCGTCGGCGCTGGATTCGAGAGTTTCTGGATCAGCCCCAGCATGGAGATATTTCACCGAAAGCTTTTAGATTTAGGTTGGTATCCCCCTTTAGTAAAACATTTCAACGAAGCCCACAATGGCTATATAGAGGTGTACTTGAACTCAGGCTGGATTGGCGTATGCCTAATCGCACTTATCTTAATCAGTGGCTACAGGCGAGCGCTCAAGGTTTTTCACCGTGACCCTGAACTTGGGAGCTTGTTCCTTGCCTATGTCGGTACGGGAGCAATCTATAGCATAACCGAGGCAGGCTTCCGGATGCTGAACCCGTCGTGGATCTTCTTGCTCATAGCTATAGTCAGTGCGAGTGGCGTTAATGCCGGTCTATTCGGGGGTGGAAAGCACGAGGTTCCTGCTTCGCGCAGCAGAAGGGCTGATTTCCATGAACTAATGCCGGAGAGAGAGAGAGAGACTGTTCACGCCCCCGGGGGAGGATTCAACGCAATTTGAAATCAATCGCGCAAACAATCTCCGTTAGTGCTCCGGTTCGGACTGTCAATGAGGTGATTTCGGCGTGGTTGCCGCGTCGGGTAGCTTCAGTACCCAAGTCGATCGTCGGCACTGGATTCGAGAGTTCTCTGGATCGGACCCGACGTACAGAAAGTGTGTCGCAGCCTTTCAGGCTGGCGGCACCCTGAAGAGCTCAATGAAGTGCACAACGGCTATATTGAGGTATATCTGAACTTGGGCTGGCTTGGCGTGGCTCTCATCGCTCTGATTCTTGGACAGGGCTATCGCAGGGCTGTCAGTGCATTTCGTCGCGATAGCGCGCTTGGCGCTCTGCTGCTGGCTTATGTTGTCACTGCGTTGACTTATAACATCGACGAGGCTGGCTTTAGAATGCTTAGGCTGTCATGTTTTTTCCCTGCTTGTCGGTTGTGGCCGGGAGCCGGGTAACCCGCGTCCCCAAGAGGGCCCGTCGTAGTCGACTCTCTCTTAGCCAGGCTCCGTGGCGAAGCGAATCGCCATTCCAACCCGGCTTTGCCGCGGTTCCTGACGATACCGGAGCCAAAGTGTAAAGGCCAAGAGTGAGTTGCGGGCGGGCTCCACCATTCGTGCGATGTCCAGTCCGAGCTTGAGCAAGAGTCTTCAAATTGGAGAACACATGAGTCAGCTACGCATTCTCACACTAGCGCCGTTCTGTGATCCCGAAGGTATCAGCATGCCTTATGTCACTTACTCTCATGCGGCAGCGCTCGCCCAACTCCACGACGTCACCTTGGTTGTTGGATCGCCCGTTGAGGACAATGTGCGCCGCGCAAAGGCGCCGTTTCGCACCATCGAGGCGGTCCGGATGCCAATGCTCGAGCGCATCTATGCCTGGAGTTTGCGCAGCATTTTCAAGTACAACTTTGATACTCAGGCGCTGACCGCCTTCGGCTATCCGTTTTCTGTTGCCTTTGAATGGTACGCATGGCGCCAACTGCGACACCGCATCTTTGCGGGCGAGTTCGATGTCGTTCTGCGCCTCCTTCCGATGACCCCGGTTCTGCCGAGTCCTTTCGCTTTCTTCTTGCGCAACGGGCCCATACCCTTTGTGATCGGGCCGCTTAATGGTGGTTTGCCGTGGCCCCCGGGTTTTAGCCAGCTTGAGAATCAGAAGGAATGGATCTCCAACCTGCGGAACTTATATCGATACCTGCCTTTCACCCGTTCGACCTATCGCTACGCGGCAGCCATTATAGCCGCTTCATCCCAAACGTATTCTGAGTTCACCGCTTATCGCGACAAACTTTTCTTTGTCCCGGAGCCCGGGATCGCTCGCTCACTATGTTTCGATGACTCGCGAAGTCCGGAACCTGGTGCCAGACTGGAACTGATTTTTGTTGGCGGCCTGGTTCCTCGGAAGGCTTGTGATCTAGCTTTGCGCGCGGCTGCGTCCCTCTTGCAAAGCGATTTGGCCCGCTTTACCGTGGTTGGCGACGGCCCGGAGCGGAACAGCCTTGAGCAGCTGGTGAGAGCTCTTCGCATCGAGAAAGCTGTTGTCTTTTGCGGCTGGCTTCCCCATGCGGAAGTCCTCAAGCATCTGCGATGTGCTGATGTGTTGGTGTTTCCATCCCTTCGCGATAACGGTGCGGGCGTGGTTTTTGAAGCTCTCGCCAGTGGCGCCGTCCCGGTGGTAGCGGACTTCGGCGGGCCAGGAGATATTGTTCATGCAGAGGTGGGATACAAGGCGCCTCTTACGAATGAGAGCGACATCGTGGTGCACCTCGAGAAGGCTCTGACGGAACTGGCGCACAATCGGGATCGGCTCGAGCGGCTACGGCGGCAAGGAATGGCTTATGTGCGGGAACGCCTAACGTGGGACGCGAAGGCACACGACACGACTAAAGTCCTGCATTGGGTTTTGCGGCACGGGCCAAAGCCCGACCTCCTGCCACCAAAGGCGTTAGGAGTCCAGCAATAGTAAATTGAACGATTATATATAGTGTGGTAATGCTGTGGCATGCCACAACGGACGAGCGCTCTTGCTCTGAAGTTTACACGGATAAGGCGCATTTGAATGAGGCCGGTCCGAGGTTGTAGGCAGCGAATGAGGCATTGTCGCTGGGATATGGTGGTGAGCGCGGTGTCTCGCGCGACGGGCATCAGCCGGACCACGATTCACTCGGGCATAGCGGAGTTGGAGCGGCCCGCTCCGGCAGCGGCTGGAGAGAGCCGGGTACGGCGTTCGGGTGGAGGGCGCAAGCGGTAAGATCCAGAAGATTGGTACGTGGCACAGTCGCAACGTTAGCAGGACAAACATAGCCCGCGAGGCCCCGCGCCATGCGGTGCCGGGCTGGTCGAGAGGTAGCACGAACCTGACTGTACACTCATGTTTCCTTTGATCTGGCATAAACGCCCGGAGCCCCAAACGTTTGGTCGGTAGTTTTTTTGATAAGGAGGATCACTTGATGTCGCGCCTGTGGAGTCCCCGTGAGTTCGACTCAGTGTATGAGCGCTTCGTCTGTCAGGAAGAATTTCACTTTGGTGGGCGAGATTACTATCTCCGCTACCGCTCGCGCTACAAGGAATGCATCAGGCGCTTTGCTGTACTAGCTCCGTCTCATACAGTTGACGTCTTGGATATAGGCGGGGGGCAGTTAGCGCTTATTTGCGCAAAATTGTGGAACGACCACGGAGTCGCAGCAGACCTTCCGGGACCGCATTTGGACTACATAGCCAAGCAGGGTATAGAAACAGTCCACTGGAACCTATGCAAATCTGAGCCACCTTTTGAGGCAAAATTCGACTGCGTGTTCTTTTCTGAAGTGATCGAGCACCTGCCTATTCCGGGCTACCTCGTACTGCGGCGCATCGCTAAGATTCTGCGGCCTGGCGGAGTCCTCATCTGCACCACGCCAAATCTCTACCGCCTCCGAAATGTTGTGTATATGGCGCTAGGACGGCCGATCTTCGACAATTTCCAATACCCAGACGATGACGTCGCCCTGCTCCACGTGCTTGAATACAGTCGCGATCATCTCGATTGGCAGTTCAAGAAGGCCGGGTTCACGCAGTACAGCGTCGAGTATTCTCAAATGCACCATATGCCCACCAATCCGCTCCACCGCCCGCTTGCTTTGCTGGGCTATCCGTTGCATTTGCTTCCTCGCTGGCGCGACTATTTAGTTGCCACCGCGTACGCGCCGACCGACGCCGCGTAAACGGTGCATTAGATCGAGGTCGGGACGATTTTCCGTACAGCCGGAGCGTAAAGCGGGGTTCACAACGCAAGCACTTTTGGCGGATGCTTTCTTCGCCAGACAAATCCCGCGCCCCAGACGACCATGGCCGAAAGGTGAGAGACCACTGCACTTTCGTCTAGCCGATGTACTTCCGTGTCTTGTGCTCACTGGGTCGCATTATTAAACTCTCCTCAGCGTACGAAACTTCGGAGACCGGACCTAAATGAGACGTCTACTCCCCCTTATCTCGATGTTCCTATTGTTTCCTGCACTTTCGTATGGGCAGGCGTGGTCTGGCATCCTTTCATCCAGTCGGGCGATCGACTGGTCGAACGCCGGACTTCCCGCCAGCTTTCCGGACGGCGAGACTACGGCTAATCCGTGGACGCCGCCAACGCGGACGCAGTGCGTGACTTCAGCTTGCAACACCGTAAGCGGGGGCAGCGTTACGGCCACAACCATCAACGCGGCCATCTCCTCGGCCTCTGCTGGCACCTACGTCCTGATTCCCTCTGGGACGTTCGCTGGCGGTGGAACCATCAACATGGCAAGCAACGTAACTTTGCGGGGCAGCGGAGCCGCTTCGACAACGCTCAGTGGATTCACTATCAATTGGGGTAGCGCTTATGGTGACGGTGCTTGGGGAGGTGGTTCGCTCCTAACGGGCACAATAGCCAAGGGAGCCACGTCTGTCACGATAGCCAGTGGGCAAACCGTCCCTACCGGCGGCAGGATGGCTGCGCTAGCGCAGTGCATGACAGGATATACCGCGCCCAACGCCGACTATACTCACTACGGGGGAAGTGGATGGGTTAGCAGCTGCACCGGAACAATTGCCGACCCAAGCGGCCCTTGGGTGTGCGGCGGATATTCCCAATGCGATAGAAACGGTAATCGTGGTGATGCAAATCCTCATTATCAGGCTCAGATATTCTGGATACCCGCGAGCGGAATCAGCGGAAATACGGTCACGCTCGGCCCATCCCCTATAGAGTCTCCGCTGTGGTCAACCGGCAATTCTGCATCGCTGATGTGGATGAGCAGTTCTGGGACGGTAGGGGCCGGAGTCGAGGACTTCACTTCAGTAGGGTGGATCGGCGTTTACGGTTGCTACGGCTGCTGGATGAAAGGCTTGCGAGTAATCTACACGGACACAAATCCGCAGTTGACCGAATTCGTCAGCCACACTTTGATAGCGAATAATTACTTCGTCACCAACGACACCAACACTACGCAATGGAGTTTGGGTTACGAGAATGACACTACCGAGGCCGACTCAGACCTGCTGATGATAAACAACATATCCTATGGCGGATACTGGGAGGAAGACGGTGGTAACTCGGGCATGGTGTTGGCCTACAATTACGTTGCTGATGCATACCTTGGCTCCCAGTCTTACGGCGGAGAATTCCAGCACAACCCAGGAGGACAGATCTTCTTCCTGCGAGAAGGAAATCAAGTAGCGTTTGGCTGGGACGATGACACCTGGACCACACACAATTTCGATACCTGGTTCCGCAACTGGGACTCATGCTACGATCCGATTTCCGGTTATACCACTCCAAACTGCATAGATATTGGCGGCTTTTCACGGTTCGACAACGTGATTGGCAACGTGGTTGGAAGTTCACAAGGCACAGGCACGTATGCAAATGTTTTGGGTGTTAACCGCAATGGCATAGATACTACCGCACTCACCGCAGATTCGTTGATGCGTTGGGGCAATTACGTATTCTGTACGGGTAGCACGGACTGCCTAGTTTCGGGCGGATCATTTAACAGTACCGAGGTGCCCACTAACTTATCAAGTTTCGGCGCTAATTCCACGCCCTACCAGAATGCCGTACCCGCTAATAACAACCTTCCCGCCTCGTTTTTTATGAATAGCATCACGGCGCATCCCAATGGCGGGACTGGATTGAGTTGGTGGAAAACCTGCATCAGTTGGACCACGTTTCCTACGAGTTGCGCTTCATACACCACTCCGCCAATGCCACCCATCGGGCCAGATGTCACTGGCGGACAGAACGCGAGCGGTCACGCTTATAACATTCCGGCATATCTAGCATGGTCGAATCTGCCCGTGGATTCGAATTACGGAAATGGAATACGCCGATTCGATGAGCGGGTGTATGAGACAGACTCCTCCAGTGGACCAGCAGCTCCAATAAATCTTACAGCGACGGTGCACTAGGGAAACGAATCGTAAGGATAAAGTATGAAGAAGCGATTGCTCTTTATTCTAACCCTGAGCAGCATATTGTCAACGTTTTCGCAGGCGCAGACCCCAACCTTGTCGCAAGCAGCTGGAAAAGTCGGCATCACCAGCGGCCAGTATGGTACGGCTCCTAACTTTGAGATGTTCATGGACCCCTCTGGCTATCCGCGCGCCGTGACGGCAGGCGAGACGGTGTTCTCGATGGGGTCGTGGCCGAGCGGGAAAACCCCAACGTTCAGCGACGACAAATCGAATACGTGGGCAGCAGTAACTTCTTGCACGGATAGTCAGAGTACGACGCATGGATTCTTTTATGCGGTCGATGCCGACGCTGGAACGTCCGTCATCACTCATACCTACAGTTCCTCGGTGAACAACGAAGTTTTCGACTGGGCGCATTTCTACAACATGAGCACCACGTCCAGTGGTTTCGTGGACGGCTCATCCTGCAAAACAGAAGTGACGCCAACGAGCAACACCGCTCCAAACATCAGCGGCACGGCCTACACGGTTGGTACGACTGGCGATCTGATTCTCACCTGCGTCTACGTCGAGAACTCTACGCTCGGGAATCCGAACACCATCTCGTCGATCACCTGGCCGAGTGGCTTCACGGGATTGAACGCCGACATCTGGACGTATGGCCATGCGTGTGCCTACGGCAGCGGGACAGCAGGATCGTTCACGCCGACCTTCACCGTGGCGCAGAGCACCCACAACACCTTCACGATTATATCCGCAGCGTTTAAGGCGGGGTCTGGAGGAACTGCTCCGGCTGCTGGCCCTTCTATTTTATTGTCTGGAAATGTCTACATCGGTTCTGCTGGACAGACAGTCAAAGTTTATTTGCCGTGCCCTAGTGGCACGAGCGCCGTAGCGGTGTTGGACGATTCCGGTAGCCTGACCGGGGTCAGCGACAGCGGAGGCAGCACGTGGGCGCACGTCTCAGCTCCGGGTAATTATTGGGGACCAATCTACTACACCAACAGCCCGACCATCACGAATCCGTATGTTGTCAGCGTGACGGTTGGCGGCACGGGGAACGAAGATTTGATGGCCTTGGACTGCCTGACGGGCACGGCGGGGATCGACACGACGGTGAAGGCGCAGAACGGTGGGACGCTGGCTGCGTCAAGCTCAGTGTGGGCGACCGCCAATGTTTCAGGAGGCAGAGCGAACTACGCTCCAAGCATGGGCACATCGAAGACTGGAGATTTGGTTGTCGCAGTCTCGTCAATGGGCACCGGCCCGGTGGATTCGTGCGTTATCGGGCAGTGCGTGATGGATTTCGTTGGTTCAACCAGTTGGACGAGTGGAGATCAAGAAAGTTACGCGAATGGCAACGCCGCGTCGCACTTTTACGACCCGACTGCGGCTACGGTTAATTTTGATTTCAATATAGGCTCTGGAGCATCGTCAACAATATCAGGAATATCATTGGCCTTTCTTCAATCGTCTTCGTCTTCCATGCCCGCCGCCCCCGCCCCCCCGAGCGACCTCACCGCGGTTGTTCACTGATGTAAACCTCAGTACAGACGGGCTTGAGATCACGCGAGCATGGACGTTTGATAGCTTAGGCAAACCAACGCGGTTTTTATTCGCAGCCTGCGCCTAAGGCATCGTAATGTAGATAACAGCAACCTATCGTTTCGCGCCGGGTACAACGGAACGCCAGCGTATGTCGCACAACTGCTAGAGACTGTGCTGGACTGGCGGAAGTCACCCGCTGAACGTTGTTTTCTAGGCTAAGGAATGGAAAATCAAACCACGAACTTGCCGAACTTGCGCTCCATTCAATGTAATCTGCCCGACCGTCAGCAGTGAAGGAGCTCTCCGAAAGGTCTGGCTTCAGCCACATCTTTCATTTGGGGCGCAAGAGCCTGCCTGCCCTGGGGCAGTTCAACTATGCAGTTAATGTACAACATGTAGCGATACGGCTCGGAATTGAAGAATTCTTGAGCCTACTTGAGCAATGCTCCGAAGGAGCGATCGAAATATTCTGGTAGATGCCCTGTGCGTCAGAAATAACTGCGACCCGATGGAGCGTTCTGCGCCACCTCCGCTGAAGGTATCGCCGATCTCAGAACCTCGGCACCAAAACAAGCCGGAATTTAAGACGGCCCCTTGCAGTAATTGAAAGTGTTCCCTCAGTTCTTGTTAATCGACGTTTGGCAGGGACCACGATATCTATTGTGTCGCTGGCTCGAATGCTTTGATGACTTTGTCGCTTGCAGCCACTAACGGCGATATGGGTATGAAGGTAAAGCATTTTACGGTGTTGACGGGCCCCGAATCGGCGACTCAGGAAGACCGTCTATTGAGAATGGCGGAATGGATGGGGGTGCCAACGCGGAGCATTGCGATTAACGAGAAAATCGTCCCGGCAGAGGCTTTAGCTGACAAATCCCAGCCGTGCAAGTGTTGTTTGGCGATAAGCGCCGAAAATCTCACAAGGTTGTACCAGTGCACACAGCCTGCCCTGCTGAAGGCCTTCATCGAAGACCACTGCGAGGAACTGTTGGTGTTCGGCTGTACCGATAACCCGCGACATCGTAAGGTACTCTCGTGGCTGACAACGGGCGCGATTTCGGGGATAACCCGACCAAAGGCAATTGACGTATTTCAATTGCCGTATACGGGGCAAACTTTTAGCAGGCAACTAGCAGGCCTGACTTTTTCAACCGCACATACTGTATCGGCACCCGCTTTTGAATTAAATTCGAGCACCAGCGATGTGCTACCGATTTTATCGGGGGATGGTCGACCGGTTTTTGTACGCACAAAACAGAACTCGTGTCAGCTTTTCCTGTTGTCGGGAACCGAGATCGCCGATATCAATGAGCCACTGCACGGCGACGCGGCGGTAGAAAACTGTTACTTTCAGATCATTCCCATCCTGATTGTTCTTCGCCATTGTTTCGGAAAGTTCTGCTGGCACTCTCCTCACAGCACAGCACGATTAATCATTGACGATCCCTTGCTTACTCAGAAATACGGTTTTCTTACCTACAGAGAATTGTTGAGCTCGATGCGTTCTGCAGGTTATGGAAGCTCAATCGCATTCATTCCATGGAACTACCGCCGCACAAGCAAAACAGTGGCAGCTGATATATTTGGGGAGAGAGCTAACCTTTCTATCTGCATTCACGGCTGCGACCACACAAACAAGGAATTCGCCACTTCAGAAAAGACCGTACTTGATTGGAAAGTGACTCTAGCCTTGCAGAGAATGAAAAAACACGAGACACGGACAGGTGTGCCATTTGAGCCGGTAATGGTTTTTCCGCAGGGTCGGTTTTCCTCGTCTGCCATGCTTGCGCTGCGCACGAACAATTACCTAGCAGCGGTGAATACTACCTCCTTCCCAACTGACGAACGGAACGTGCTCACTATTGCAGACTTCTTGCGCCCAGCGATAACACGCTTCCATGGGTTTCCCCTTTTTCAGAGGCGCTATCCCAGACATCTGATCGACTGTGCATTCGATATTTTCCTAGGTAAACCTGCGCTGTTGGTCGAGCATCATCAATACTTCCGGCATGGATATGAAGCTCTTGAAAGATTTGTGCGTGAGTTGCGTAATCTCGAACCGACTTTGTCTTGGCCAACACTTTCCTCGCAGTTGATGAAGAGTTGCGTGACGAGGCAGGTTTCGGAGAATTCTGCTGAGGTGCAGTTCTTTACGTCACAGTTTCAGTTTCAAAACACCATTGAAGGTTACGACCACTTGTTATTTACAAAATACGAACCTGATTCGTCGGCCGTTCGCACTGTGCTTCTGGATGGCATTAGCGTACCTTTCTATGTTAAAAAGGACTACCTGCATCTCGAGGTCCACGCTAGTGCCGGTCAAGTAATAAGCATTGAGATAATAGATCATGCGAAGGTATCGCGGCTGACTGATGATACCTACCGTTCATTAAGGTACACTGCGAGCGTGCGGCTGCGCAGGGAGCTCTCAGAGTTCAGAGACAACCGTCTCGTCAGGTATCCCGGTTTATTACAAGCTGCGACACGGTTGCTTAAGCGACTGAAACTGACGGGGGAGTGAAGTGAAAAAGTCTATCCTTAGGCGCATTGTTAACCGTATTTTGGGACTTACGGCGAGGTTTGTACCTGGATCAACGACATTGCGACCTTTTCTCCACAAGCTCAGAGGAGTTCGGATCAGGGGTCGAGTGTTTGTAGGGGACGATGTTTACCTCGAGAACGAGTACCCGGAACTCATCGAATTGCGGGAAGGAGCGCAAATTGGCCTTCGCTCAATTCTTATCGCGCATACCAGGGGACCCGGCCGCATCGTAATTGGGAGAGACGTGTTCTTAGGAGCAGGCTGTGTAGTGACTGCAGCACCGGGTGCGACGCTCACAATTGGAGATGGCGCTGTGATTGCGGCGAGCTCTGTGGTGGCGTCCGATGTGCCTCCGCGGACGTTGGTCGGCAACCAGAAAGGCAAACCTCTCGGCATAGTGACTGTCCCTCTAGCAATGGATACCTCGTATCATGATTTTCTTGCAGGACTTACTCCTCTGCAGGCTATGTCGCAAAACAGAGCTTCGAGTGGCGACAGTATTCATTCATTTATCCCACAGGCCGGTAGGACCGCTCATGATGCGATGCAGGTAGGAAATAGCGACTTGTCGACAACACGGCGTTATGAGAAGCCAGTCACGCACGGAGCGACTGAACAATTGGGTGCGGAATACGAGAGGGCTCGGCAACTGGTTGCTTTTGCGTTGGGGATCGATACCGCGGAAATTCCAGAAAACCTGTCCGCCGACTCTTGCACATCGTGGGATTCGCTCGGCCAAGTTGCAATTGCATCGGCTCTGTTCGATCGATACGGTATTACAATTAACGACCGGAAGGTATCGCACTTGCAAACACTGGAGGACGTCAAGAATGCGATCGAGGAATACAGTCGTGCTGCAAACGACGGCAGCGTTCCTCAACCGGCCACCTGCTCCAAGTCGGTCGAAGGACCTTCTTCCGAGCTTGATGTCCAGTCGCTCCTGGCTGATGTCGAAATGTTGCCGCTGATCGATCCGGCAGAAGCAACGCAAATATTGGCAAGTCGTTTCTGCGAAGAGCCAGCGAAGAGTCGACGGCTTAAGATTGTCGTTGCCTCCAGCTTTATCGCAGAGCCGTTGGCGACAACGATGAAGGTCTGGGGAAGGGCATTCGGATTCGAGCTCAGCTGCGAGTTTATAGGCTTCGATCAGACCGTGCGAACTCTTCTCGACGAGCATAGTGCATTTTCAGCTAATGAGGCTGGCATCAATGTGGTCCTTGTGGATCCGACGGACCGCGCGTTCTATTCGGCGGAATCGGCTGCGACGCTGGTTGAAGAGCTATCGGGAGCTATAGAAGCCTGGAGACGCAGGCATCCAGAGGCAGCGCCGATGCTTGTGGGCAGTTTGCCTCCCTTGGTGTCTGCATTTGCGACAATAGATTCGGAGAAGTACGAAGAACTTTGCCACAGGTGGCGCACTCGTTTGCGAACGATGTCGGGTGTGCGATTGTTCGATTTTGCTCGGGTCATCGGAGAGGTTGGTATTACCTTAGCCCGCAACAGTGAAGGCGAGGTTTTCGCGCGCATGCCGTACTCCTCGCGTTTATATCAATCGCTGGCTATTCAATTAGTACGCCGGATTCTCGCCACGCGGCGCAGCCCAGCTAAAGTAATTGCGCTCGATTGTGATAACACTTTGTGGGGTGGCGTAGTTGGTGAAGTGGGACTTGGAAGTATTGAGCTCGGTTCCGATGGACCGGGCCGGAGCTTTCAACTATTCCAGCGCTATCTTAAGCAACTAAAAGAACGTGGTCTGTTACTGGCGGTTGTGAGCCGAAACGAGGAGACAGACGTGCGCAACGTGTTTGAGAATCATTCAGAAATGATCTTGCGAACCGATGATATCGCGGCATGGCGAGTCAATTGGAAACACAAGTCAGAAAACCTTAAAGAGCTAGCGGATGAGCTGAACTTGGGGCTTGACTCATTCGTCTTTCTAGACGACGACATGGCGGTGAGGATGGAAGTTTCAATGCGATTACCCGTCGTGCACGTGGTACCTCTGCCGCTGGACCCTGTCCGTTACTGTGAGACGTTGGAGCGTTTGTGGCTATTCGATGAAGCGCATGTCACAGAGGTCGATGTAAAGCGGACACGAATGATGCAGGAGGAGAGTCGGCGGCAGCAGGAGCGCAAGGCTGCGGCTAACCTAGATGACTATTTGGCTGGCTTGGAACTAAAACTTGACATCAGAGAAGCGTCGGAAAGCGAATGGCCTCGGATAGCCCAATTAACTCAACGCACAAACCAATTCAACCTCTCTCTTAGGCGGCGCAGTGTGGAGCAGGTTAGTTCTCTTGCAGAGGATTGGTCGGTATTGATCGTCAAAGCGTGTGATCGATTTGGCGATTATGGTATAGTGGGCGTCAGCGTCATTCGGAACGTTGGATTGGGCGTCTGCGAAATTGACACTTTGTTAATGAGCTGCCGTGCACTGGGGCGAGGTGTGGAAGATGGATTTCTTTACGGCATCGCGAAGGCAGCGTCGGCGCAAGGTGCACTGTTGCTGCGGGCACCGTTTGTCGAGGGTCCCCGGAATCAGTTGTTGAAGGACTTTCTTGTGCGAACAGGGTTTCGTGAATCGCACCCGAATACTTGGGAGCTAGAGATCAAAAAGGTTCCTCCTTCCCCGAAACATATCGGGTGGATAAATCAGGAACGAGAACTGGTTATACTTCCGACGCAATAATCGGGATTTGCCCTCAGTCGGGGCAGGACGTGCTGCACATCTGCGCAACCGACATTCCATGGAAAACCCGACCGTCTTAGTTTATGCATGCGTCGTAGACGTACCGGCGGTTACCAGCGGTCCGTCGCCTAAGACCCATTAGAATAGGCTGATGGCGACACGGGAAAGGTACGCATCTTGAGAATCAGTGTTTTTGGATTGGGTTATGTCGGTACAGTTTCGGCGGGCTGCCTCGCCTATGAGGGACATGAAGTCGTTGGAGTCGACCCTGTTCCGACAAAGGTCGATCTGATCAACCGCGGGCAATCTCCCATCGTTGAAACAGATGTCGGTGAAATCATCGCAGCAACTGCCAAGGCCGGCCGACTGCGCGCCAGCAGCGATCCAAGGCAAGCGATCCGCGAGACGGAACTGTCCTTCGTTTGCGTCGGAACACCAAGCCAAGCCAACGGCAATCTCGATCTGCGATATATCCGACGAATTTGCGAACAGATCGGCGAAGCACTCAAGAGTAAGAATGAGCGCCACACGGTCGTCATTCGCAGCACAATCTTGCCAGGCACGATGCGCAAGATCGTGATTCCCATTTTGGAGGAGTTTTCCGCAAAGAAAGCTGCGGTCGAGTTCGGTGTTTGCAATAATCCTGAATTTCTGCGGGAAGGTTCGGCGGTGAACGATTACCGCTGTCCGCCGAAGACGGTCATCGGCGAATTGGATCAAGCCAGCGGCGACGCCCTCGCGACTCTCTACGAAAAGCTTGACGCCCCATTGATCAGGACGGACTTAGAGACGGCTGAAATGGTCAAATACGTTGATAATAGCTGGCATGCTCTCAAGATCGGTTTTGCCAATGAGATAGGCAACTTCTGTAAGTCTCTGGGCCTTGACGCGCACCAGGTTATGAAAATTTTTTGCAATGATCGGAAGCTCAACATTTCTCCGGCCTACCTAGTGCCCGGTTTTGCGTTTGGAGGATCATGTTTGCCCAAAGATCTTCGAGCTCTGTCATATACGGCCAAAATGAACGACTTGGACCTTCCGATCCTGAACTCCATTTTGCCCAGCAATGAAAAACAGGTGAATCGTGGGTTGCAGCTGATCATGGAGAAAGGGCACAAAAAGGTCGGGGTTCTGGGCTTCAGCTTTAAGGCTGGCACAGACGACTTGCGAGAAAGTCCCGTAATCGAACTGATCGAGCGTCTCCTCGGCAAGGGCTATGATCTATGCATTTATGACAAGAATGTGAACATCGCCAGCCTCATTGGCGCAAACCGAGATTTCATTCTCAATCGGATTCCACACATCTCGCGTCTAATGGTAAATCGTATCGATGCGGTTCTGGATTGTGCACAGACAATCGTGATTGGCAATAAGGACCCAGATTTTCAGATTGTTCCATCCAGGCTGCGCGAAGGTCAATGCATAGTGGACTTTGTACGAATCACGAATAGTAAGAGCAACAATGGCAAGTATGACGGGATTTGCTGGTGAGAAGATCGTGGGCAACGAATTGAATTGGTGACTGAAGCTCAGAGTTCTTGAAGCGGTCCCCCCTTTTTCGGTTGGCTAGAGAAAGATGAGTATCAGGATTACAACACGACAGTTAGAGCTCGAGATCTCGTCCGTTTACTTTCGAAGCCAACTTGCCCTGCACCTCGCACAGTACTGCTAGCGCTGAGACCATCAAAGATGTCGTACGCGCGATAATCATTGATGCCCTGGTTTGTTTAGTGATCGTCACACTAAAGCTTGCCGCTTGCCACGAAACTTGCCCAGTTGACCCTCAAGAATATTCAGTACCGTTCTGGGTATTTATTATCGCCGCTGTCCTCCACGGCTGGTGAACAAAACCCTACCCTCTCATTGGAGACAGGTAACTGTGCTTTGCGCTCGCCGGTCTGTACAAAATTACTCTACGGACTATCCTTCGTGAAAAAGAAAGTTCTGATCATTGTGGAGAACCTGCCCGTTCCTTTCGATTCCCGCGTGTGGAAGGAGGCCCGCTCTTTGCACAAGAGCGGATACGAGGTGACCGTATTGTGCCCAATGGGCAAAGGCCACGAGAAAGGGTACGAGTGTCTGGAGGGGGTCCATGTCTATCGGCACCCCATGCCCAAGGAAGGGAACAGCCCCCTGGGCTATGTATGGGAGTACAGTTGCGCCCTGTTTTGGGAGTTCCTCTTCTCTTGGTGGATCTACCTGAGGCGAGGGTTTCACGTGATCCAGGGCTGCAATCCCCCCGACGATATTTTCCTGATTGCTCTGCTCTTCAGAGTCCTCGGGGTCAAGTACATCTTCGATCACCACGATGCGAATCCGGAGTTGTATTTCTCGAAATACCAGAAAAAGGGGCTATTGTACAAGGTGCAGGTTTTGCTGGAGAAGCTCACCTACCGCTTTAGTGACGTTGTAATGGCGACCAACTCCAGCTACAAGGACTTGGCGATAACGCGTGGCGGTTTGGCTCCTGAGGATGTATTCGTAGTCCGCAACGGACCTGATTTGGAGGCTTTCAAAGCAGTTCCGCCAACCCGAGCATTGAAGTATGGCAAATCTTACCTGGTCGGCTATGTCGGAACCATGAGCATTCAAGAGGGCTTGGACATCCTGCTGGATGTGGCGCTGCATATCAAGAACAAGGGACGTCGTGATGTTCATTTCACCTGCGTCGGAGGAGGACCGGAACTGGCGGGGCTGCGGCAGATGGTGAAGGATAAGAATCTTGAGGATACGGTCAACTTCACCGGCAGAGTTCCCGACCAACAATTGCTGGATGTTCTTTCTACCGCCGACGTCTGCGTGAACCCCGACAGGCCA
>Ga0181538_10003278_pt1 | contig 15900 bp, 14 predicted proteins | sample PEATcosm2014_Bin_40_FD_119773 | JGI IMG/M metagenome (GOLD analysis project Ga0181538, IMG submission 119773) | Peatland microbial communities from MTU Mesocosm Facility, Houghton, MI, USA - PEATcosm2014_Bin23_30_metaG | ecosystem: Environmental > Terrestrial > Soil > Wetlands > Peat | place...
AGCGACGATCCGCCCGCCATGGTGATGCCGTTCTCGACCAGATCGGCCGCCAGTTCCGGCTCGGCCAACTCGAGCGTTCGCTTGACGGCTTCGATGATCTGCGTGATCGGCTCCTGCATCGCTTCGCGGATTTCCTCGCTGGTGACGGTGGTCTTGCGCGGCAGGCCGCTGATGAGATCGCGGCCGCGGACTTCCATCGTCGGCTCGCCGTTGCCCGACGCCGCCGCCGAGCCGATCTCGATCTTGATCCGTTCGGCCATCTGCTCGCCGATGGCCATGTTGTACGTCTTCTTCATGTGGCTGACGATCGACTCGTCGAAATCATCGCCGGCGACGCGCACCGATTCGCAAACGCTGATGTCGGCCAGGGAGATGATGGCGACTTCGGTGGTTCCGCCGCCGATGTCCACGATCATGCTGGCGGTGGGTTCGATGACGGGCAGGCCCGCGCCGATGGCGGCGGCCATGGGCTCGTCCACCAGGTAAACCCGCCTCGCTCCGGCGCGTTCGGCGCTGTCGTACACGGCCCGGCGTTCGACCGCCGTGATGCCCGATGGAATCGCGATGACCACCCGCGGACCGATGAAATGCCTGCGGCCATGCACCCGGCGGATGAAATACGCCAGCATCGCCTGCGTGATCTCGAAATCGCTGATGACGCCGTCCTTCAACGGGCGGATCGCCGTGATCGAGCCGGGAGTCTTGCCCAGCATTTCCTTGGCGACCAGCCCGACGGCGTTGCCGTTCTGCAAGACGCGGTTGGTTCCCTTCTTGACGGCGACGACGCTGGGTTCATTCAGGACAATGCCTTCGCCCTTGACGCAGACCAGCGTGTTGCACGTCCCCAGGTCGATGCCCATGTCGATGCTGAACATGCCCAAGAGCGAATCGAAGATCACGCTGTCGTCTCCTGACCGTTCGGATGAAGCGTTAGAGCTTTGAAGATGCAGAGCCGACCGATGCTCCGCATCGAAGGTGAAGGGCAAGCCCTCCACAGTGAAGGCGAAGCCTCCACACGCTCTGACAGTGACGGGAACTCAAAGCCTGTTGGCGGTGAGCCGTTAAGAAAGTGGTTATCACTTTCCTATCCAAATGCCCGCTCCATCGGGTTTCCGGAACTTGCCCGGAATGGGAATAAAGTACAGCGCGCCCGCGCCGTTAGCAAATGGCGGCGTGCCCATTTCGTCAGTTTATTCGCTGCCAGGACGGAATCGCCGGCAACGCGCCGGGCGATTTGTCGCGGCCAAACCGGGTGAATAGACTGGGAATAAAGGACGATCCATGACCCAGCAGCGATGGACCGAGGTAGACCGCTACATCACGGATTTGCTTGTGCCGCCGGACCCCGCCCTGGACGCCGCCCTGCGGGCCAGCGCCGCCGCCGGACTGCCGCCGATCCAGGTTTCCCCCAACCAGGGCAAGCTGCTCATGCTCCTGGCACAGCTTCAGGGGGCTAGAAACGTCCTTGAGATCGGCACATTGGGCGGTTACAGCACGATCTGGCTCGCTCGCGGGCTGTCCAAAGACGGCCGTCTGATCACGCTGGAAGCCAGCCCCAAACATGCGGAACTCGCCCGCGGCAACATCGCGCGGGCCGGTCTGGCCGACGTGGTTGAGATCATTCTCGGCCGGGCGATCGATACCCTGCCGCAGCTCGCCGCCAAGGGCCGCGGCCCGTTTGACCTGATTTTCATCGATGCCGACAAACCCAGTCTTCCGGATTATTTCACCTGGTCGCTAAAACTGTCGCGCCCCGGCAGCGTCATTATTATCGACAACGTCATCCGCCACGGCACGGTGATCGAGGCCGCCAGCACCGCCCCGGACATCCAGGGCGCCCGGCGAATGAACGAGATGATGGCCGCCGAGAAGCGCGTGACCGCCACGGCCATCCAGACCGTGGGCAGCAAAGGATACGATGGATTTGCGATAGCGCGGGTCAACACGGAGAAGTAGGACCGTTGCGTTCGCTTGCCAGAGGAGTCAATTCGAGGGTGGCAAGGTATCCGAGGGGCTCGCGTTGGCATCGGGGAGGGCGCTCATCAAGCTGCTGGCGTACGCTTGATCGCTGAATTCGCGGATCAACTTCCGGCCGCGTTTCACGAGCGGGTCGGCTTGGAAGTAGCCGCGGACGCAGTCGTCGCGCAGGTAATTGCCCAGCGAGATCAGCAACATTCCCTGGTCAAGGATGAGGAACGTGTCCGACTTTTCACCCGTCTTGAGGTTCACTGAATCGTAGAATCCCTGGTCGGGCGTACGGATACCGGTGGTCTCGATCGCGCGAAGGCATTTGATCGCTTCCTGGGGGAAATCTTCAATCGCCAGCGCGACGGCGTGCGGGGTGACGACCTCGTCCTTCAGATCGCCACTACCCATATAGCCGTGATTGTTCGGATTCGCGCAACTGGACCAGCCCCAGGCCGGGGAGCCGATCTGGCGCGCGTACATGATTTGTGAATAGGCGTAGTTCTTCGCGGAGCGCGCCAGGAACGTGCCGCGGTTGTCGAGCCAGAGACCGCCGATGTACTGCAGGAACAGGCCGCCGCCTTGCCACGCGGGTTTCATGAAAACCGCGCCGCAGCGCTTGTCGGTCGAGCGGTCCAGCTTGTCCCACATGGTCGGCGGCGCCGCACCGCTTGCGATCGCCAGGAACTGCGCCAACTGCGAGTCGTATCCGAGCGAATTCAACTGCCAGGTCTTGACAAACTCGAGGCTGTCCGTCTTGAATCCGCCGATGACCAGGCCAGTCTGCTTGTCGTAAAAATCCTGCCACCGCATCGCATCGGTGATCCTGTGCACGCGGTCGGAAAACTTCGGACACGCTTGGGCAGCGGTCAGCAGGCCGCCGACGAAGTTTCCGGTATCTAGAACCGAAATCGTGTGGTCGTTCGATGCAGGCTCAAGCGTCGCCGCGTCGTTCCAACATTGCTGAAAGCCATGCCACGTGCGCAGCTGCTCGACGCTGTTAAGCGTTTGCTCGATCCGGCGTTCCGCCTCGACGGGAGTGATGATCCCCATGTCGCGTGCAACGACGATGCACGTCAGGTAAATGCCGATGTTGCTGACGGACGTGTTGGGATTGTGCTCATTGCTGTCGAACGGAATGCCCGTCCCCGGATGCGCCATGCCGGCAACGCAATGCCACGTGTCTTTGGCCAAGGTATTGAGGTACTCGGTGTCTAGTGCGTCGGACGGCCGGTTGGTGCCAAGCCGCGCCGCGACGTCGGAACCGGCGGCGGCAATCGTCGTAGCCAAAAGAAGAACCACGCCCGCCATCATCAGTTGAGCTTGCATGCAGCGTAGTGTATGTGAGAGATGCCATCGCACAAATTTCCGGCGATGAATTCGGGTTCACCGCCGGCGCACGTCTGTGCCATGAAATGCGTGCTCTATGCTCCTCCGCCGCAACAATTGAAGGAGCATAATGAATGAACGAGCTTCTCGCCTCAGAGAAGCGCGGGGCAGCAATGGTTATGATGGGTTTGCGATTGCCCGGGTCAACGCGGAGAAGTAGGGGTGGGCGGGAGGAGAGATCAACGTGGCTGGACCGGCCCATCGAAATAGGTCAAGTCTTCCCGTTCATTCGTTCCTGGATCGCGGACCATAGATCGCCAAGGCCCATCTGCTGGGCCCATCGGGCAATATATGCCATGTCGATCTGGTCTCGGCTGGTCTTAAGGACACCGGCGATGTCCCGAAGATGCTTTTCCGAGCCGCCCTGGCGGTAGTAGTCCATCTTCTTGATGATCGCGTCCTCCGGGGAGGCGAAGCACGCATCAAAATCATCCGCCGCATGCAGACGCCTGACTCGCACAAATCGCGACTCGTTGAACGGGCTTGGTTCCGGCACAATCACGTCCACCTTTAGGCCGGAAGCCGGGTGAATGATGTTGAATTGCCCCTTTTTGATCGCTGCCTCGCGAGCCGCCGCCTCGCTGACGTAAAACTCGTCTTGAGGAAACCGGCGACAGAATTCGACGATCCGTTTTTCCGATATCTCGACAACCACGTCGATGTCGTTGGTGAATCGCGGCTCGCCGTAAAAGATGGTCGCGGTGGAGCCGGTCACAAAATAGCGCAGGCCCATGTCCTCGATGATGCGCGCCACGTATCGCAGAAGATCAAGTTGCTCCATGCGACAGCCTCCGGGCCGCCTCTTGCTGGATGCGCCGCTCATCCCACTCGGCGTGTTCGGCGCGCAGGTGGCTCAATAGCATCTTTCGGGCACTGGCGTACATTCCGCTGGCAATACGCAGGCGCTCGGCCCCCGTCTTGGCGCGGATGATCCGCGCCATATCCTCCTCGATTACCTCGATGCTCGCGGGCCGTTGCCCTTTGCCGAATTCCATGCCAACACTGTATCCGTTGTCGGCGGATAGTGGCAACCGATTTGTGCGGCCGGCGACACTTGCGGCCCCACCGCGCTTGCCGGATGCGCCGCTCATCGCGCTCGGCGCGAATTTTCCCCTTGTAAATCGAGATGACGTTGGGTCCCAAACTGCTATAATCCTCGCATCTGGCAGGATCATTTTTGCATGACCAAGAGCGTCCTGATTGTTGAAGACGAAGCGGTTCTTCGCGAATCGCTGGCCGAATTGCTGGCCGGGGAAGGCTACGAAGTCCTCCAGGCGGCGGATGGGAAGGCGGCCTACGCGATCGTGCTGGAACGTCCGGTGGACGTCGTGGTCACCGACGTGCGCATGTCGGGGATGGACGGGCTGACGCTTCTGGGCCACCTGCGCCAGGTCGCGCCGCAAACCCCGGTGATCGTGGCCACCGCGTTCGGGACGGTCGAAACGGCCGTCTCGGCCATGCGATCGGGCGCTTACGATTACCTCCTCAAGCCCGTGCAGTTCGAGGACATGCTGCTCAAGGTCCAGCGCGCCCTGGAATACGGCGACATGGCCCGCACCCAGCGGGTCATCACCGAGCAACTGGCCGAGCAGAGCACCTTTCACAATCTCGTCGGCAATTCGCAATCGGTCGCAAAACTGTTCGAGATGGCCAAGCGTCTGTCGGACGTCAAGAGCAACGTGGTCATCGTCGGCGAGAGCGGCACCGGCAAGGAGCTTTTCGCCCGTGCGATCCATTACAACGGCATCACCCGCGGCCAGCCGTTCGTGCCCGTGAACTGCGGCGCGCTCACCGATACCTTGATCGAATCGGAATTGTTCGGGTATCGCCGCGGCGCTTTCACCGGCGCCATCCGCGACAAGATTGGGTATTTCGAGGCCGCCAACGGCGGCACGCTGTTTCTCGATGAGATCTCGACGCTGCCCATCGGCGTGCAAAGCTCGCTATTGCGGGTGATCGAGGAAAAGGTCATCGTGCCCGTCGGCGACACGCACCCGCGTCCGATCGACGTGCGCATCATCGCCGCCTCGAATCAGGACCTGGAGAAAATGGTCGAGCAGCGCCAGTTCCGCGAAGACCTGCTTTTCCGGCTCAACGTCGTCAAGCTCCAGCTTCCGCCCCTGCGCCAACGAAAAGAAGACATTCCGCTGTTGGTCCATCATTTCCTCATCAAGTACACGCGGGAAATGAGCAAGAAGATGATCGGCATTACCAACGGCGCCATGCGGGCGATGCTGAGCCATCATTGGCGGGGGAACATTCGCGAATTGGAAAACGTGATCGAGCGGGCCGTCATTTTTGCCGACGGCCGGGACATCGGCGTCGAGGACCTTCCGTTTTCCGTCGAGGGAATCTCAGACGACGTGGGCGAAGACCTGAAAACGGCGATGGAGCATTTCGAGCGCCAGCACATCCTTTACAGCTTGGGCCGGCACAATTACGACAAGGCTGAAACCGCGCGCAGCCTCGGCATCGGCGTCTCCAGCCTCTACCGCAAATTGGATGAATTGAAGATCAATAAGCAGGAAGGCGAAGCGGATCAAAAAGACACGCCCGAAGCCGAAACTCGAAATCCGAAATCCGAATGACGAACCAAGCCGCTGCGCGGAAATTCGAAATTCGAAACTCGAATCAAATTCGAAGTCTGAAATTCGAAATTCGAGTTTCGAATTTGATTCGTCATTCGAATTTCGGATTTCGAGTTTGCGTGTAAGTCAGTTCCCCCTTGCCCGTGCGGAGACAAAACTGCAATTCGGTTCCTCGGCCATGTAGTCGCCGGTGTGGGAAAAGGCCCGGGCTCGGCAGCCCATGCAGACCTTGCTGAACTCGCAGCATCCGCACTTGCCGCCCAGGTTCGATTCGTCTCGCAGGTTGGCAAAAATAGCGCTGTCGCGCCAGAGGTGCGGCAGGGGAGTTTCCTTCACGTTGCCTGAACTGACCGGCAGATAGCCGCAGGGGAATACCTCGCCGGTGTGCGAGACGAAGCAGACCGCCTGGCCGGCAAGACAGCCCTTGGTCATGGCGGTCATGTCGGAACCGCCATGTCCCGCCGGATGCCCGCCCGGCTCGCCGCCGTGCCCGTGCCGCGTCGGCATGGGCCGGCCATCCGTCTTGGCGCGCTGCCGCATGATGCGGAAATAGTGCGGCGCGCACGTCGCTTTCAGATGAAGTTTGCCCTCGAGGCTGCGATCGTACACCCAGTTCAGCGTTTGCTCGTATTCTTCCGCCGACAACATGACGCTCGGGTCCAGCGACATTCCGCAGCCCACCGGCACCAGCATGAACGCGTGCAGCGCATCGGCGCCCAGTTCCAGCGCCAGGCGGTAGGTTTCGTCGAGTTTGCGGTAATTGTGCTTGGCGATGGTGGTGTTGATCTGCATCGACATTCCGGCGTTCCGCAGAGCCTTGAATCCGGCGATGGATTTCTCGAACGCGCCGGGGCCGCGGAAAAGATCATGGGTTGGCGCGTCCGGTCCGTCGAAGCTGATGGAGACCCGGTGGAACCCCGCCGCCACGATTTTGCCGGCGACGGCCTCATCCACCAAAGTCCCGTTGGTCGCCAGGGCCGTCGGCAGGCCGACGGCGGTCGCCGCCGCGGCCAACTCGAAGATGTCGGGCCGTTTCAGCGGTTCCCCGCCGGAAAACACCAAGATCGGCCGCCCGGTTTCGGGCAACGAGCGAATCATCGCCAAGGATTGCTCCGTCGAGAGGTCCAGCCGGCTCAGTTCTTGCGAAACTTCCAGTCGGCGGCAGTGAATGCAAGCCAGGTTGCACCCGGTGGTGGTTTCCCAGAACAGAAGTCGAAGCGGCGGCGGGGCGCTGGCCGCCTGTTTGCGGGAGCCGGGGTAACATTCAAGCGACGTGGACATCAATCGCTCCTTATGCCTGAACGAGTTGAATATAGCACAAACGTCGTGCCACGCGCCTTTTGCCGGTTTTGCCCGCTTTTCCAAGGGAATCGGCGGACGATCGCGGTCCCGGCGACGGCAATTCTCAGTTCTTGGAAAATGTGTGGAAATCGTTCTCAAAGCAGCAACCGGGCCGCCGATGGAATTCACGGTCCTGGCGCGGCTTTTGATACATGAGAGTATATTAGTCGGTTGGACAGCCGCCGATCGTGCGACCAGCGCAAGAACGTGGGTTTCGACGCCCCGGCGCGTGATCGTCGCACCGATTCTGAGATTGGCTGCCCGCCATTGCTCTTAGGAGCAGGAACGATCAACCCCCTATGCTTCGACGCCGCCTTTTAGTCATTATCATTCCGCTGGTGGGCTTTTTGGTGCTGGTGTCAATCGCCGGCATCGTGCTGCTTCAGGGGACGCTGTCCCAAGTCGGGCAAATCAGTGAAGGCGGCCTGGCGACGGTCGAGCAGGGCAACGATTTTATGTTCGGTCTCCGCGATGCACGGCGCAATCTCCATGAAATGGCCCTGGGCCACCCGAACCAGTTGCAGCCGATGGCCGCTTCGATGTCCAGCGCGGCCCAGCTTCTTCAAATCATCGAGCGGTCGCCGATCGTTCATCATCCGAGATTCGACGCGACGCTCGATCGCATCAATACCAAGTTTCCCCAGGTCCAGCAGCAGGTCGGTGCGCTTTTCGCCCCCCATGCCGACGTGAGCCCGGCACATGCTGAAGCCTTGATCGGGACAATCAATGAAATAGACGGGGATTTGACCAGCCTCAATGAATTGGTCCGCGATCAGGCCCACGACGACTTCCAGGCATTGTCCAACCGGTTCCGCGACCAGTTGATTGCGTTGACCATCGTGTCCATCGTGGCGATCAACCTGTCGATCCTTTCCCTGCTGCGGATGGGCGCCATGATTCTTCGCCCCGTGGACAAACTGGTCGCCGCCGCGCGCGAACTGGGAAAGGAAAACTTCGACGTTCGGGTTCAACTGGATAGCAACGACGAATTCGGCCAACTGGCGCAGGCGTACAATCACATGGCCGAAGAGCTCGAGGCCGCCGAGCGCCGCCGGATGGAGGTCCTCGGCCAGGTGGCCCTGACGATGAACCATGAGTTGAACAACGTGATCAACATCATCGAACTACAATTGTCGCTGGCCAGCAAGCGGGCCGAATGCGGCGGCGAGCTGGAAGGCCATCTCAAGCAGATTCGCCAGAGCCTGGGCCGCATGACGAGGGTCGTCGAGGAGCTGCGCCACGCCCGGCGGATTGTCTTGACGGACTATACGGCCGGGGTGAAAATGCTCGATCTGCATCGATCGGCCCAAGCGTTCGATGCGGGGGAAGAGGCGAGTCCGGTCCGAAACGCGGCAGAGTCCCATCTATGACCAAACCGGCCGACCGCCAATACGCTCTGGCATTGGAACTGGCCTGGTTCATTCGCCTGCGGTGGATTGCCGGCTCCGCCGTCGCCCTCAGCGGCGCCCTGGATCGCTTCGTCTTTCGCTGGCATTCCATGTCAACCCAGGTGCTCTTCCTGGGCCTTATCATTCTTTCTTATAACGCCGCGCTGCTCTGGGCCTTGAGGGAGACGCGGCAACTCAAACGAGTCTATCTGCTTCGGCTGGCGGTCGCTCAAATATTGCTCGATCTGGTTTGCCTGGCCCTGCTCACCGGCTGGACCTCGGGCCTGCGCAGCCCCATCCTGGGATTCTTCGTTTTTCACATGGTTTTCGCCAGCCTGCTTCTGCCGCGGACGCTGGCCTACGGCAGCGCGGTTGCCGCGATCGGCTTGCTCGCCGGATCGCTCGCCTGGGCCGGGCAAATCCCCAGCACCCATGCCGACACGCTCATTCTTGTCGGCTTCTGCCTGACGCTGCTGATGACCGTCGGCCTGACCAACCACATCACCCGCGACCTGCGCCGCCAGCGCCGGCGCCTGGCTCGCCAGAACAAGCGCATGCGCGCCATGGCCAGGCGATTGTGGCTCAACCAGCGCGCCATGGTTCGACAGGAAAAGATCGTCGCCCTCGGCCAGATGGCCGCCGGCGTCGCACACGAGGTGATGAATCCACTGGCCAACATGGACGGGCTGCTCCAGCTTGCGCTGCACAAGCCGGAACGGATGAACGCCGAGGCCATCTCCAAATTGCGCGAGCAGATCGCCCGCATCAACGCCATCGTTCAGCAGATGCGTTCGCTGGTTCATCCCACCGACGGCCAGCAGCAGCGCCTGCCGCTCAACGACGTCGTCGCCCAATCCATCGAGATGGTCCGGATCGATTCCCGCGCCAAGCGACTCGGCATCCAGGCCGATCTGGCCCCCAACGTCGGCGCGGTCCTGATCCGTCCCCAGGCTCTTCAGCAGGTGCTGGTGAATCTTCTGCTCAATTCCCTGGACGCCCTGGCCGACGTTCGCCAGCCATCGCTCGTCGTGAAAACAAGCCGCACCGACCGATGGTACGTCGTCGAGGTCATCGACAACGGCATCGGCATCAAGCCCGAGCACTTAAATCGCGTCTTCGAGCCGTTCTTCACCACCAAGCCGGTAGGCAAGGGCACCGGCCTGGGATTGTCGATCAGCTACAATCTCATTCAGCGCTTGGGCGGAATGATCGACGTCACCAGCCAACTAGGCGTCGGCACAACGCTGACCATTCACCTTCCGGTTCCGGAAGCGGAACCGGCGGCGGCGCCGGCGCAATCGAGCGAACGGCGTTGATAACGATTGCCTGCGTGACAAAATCGGCGGCCTCTTGAGTCACGCCAATTGATTTGGTCGTCGGCGCATCAGTATTCCGGCGCTGGCGATCAGCAGCAGCGATCCCCTCCCCGTGTCCCGCCCGTGTCCCGTTCAGTTTGCCGGAGGCTCGACGACCTTGAGCGCCAGCTTCTTACGCAACTTTTGCGCGACGCGGTTGGCCTGTTTCGCCAGCTTGGCGATGTCGCCGCCTGCCTCGCGGGTCAGCCGCTCGCGGACGCGTCGGACATCATCGACGGGTGTCGGCTCGTGCTTGGTGGATAGAGCTTCACTCATGGTCGCTCTCCTGAAGAAGGTCGGGCGTGACAAACATCGGAGCGGCCATACCCAAGCGCATGCAGATCACGCCAAAGTGCGTCCGCTTGTTCGGGTTGGCCATGTGCTGGACGTTCCAGGTCAGGACGTAATCCATCCGGTGCAGCGTCGCCGTCGCCACGTGCAACGCATCCCCCGCGTCCGCCGGCCCCGGCATGACGCGCTCCTTGACGAACAGCGCCGCCAGGGCGATCACTTCCGGCGGCTGGCTCAGCAGCGGCAGGCCCTTAAGCATCGCCAGGGCTTTTTCACTGCCGGGAAAATCGGGCGAGGCCAACTCGTTTACCACGGTCGCCGAGATGAACAACTCAAATCGCCGGGCTTGTGTCTGCCACCATTCGTTGCTCGACGCCCGCCAGCCGATGCTCTTGTCACCGGTGCGGCGGCTTACACAGGCGCTGAAGAAGCTGGTTTCAAGATACACCTTTTGCACCAACAAATTCTATTCCGAAAACATTGTCGAAGCGAGGCGCAGAGGAGGGCGGTCTGGACGGAAACGGGGTCTGATCGAAATATTACCACCCCATGAGGGACTGACGATTCGTGCAGGCTGAGTTATTCTCCAAAATCGCCTTGTTCTGTCTCGCCGCCCAAATGCCCAGGGCGTCAACAGACCGGCAATATTCGCTATCGGGCGATGGGCGATGCCCCTGACGGCTGCGTCGCCGCCGCGCGGCGGATGCGCAGCGTCCGCTGGATGTCCAGCCAGCGGCCGCTGGGGTGGCAATCGCCGCAGGCGTAGATCGCGTTGTTGGCCGTCCATCCGATGGCGCCCAGGCCGCCGTCGTGGCAATCGGTGCACAGCATTCCCTCGTGCGGGCCTAAGCCCTTCCAGGATTCGTTGATCTTCAATGGATGATCGAATGTGCGCTCGACGATCACCTTCGGATCGGGCTGCCGATATTGGAACACGTGGCAGGTCTGGCAATCGGATGAAATCCGCTTGCCGCCGGCGGCGATGTGCAAGCCGTCGTGGCAGCGGAAGCAGCCGGGGGATTCCATGTGGCCGAGATGGTTCGGGTAGGTACGCCAATCCACCTTCATCTCGGGGAAGAACTCGGTTCGATAGATGTCCTTCACGATCTGAATGGCCCGATCCACCGCGTCGCGGCGATTAGACCAGGTCTGGGGATAGCTGCTTCTGTAGAAAGAGTCCAATCCTTGCTCGATCGCATCCAGCGCCTGGGGCTTGGTCGAGTAGTTTTGCGAGAGGAGTGCAACCGCCTGGCGCTTGATGAACGGCAGCGACACGTCGAGTTGTCCAACGGCCAGGGCATGATCCACCGACTGTTCGGGCGACACAAACTTGTGGCCGGCGACGTTGTGGCAGTCGATGCAGTCGAGCAGGCGTTGCTTTCCGGCCGGCGGAGTTTCATCGCCAATCTTGCCATCGGAGCGGAAGACGATCTTCGTGCCGTCCGGATAGGTGTAGCGCACCCAGGGAATATGATCGAGCTTGGCGTCGTCCGCGACGTATTCGACCCGGTCGAGCATGTGCATGTGAATGCCCTCGGCCACGCCGAGGCTGTTGTTCAACCCGCCCACCTTGACCATGATTTCGTATTCATGGCGCGTGTTGTTTTCGTCCGGAGCGAAGTGAACGGTTCTTCGCAGCAGCGAGCCGAAGAATTGCGAGGGCCAATGGCATTGCTCGCACGTTTCCCGAGCGGGGCGAAGTTCCGTGATGGCCGGCGGAATCGGCCTGGGAAACGCGTCCAGCGCGGTGAAGTAAACTTGCCGCAAGCCCGAGACCTTGGCCTTCACGAACGCGCCGGGGCCCGGACCGATATGACATCCCGCGCAGGTCACGCGCGCATGCGGCGACTGCTGATACCGCGTGTATTGCGGGTCCATGTTGTGGCAGATCGTCCCGCAAAACTCCGCCGAGTCGGTGAATTCAATTCCGCGAAAGCTGGCGACGCCCAGGATCGGCAGAATCAGGAAAAACGTGATCGCCAGGAACTGATATGCGTGCCGGGTTGAAATCTCCCAGACCGGGCTTTTGTTCCGCAGCCGGCGCCGGCGCAGCAGCATTCCCACCGGGCACAGGATCAGCCCGTTGACCAGGACTCCCGGCAAAAACATGAATCCAACCACGCCCAGATACTGGTTGTTTTCAGCGCTGGATGACACGAACATCAACAGCCAGAAGCTGAGCAGCGACACCAATCCCACGGCCACAAACAATAGCCCGGCGATGGTGATTGGATTTGTCCAAAGCACTGCCGATTCCGGTTTGCCTGCTTCAGTGGTCGACATAGAGTTCCTGCCTTATGGATATCTCACCCCCGAGTGGTCCTTGCCGTGGCACAGCAGGTAACACAGCCCGCTGCGCGGTCCGGCGCTTTGATACTCCAATCGCTTGGTAATGGGATCGGGGAAGACCACCGTGGTGTCGAAGTTGATGAGGTGCGCGTTGTCCGTGAAGGTTCCTTGCGCCGAACTGATGCCGTGGGCGTCGTGGCACACCGAGCATGGCGTTCGATCGTTGACAATGTGATTACGGTGCCCGCTGTAAGAATCGTTGTTCAGGATGCTCGACCGCTCATGGCAGCGGTAGCACAGGGCGTAGGCGACGGAGCTTTCGCTGGCGCCGTCAATCGTGTCGTAATTGGCGATGAGCAGAGGCGGGATGTTCGAGCCATGCGGCCCGTCCGGCCCGGCGCCGCCTGATTTGCGGCCCGTATCCGAGTTGTGGCAGTCCGTGCAATAAATGAGGCTGGCCGTGGTCAACCCGGGAATCAGGCTGGGAACGTCCCGCCCGCGTCCGGGCGCCGTGACCGGATGGAACGACACCGCCGTGGGCGCGAATTCCATGCGGATATTGGTCTGCACGGCCTTTCGCGTGATAAATGGCTGGTCGGAACTGTCGTTGCCGTGACATTTGAAGCAGACCTCATACTCGTATTTCGCCCTGACCGTGATGGCTCCGGCAACGGTAAGCCCGCTCGCCTTGCCCAGCGCGGGCGCAATGTTCGGCGCCGATGCCACGCCGCTTTTCATCGTGTGCGGTTCGTGGCAATCGGCGCAGTTGACCAGGTTGGTTTTGCCTTGGCCTTGGATCGCCGTCTTCGGCATCAGATTGCCGAACGCCGGCCGCACGTCCGCATTGTGCCGGCTCAACTTGTTCAATTCGTTGGTCACGTTGGCGCCCATGTTCACGGGGCTGGGCAGGCCGAGGTCGGGGGCGTCGATCACGCCGCCGCCGAACACCGGCGTGACGCCGGGGGTCAGCGGGGCGACGGATGCCGTGCCGGATGGAATCGAATTCCCGTGACAAACCGCGCACGTCGCCGTGATCGTCGCCTGGTTCAGCAGCAATGCCCCGCTCGGCGCATTGTGTAGCTGGTGACAGTCGAAGCATTGGCTGTGTCCGGATACCGTCGCCTCTCCGGAGAGCAGGTGGCAACTCGTGCACAACTGCGAATTGCTGTTGCTCATCACCAGAAAATTCCCCAGGCTATCGTTGTGCGCATCGTGGCAACTGGCGCATTGGAGTTGGCCGCTTTCCAGTTTCACCTGCGTCGGCAGCCCGCTCGGGTCGACCAGATTTCCGTTCTTGACCGCCAGGTTGGAATCGTAGGTGAACGAGATCGGGTGATCTCCGGAGAGATCGGTGCCAAGGTTGGTTGCCCCCGGCGGAAGCGTGATCACGCCGTTGGCCATCGTTAGCGGTTGGTTGCTCGACAGCACGCTGCCGAGCGCGATGGTCCGTCATGGCAGGAGAGGCACAGCTTGCTCGATCCCGTCGGCTGGCCCGGAGTCGCGACCAGCGATGAACTGGAGTACACCTTGTACGCATTGACCGGCAGGTTCCGGTTCCACAGGGGCTGGACCGGAGCGGCGTTGTGCGGCGTATGGCAGAAAATGCAGACCTCCTGCTCGTTTGTCGCCTTGATCTTTCCGGGACCGGACGCGGAAAGATTGTGCGGACTGTTGACGACGCTCGTCGGCCCAACCTGGGCCCGCGCCGCCGGTGGACCGGACAACGTGATTGACACGGCCAGGATTGCCAACATCGCCATTGGGAAAGTGGGTTTCATGGCTTGCGCTCCGGCAGGTAATCAAATGCCTGCACACGATGGTTGTAGGAATCCGCCACCCAGATGCGGCCGCGGCCGTCGATGAAAATGCCCGAGGGGAGCCAGAACTCGCCGGCTCCGCGGCCTTCCTCGCCGAAATCCAGCAGCAGATTTCCCGCGTCGTTGAAGATTTCCACCGCCTCAAACTGCGAATCGACGACATAAACGTGCCCATCGGGGTCGATCGCCAGGCCCTTGGGCTCGGCGAAATAGCCGGGCATGTCGCCATGACGCCCCATTTGCCGAATCGGTTCCAGGTCGGCGCTGAATTGCTGGATTCGAAAGTTCAGCGAATCGCTGACGTAGAGCCGGCCTTGGGTGTCGATCGCGACGTTCGTCGGATAATTGAACTGTCCCAGGGCGTCGCCGCGGGCGCCGAGGCGCTCGATCACCTGGCCGGAGGGGGACAGGACGAGGACTTGATGCGCCGCCACGTCGGCGACGAAAACCCGCCCGCTGCGCGGATCGACCGCCAATCCGCACGGCTGCTTCAATTGTCCCGAGGCCAATTCCCCGATGAATTGGCCATCGAGCGAGAAGACGAAGATGGCCGCCGCGCCGGAATCCGACACGAGAAGGCGCCGGCCGCTGCCGTCGTACGCCAGACCGACGGGCGTCAATAATTTCCGGCCGGTTGGCGTCCAACGCTGGTACGTCCGGGTCTTCAGGTCCAGCACGTGGATGACGTGGTCGCCGGAGTCGGCGACGAATACGCGATCGGCGCCGTCCGTGCACACCGCCATCGGGGTCTGAAACGAACGGGCCGTTGACGTATCTCCAAACACCACGCTGCTCAGCACCTGCATCGAGGTCACGGCGGGCTTGAGGTCCTGGCTCCCCGTCAACTGACCGACGTAACGAATCCGCGGCTCCGCCGGCGCGCCGGGCCATTGCGGAGCGTTTGGCACGTTCGGGAAGATCACCCCCGCGTCGTGGCCGCAGCCGCCCAGCAACATCAGGCCCACCAGCGCAAACCGTCGAAACAGTCCGCTTCCGCTCGCTCGGAGGATTTTGGATTTTCGCGTTCGCATTCGGATGCTCCGTCCTTTGTGCTAAAAACGTCGGGCCACGCCGATCTCAAAAACCTGAAAAGTGCTTTCCACGTTGCTGGTCCTCAGCGTGGCGTTGCGAATCCGGCCATAGACGTCGGTCTCGTTGTGCCGCCATCGCAGCTCCAGTTGCTCTTCCAATCCCTCGGTATTGCCAAACAGTTCGTCCCGGTCGTTCAACCAGATGGCCCGCGCCGAGATCGACCAGGCGTCGCCGATCCTGTGGTCCAGGACGGCGCTGACGGATGCGTCGTTGACGTAGTCCTGCTCCCCGTAGTAGTCCATGTAGGCATAGTTGCCGCTGATGGAGGCGGTGGTGGCGCGGTCCAACCGCTCGTCGAATCGCGCCGACGCGCGCGAGGCGTTGAAGGGGACCAGCGTGCTGTCGTGCCACTGCTGTTCGGCGTTGAACGTGAACTTCCAGATGC
>Ga0181538_10003280_pt1 | contig 15887 bp, 17 predicted proteins | sample PEATcosm2014_Bin_40_FD_119773 | JGI IMG/M metagenome (GOLD analysis project Ga0181538, IMG submission 119773) | Peatland microbial communities from MTU Mesocosm Facility, Houghton, MI, USA - PEATcosm2014_Bin23_30_metaG | ecosystem: Environmental > Terrestrial > Soil > Wetlands > Peat | place...
CGACGTTGAGCGAGTCTATGTTGAAGCCGCGTCCGGAGATCATGCCGGCGACGCGCGCCAGGACCCCGAACTTGTTCTCAACAAGGATCGATATCGTATGTCGCATGATGTGTTTGTGGGCGAATTGCCCGAGACCAGGCCGTGGTGACGTCGGGTCCCAAGGTCAACCAAGCCTGACCGGAAAAGGGAAGCCTAAACGGTCACGGAGGCGGCCACGGGGCGGGCGCGCCCTGGGCTACCGGACCGATATTGCCAACCGCAAGCTCCTGACGACGGACTTCCGTTCCCAGTTAATGTGAGGAACTCTGTTCGCCAATGAGCCACGTTGTTGCTCACGAGGACGAAAGGGGTTCTGTCTGCAGCCAGAAGGTGTCGGAACCTTCGCCCCGTTCCCTTGCCCAACCCGGGCAGATCTTTGTCAAGACTGGCGGCGCTTCGGCTGCCTGCTGCGTCAACCGACTCACCTTCATTGAAACACCGCAACCTTCGACAACGACCTTGGTCGCCACCTCGGCCTTCGCGACCCGCTTCATCGCCCGGGGCCGTCCGCGGGCGGTGGCGTCAGGATGTGGACGACCCGAGCGCCCCCGACGCAGGCGAGGTCGAGGGCGGGCTGCGCTCAGTATTTCTGGATTCTTCCGTCCGTCAGAACTTCATCGCCGTCTTTCAACGCACTCTTCTGCCCGTTTGGAGCGACAACGGTGCCATCCTTCATCACCTTGGTGCCGTCATCCATTGTGACGTAGTCCTTGGTCATAGCCGACGTCTTGCCATCCTTGTTGATCATCATCCGGCCATCCTTCATGACCACACCATCGGCAGTGATCTCCACCGCCCCCGTCGCCGCCCTCGTGATAGTCCCCCCAAAGGACATCGTATCGCCCTCGTGCAGGGCCGTTCGGCCGTAACCCGGAATTTTGACGGTCCCGTTCGCGCGGACTACGGTGCCGTCGTACAGCTTCACGTCGTTCACCATCGGCTTGGTTTCACCGTTCTTGGTGATCAACATTTGATCATGCTTCATCATGAATCCTTCCTTCGCGTCGGCTGCGGCAGTCGAACGGCACATGCACGCGAGCACAAATATGACTGCGAGGACTGGCTTAGCTGAGATTTTCATAGTGATCCTTCCTTGTTGTTCCCCGTCAGATAACGAAGCGAACGCGCCTTTGCTGACAGTAACCGGCCTGGGGGGTATGGTCAATCGGATCAAAGGGCAGGAAGTGAGGCCAGAGCCATAGGCCGCAGCGGCCCGCGGTAATGACCGCCCGTTATTGGACCAGCCAGGCCGCGATCGGCCCTGAACCTCCCCAAACCCGGGCAGGCATCCGATGCAAGTTGCTGCGGCGACGCTGTGTTCCAACCCCGCGACTGCCGCCAAACGGCCTTTGCCATGGCCCTATGAAATCTCTTTCCTAGAGGCTCTTCATCAAATGAACACTCCACGTTTCTTCGCTGCTGCGCTGCTCGTTTGCGCCGGATTATCGGCCCAGGATCTCAATCTTCCGTCCCCACAAAAGACGGGAGGAATGCCGCTGATGGACGCCCTGGCCAAGCGCGCCACCGCGCGGGCCTTCGACTCCAGGGACCTTTCGTCCCAGCAGCTCTCCGACCTCCTGTGGGCCGCCTGGGGAATCAACCGCCCGGATGGCAGACGCACTGCGCCGTCGGCCCACAACAATCAAGAGATCGACGTTTACGCCCTGCTGAAGACCGGCGTCTTCGTCTACGTTGCCAAAGGCCACCAGCTCAGCCGGATTTCATCGGAGGATTGTCGTGCGCTCGGAGGAACCCAGTCTTTCGTGAGGGACGCGCCCGTGACGCTGGTCCTCGTGGCGGACCTCGCCAAAGCGGGCGGGGGTGGCAAGGACTGGGCCCTCATCGACACCGGCTTCATTTCGCAAAACATCTACCTCTATTGCGCGTCGCAAGGTTTGGCCACCGGCGCTCGGGGGTCCGTTGACAAGGCCGCGCTGGGACCGAGGCTGAAGCTGCGACCGGATCAGGTGATTGTGCTGGCCCAGTCCGTCGGTTATCCGAAGCCGTAGGTCGGTGGACATTGTCCGGATTGCACGGAGGCTGGGGCAAGCGCCGTTCTTGGCCAAAGGCGGACTCATCAGGCTGGCCATGGCGCGGGAATCTCGCCTGGAGGACCTGTTAGCGCTCATGAGCCCGAATCGGCACCCTGTGCTGGGGCCCCCATCGGGCCATAGCCAAAGGAAAGGCCGGGGGCCTAGGGAAATGCAGGGCGGGAGGCCCACGGTCCGCGCGCACCGCCGGCAAGACAATGGAAAGCGGGAGGCGGCCCGCCTAAGGCGCGGTGTCGGGGGGGACGTGCTCGAGCAGGAAGGCGGCCACCGTCTGGTAATAGTCTAGCCTCGACTCCTGATCGGGCAGTCCGTGGATGCTCGCGACGTTGGACACCAGCTGCACGGGCTTGCCCGCCCTCCTCAGCGCCTTGGCCATTGCCGTGGATTGCTCGTACTCGACGCGCTGGTCATCACCCCCGTGAATGAGCAGGACCGGCGCCCGCACCCTGTCCGCGCCGTTGACCGGGGAGACCTCGCGGTATTCGGACGCGTGGGCCTTCAGGTCCGGGTAGTACCGGCCGCGCCAGCCGACGAACGTCGAGAACTCGTCAAAGTCGACCTTCATCTGCTCGTACCAGTCATAAACGCCGGCAAACCCGACCACCGCCGCGGGGACCTCCGGATAGCGCGCGGCAATAGCCAGCGAGATGTAGCCGCCGTAGCTTCCACCCATCGCGACTAGCCGCCTCGGGTCGGCGTAGCCTTCGCCGACGGCCCATTCCAGCCCGTCGGCGACATCGTCGACGGCGCGGCGGTTCACCTCGATGATGTCGTGCAGGGCGTACTCCCTCCCAAAGCCCGAGGATCCCCGGTAGTTCACCTGGAGAACGCCGTAGCCCAATGCGGCGAAGAACTGGACGTGCGGTTCGAAGCCCCAGGTGTCCCGCAGGAAGGGCCCCCCGTGGCTGAGCGCAATCAGGGGAACCCGCTGGCCTCCCTTCCTCGACGGAGGCAGGGTGATGTAGGCGTGCACGACGTGGTTGTCGCGGGACCGGAAGGCCACGTCGCGCATGGGCGCCCACGGGATTCCGACGGCGTCAGGGAGCTTGGGCAGGAACGGGCTCGCCTTCCTGTCCCTCATGCTGAGAAGGCACAGTGTCGGCGGCCTTGTGTCGCCGGCCAGCCCGAAGAGAATCCTTCCGTCGTAGGTCACGCCCCAGGGCCGGGGCTCCGCGCCTGGAAAGGCTGCGGTCAGGGACGCCTGGATTCCGGCGTATCCCTTGTCCAGCCAAAGCGCGGCAGGCCGCCCCTTGTCGTAGAAGAGCCCGATGGGAACCCCCGTCTTGGGGTCATTGAGCACGTTCGGGTCGATGTCATATTGCGGGTCCGACAACTCCCTGTCCTCGAAGCGGTGGCTCTTCAGGTTGAATGTGCCGACCCGCATCAGACCGTTGGCCCCAAGGTAGCGCAGGAGCAGGAAACCGCCGCTCTCGTCGAGCGAGAGCGGCATGGGACTATTCACGAAGGGGATCTCCCTCCAGGAGGTGCCGTCGGCGCTGCGCTCCAGCAGCTCGGATTTGTCCTCGTGAAGCAGACGGATCGCAAAGCGCACGCGGCCCGCGCTGTCGGCAAGCCAGTCGACGACCCGGCCCGGATTCTCCTCGGCCAGCTCGACGCGGTTCTCCTCGGGGTAGAGGCGGTAAAGCGCCGAGAACGGCTCGTCATCTATCGACAGCTTCGGAGGGTATGCGTCTTTCAGGAACACAAACGAGGGGCGGACCTCGTAGGTCACGAGAACCCTGCCTTTCACCGGAACCCTGCGCACGCGGTCGAACTTGGGATCCGACAGCCAGAGCCCCTGGTAGTAGTTGACCTTGTCCCGCCCGACCTGGAACAGGAGCGTTTCCGGGCCGCACCAATGGAATGCGACGACATCCTGCTTCCACGACCCGGACACGCCATGGACCTCCTTGGTCCTCAGGTCGATGGTCGCGAGGACCTTGTGGCCGCTCTCCTCGCGGATGAACGCGAGGTAGGTGCCAGCGGGGGAAAGCGCGATTTGCTCGAACACCGGGCTCCCAAGGAGGGCCTTCATCAGCCTCTCAACCCTTTCCGGCACGGGCGGCGGCTTCGCGGCCGCGGTCGCGGATATGCCAAAGGCGGCCAATGTGGCCACAAGAAGTCGGGGAATCCTGGTCATGGCGGCTCGATCCGCGCACCCAGCGCAGGGGTGCCTCGGGGACAAAGCCAATTGCATGGCGACGGCCTGTCAAACGCGCGCGTCAGTCAGACTGGGACGAGCCCGAATTGCCGGCGAGCATAGCCGTCTTGCCGTCAAGACTGGCGCACCTGCTGCGGAGGAGCGGCGGGAAGGGCGGCGAATCGTGGCCGTGGGTGGCCCACACCGGGCGAAGCAGGTGATGCCTTCAACTTAAACCCCGGCAGGTATCGAGCAGAATCCCCTTAATGCCTGCTCCTTAGACCTGGGAGCACGGTATTGCAACCGGGCAAGCTCCTAGCGAAAGGATTTCTTTCGGGATTAATGTAAGGGATCCTGTTTGTTAACAAATCGCCTTTCTGCTCAAGAGGACGAAAAGGTTCCTGTTTGTGGTCAGAAAGTGTGAGAATCTCTGCCCATTCCCTTGCCCCGGGTGGGCCGATCTCGACCCGGCTAGAATCTTTTTGGCTATGCGGTGCAGCGGTTGCTTGGCTCAAGCTGGTGGATGACCGGACAGAGGATGTTTGCGCGAACCTCGCCATTGATCGCATTCGGGACATTGGGCGCACGGCCAATTTCGTCCTGCCCGAGAACTGTTTCCGGCACACCTTCATCAGCGCCCGAGTGGTTGTCACAGGCAGCGTGGCCCAAGCCTCGTTGGAGGCGGGCAACTCGCCCCAGATGGTTCACACCCACTACCTCGAACTGATGACCAAGGAGGAGGGTGAGGCGTGGTTCGCCAGCGCACCCGGCGTTAAATGAAGCCAACAACCTGTCGATTAGGCTGCCACTAAGCCCGACCCACCTTTCCCATAACGCTCAAGACGAGACTGGCGCGACCGGTGCGTCAGCAGCGGGTGTGAACGTAATGCGAAAGCGCAGGCCGGGCTTGCAGCCGAACTGCTGCGGTTTGATGAAGTGCTCGACCAAGATGCCTCCGTTCGCTTCGATGACGCGCTGCGAGGCTATGTTGTCCGGATCAGTGGTGATCTCCACGTATGGAAGGCCGATTGCCTTGGCATCCGGAAGTATGAGGCGCAGCGCTGACTTCGCATAACCGAGGCGTTGCTTCCAAGGCACGACCGAATAGCCGATATGCCCCAGGCAATAAGGCGGTAGCGCCGTAGTCCCTGGCTGCCACCGCAACCCGATGCTTCCGCAGAACTCGCCGTCCCAGAGCCAGCGCTTGAAGCCTGGGAGACGCTTGGCCGCCGAACCGTCTGGGAGAGTAATTGCAGGACCCTTGGCTTCACGGTCTTCCATGCTGGCGAGAAACGCCGCTGCGTCGGCCTGAATGCGCGCGAGCTCTTCGCGTGCGGCATCGACACCGCGCTCATTGTCGGCGGACCACCCATATTCCAGCGCGGCGACGTAGCTCGCAAGGTGTTCAGGACCGGGACGCACGAGCTGCATACGTATGCGCCTAACGTCCTAATGATCCGCGGACGAGGATGACGCGCGTCCTGCCCTAGCAGGAGGCGTGACAGACGGAGACGTCGGATCCGGTAGCTGGTTCGGCTCCTTTGTTCGTGCCATATTCACCGGCTAAATGGAAAACGGTAGTATGTAAACCTTGACTAGGGCCGTTCCGCCTGTTGCGCCGACTGTAGCATCCGTTACCAAGACCGTATAGGCTCCTGGGGTAAACAAGGCAAAGTAGGCCTCGTCGTTGGAATTTGTGTCAAAGGGAATGCTCCGGCCAAATTAAATATCCATCCCATGGCTTGAGCATCGAACTGGGACTGAGGAATCTCATCGGGTGATATTGGATTAGGACTAGTCACAAGGCTCCACTTTTGACCGATTTCGATCTCTTGTCCCGATGAGTTAAAGATCGCGAGTTGTGGATTATTCGACACTGGACTGCCATTGAAGTTCGTGAGCGTAGGCCCTACGGGCGGACATAAGGGAACGGTTATGTACGCCAAATCTGCCCCCGCTACTAGGTAAATGCCCGCACCCACGCCCTCCCCCAAGTCCACGTCTCCTCGGTCACCGCGACATCCAAACGACCTCGGCGCACTACGTCGGCAAGAAGCGGCGGGTGGAGGTGAGCCTGTCGGCCGGAGCCGGGCAGCTCAAGGCGGTAGAGCAGGATGCGTCATAGGGGTTAGCGTGGAGTCGCTGGGACGACGTCTGCGGACTATTTGATAAATTGATTCCCCTTTGACGACGCCCACTACAGCGGAGAGCCGTAAGAGCGGGGTCCACACCAAAGGTAACATGAAGTTTGGGGAGGGGCATGGTTGGGTTGATGGTTGATATCGGAATTTGCTGGCTTTTAATCTTTCCCGATGGACGCCCTTGGCCCTCCTCGTCTTCCCGTTCCCGCCAGAATGCTTCGGCCGGTCTGTGACGAAACCCGGGGCTTTCGGTTTTCGGTCAGGGAAATCCTGATCTCGCTCATCTTTCTTTTTATCGTTCGTCCTTTTGTGGAGACGACTTGGGGGCGGCTGACCGAGGCTGTCCTATATTCTCTTGTTTTACTTTCCACGCTAGTGGCGGTGGGCGCTAGACGTCGCGAATTGTTGCTCGGCTTCGTCTTGATTCTCCCGGCGCTGACATTTCGATGGCTGAGTCACCTTCTGTCGCTTTCTCAGAACGATCCGTTACCGCTCATCTGCCTGACCCTCGCATTCAGCTTCACCATTTGGCAATTGCTTCGGTTTGTGATGCACGCGCGGCAGGTCAATTTGGACGTCTTATGCGCGGGTATTTCCGTCTACCTGCTGCTGGGGCAGGTTTGGGGCTACTTTTACTTGCTCGTAGATCGGTTTGTCCCCGGTTCATTTCTTTTCCCCGGCCTGTCGAGTCATCCGACATCGTTGCGTCCGGACGTTGCGTTCTATTTCAGCATGTGCACGATCACGACCGCAGGTTATGGTGATATCATTCCAGCATCTCCCCAAGCCCGCACGCTCGCGACCTTGGAATCCACGACTGGGGTCTTGTATGTGGCAGTCTTGCTTGCCCAACTGGTTGCCATGCGGAAGGCTGGCCATGCCCAGTCTCAGCGATCTGACGGTGACTCCATACGAGCCGCTTGAGGCAAAAGAGTTCGATCAATTACAATCGGGCGGTCAAAGATCCGCGACGTCCGCCAGCTCCCGGTCCCCGAACCACCGCACCCTCCGCGTCGCCGTGTCCACCGTGATGTAGTTCGGCACCACCGCGTTCGTGCCCACTCCGGGATTGAGCGAGATGGTGCCTCCGCACCGGTCCTTCCACCGCGCCGGATTGTGGACGTAGCCGGACAACACCAACCACGGCGATGACGACGACCGGAGGGCATCGGCCAAGTCCAGGTCCCCGCTGTCCATCCCGCCCCTTTGGTTGTTGCCGTGAAGCACCCGGCGGGCGGGGCGTGAGCTAGGACGATGTCGCCACGCCGCAGCTCGGGGATGGGCTCCATCCAGCCCACGCGGACGAAGGTGTGGCCTAGGCGCTAAACGTGCCCCGATTGGCTGAAAGCCTTGCCGTCCGGGAGCGCAGCCATCCATCGGCCAGAGGCTACAGGTGCCGCCGCGCTTTCGACATCTTGGTTCCCAGTGCACGACAGAAAGGCGCATGGCAGAACACGCGCCCAGGCGGTGGTCCATCGCACCTGGGTTGCCAAGGACTCGGCCCCGAAGTTGTCCAGGAAGTCGCCGCTGAACAAAATCAGGTCGTGGTCCTCAGCGTGGTCGGCCACCCAGCTGAACCAGCAGCGGTTGGCGTGAAAATCGGTGACGTGAAGGAGCCTCATTTGCGAGGCCCCTCCTTATAGACGGCAGGCGAAAATGTGGCAAAATTAAAGCCAGGAGGGAAGCAAGAGACTGTGCCCGGGGTCGAGGCGGCGCTAACCGTTTTCTAAATGGGAATGCGAGACGGGAGTGGCGGGTTTTGCGTGCTCGGTTGTCGTGTCCTAGGTCCACCACAACTAAACGTAATTCTCCTGCGCAGCCCCTCTTCTTACACAAGCAGGCTGATCGGCGTTAAGTTGAGTTGGTTGATGCTCAAGAAGACAATCTAGCTCCGTTCCGCCCGTCGGCCTACAAACCCGCCCAAATCGGTCCCATCATGGACCTCAAAAAAACGCTGATCGCACTCGTCGCGTTTGTCGCGGCGTGTGGCACGCCCAGCTTTGCTCAAGTTTTCTGGAGCAACCAGAGCCCCGCTGGGATCACCGACGACATCTGGTGCGTAACCTACGCCAATGGCACCTTCGCAGCCGTGACGAATCAGGGGAATCTCTTAACGTCGCCAAATGGCCTGGCCTGGAGTAGTCAAGCCATTGATCCGGGTGTATGGCTAGTTTCAATCGCATATGGCCCTAAGGGGTGGGTCGCTGTCGGAGACAATGGCACCATCCTTGTCTCGTCGGACCTCAAGACTTGGGCTAGCGTTATTTCGGGAACCTCCAACAAGCTTAACGGAGTGCTCTTCACCGCGAGCCCAGACTACGTTCAGTACAACAATCCTAATTTTAGCGAATATATTGCGGTAGGCGACAATGGTACGATCTTGACGTCGCCTGACGGCCAGAATTGGTCACTTCAGCCATCGGGCATCTCTGGATTTCTTCACGGCATTACGTTCTCCGAGACTGTTGGATCTATTTGGGGATCCATTTTGGTGAGCGGCCAAGACGGAGTACTTCTGAGAGGCCTTAACATTGCGACCCCAGGTTTCACCCTGATCAACAACAGCGGAACAACTCAGAATCTAGAGGCGCTCTGCTCGTACCCAATAAACGGGGCGAGTGTTGTTGGCGTGGGAGCAAACGGGACGATCATTCACAGTAACAACGGTCTATTCTTTGGTGGTGTTTGGTCCACCAGTACGACTGCGCCGAGCACCACGGCGACCTTCCGCGGACTCACCTATGGAAACGGATATTATGTTTCAGTCGGAACACTGGGAACGATCTACACCTCGACGAACGGAATTTCCTGGACCCAGCGTTTCTCCGGGGACGGCCCTTTAACGCTCAGTACCTCGACACTCCTGAGCGCCACCTTCTCGCAAGACCTACAACGCTTCGTGGTCACCGGGACTGGCGGCACCATCTTGGTTTCAAATTCTCCGCCGACCGTGTTCGGCAATGTGTCCACCCGTGGCTATGTTAGTAGCACCGAGACGTTGATCGGTGGTTTTGTGATAGAGGGCACGGCCCCGAGGACAGTCCTAATTCGCGCCGACGGCCCAGTCCTCGATACCTTCAGCGTACCGAATCCGCTACCCGACCCAGTTCTGACGGTCTACAACAGCAGCGGGACGGTGATTGCGACGAACGTCGGGTGGACGACCAACACAAGCTCCGCGTCCATTTCCACGGCGGCGCTCGATGTGGGCGCATTCGCTCTGCCAAACCTCAGCCCGGACTCCGCCCTGTTGCTGACGCTCCAGCCGGGAGCCTACACGGCGCAAATCACGTCTGCTGGCGGCAACTCAGGCATAGCCTTGTTTGAGGCGTACACGGACTAGCCGACACACGGCGGCGAAGTTGAGCCGACGGAGATTGCACCTACTCGCCTTGCCTGCTGAAGTCATGGTGATCGGGGCGATTCCCGCCCCTGGTGCCGGACGCTGTAAACAAAGGACAGAACATGAACAACGCACTACTCGGGTTCATTCACCTGCACTGGCGGAGCGCTTGGTCGCCTCTCGGCCTTGTCGTCGTCGTGGCCATCATCGTCGTCGTAGCGCTCATTCTGCGCCGTCGTGGCGGGAAGGGCGGCGAATAGTGAGCCTGGGTTTAGCGACCTCGCCGACCCTGCACGCTCAGTGCCGCTCCGCGAGAGCACGAAACCGGGGACGAACCGTCCCAGACCTAATGCGGATTTTATGTGTTTCCAGATAGCAAGCTTCCCTCGAATCCTCGCATCTGGGTTCATTAGCGCAGTTCTTCTCAAGGCAAATGTTGGCACAGCGCAGATTGTCGCGCCGCAGCTGACCTCCATTAGCCTTACGTCTCCGGCTACCCTGACGGCGGGTGCGAGCTTCAGTTACAGCTTCACTGTAACGCTAGGAACCTCGCCTACGATTTGGGCTGTCGCCATTTCCTTGCTGGACGCTCAGGGCCACCAATATCTCGTCGAGCAAGGCTCTGAGGCGAGTGGAACCCTCACAATCCCGACATCGACTACGTGGCTGAATGGAAGCTACACCGTCACGCAGATTATCGTTCAGGACGGTTACTTATACTTAACCTACTTCAATCCTGATGGCACGGTGATCTATTCGGGCCCAGAGACAGGTCCTGCTACGAATACCATTTCGTTTGCGAGTCTCGATTTCACTTTAACGGGAGGCTTGGACTCGATCTTAACGCCGCAGCTGACATCAGTCAGCCTTGCATCTCCGACCCTCCTGACAGCGGGTGCGGACGTGAGCTACAATCTTTCCCTAACGCCGGGAACGTTGGGCCCAGACGCCTATGTTAATCTCGTAATCCAAGATCCCGCTGGGACCCAGTACATTATTCAAGGGGGGGTGATTGCTCCCACTGGTGGGGTTTCCCTCCAAAGCACGACCTCGTGGTTGGACGGCACCTATACGGTCGTGTCGATGAATGTGGCCGACACATATGGTAACGCAACTTACCTTCCCGACCGCACAATCCAGTACTCAGACGGCGGTATGGGCCCCAGCACGCATTCTATATCGTTTGCGCCACTTGGTTTTACCCTAACGGGCGGCGTTGTCTCGACCCCTACGCCCACCCCATCTCCAACCACGGCTCCATCGCCAACGCCGACTCCCACGCCAACGCCATCACCAACTTCCACTCCAACTCCAACACCAACGCCTACACCGTCGTCAACACCTACTCCGACGCCCACGCCGACATCAACGCTCGCGCCGACCCCCACGCCGACGGCAACGCCAACCCCGACGTCCGGGCTTATACCTACACCAACGCCCACTCCAACCTCGGGTGTATCTTCGGCGCGCCTTATCAACATCTCGACACGGGCTCAGGTCGGAACCGGCGGCAACATCCTGATCGCTGGCTTTGTGATCAGCGGCAGCGGCACGGAGGCCCTCCTTATCCGTGCCGGTGGGCCCGGCCTGACCCCGCTCGGAGTCCCCGGGGCCCTGGCCCAGCCCAGCCTGAGCGTGATTAATCAAGCCACGGGAAGCACGGTCGCCACCAACACGGGCTGGGGCACGAATCCAAACCCGGCACAGATTGCCAGCGTTGCGGCACAGGTAGGTGCCTTTGCATTCACTTCCGGGAGCGCCGACTGTGCCGTCATCGTCAACCTGCCCGCAGGCGCGTATACTGTGGAAGTCTCCGGCGTCGGCAACACCACGGGGGTCGCCCTTGCCGAGGTTTACGAGGTGTCGTCGAGCGGCACCCGCCTGGTCAATATCTCCACCCGGGCCCCGGTCGGAACCGGCGGCAACATCATGATCGCTGGTTTCGTGGTCTCGGGGAGCGGCACCGAGCAGCTGCTCGTGCGGGGCGACGGGCCCAGCCTGACCCAGTTCGGCGTCCCAGGGGTTCTGGCCCAGCCCAGCTTGAGCGTGATTAGTCAAGCTTCGGGGGCTACAATTGCCTCGAACACGGGCTGGGGCACCAGCCCCAATCCGTCCCTGATCGCGAGCACCGGAGCGGTTGTGGGAGCCTTTGGCTTTGCGTCGGGTAGTGCGGACAGCGCCGTCGTGACCAACCTGACGGCGGGCGCGTACACGGCGGAGGTTTCCGGAGTAAACAATACGACCGGGGTAGCTCTGGCTGAGGTGTACGAGGTACCATAGAAGCCCGCCGCCCGGCTTGATCGGCCGCCGATGACCACGGTCATGACCGCGTTCGTTGTTGTCTAAGATTATCGGATACAGCAGCTAGCCTCAAGAGACCTGCCGCAGCCCATGCCCACGACACCGTGGCCAGGGGAAACGGTGCTGCACGACCTCTTACGCGGTTGTCGCCCGTCAAGCGCGGGCCAAGCAGGATTCGCTTCCGTCGCGGTCGTTTCCGTTGGCTTGGCCATTGGCCGCAGGCGGTGTAGTGGCGAATCAGAAACGGCGTGTCGGGCAATTACTTGTCGTCCCTTGGGGCAAGACCGTCCCTGTCGAACCTCAAAGTTCGAAATAAATCGTACCGTGCATTATCCCAAGTGAGCCCCGGCGGGAAACCACCCGATAAGCCTTGCCGACGTCCAGGTGGCGGAGCACACCCTGTCGCACATTTGGAATCTGCTCCCAAGAGTCGGCCGGCCGCGCGCTTCACGCGCCACCCCATCATCTTCGCGATCCTGTACATCATATCATAGGCGATCTTTGCGTTCAGGTTGAAGAAGTTTCCGATGCGCAGGCCGGGATGTTCCTTGAACGACAGCTCGATCAGCCCGGCCTTCGTGTACAGGTCGCGGGTTCTAAACTCGGGTAGGCGGGATTCCCGCACGACGTATTATTGCATCATCACCACCGGATGGCGCGGGATCTGGTTCTTGGGTCTGTCAGTTTCTCGCAGATCCGCCGCCGAAGTGCCCGACTTCAGCAAATAAAGCTTAGGACTGTAAACAGGCATTGTGGACGCAATGGCCGCGGGCTTCGGCAACTTCGCGAACCGTTAACCTGGGACACTACCTAGCAATCCGGTGTCAATCCTTTGATCGGCGGGTCAGAACGACCACCAGAATAACCACGAGCAGAACCAGGATTACCCCGCCAAGAGGCACGCCATGGGGATGGTGGTGGTAAAAGTCCCGAAAGTACATTGACGAGACTCTCCACAATAATCCTTAAATCGCCGGGTGCAAGGCGCAATCCTCCGCGCACTCGGGCTAGCAGTCAGCGGGTGCGCGGGCTGGCATCCGGCAGGCCGAACTCCGGCTCCGGCATTCCGTTCCAAAGCAGGAGATCACGCTCGACAGTGCCAAGCTCCTTCTCGAAGGCGAAACCGGGCGGTTCGTTTTCTGGGCCTCAAACTAGGCCGGGCCGGGTTGTGGCCAACCCTGTCACCGACCCGACTCCGGCGCAGGTGCGGCTTTGGCGACGGGCTCGTCGAACGGCTTCGCGTACTTGGGCAGCGTGTCCCGGAGCAGCTTCTCGAAGCGCGGGTCGCCGCGCAGGGAATCGAATCTGAAGTCGAAACGGACTAAGCTATGTACCAAGTAATATTCGCGTTCTTGGTTCTTCAAGATGTCTTCCAGCCAAGTTATGACATCATCCCTATGCCCAAGGGTCACGAGAAGGACGTAATTACCAAGATTGACGGATTTATCATCCTGGCCCAACAGCTGTTGGCACAGCCGAAGGATTCGCGCTCCCTCCTCGCGCTGGTCTAACTACGCCAAGATAGAAGCCTTTTCAGTAAGGAGAACGGGATTGTTGGGCTCATCGCTGAGTTTTCGCTCAATTTGCTGCAAAGCGACGTTCCATTCGGCACGCGCTGCGTCCAGCCTGCCGGCCAGCATGTGGGCCGTACCTTTATACGCGGCTTTCGGTATGGAATATGTCCACGTCACCATCCAGTCCCGAGGGAAGGAATTCAGAACTTTCAAAGCCTTTTCGGGTTCGCGATATAACAATAGTGCCGACGCGAGGGCTTCCGCTATCTTGTCATCCGTATAGGCCGATGGAGGAATCTCGTCGATCAAGGAAAGGGCAGCATTCCGATCCTCGGCTATTTGCATCATGAGAATCTTGCACTGAAGGTTCATCACTGACCGCTTCATCTTCAACGCCTGGTCCGCAGCAGCATTGGCCTTATCAAAACGCTCAGCATCCAAGTATATATACGCGGCGAGGAGGGGAAGATTTACCTTCATACAGAAGTCAGCCGCTTCGCCAAAGCGGCCTTCTGATCTTAGAACGTGGGCCAGCGTGATCTGATTGCCCAGATCGTTGGGGTTCTCCGAAAGCAGCTCCCGCAGCAGATGCTCGGCCTCCGAGCTGCCTCCTGGCGGTGCAACCACATAATGTATCACCTGCGCATGAGCCGAACGGGCAGCATAGGAGTTCGGGTTCAGCTCCATGGCACGAGTTGCCGCAGCAGCAGCGTTCCCCATGCGTGCTGGCGACCTGTCGTACCCCAGGCCAATAATATGCAGGTCATTAAGAGCCTCTTTCGCCCAGACTTCTCCATCCAGTGGGTTCAAGGCCTTCGCCTGCTCGATCAACTTATCCGCAGTCTCGCAAGCCTCCTTTGAAGGATCGTCGAGAGTCGGGCTTTCGGCTGTCATGGCTGTAGCGCGGTCAAGCAACCGTCTAGCTTCAGCCTCTGATCCGACGGCAGGAACCGATGCAACGGGTTTTTCGCCCTTGCGCCACGGCTGCCAGATGGCCAACGCCACGCACGCGATAACACCGAGAATGGCCAGAATCAGCCAAGGGCGAGAGGGATTGATTCGGCGTGATTCAGAGTTGGAGTCACCCGTTGCCGGGCTCTGGTGGCCGGGCTCCGCATCCGACCCGCTCAGGAGCTTCTTCACTCGCTCGGCAAACGCCGGTGGCGTCTCGCCGCCGGGCAGCTTGGTCCATTGAACGGCGACAAAACAATCGGGTACGAGGGCGTCGCGGTCGGCGGTCAAGTCAATGCTCACGGGGATTATGAACGCCCGTCCCTTGGCGATCAGAAGCGAACGCTGCTCAGCCAGGTGCCATTCCAGCCTGAAATATCCCTCAGCGCGGGCCTGAGTGTTGGCGGAGATCACCGGCATGAACAGGGCGCACTCCTTGATCTGCCTGCGAATGCTCTGGTCCCACGCATCGCCGCCCCGGAGCTGGCTCTGGTCGAACCACACCTCGATCCCGGCCCCGCGCAGGGCCTTACATATGCGCTTCGCCGCCTCGGCATCCTGCGATGCGTAGCTCAGGAAGACTGCCCCCTTGGGCTCCGCTGGTGGGCTGTCCTGCATGGATACGTGGCTCTACGCCAATGTTAGCGAGGCCACGGGGTTCTGACCAGACCAAAGCCGGGGGAGGGCTAGGAAGCCGCCGGGCAAGATGCCCACAAGGCCAACACAGCCAGGCCGCTTACCCGGGTCGTCATATCCAGCGCCCGTGGAGCTGGGCTATTTACCGCAGCAACCCGGCGTACACCCTTTACGGTCGCAACCCGTCTTGCTCATATGCCCCCTGCTGTTCAACAGTGAAAACAAACCCCACGATCCCGCGTGTCTTTGCAGTCATATTGGGATTGCTCGTGCCCACGGGTGCCCGCGCTGCGGATGAAGTTAATGGGATCACCGCAGTGGCTTCAAGTGTGAGCAAGGACTACGTCCGTTCCAAGCTTCCCGACGGAACATTCCAGCCCGAGTTTTATGCGTTTGGAGAAGGGGGAAATTGGGGAGGCCAGATAAAGGACCCGACGATTGACAAGCTTCATTTCCTGGATGTAGCGCACGTCATAGCCACGCCGCTGGCGTCTCAGAAATATATACCGGCAACGGACCCAACCAAGACAGGGCTTCTCATCATGGTTTACTGGGGAACTACCGCGGTTCCCGGACCATCCTCTGCCTCGATTGCATATGCGCAATTGAACGATGCGCAGATGTCGCAGATGTCGGGCGGGATTTCTAAGCCGGATCGATGCAGTTGAAAAGGGCCACCGTTTGGCAAGTGATTGGAGTTGATGAAGACTTACCAATCAACGGACGGCTGTCCGCTTCACCAAACGGTGGTGGACGGATTTGAGTTCAAAA
>Ga0181538_10003283_pt1 | contig 15868 bp, 15 predicted proteins | sample PEATcosm2014_Bin_40_FD_119773 | JGI IMG/M metagenome (GOLD analysis project Ga0181538, IMG submission 119773) | Peatland microbial communities from MTU Mesocosm Facility, Houghton, MI, USA - PEATcosm2014_Bin23_30_metaG | ecosystem: Environmental > Terrestrial > Soil > Wetlands > Peat | place...
ACCGGGTTCGGAATCCGGTCGATCACCGAAGCGATATGCACCTCGGCGTTGTAAGCCGGGATGACAAGCGATATCGAGGCGGCCATGCTCAGCCTTTCGCCGGGTTGGCGCGGAATCCATGACGGTCGATAGCGGCCGCCATCGTTGATTCGAGCGCGTTATCGAGACTAACCACCGGTTGCCACCCAAGAAGGCGCTGCGCTTTCCCGATATCCGGCACCCGCCGGTCCGAATCCTCGTAGCCCTGGCCGTAAAATTCGGCGGCCGTGACCTCCTTCACGGAAACCGGACGGTCGTCAGTGGGCGCCAGGCGATGCCAGATGCGGATCATGGTCTCTGCAAAGTCGGCGATCGTTGTTTCGTTCGCCGGGTTGCCTATGTTGAAAATCTGATTGCGACACTCATCGGGCCGTTCGAGGATCCTCATGCATGCGTCAATTGCATCATCGATGGCGGTGAAGCAGCGACGATTGCGCCCGCCGTCCACCAGTTTGAGCGGCGTGCCGGACATGAGCGCGCTTAAAAAACACGCAAGCACCCGGGGAAGGCCTTCGCCATTCACGCCGGGCAGAAAATCCATTGCCGGACCGATGAAATTGAATGGTCGCACGATCGTGTAATTGAGATGGCGCTCCCGGCCGAACGCGTCGATCACCCGCTCGATGAGCTGCTTTGCGCATGCGTAACTCCAGCGGAGGGCCGAAACCGCACCGAGAATGAACGGACTTTCATCTTCACGCAGAAGATACTGCCCGCGATCGTCGTCGCGTCCCGTCAGTGAGGCCACGGTCCGGCCGTACACTTCGCACGTCGAAAAATAAACGAGCCGGACACCCTGCTCGGCGCAGGCGCGCACGATGGGAATGGTATCGATACAGTTGACATCGATTACATCGAGCGTACGCGTATTATACTGGGATGGATTGCAGAGCGCGGCGAGCAGCACGACCGTGGAGCTTTGAGCGATATACCGCCGCACGGTCGCTATATCGTGAATATCGCAGCGGATAAACGTCAATCGACGGTTCCCCAGGTGATGCGCGATTTTTTCCGACGCAAGATCGATGCCGTAGAGGCGCCCGACACTGCCTGAAAGCAACCGATCCAGCAGATGCGATCCGATAAACCCCCCGCAGCCGATTATGGCGATGTTGTCTTTTTTACCGATATCCATTGGTCATATTTCCGGAGTTTACTACCTTTGGGTCAAATATAGATTTTGAGCATCGGCCACTATGGAAAGCATGCAGGGGACGGTTGCGGGTTGCAGGATCTCAAGGTATTTTTCAGAACGCTCGACGCACTTTCAGTTTTAACTTCCAAAAGTCAGCGGGTTCGCCTTGCATGAATAACTATGTGCGCATACCATTGTGGATAGCCAGTTACCTGTGGGTCCCGATCAAGACGCTTTTCCTGGTCTATGCGGTCATTTTTTCCATCGTCGGAACCATCGGGCTGTACGTGGGCTATCATTACATCATGGTTCCCGTTCGGCAGGTCAAGTTTCTTCGCGATCATAACCCGGTCGAGACCTCCTATATGATTCACTACCGGGCAACACTCGGCCACAAGGACACCGTGCGGCAGATTTTTGTTCCGCTGGACTCGATCTCCCCCAACCTTCGCGACGCGGTGCTCGCCGCCGAAGACGATGGATTTTACACCCATCCCGGTTTCGACATCGAGACGATGCTTTCCGCACTCGAATATAACCGAACCGCGCGCGGCATCAAGCGGGGTGGCAGCACCATTACGCAGCAACTCGCGAAAAACCTTTTTCTGACAAACGAAAAGACCTTTGAACGGAAATTCAGGGAGCTTGGATACACGCTTCTGCTCGAGAAATACCTGGGCAAGCAACGCATCCTGGAGCTTTACCTGAATTATGCGCAGTGGGGAAAAACCCTCTTCGGGTGCGAAGCCGCATCGCGGCGCTACTTTAAAAAATCGTGCGGGAACTTGTCACGCGAGGAAGCGGCCCGTCTGGCGGCGGTCCTTTCCATGCCGCTTCGCGTCTCTCCCCTGAATACCGGTTCGTCATTTATGAGGCAACGTATCGCGGTGATAGCGAACAACCTTTACCTGCATCGTCAGATTAACGATTCCGGCTATACGCGGCTGACCGGAGCTTCTCCGCCCGGCAAGGATTCGTCGGCAGCAGAGGATTCCGCTTCCGACGACGAAGATGGCATGCGGTGAGCGGGGTGCGGCATACCGTTGTTGGACGGGATAACACGATCTAAGTATATTTATAGGTTCATAAATGATCGCCGTGTGCGGTGAAAAGCCTGTGTTTTAAAAATTTGCATAAGGAGGTGTCGTAATGGAATCCATTCAGGAAAGAATTGAACATCGTGCGTATGACCTGTATCTGAAACGCGGCAAAATTCCGGGTTTTCACGAGGAAGACTGGAACCAGGCGGAAAAAGAGGTATTAGCCGAAGTCGAAGCCGTGAAAAAAGCCGAAGCCCGGCGTCAGGCCGCGGTAAAAGCCGCGCCTGCATCAGCGCATAGAGAAAACAAACCAATTTCCGCGCCGATTAAAACGACGGCGAGTGAACAACCGTCGGCTTCAGGAAAAACGGCCGACGGAGCGCAGTCGAAACCCAGGACGTCTTCCATGGGTAAAGCTTACCGCAAAAATCATTAAAAACTAAAAAATAAGACCTACGCCGGTGGGGAACCCAACAGGTGGAACCGCAGGGGAGAGGCCGGAAAAACCGGCGGTGATCCATATCGCGCAGCGCATTCCGGAAAAAAACGGGCGATAGGCTTCACGTGCATGTGTCGGCTCATGACACATCGGATTTTGAATTGTTTTTCTGGTTTTTTCCCGGATTAGGAACCATGGGGCGCCTTCGCAATATCCTCGGGATTCTCCTTGTCAGCGGTATTGTTTCGTTCCTTGTCGCTCAAGACGCGAACGAGGTTTTCTCCCGGGCACGGCGGAATTACCGCGCGGGCAGGTACGATTCGACCATCGTCGTCATCCGCGATTTCCTGCTTACCCATAGTAAAGATCCGGGTGCGGAATACCTGATCCCGCTCGTAATGGAAGCCTTTGTGCGCAAGGACGACTTCGCGCCGATGGCAAATCTTTACGACCTCTATCGTGATAAATTTCCCGCTTCTTCGTACATGCCCCGCGTATCCTACCTCTACGGGTATTCGCAGGCGCGGCAGGGATTATTGCTTCCCGCGCTGGCCGCTTATTCGGCGGCCCTCACCGGCGGCGTTTCCGGAGATCTGGACTCGCTTATCATGGCAAGCGTCGCCATCATCCGCCGCAACGCGCCCGGCCTGAATGCCGCGCCCAACGACCTGTCGAAACTCCATCCACGCATCAGGGCGGCGCTCGCCGACGATTCAGCGTCGGATCTGGCGGCGATGGACAGAGGAAACGCGGATGCCTTCGTCGGCCTTCTCGTCCCATTGACAGGAGATGATACGGATGCGGGCAAACGGGTATTGCAGGGCGTAGAACTCGCTATTGACAAGCACAATGCCAATCACCGGACCCGCTTATCCCTCTGCATTCGCGATACGAAAGGTTCTCTGATCGAGACTGCGCGGCAAACAAAAGAGTTGCTTGAGCACGATCGTATGCCCGCGATCATCGGCCCCATACTCTCTCCCACGGCCACGGTCGCCGCCGGGATGCTCATCGGCAAAGAAACGGTCATGCTCACGCCGACTGCCACGGACGACGGCATCGCCTCCCTGGGCCCGAACATTTTTCAGCTGAACATAACGCTCGGCGTTCTTGCCCGTTCCGTGGCCCGCTACGCGCTCGAAAACCTGACTATCCATGAATTCGTGATCATGGCGCCTCGCACCGCCGTGGGCAGTGCGATGAGCGCTGCTTTCAGGGATGAGGTGACGAAGTACGGCGGAACGGTTTACGATGAAGAGTCCTATGAGGAGGGCGGCAGCGATTACACACCGTTACTTGTCAATCTCAGGAAAAAACTCCTCATCAGAACGCTCGACCAGCGCGCGAAGGACCGCGGCGGAAATTATCGTCCCGTGCGCTACCTCTCCAGCGCCGATAGCGTCTGCTGGGCCGACTCAACGGTCTCGGCTGGCGCGATTTTCCTGCCTTCGGACGCCGAGGATGTCGCGACCCTCGCGCCGCAGATCGTCTTCAACCGCATCAGGGCGCAGTTCCTCGGTTCGAGCGGATGGCGGTCGGCAAAGACCACGGTTGACGAAAACCGATATATCAGGGATGCGATCATCTCCGCTCCCTTCGAGCCCAACGCTTCGTGGCGAAAGTGGCCCGATTTCGCGAGCGACTACGCCGCTCGCTTCCGGGAGGAGCCCGACCGCGTTGCCGCCCTGGGCTACGATGCCGGCACGCTCATTGCGGCGGCTATTGACAGCGCCGGAAAATCACGAGGCTCCAATTTTCGCCTCCAGGACCTTCTCTCGAAGACCCGTCAATTTGAGGGCGCTTCCGGGCTTGTCTCATTCGATCCGAAAGAGCGAACCAATACTGAAGCCGCAATTTTCAAGTTGACACCAGCGGGATTTGTCCGCGTCCAGTAATGCTTCCTTCCGATGAATCCAAAAATTCTTCGGTCCGGAGTTGGTTTACCTTTTTATCAGAAATAGCACATCAAACTCGTTAGTAATGAACCGCTCGCTGTAGGGCGTGCCTAAAGGAAACATGTCTCCCGTCGCGATGTAATGCACCGGATACCAATAGCGCAAAGTGTACGAAAGAGCAAGCCCAAGGTCACGGGAGAGCCGCGCCTCCCACCCGATTCCCGCATGGACGCTTGGGCTCAGCATGACATGCGGCGGCTCAAGGGCCGGGTCGCCCGTCACCATCTGGGATTGATCTCCAAGAACAAGCTCGGTCTCCCATATCCGGGCGAGATGGAGTCCCGCGCCGGCATGGAGATAGAACCGATTTCTTGACGACCGTTCACCGAGAGGTTCGATTGGAATTTGCAGATCGGCAATGAACCCGCCGTGCAGGAGCGTTTTTCTCACCACGGTAGCTTCGTTCAGATAGTTGCCGGCCGGGAACGTATCATCGATGACCGAGCCGTATTTGATGACGCCCTCCACCTGAAGCCTGAGCCAGGGCGAGAGGGCGAAACGCTTGCCGCCGATAATGCCATATGTAATAAGATCATTGCAATTGACCTCCTGGCTGACTTCATTGCCGAAATCATAAGTCCCTCGGCGCTCGCTGTAATCGGCCGATACCCCTATAAACGGTGTTGTATTGAGAAAATCCAGGGTTGATGAAGCAGTGGCCCCAAGCGACAACAAAATGATGCACCACGACGATTTGATCATGCCGATAGCTCCCGGCTGTCCGGTAAAACCGAAGCGGCCTTCATGTCGAGTTCATGAACGATTTTCAATGTTTCGTCGAGCACGGTTTTCGGCTTGATGGCCGCGACTGGCCGGCCTGGCGGCGCTTGTATGACCCTTCCCAGGCCATGGTACGGCTTCCACCGTGACAGGGCTTCCGCATTGCCGACGTAGAGCGCGACCACCGGCACGCCGCGCGCCGCGGCCGCATGGATAAGGGCGGTATCGGTTGAGATCAGAAGTCGACAGGCAGAAATAATCTCGGTAACGGCTGGAAACGACATCGCCGGCGCCGCAATACACCTTTCATCAAGCAGCGCAAGCGTCTCTGCCCATCGGGCCTGGGGCCCGACCCCGATAAGCGCCAATTTTCGTATCGATGAAATGGGATTGAGGAGCGCGATAAGCGCGGCGAAATGGCCGCAGGGCCACTGGCGGGATGCGGTGGCCGAGGAGAGGTTGATTGCCACGAGCCCGTCGCTTCCCCCGCACCGGTCAATAAAGGAGGCTGCCGCGGCGCGATCCTGAACCGACGAAAAAATCTCCAATACGCGTTGGCGGGGAAATGACGATGCAGTCAGCAGCTCGCCGGCTTCGAGTATCCGGTCGGTCAGATGCGTCGTGCGGTTCCCGACATGGACATGATAGCAGTCTGCCATGATTTCTTTCTCGATCCCCGCGCGCACCGTGCGGCTTCCGGCGCCATAGCTCATGAAAAAATTGGTGCGGGAAAATCCCGGCGTCAGATCGAACACCGCATCAAACCGCTGTCGGCGCATCCACCCGATGGCGCCGACCACTGCGCCGATCCGGTGGAAGTTAATGACTTTGCATACGTCGATAAATGGATTGTGCCGGACCACGATTTCGTTTTCCGGACTACAGATAACCGCAAGCCGTTTCACCCCCCCGTGGTTCTTGAGCGCGGAAAAAAGCGGAGTGGCAACAAACATATCGCCCAGTTTTCCGGGACGGATGCAGACAACGCTTTTTACGGAGGGAAGAGGCTGTTTCTGCGGATGTGGGCAAAGAAGGCGAAGCAGGGCGGGGAGAACCTGAAAGCGGAATGAAAATTTCTTCATTACTGGAAACCTTTCCTCCCACGCGGTAACGCCTTCAGTTTGAATAAAAATACTTTTTCCGGCAACGCATGACCCGCTTTGGTGATCTATTTTTCCCTGCATGGTAGCGCACGAAGAGACGCGGCAGTGCCGTCTTATCCATATTCATGGAACCGTTCAGGGGGTCGGCTTCAGGCCGTTTGTCTATCGCCTGGCCGTGCGTCTCGGCATAGGCGGTACCGTACGAAACAACCGAGGCGGAGTCGAAATTTCAGCTTGTGCCGCGCCCGAAACCCTCGACCGGTTTGCCGTGCTCCTAAAACGCGAGGCGCCGCCGCTCTCGGCGATTCGAAGCCTCTGGATTGAGGAAGTTCCCTTAGACGCAGCAGTGCCGCAAATCTTTACCATTGAGGAATCCGTTGCCTGCGGCGGGGCAGATGTGGATCTTGCGGCCGATACGGCAGTATGCACCGCTTGCCTCGCCGAGATGCGGGACCCGAAAGATCGACGATTCGGCCACGCTTTCATCAACTGCACCGATTGCGGACCACGCTATACAATAATTTCCGCCTTGCCTTACGACAGGCCCAATACCACCATGGCGGAGTTTGCAATGTGCCCGGCTTGCCGCGCGGAGTACGGCGATCCGGCCTCGCGGCGGTTCCACGCACAGCCGATCTGTTGCCCCGATTGCGGACCGCACTATACGCTGCTCGATCGCAACGGAAAGCCGCTTTACCCGGCAGATCCTCTCGCTTCCTGCATCGAGCATCTGGGGCGGGGAGATATCGCGGCGATAAAAGGAATCGGCGGCTTTCACCTGGCTTGCCGGGCCGACATCGCCGAAACCGTGGCTCGCCTGCGCCGCATGAAAAATCGCGAGGCAAAACCGCTGGCTCTCATGGCAGCCGACCGAAAGGTTGCCTCTATGATCGTTCTGCTTTCGGACGACGAGACAAGGCTTCTCGAGTCACCGGAGCGGCCGATTGTTATTGCGTGCAAGCGAAGCGATCCGGAGTTTACCATAGCCGAAGAGGTCGCGCCCGGGGTGCCGACCTACGGGGTCATGCTTCCGTGCGCTCCTCTTCACCACCTGCTTTTTGATAGATCAAATCTTGGCGTTCTTGTAATGACAAGCGCGAATAGGTCGGACGAACCCATGGTGCATACGAATAAAGCCGCCGTAAAAACCCTTGCAGGGATAGCCGATGTTTTCCTTACGCACGATCGTTCGATCCGGGTCCGCATCGACGACTCCATCGCCCGGATCGCTGCGGGTGCGCCCCTGCTCCTGCGCCGTGCACGGGGGTACGTCCCTGATCCCCTGCCTTCGCCGTGCGAGGTAACCGGCATTGTCGGCTGCGGAGGCGTTCTAAAAAGCACGATCGCGATTGGCCGCGGAAACTCCTGCTACGTATCGCAATATGTGGGCAATGCTTCAAATGCCGAGACCCTTGAGCAGGCTTCGGAGATTCGCGATAATCTTCTCTCCCTGCTTGATACAGGTGCGACCCTTTATGTCCTCGACCAACATCCCGGCACTCCGCTCGAACGTATTCTGGAGCCAGGCATACCGACGATCCGGGTTCAGCATCACCATGCCCATGCCGCCGCGTGCCTCGCGGAAAACGGCATCACCGGGAAAGCCCTGTGTGTTGTCTACGACGGAACCGGGTGCGGCGATGATGGCACCCTGTGGGGAGGGGAGTTCTTCCTTGCCGATAACTACCGATTCCGGCGTGTCGGGCATCTTTCAACCATGCTTCTTCCGGGCGTTGAGGCAGCCATAGAGCACCCCTGGCGCGCAGCCCTCGGCGCCCTATTCCCTCTTCTTGGGAGTGATGTCGAATCGCTTTTCCCTGCCATCTCCCGTGATGAAAAGCTGCCGGTTCTGGAGCTGTTAGCCAGGGGAATCAACTGCGCCGTGAGTTCCGGCATGGGCCGGCTCTTCGATGCCATGAGCGCGCTCCTTAATGTGTGCTTTCGCCGTAGCTATGAGGGACAGCCGGCAATCCTGCTTGAAGCTGCGGCTATGGAGGCGAAGGATTGTAACAAACTTCCGGGCTATGGAGCGCCACTCTCCATCGACGCATCAGGAATGACGATTATCGACGGTGCACGAATACTCCTCGATGCAAACCAAGATTTTCTGAGCGGCGCCACGGCTGCTTGTGTCGCGGCCCGGTTCCACGCCACCATTGCCGAAGCAACTGCCTTGGTCGCAGCGCAAATTGCCCGGGAAAATAACGTGGAGTATGTCTCCCTGAGCGGCGGCTGCTTCCAGAATGTTCTCCTGACCGAGCGCATCGTTCGCCTGCTGCGGGAGCGCGGTTTCACTCCTCTACTGCACCGGCTCATACCGCCATCAGACGAGGCGGTCTCCTACGGTCAGGTGATCATGGCCGGGATGACTGGGGCCGGTTAATAGCGGTACCCCGGTCTCCCTCTAAGGTATTTTGAATCAGTTTTGATGCCAATGAAGTATCTACCGATAGGAAGCGCCGACAGCTTTCATGATTATATAAAGAGGAAGCACGGATCACCGTTTTCGCAGAATCTCGCGAAGTTCGACGCGAACTATAGTAGAGACAAAAGTAGAGACAAAAAGCATTTTCACGGAGGGAGCCACTATGGACCAGATTCTTACTGCTGACGAAGTTTTCGGGATTGGCGTGGAAATCGAGAAAAACGGCTATGCATTTTATTCGGCGGCTGCCGCGGCAGCCGCCGGAATGGAAATTAAGAAACTTTTGCTCGATCTTGCAACGTGGGAGACGAAACATATCGAGACTTTCATGGCGTTGCGAGAGCATCTGTCGCCCCAAGCTCTTAATGAGAACCTCTACGATCCGGGCGGAGAGATCACGATGTATCTCAAAGCGACGGCAGACAGCCATGTCTTCGTCAAAAATTCCACTATGGAAAAACTGACCGCAGAGTGCAAAACACCCGTGGATATTCTGAACATCGCCATGTCCTTTGAAAAAGAGTCGGTGGTGTTTTACTCTCTGGTGCGTGAAGCGGTTGGCGCTGCGAGCGGCAGAGGGGATGTGGAGAAGATCATCCATGAGGAGCTGACCCATATCGGCTACATTACCAGGGAACTTCAAAAGGTCAAGACTGCGGCAGGGAGAGCATAGCGCATGTGTTTAGCGATTCCGGCAAAAGTGCTGTCGATTCAGGGCGATATTGCCAAGGTTGAGGCGGGGGGGTGTGTGACCACGGCGGATCTCTCCGTACTGCTCGGGGTAAAAGTCGGGGACTACGTAATGGTGCATGCCGGCTTTGCAATACAGAAATATGCCGAGGAGGAAGCCCTGGCCAATCTGGAACTCATCCGTGACTTGTATCGGACTATTGCGGACCATGAATAGCGCTGCTTTTAATGATCCGACAACCGCCCGTTCTCTCGTCGAAGCGATTTCCAGGCTCGCGAAACGCCTGCCCGAGGTCCGTCTCATGGAGGTGTGCGGTACGCACACCATGGAGATCGGGCGGCTCGGCATCCGGCAGTTGCTCCCGGAAAATGTCAGGCTCATCTCCGGACCCGGCTGTCCGGTGTGCGTCACTCCAGCTGCCTACATTGATGCGGTTGCGGAACTCGCGCTTTTTGAGGGGGTACGGATCGCGACGTTCGGCGATCTCTTTCGCGTACCCGGGGTTCGCAGGTCATTTGCTCAAGTAAAAGCTGCGGGGGCGGCCGTCGAGATCGTGACTTCGCCCCGCGCTGCGCTCGAGCTTGCCCGGAAAACTCATGGGGAGGTGATTTTTACGGCCGTGGGGTTCGAAACCACCATTCCCGCGACCGCCGCAGCCATGAAAACCCTGACTGTAGAAGGGCTCGATAATCTCTCTTTTTTTGTCGCCCACCGACTGGTGCCGCCCGCGCTTGATGTTCTGCTTGCCGATCCGTCGCTTTGCATCAGCGGATTTTTGCTTCCAGGCCATGTGAGCGCGATCGTCGGCGCCGGCGCTTATGGTGCTCTTGTCAAACGGGGTGTTCCCGGCGTCATCACCGGCTTTGATGCGCTCGATCTTCTCGCCGGGATCTGCTGCTTGCTCGATCTTCTTGTCAAAAAAGAAGTTGCGGTAAAAAACGAATATACGCGCGTTGTGCCGCCGCAGGGCAATCCGGCTGCTCTCCGACTTATAGAGGAGGTGTATGATCCCTGTGATGCGGTGTGGCGCGGTATCGGTACGTTTCCGGAGAGCGGTCTTCGCCTGCGGCCCCACTTTGCGGCCTACGATGCATCGGTTCGTTTCGGCTTGAAGGCGACAGGTGAGGAGATGCCGGCAGGGTGCTCCTGCGGCAGCGTGCTGAAAGGGATGATTCTGCCCGAGCAGTGCCCGCTTTTCGGTACGGCATGCACCCCGGAAAATCCGGTCGGGCCCTGCATGGTCTCCAGCGAAGGCTCATGCGCGGCGGCTTTTAAATATGGCGATCGGCAATGATCGATACGATATTGCTCAATCACGGCAGTGGTCGAGGCCTCGACGAATTGCTTCATACCGTCATCTTGCCGGAGATTGGAATCGACTCCGCTGCCCCGCTTGAAGACGCTGCGGTGTTTACACTGCCACAAGGTCGCTGCGCTTTTACCACCGATTCGTTTGTCATACGACCGCTCGAGTTCCCGGGCGGTGATATCGGCAAACTTTCGGTATGCGGAACAATAAACGATCTCGCCATGGTCGGGGCGACGCCGCACTCGATTTCGGTGGCGATGATCATCGAAGAGGGGCTCGATGTTGCGCTTCTACGGCGTATCCTGCGTTCGATCCGGCACGAGAGCAAAGCGGCCGGGGTTTCTATCCAATGCGGCGATACAAAGGTGGTGGATCGCGGGAAGGCCGACGGCATATTTATTGCTACCAGTGGTATAGGTATCGTACCGGCGGGCCGCAATCTGTCGGTCGCACATGCACGGTCTGGCGATGCGGTAGTTCTCAGTGGGCCGATCGGGCTTCATGGGATCGCGGTGCTGAGCGCACGCGAAGGGCTTAATTTTGCCTCGACCGTGGTTTCAGATTGCGCCAGTCTTCATCGGTGCACCGATGCGCTCCTGAAGGCAAGTCCGCATACGCGGATTATGCGCGATGCCACTCGCGGCGGATGCGCGGCAGTGCTCAATGAGATAGCCGAGGCATCGGGTGTTACGATAATGGTGCGTCAGAGTGCCATTCCCGTGCCGCCTGAGGTGGCTGGCGCCTGCAGCTACCTCGGCCTCGACCCGCTCCAAGTCGCGAACGAAGGGCGATTTGTGGCAATCGTTCCCGCAGAAGAAGCTGAGGCTGCCGTCGCCGCATGCCGGACTGTGGTGCATGGCGACGGGGCGTGTATCATCGGGACCGTGGAGCCGCGCGGCCGGGTTGCCGTGCTTCTGGAAACCGCTATCGGGAGCAGGCGCGTAGTCGATGTTCCATCCGGTGAGCTGTTGCCGAGAATCTGCTGAGGGGAGGATAACAGTTTATGAAGGGTAAAGTACATACCGCGCTTCGGTCGGCAGGATATATTCCTGCAACGGTTTTCGTACTGTCGCTCTCCATTGGGTGCGCCGCTCCTTCGCGGTTTGTGGCTCCTCCCTCGCAGGGAAAGGGGGGAGGGACGCCGAAGCAGCTTCTTCCCGAACCTATAACTACCTTTCGGCAGACCGGCATGGCTTCCTACTATTCACAAGACCTGCAGAACTATATAACGGCGAACGGAGAAGCGTACGACATGAATGCACTCACCGCCGCCCATCCTACCTTGCCTTTCAATACCCTGGTACGGGTGACCAACCTCACGAACAACCTCTCGGTGGTTGTACGGATCAATGACCGGGGCCCTTATACCAAGAGAAGGATTATCGACCTCTCCTGGGCAGCGGCGGAAAAGATCGGACTTATTGAAGGCGGTACCGAAATGGTGGAGATTGAAGTAGTGAATCCGCAGGAGCAGCAACAACCATCACAGTAATCAGCAAGGCGAATTTTGCTGAATCGGCAATACCTTCGGTTCGTGAGGGCAGTGCATACAAAAAAAATCTGCCTGCGGATCAATTCGCAGGCAGATTTTTTGAAAAATGAAACTCTAAAAAATTACTGCCCTGTCGAACCCATTGCCGGGGCTGCTGGCGCTGCCGGAGCGGCCATTTTCTTGGCCTTCGGAGCTGGGGCGAGAACAATTTTTGTCGCGACCATTTTGCCGTCTTCAGTCTTGTAGGAAACAGTTACTTTATCGTCGGCTTTAAGATCGGCAACGGTCTTGCCCTTCGGCATGACAACCGTTTTATCGGTGGTGGAGAGGGTATCGTCGGCCTTTTTGCCCTTCGGCGTGACGATGATTGTGTTGGCGATGGCATCAACGGAGACAACGGTGCCTTTAATCATCATAGCCATTGCGGCTTTTGGCTTCGCCTTGGGAGCTGCCATCGGGGCTGCTGCGGTGGCGGCGCTGTCCTGAGCGATGGCGAAACTGCAGGCAATAAGACCTGCCATAAGGGCATGGTACAACTTCATACAAACCTCCTGAGAATTAGGTGAGTGGAACTGCTATCACAAGCCATTCGGCTTTTTTCCTTCACTGCTATCAGCATACAAACAATATCCATGCCAATCGTACAATAAGGTGACAAGCAATGCAATTTTCAATGTTTACCATAAAATAATGATTAAAAATAAGCATAAATATGGTTGAATTTTCAGATCAAAAGGGGAGGAATATGGGACAACCAAATGGGAAAGAGTCTTGACCAAAACGTTAACCTGCTATTCGTCGGTTCCCGCCAGGGAACTCTTTTCAATCATTCCGAATTTCTGAGCGCGGTATTGAAAGGTGCGGTACGTCATACCGAGAAGTCTGGCCGCCTCTGCAACATTGCCGTCGGCTCTTTCAAGCGCCTTCTGGAGCATCGACCTCTCCCACTCCTCAAAGACGATCCCCCCGTCAGGCAGTGACGGCTCCTGCGAGGACATGTTTTCCGCTGTTCCTGGTCGCTGGATCTCAAGAGGAAGATCGGAAGTCTCGATGGTTTCGGTAGCCGAGAGAATGATGGTGCGTTCCATGACCGCTTCAAGCTCCCGGACATTTCCCGGCCATGGGTAATGCGTCAGTTTCTCCATTGCCTCAGGGGCGATTCGCTTGGTCTTACTGCGTCGGCTGAGAAAAAAATTTACGAGTGCCGGGATATCGGCGGTTCGTTCCCGAAGGGGGGGAATAAAAATGGGGATCACGTTCAGTCGATAGAAGAAATCGTCTCTGAAGCTCCCTTTCTTTATCGCCTCTTCGAGATTTTTATTGGTAGCCGCTATCACCCGCATATCGACCGGGATGGCGCAGGTTCCTCCCACCCGCCGCACCTCTTTCTCCTGGAGCGTTCGGAGCAGCTTTGCTTGGGTATTGAGCGACATATCCGCAACCTCATCGAGAAACAAGGTGCTCTGACCGGCGGTTTCGATGATACCGATTTTGCGCGTCTGGGCTCCGGTAAAGGCGCCTCGTTCATACCCGTAGAGCTCAGATTCAAGAAGGGTCTCGGGAAATGCCGCGCAATTTATGCTCTGCATCGGGCGGCTTCCACGGGGACTCAGATAATGAATAAGCTGGGCGATTTTCTCCTTGCCGGTGCCGGACTCTCCGCGAATGAGCACCGTTGCATCGCTTGAGGCGACCTTCCGTGCAATATCGAGCAGGCTCTTCATCGCCGTTGATTCGGCAATAAGACCATGGGAAGACTGGTTGGCCAGCTGATTGCGGAAGCTCATACCGTCTATGCGGAGACGGTATTTTTCCGCCGCTCTTTCTATGACGAGCAGGAGTTCATCCCTTTCGAGCGGTTTAGTAAGGTAGTCGTAGGCTCCCAGTCTCATGGCTCTGACCGCGGTTTCAATGGAACCGAAGGCGGTTATAACCACGACCTCGGGCCGCAGAGTCATGCGTGAAATTTCATCGACAATGTCAAGCCCGCTTCGTCCCGGCATCTTCAGGTCGGTAACTATCACTGCCGGATCGTTTTCTTTTACCATGGCAATGGCGGCATCCACGTTGGCCGCTTCAAAAACCATATGGTTTTCGGCGCGCAGGATATTCGCCATGATGTTTCGCTGGGCATTGTCGTCTTCTACCAGAACGATCTTTATCATGCTTCATTCATGGGAAGCCGGATCACAAAGCAGGCTCCTCTTCCTTCCAGGTTTTTTGCAATGATGGAACCGCCATGCGCTTCGACTATCCGTTTCGCCATGGCGAGTCCGAGACCTACCCCATCGGGTCGCTTTGAAAAGTAAGGCTCAAATATCCGATCCAGGTGGCTCGGATCTATACCGGGTCCCTCGTCCTGCATGGCCACGGTTACCTCGGAACTCTCGCGTTCGGCGGAAACGGTGACCATGCCGCCTGCGGGGGAGACATCCATGGCGTTGAGCAGAAGATTCAAAAATACGAGGCGCAATTGCTCCTGATCGCCGTAAAGAAGGAGTCCTTGCGGCACCGTGCAGCGGAACATCAACTGTTTGGATACCAATTGCTGTTTGACCAGAAGTTCGACCTGCGCCAGAAGTTCGGCGAGTGAAAAATGTGTTTTCCGGATCCGGATGGGTTTACCAATTGCCATGAACTCCTCGACCATGGTATTGAGGTGGCGGACCTCGGCTTTGAGACTGGCGATCAACCCTTCATAGGCATCAAGCTGTTTGGAATCTTCAGGCCGGTAGTAGTGGGCAAGGTGGTCGGCCGTCAGGTTGATCAGGTTCAGGGGGTTCCGGATCTCATGCGCCAGGGTCGCGGCAGTCTCCGAAAGCACGGCCCTGCGGTCCATGATGCGGAGTTTCTCCTCAAGATCCTTGGATTCGAGCAGTTTTTCAGTCATCTGGTTGAATGCCGATGTCAATCTGCCGACTTCATCGCGGCTCCGGTAGTCGACCCGCACCGAGAGGTCGCCGGAAGCAATGGATTCGGCGGCGAGGTTGAGACGGCGTACGGGTCGTATGAGTTGATACAGCACGAAATACGAGAGAACGAAGAGGGCCAGAAACGCGGCCCCGGCCAGGGCGATATTGCGCGTGTAGAGCCGGTGGAGGAGTTCGCTGAAATCGTTGACGATGAATGATGTTACGACGAGTCCGATGACCTTCTTGTCGCGCACGATCGGCGTGGTGACCTCGTAGCGGAGGTGCTTGCCGCTGGAGTCGCTGACGCCGAATTGTTCCCGGACGATGATCCCTTTGCCGGTAATGGTTTTCCGCTTGCCGATTTTTGCCGGATTGCTGGATGCAACCACCTCCTGACTTGACGAGACGATCGAGACCTCCTTGACGGCAGGATTGCTCTTCGCCTGCTCGATTACCCGGATCAGGGCGTCACGGTCGGGTGCGCGCTCGGCAGAAATCTCCTGCGACGAGAAATGGACGGTCTGAAGAATATTCTGCAGGTCGCTGGAGATGGACATTACAATAACGCGCTGGGAGTGCAGGGAAAAGAGGAGCATGCATCCGAACGC
>Ga0181538_10003284_pt1 | contig 15867 bp, 14 predicted proteins | sample PEATcosm2014_Bin_40_FD_119773 | JGI IMG/M metagenome (GOLD analysis project Ga0181538, IMG submission 119773) | Peatland microbial communities from MTU Mesocosm Facility, Houghton, MI, USA - PEATcosm2014_Bin23_30_metaG | ecosystem: Environmental > Terrestrial > Soil > Wetlands > Peat | place...
GGGGGTGGGACAAAAACCGTCCAAGGCTCCGGGAAAAGGCAGCATTTTGATCTTGATATACGAACCAGCCGTCGCATTATCAGCCAAGCGTCGTTGATAATGAGCAACTTACGCAAAAAGAGACGGGAGAATGTCGGCTGCGGATATACGAACCAGACGGCTGAAGGAAAACGCGGTCGGCGTGTTCATGTAGAGGGGACGCGCAACGTAATTGAGGCAGCCCGGCAGGCCGGCGCCAGGAAGGTCGTTATGATCAGCTTTTTGCGCGCCCGCCCAGGCTGCGGTTCGGCTTACCATGAATCCAAATGGGCGGCGGAGGAACTCGTGCGCCGGAATGGCTTGGATTACACCGTGCTCAAGTGCGGCGTCATTTATGGCCGGGGCGACCACATGCTGAACCATCTGAGCCACGCGTTTTACACCTTTCCGGTGTTTGGGTTCGTCGGGTTCAGCGACAAGACCATTCGGCCCAATGCCGTAGAGGATGTGGCGCGCATCGTGAAGGCTTCCGTCATGGAAGGAACGCTTTCCCGAAAAACGGTGGCGGTGCTTGGACCGGAGGAGTTAAAGCTTCGTGAGGCCGTGCGGCGCGTCGCGCGCGTGGTGGGCCGGTGCCCGGTCATGTTCCCATTGCCGGTCTGGTTTCATTATCTCTTGGGTTGGTGCCTCGAACGAATCATGGCCGTGCCAATGGTTTCCGTGGCGCAGGTTCGGATGCTTACCGAGGGATTGGCCGAGCCGTCTCCGCCATGCGATCCGATGTTGCCGGAACTCGCCCCGAAAATCCCATTCAGTGAGGAGCAAATCCGCAGAGGATTGCCACCTCACGGACCATTCACTTGGCGCGACCTGCGTTGCTGCGGCTGCCGCAAGTCTGATTCTGAAGTCGCACATTCCAAACGCGTCTTTTTCGAAATGCCATGAGCGAGAGTATGAAACGCATCATCCTTGCTGGCGGTTCTGGTTTTCTTGGGCGGGCGCTCGCGGCCCATTTTCTGAAAGCCAACTGGGATGTCGTGATTCTGACTCGCTCGCCAAATCAAGCCGGCGGCGCCGCCCGGGAGTCGGCCTGGGATGCCTGCACCGTCAGTTCCTGGCGGCGAGAATTGGAAGGCGCAACTGCGGTGGTCAATCTAACCGGGAAATCCGTGGACTGCCGGTATAACGCTCGAAATCGGAGGGAGATCCTGGCCTCGCGCGTGAATTCCACCCGCGTTCTGGGTGAGGCGATTAGTCGCTGCGCCCAGCCTCCACAAGTGTGGCTCAACGCCAGCACCGCCACCATTTACAAGCACACGTTCGAGGGGCCATGGGACGAGCGAGGTGAGATAGGAGCAACGCCCGAGGCCAAGGACGCCGTCTCGGTGGACGTCGCAAGGGCCTGGGAGGACACCCTCGGAGACGCGCAAACGCCCCGCACCCGCAAGCTCGCCATGCGCATGGCCATGGTGCTGGGCATGGGGAAGAACAGCGTGTTTCCGGTGCTGCATCGCTTGGTCCGTCTGGGACTTGGAGGGAAGATGGGCAGCGGACACCAGTTTGTTTCCTGGATTCATGAGGTTGATTACTGCCGGGCGGTCGAATGGTTGATCTCTCACGACCAAATCCTTGGCCCCGTTAACCTCACTGCACCAAATCCACTTCCGAACCGTGAAATGATGAAGACGCTCCGGCGCGTTTGCCGCGCGCCTTTTGGACTGCCTGCCACCAATTGGATGCTCGAAGTTGGCGCTTTCTTCCTCAGAACCGAAACCGAACTCATCATCAAAAGCCGGCGAGTAATCCCGCGCCGCCTGCTCGAATCCGGCTTTCACTTCCAATTCCCGAGCATCTGCGAGGCGTTCGCAGAACTCTCGAATCGTGGAGCATGAGTTTGTTGTATGCCCGGCGACTTGCATCCAGTTTTCGCGCACCCAGATATGCCGTATCGCCCGGCGTTCCTCTTCAGGTTGGTCGGCGACGGGCGGCCTCGCGGCGGGACAGTTCGGGGCCTCCTCGGTTCCGTGCGTCTCCTTCCGCGCGCGCCACGCTCTTAGACCCCGGCAAGCTTTCGAGGCCCTCACCGGTAGCGGACCTCTCCGTGTTGGGTTCCGATAAGCAGACACCGTCCCCACTGGCGATTAGCAGTTTCGAGGCTGAATTGCTTAAGCAGGAGGCGGGTCCTGCTTGCGGCTCGCGCGTTTCCCTGGGTACGCTTCTCGACGGTTGTTCGACCCGGTAGTGCCTAAGGTCCACCGGTTCTCCTTCCGCCAAGCAACCCTCGGTCTTGGGCAGTTGGTTAGACTTTTCCATTCATCACTTTCGTTCTGAACTCCGGAAGCTCGGCTTCCAGACTTGGGGGACTTTCACCCCCGATTACGCACGACTTCTCCGAGCGCACCTGCATTCTGCCTTCTGACTTCCCCCTTGGTGGTGCGCGTGTGTTCGTCGTGCAAGACTTGAACGCCAGCGCGGAATAGGAGGTGCTCCTTACCGGGGAGGCTTCTCCATGTGAGCCAATCTACGGTCTGACCCGTCCTGCTTTCCTGGAGCCTTTGCTCCAAGCGCCGCCGCATCCATTCACGGCCTTCTTCCAATACTTCCATCTCGATCTCGCGCAAGCTGCGCTCTGGCTTATGGTCCGAGTTCATGATCCTTTCCAGGTTTAGGTTGTCTAACTTGGATGAGGAACCGTTCATTACCCTTCCATTATGGCGGCAGTGTCAAGAGGCGCACTCATGGACCTCATGATCCAAATTCCCTTTGACAAGGCACACGTCGCAGTGTAGATGATATAATCTTTAACATAATGGCAGACCACGGAAGGGCCAAAGGGCACCAAGGAAACTCCATGCATACAACTAAATCTCTTATGAAATCGAAATCCCACTATTTGTTTATGATCCACGCGCTGGCCGCGCTGGCGCTGTTGGCGCTGCCCGCCTCGGTGCAAGCCCAATTCATTCTCACGACAAATAATGGCGCCATCACCATCACGTCATATATCGGTACTAACCCTGTGGTGGTTATCCCCAGTTCGACCAACGGCTTCCCGGTCACCGGCATCGGACCGAATGCGTTCGAAACCTCCGGCCTGACCAGCGTAACCATCCCCGACAGTGTCACCAACATCGCACCATTTGCGTTCGATGAGTGCACCAACCTGACGGGCGTTGCAATCGGCGCAAACGTGACCGGCATCGGATTGTATGCGTTTGGTTTTTGCACCAGCATGACGGCCATCACAGTGAATACAGGCAATTCGGTCTATAGCAGTGTGGACGGGGTCTTGTTCAACCACGGCCAAACCACACTCATCCAATATCCCGGGGGCAAAATCGGAGCCTACACGATCCCCTTCAGCGTGAGCATCGTTGCAACGCAGGCGTTCACAGGCAATTACAGCCTGATTAGCGTGACGATCCCGGGAAGCGTCAACAACGTTCAGGGTTTTGCGTTCGCTAGCTGCACCGGCCTCACCAACGCGTGTTTTGAGGGCAACGCGCCAACTTTTGGCAGCCAGGTGTTCCAATCCGATCCCTTGACGGCTATTCTCTATGTTACTGGAGGAACGGGCTGGGGAACGAATTATGAGAGCATTCCCATCGAGCCCTGCGCCGCATGCGGCATTGCTGGCATTGGCGCCTTGCAAGTGACCCTCAACCCGCTCTGTGCGGTGGCGGACGGGGCGCGATGGCAGGTGGACGGCGGGGCCTGGCAGAACAGCGGGGCGACCGTGACGAATCTGGCCGGCGGGAATCACACGATTGCATTCACCAACATTGCCGGCTGGCTTGCCCCAAGCAGCCAAACGGTGCTGGTCACGTCCAATGCCACCAACACGGCTACAGCCAATTACCTTGAAGCCTCCACCCCCGGCGTGATCACCTGGATTAATATCGGCGGTGCTGGCAACTGGAGCAGCTCCGCCAATTGGGATCTCAATCGAGCGCCCACCACCAACGACATCGTGCTCATTCCCAACACAGGCGGCAGCACGTGTCTGATGGACGTGGACGCCACGGTAGCGGGCCTGGTGATTGGCGATTGCGACGGTGGCGGTTCGGATGGATTAGGGATCAATGGCCATACCTTGGAGGTGACTGGCTTGTTGACGATCAAAAGCAATGCGGTTTTCCGGGTTGATTCCGGCATTCTCATGGGCACGTCCAATACGGTCATCAGCGGGGTCCTCGACTGGACTTCCGGCGGGTTGGCCGGCACCCTGACACTGGCCGGCAGCAGCGTATTGAACATCAGCGGCAATCCCGGCGGTCAATATTTTAGCGGCTGTCTGCTCACCAATTACGGCACCGTGAATTGGAGCACCGATCCGTTGAATGCCAACGGGAGCGTGGTCATTGACAATTACGGTTTGTGGAACGCGCAGGATGATCGGAACTTCAACGGCGGCTACTGGGGCGCAGTGTTCAACAATTATGGCACATTCCGCAAGTCGGGCGGAGTCGGCGGCTATGCCGGCACGTATTTCAGCAGTGGCGCGGTCTTCAACCAATTGGCCGGCGTAGTGGATGTGCAGAGCGGCACCAACGGTTTGTGGTTATCCCTGCTTAGCGGGGGTGACTTCGCCGGGGGCTATGTCACCACCAATCTCAATGGCATCACCTATCTGGGCGGCGGCGATTTCAACATCAACGGAACGCTCACCTGCACCAACGTGATCTTTGGCGGTTCTTACCTGGTGGGGACGAATGTCATCAACGGCGGTCTGACCTGGCAGGACGGCCAGTGGAACAACACAGTAGTCACCCTGAGCAGCAACAGTGTGTTGATCATCGACAACTCCTCCTACGGCAAGGGTGTCAGTGGCAGTATTCTCACCAATTACGGCACAGTTAATTGGAGCGCCGCTGCGGTGAATGGCGATTTTGGCACCGTCATTGACAATTACGGCGTGTGGAACGCGCAGGACGACCAGAATTTCAACGGCGGCAACTGGGGCGCAGTGTTCAACAATTATGGCACATTCCGCAAATCGGGCGGAGTCGGCGGCTATGCCGGCACGTATTTCAGCAGTGGCGCGGTCTTCAACCAACTGGCCGGCGTGGTGGATGTGCAGAGCGGCACCAACGGTTTGTGGTTATCTCTGCTGAGCGGGGGTGACTTCGCCGGGGGCTATATCACCACCAATCTCAATGGCATCACCTATCTGGGCGGCGGCAATTTCAACATCAACGGAACGCTCACCTGCACCAATGTGATCTTTGGCGGCACTTATCTGGTGGGGACGAATGTCATCAACGGCGGTCTGACCTGGCAGAACGGCCAGTGGAACAACACAGTGGTCACTCTGAGCAGCAACAGTTTGTTGACCATCGACAACTCCGCCTGGGGCAAGGGCATCAGTGGTAGTACTCTCACCAATTACGGCATCGTCAATTGGAGCGCCGCTCCGGTCAATGGCGATTTTGGCACGGTCATTGACAATTACGGCGTATGGAACGCACAGGACGACCAGTATTTCAACGGCGGCAACTGGGGCGCAGTGTTCAACAATTATGGCACGTTCCGCAAGTCGGGCGGAGTCGGCGGCTATCCCGGCACATATTTCAACAGTGGCGCGGTCTTCAACCAACTGGCCGGCGTGCTGGATGTGCAGAGCAGCACCAACGGTTTGCAGTTGTCCCTGGTTAGCGGAGGCAGTTTCACCGGGGGCTACGTCACCACCAATCTCAATGGCATCACCTATTTGGGTGGCGGCAATTTCAATATCAACGGAACGCTCACCTGCACGAATGTGCTATTTGGCGGTTCTTATCTGGTCGGGACGAACGTCATCAACGGCGGCCTAGCCTGGATAAACGGTTGGTGGAATGGGCTGGTCATCGTGAACACCAACAGTGTGGTTTCTATCTACGCGGCCACCTACGGCAAAACTTTCAACGGTCTCGTCATCAATTACGGAACCGTGAATTGGAGCGCTGATCAGTTGAATGCCAATGGCGGTGCGGTTATTGATAATTATGGTGTCTGGAATGCCCAGGACAACCGGTATTTCGATGGTTCCGGCTTGGTGTTCAACAATTACGGCACATTCGTTAAGACGGGCGGAGCCAGCGGCTATCCCGGCACGTATTTCAATGGGCCGGCCTTCAACCAGACCGGCGGGGTTTTGAGCGTGCAGACCGGGGAGGTGACGTTGGGCGGCAGTTACAGTCTCACCAACGGCACGTTGAATTTTGGCATCAACAGCCCGACCGATAATGGCCGGTTGCAGCTTGGCGGCCTGACCTTGGGCGGGGCATTGAGTGCGACCGTGAGCGGCAGCTTTGCCCCGGCGATTGGCGACCAGTTTGGGGTCATCGGCTCCTCCGCCTTGAGCGGCACCTTCAGCAGCGTGAACTTGCCGGCGGGCTTCTCGGTCGCTTACAGCGCTGGTGGGGTGTTGCTGAACGTGACCGGTCCCGTGCCGGTGGAAATCCTCTCCTCGCAACGGGTTGGCACCAATTTCGTCTTCCAGTTCGCGACCGCCAGCGGCCAGAGCTACACCGTCCAGCAGAATGATGACCTGGCCACCACCAACTGGGTCTTTTACACCAACCTCATTGGCACCGGCTCAGCGATTCAGCTCCAGGCGCCGGCTACGGGCACCCCGGCAAAACGCTTTTTCCGCATTCGGGAACCTTGACGGGGCCATTGGATGACAGACGCAATCCCGTTGGGGTTGAGGCTCAAATTCGCGGCCACCCCAGGGTAGCTCGCGGCTCGCAACCCTTTGAGACGGAATCCCTTTGGGATTCCACGAGGTGGATCATTTTACGGGCGCCGGGATGGGCATGCGGGGCGGGGCAGCGCCAGCAGACCTTGGCCTCCTTGAAAGAACTACGCCGGCAAACCCCTCGACATGTGTTGATTAAGGATTTGCCAGAAGCCGACCGCTTCAGCCAGTTACGAACCGACAAGAAGCACTTCGTGGACACGATCAAGCTCTTGGCCTACCGTTCCGAAACCGCCTTGGCGCTGGTGGCACGGGAGAAGTTAGCCCGCCTGGATGACGCGCGTGCCTTCATCCGCCAAGTGTTTCAAAGCGCAGCGGACCTGCGACCCAACCACCAGTTAAAAACTCTGACGGTGCGCGTACATCGGCTGACCACTGCTTCCCATGACACCGTGCTGGAACACCTGTGCAAGGAACTGACCGCCACGGAAACGACTTTTCCAGGCACCGACCTGCGCCTCATTTACCAGCTAGTGGGCTCAGGCTGATTCCACCGAGTCAGGAGTTCTGAGGCTGAAGGACTTGAAGGCAGGGAAGGGAGGCCATTGAAACGGGCGGAAATGCAATCAGGCTGAAGGCGCTGGACGACCCGGACTTGGAGCCGCTCTGGGGGAGCATCGGTTCGACTTGACGGCTAGTCGATGACGTTAAATTTCGGGATGTTCCAAAGGGATAGCCTGTGGCAGCATCCGCATCTGCTTATGAAGAATCTGAACGGTGGTGGGCCGGCTCAAGAACTGTGGTGTGTGGAGTTGGTTCCCAAGCGAAAGAAAATTGGGGGGGCCGACAAGGAAGAAGCAGTCCGGTTTGCGAAAGGGATGCCGAGCGACTCGGCCAAGGCGCTGGCGTGGATGGCGCAAGCATTCGAGGGATTGAGCGACAATCGAACGGCCCATTTCGCACGGGAGCGGCAGCGGCTGGTGGTGTTCAAGGAGAAAGCGGGAGCGGCAGAGCGGGCCAAGAGGGAAACAAACGAATATTGATCGGGGAAAGTACGACTCGTGAAGATCGTTTAATTCTGACGGAGTTGGGAAGGAAACACTGCTTGGAACGAAATGCTCACCCGCTTGCTGAACTGATGCGCAGCGCCCTTCGCTTGTTCCTTTCGCTTGCCCTTGGTCTGACAGGCTTCGCCAGTCATGCTGGTTCGTCGGACCAGGGCGTGACGAATGCCGTCGTGGCAGCGCAGACCCGGTGGGTGATCGTAGTTGCGCCAGCATTCAAGACAGCCGTGGGACCTTTGATCGAGCAGCGGCGGGTCGAGGGATTCCAGGTCACCGTTGTCGAAACCACGAATCTCTTGACCCGCGATCAAATCTGGCAGGGAGATGGCCGACCCTTGCGTGCATATATCGAGCGTCGCTTTCAGCAAAGCAACGCCCCGATCTTCCTGTTGCTGGGGGGAGCTATGAAAGCGCCGGATGCCTTGGCGGCAGAACAGACCGTGGTACCGGGCTTGTCAGGGGCGACCGGGCGGATGAAAGGGCAGCCCAGCGATCACGGCTACAGCCTGCCGGATTCGGATGGCACGCCGAAGGTAGCGGTGGGCCGTTTTCCGGCCCGCACGGTGGAGGAAATGCAGAGCATGGTGCGCAAGACGCTGGCGCTGGAGCAGGACCGCCGTCCGGGTTCCTGGCGCAACCGCCTGGTGCTGCTTCAGGGCAATCCAGGCGGAGGCCCGCTGGCCGAGATGTTCGCCGAGCAGGCCACGGCCCCTCGAATCCGCCGCCTGCATCCGGCCTAGGACACCTTCCACAAGCGCCGCTTGGAGGAGATCGCAAAGTTCGAGCAGGGCACAAAACCAGGGACAACGCAGCCGTTGGGTGTCCTCTTTGTATTCTCACCGGAGGGCGAGCATGGCGCTTAACTCGATCCGCAACATCCGGGGCTTCTTCTCCGACTATTGGCTCGGCTCGATCCTGAGCGCCAAGAAAGGGGCTGGCCCGAGACTGACGAAGGCGCAGGCTGAGAAGACGTTCTGGCGTCTGACGCAGCTCAGGAATCGGATTGAGGGCTTCGAGAATCTCGACCTCACTCGATTCCGCGAACAATTTGCGCGGCCACTGCTCGGCCAGGTGCTCGGTTTCAATGTCGAGGAGAATCCCGAGGAAACCCGCGTTCGTTTGCTGACACGGCAGACAGAGGAGACTGCCGGGGGCGTGGCGGGAGCGCCGATTGCCGCCCTCTACCTGTGCCCTGACGACGATGGCAGGCAGACCCGAGGGATGCTGGAACGATTCCTGGCCGACCAGGGCCTGAGCTACAGCTTCATCATCACACCGAGCCTGCTGCGCCTGATCCGGCGCTTGGGCGACGGCGCAAAGGGAGCGTCTTTTGATTTCTCCATCGCGAGCGCCGTCGAGACGGAGGACACTGACTCACTCACCGCCGCCTACCGGGTGCTCCACGCCGAGAATTTCGTGGCGGTGAACGGATCGCCGAAGCCCATCGAGCTTCTGGAAGCGGAGTCACGGAAACACAGTGCGCGGGTGTCGGAGGACTTGAAGGCAGCCGTCTTCCGTGCCGCCGAAATCCTGATCCGTGGTTTCCTTGAAGACATCCAAGCCCGTCCCGAAGCGTTCAATCCGAAGCCCACGCTCGGCCAACTGCGCGACACCGCCCTGCAAACGCTCTATCGGTTGCTGTTCATCCTGTATGCCGAGGCCCGCGACGAACGGTTGCAGCGGCATCGGCTCTACCAGAAGTCCTACTCGCTGGAGCAACTGACGGATCGGCTCTTGGGCGTGCCCGAGGAGGAACTGCCAGGCAATCGCTTCGGTAATTGGCAGGCGCTCCAGGCTCTGTTCCGCATCTACGACGACGGTCTGCCGCCGACACCCGATCTGGAGAACATCCCCCCTCGCGGCGGGCGTCTTTTCAGCGACAAAACGCCCGAGGGCCAGCTCATCGCCAAACTGAAGTTGTCCGACCGCGTGGCCGGAAGGCTCGTGCTTACCTTGGCCACAACCAAACCTCGACGTGGTGTGGGCCGCGAGCGGGTGTCCACAGACGCCCGCTTGGCTTTGAAGCCGTAAACCTCCCGCCGGTCGAGCAGCAACTGCTGGCTCTGCTGCTCCTCGACGGCCTGTGCCTGCTTCTCCTCTAGGTCAATCTCCACCAGGCGGTCAGCACGGTATCGTTCCGCGTCCTCGCGAAGGACGGTGGCGAACTCTTGGCGGGCGCGTGTATCCGTCGCCGCTTTTTCTTCCAGTAACTTCATCGCCGCGTCGCCTGCCGCCGCCTGCAACTGCTCGAATCGTCCGGCGAATATTTTCTCGACTTCCGCCCATGCCACTTCGCCTGGTGGGAGATTGGTGTCGAGGGCCGCGATCACCTGGTCAGGCGGGAGCGTTTTGCCAAAAGCGTCAATCGCAACCGCGAGGAACTGCCCGTGCTCGTGATCGTCCTTGCAGAGGCAGGTGAACACGGCGTATGGGCCTTCGTCCGCGAACGGGTGTCGGCGTACCGCAAGGCGGGCCGAGGAAGAGTTGGGATCGCGGGGCGAGGTCAACTGGCGGTGAGCATCCTGCGCCATCGCCTGAAAGAGCGGGTGCAGTCGCGTGACGAACTCGACATCCCGCGCCGGGTACTGGATGGCCACGGTTCGACGGAATGTCAGGCACGGGTACGACTCGGCAACCTGTGGGCCTTGGAACTCTCGCGGCGTCCGCATCGAAAACGTGCCGGGAATCCGCCAACGCGACCACCCCGACCTCGGCCAGCAGTGCGCGTAGTCTGTCTGGGCGGCGACGGCTTGTGCAGCAAGCAGCAGCAAGCACAGCCCGCCGCATAGCCATTGAATCAGTCGGCGACGACACCCGGACGGTTTCATACAAGGCAGTGTATGCAGTGAGCCTCTTCAAGACCAGGTGTCTTCACAGGAGCCTTCCGGGCCTTATTTTAGCGCTCGCCGTGAGGCGCATGATGCGGCATAAACGCGCTACATGATCGGCCTCAACTGGCGGGACAGGCATAGGGTTGCCTCGCACTTCAGGAGATACCTTCCATTTCGTGAGGCACGCGCATTTGCTCGCGGCCTCGGGCTGAGGTCCCAGCGGGAATGGGATGCGTTTTGTAAGGGGCAAATGCAGCGCGTTGGGCGGCCTTGGTGTTGTATTCCAGGGTGGACGTTGGCTTGTCGGCGCTCGCCTTTCCTTCGTCGCCGTTAAAGAACCAGTAGCAATTGAGCGTCGCGAGGGTGACCGACTTTTCCTGGCTTAAGCCTGGCACGGCCAGCACCAATGAAATGAACAACAACAGAGTGCGCATCAGTTCAACAAGCGGGTGAGCGTCATGTTCCAGCCGGGCTGCAAGGGCACCAGCTCGTCCCCGCGCAACCAGGTTAGGCCCTGACAATCGAACGTTTGAGTGTAGGCCCAGTTCGCGATCCGCAGGGACGAACGCAGATCGTAAACTATCCCGCTCCCCTCGAATCTGTTCGTCAGCTCAACGGCGTGGCGTTCCGTGCGTTCGACCCACCGGTCCAGATGGCCGGAATACGCCAGGCGGTCGGATTTCTTGCCGTTGCAGCCGCCGTGCGCCAGGACGAAGTTGTGGCCTAAGTCCACCGGGTAGCGGGACCACGGGATGAAATGATCGACATGGGCCGCTTGCTCCTTCAGCGGCCCGGAGCAGTAGAAGCAGGTGCCCTCCTGGATTTCATTCAGGACCGGCACCAGCACGGCTAGGCTGCTGCGCTCGCTGCCGAAAAGAAACTCCTGGAGGTCGGCACTCTCCCCGAGCAGGTCCAAAGCTGGATATTGACCACACCCTAGTCGGCGGTCTAATTACCCTCAAGAAGGCCGGGGAGGAGAGGCTGCTGGATGCAGCCATTGCCGGAAGAATTCCACTCGGGGTTGCGATGGACATTGCAAAAACAGAACGTCGCCCGCAAAGCCTTCTTGAGGATGGAGTCCTAAAGGAAATCCCCGTTATCAAATCAATCATTGCCTTCTGCAAGACTTGGCAAGCTGTTCACGACCAGCTTTTTTTGCGGAAGGTTGCTGGCTTTGTTTTGGCGTGCCCCAAATTCACAGAACCTGAGAAGAATAAGTTCTTGGACGAAGACCTGCGAGACCCAAAAGCAACGAAGCAACTTGGTGATGCGCTGGTTCTCATTCTGGACAAGCTCGATGACTTGGAGAAACCAGCCATGCTCGCAAAAGTATTCGCTGCTTACGTGCGCGGACACATCGGTTATCCAGATTTTCGCCGACTTGCCATAGGGATTGGTTCCGCGTTTGTCGGCGACCTCAAGATCATGTGCGGTCAGCCACCCCCACCGGAAAGCAATAACGGCACTTTTTGGGCCTTGCTGGAACCTTCTGGATTCGCCATTTCACGAAGCGCACCGCGCATCCTGTCCTCGTCAGGAACACGAATCGACAGCAAGATCAGCAGGCTGGGACAGCTTTTCCAGAAGTGCATGTTGGAAGAATGATTATGCCCCAGGTACCGGAGACAACCACCAAGAGGCTGGCTTTCGTCAAGTACCTTTCCAACCATGCCGTGCAACAGTCGCACCTGCCTGAACCGATGCGAGCGGCGTCGCTGCTTTGTTTTCACGATGCCATTGAGTTCTTTCTGTACATCGCCAGCGAGCATCTGAGTTGTGCCAACAATGACATGAAGTTTATGGCGTATTGGGATGTGCTGGAACGTAAGCTATCCAAGCCGCTGCCACACAAGGTATCCATGAGCCGACTGAACAAAGCAAGAGTGGCTTTGAAACATTACGGAACCCTCCCGTCATCTCTGGACGTGGAGGCATTTCGGGCCAACGCAATCGCATTCCTCGGTGATGCGACATCGCTGATTTTCGGTCTTGCATACGAGAATATTACGATGATCGACCTCGTCTCTGACTTAGAGGTGAGAACCCGTCTTCAAAATGCCACCCAGCTTGCAAAGTCAGACCTGCGAAAAGCAGCCGAGGAGGTCGCCATTGGTTTCGAGTCTCTTCTTGCGAACTACGAGCGCAGCAAGTCTCGCCACGGACGGTCGCCCTTCCTTTTCGGTGAGCATTTGCGCGTTCCTTTTACCCAGATGTCACGCGATCTGGAGGACTTTCTTCGCAATCTGACCAATTCCATGGAAGCGGTGCAACAGGCCATAAGAGTCCTCAGCTTCGGTATCGACTTTCGCATGTACACGAAATTCCGGTTGCTGACCCCGTACGTGTTCAGACCTCTCAGAAGCGATCTGGTGGCTCACTGGCCTCCCCTGAAAGATGATCTCAACCCATCCAAGGAAGATGTGGAGTTCTGCGTCGAGTTTGTTATATCAAGCGCACTTCAACTCCAACAATTCGACTACTCGGCAACCTTCGGCACTACGCGGCTTTTCATCTGATTCAGGAGGCGTGCCCGACGCAACTGAACGGCTATGGCTGGCGAGGGGCGGCGCAGCCCCCTTTTCCTGACCAGAACCGCCCTATTTGCCCCAGGAGCCTCGAAGGGGTGTTGCACCGCATCTTGGCAGCGTTACCGGCTCCTAAAAGCCAAGGAAGTGCCGTAGACGTGTATTCTAGCGGGTCTGCCCACCCTTTCGGGATGGCGGAAGGCGGTTTTCGCCGGGAATCGCCCAAGGGCTGGCGCAGCGTGCCGCTCCGGCCCGGCGCAGCGTTTGCGGGGCGGGCGGGGGCTGTTGGGCACCCAGTGTCAGGGAGTGCCGTGTCGTTGAAAATTGAGAAGTTCTCACCCGCGACAGCGTCCTTGATGACCCCTTCCTTTTTGCGCAGCCCGATGCAAAGCGCCCCGCCCTTGGTTTCATGGCTTCATTCAAGTCCAGCTAGGCTGTACCCCTGGCCTTACAACGAGGGGGTATCGTTCCGTCTTGCATTTGCTGAACTGGTAAGAAATCAGGTCGCCGGTCACAACTCAGGAGTATTTACAAATCTGCGTGGTGGTGCAACCATCGGCCAAGCTGTGGCGGCGTGCTGCCGGGGCAGGTTTCATCCTCAAGCTTGCAGGCAATTATGATGACGCCATTTATTCCCCTCGCGTTCCCGCCAACAGCACGGCCCGCAATTGCTCGCCCAATTGGGCACGCTCCGCATCGGTGGCCTGGCGTGGGACGCGGATGGGTTCTCCGAAGGTCATTTCGCAGTGCGAGAAGGGCAGGGGGATTTGAAAGCGATCCCAGCTTTTCACCCGGATTTTCCAATCGACCTGGCAGGAGTAGGGAATAATCGCCAAGCCGGTGACCTGTGCCAGTGCTATCACCCCTTCTTGCACCGCGTAGCACGGGCCACGCGGACCATCGGGCGTCACTGCGAGGTCATAGCCGCGCTCGGCCCACGACGCCAGTTCGAGCAGCGCCTGAGAGCCTCGGCGGCTGGACGATCCCCGCACCGGCTCCACGCCGAAGTTCTGGAGGATGGTGGCGAGGAACGCGCCGTCCTTGCTGGCGCTGATGAGCGCCGCCAGATGGTCGTGCGGGTGATGCGGGCGGACGAAGCTCTTGTAAACCTTCATGCACAACCCCAACCGGTTGTGCCAGAGGGCGAAGATGACGGGTTCGTCCGAAAGTTTGGCCGGGCCGCGCCCACCGTTGACACGGTAGCGCAGCGTGGCCGCGAGCAGGCGCATCGCGTTGGCCACCACCCAGCCCAGGGCGCGTTGGCCGCGCGAGGGCGGGTTCGGCACCACCACGCCACTGATGCGTTTGTGCTGGGGAGGTGGACTAAATAACGAGGCACTCACTGGGCAGCTTTGCCCCCTTTGGCATTTCTTGGTTGTTTCATCAACGGTCAATCAGACCGGCCATTACAGGGTCGGTTCGGAGGTGGGCCAGGGCGCGTTTGCTCACCGGGCGACTATCGCGCTTTCGTAGAGAGGACGCAAGGCACGTAACCCTTGCGCATACCTGCGGCTTCCATGCTGATTCGCCGATCAACCCTTGCCGCAGCACTTCTTGTATTTCCTGCCGCTGCCGCACGGGCAGGGGTCGTTGCGGCCAACCTTCGGCTCTCGGACTAGAGGCTTCGGAACCACGTAGCTGGCCGGAGGGGGAGCAGGCGGCGGCGGCGGCAAAGGGCTTTCGAGCTTGGACCGCTTCTTGGGCCAAGAATCCTCCGGGTGGAAGGAAGACCACCATTCCATTTCCGCGATAGCGTCGGTGATGAGGCGTTGTCGGTCGCGACGCCACGGCTTCGGCGCGACTATATCCCGTTCAATGCCCTCAAGATCGGCTACGGTATCATCCACCAATCCCTCTGCGTAAGCCTTCCGCACTTCCTCCAGCAACTCCGGGGCGGGTAGGTCGGCGACCGCGCAGACCAACCCGTCCCATGCGTACGAGTGTGTGCGCTGTAGCTTTCCGTGGAACAAGCTGCGGAAATACTCGATCACCTCGGCGCGGGGCATCTGGCCAGTGTTCTCCAGCACCAAGAAGGCGTCGAGTGCGGCGCTGCGCACATACTCGTTGACCTCGTCGCTCTCCGCCACACCCCGCAACGGGGCAGGATTGCCTTCGTAGACCGAAGCGAGTATCCGGCTCAGCCTCTCAGTGACCGTGTCACCAAACAAATCGAACGGCGTCTCGCTGGGGGCACTGAACATCTTGATGATGGGCGCATATTGCTCATCTTAGCGAGGTTCTGCTTCATGCGGACCACTCTAGCTGTGGGAGACGGAAACGGAAGGGAGAAATAGTTGGGCAGCGGGCGGAGGCCCCCCCTTTGGATGAAAATGAGGTGCGAGCATAGGGGTGACCGTGAGGTTTTGACCACCCTGGCGCTTCCGGAGCCTCGGGCGGATGAACCGGGCGGATGAACCGGCTCGGCACAAGCACGACCTTTGCAGGAGCCAGAGCGCAATTTTTCCCCTTGCGTGCTTCTGCCCAGACTGATAGAGCACCAATACAAGGTCCGCCGATGGCTGTAAGGAGAAGGTGCCCTGTATGGAACCTGTTGCACAGGATGTTAATGAGTTGAATGTCGAGCAATCAAATAAGAGTGCGGGAATCGGAGGCAGTCGTGCTCTGGGAAGATTCGTAAGCGCGGCTTCTGAAAACAGCATCATCCAGTGAAAGACGCACAAGAAGCCGTCGCGCTGGTGCTCGTTTATTGAGCCGAAGGCGGAGAGCTTTCCATGTAATCAAGCAAGCAGCACTACGCCTCGGTGCAAACAAAAGCCTATGACTACTCA
>Ga0181538_10003286_pt1 | contig 15861 bp, 14 predicted proteins | sample PEATcosm2014_Bin_40_FD_119773 | JGI IMG/M metagenome (GOLD analysis project Ga0181538, IMG submission 119773) | Peatland microbial communities from MTU Mesocosm Facility, Houghton, MI, USA - PEATcosm2014_Bin23_30_metaG | ecosystem: Environmental > Terrestrial > Soil > Wetlands > Peat | place...
AAAAATTCCACAAATTTGCCGACCACCTTCGCCTTGCGGAGCATCTGTGTGACGGTCAGCGCGAGGTCGGTCGCGGTGACGCCTTCACGCAATGCGCCGGTCAGGTGCACTCCGACGACGTCCGGCGTGAGAAAATACACCGGCTGGCCGAGCATGCCCGCTTCAGCTTCAATGCCACCAACGCCCCAGCCGACGACGCCGAGGCCGTTGATCATCGTTGTGTGCGAATCCGTGCCGACGAGCGTGTCGGGATAGTATAGTGGCACGGGCGTCTCGCCCGTTCGAACAGGCGAGACGCCTGTGCCACTACAGAGGACACCTTTCGCCAGATATTCCAAATTGACCTGATGCACGATGCCGATGCCGGGTGGAACGACCTTGAACGTATTGAACGCCTGCATGCCCCATTTCAAAAACTGGTAACGCTCGCGGTTGCGCCGGAATTCCATCTCCAGATTCTTTTTCAACGCGTCGGCGGAACCCGCGAAATCCACCTGCACCGAGTGGTCCACCACCAGGTCCACCGGCACCAGCGGCTCAATGATTTTGGGATTTCTGCCCAGCCGCGCCACGGCGGAACGCATCGCCGCCAAATCCACGAGGAGCGGCACCCCGGTAAAATCCTGCAACACGATGCGCGCAACGATGAACGGAATTTCCGCCGTGCGCGTTTCGGTTGGTTTCCAGTTGGCCAGTTCCTTCACGTTCGACTCGTGGACTTTTTTGCCGTCGCAATTGCGCAGCACGGATTCGAGCACGAGGCGAATGGAAACCGGCAGCCGGGAAACCGGCCCGACACCGGACTTTTCCAATTGCGGCAATGAATAAAACAGGCCTCGCTTGCCGTTGCCGACGTCGAATTTCTGGAGCGCGTTAAATAAATTATGCGGGGCGTTCATTTAATACCTTCAATCAGCAATGAAAATGAAGGCGAAGCGCGAGCGTGTCAAGCGAAGGGCGGTTGGAGTTCAAGCTTTAGAGCGGTTTAATCAAAACTGTGGCCGGTAAAATCACAAGAAACGTCCACAAACAAAGCAAATTGATTATTTCATACGGCTACGAAGTGACTGAAAACGCTCTAGCTTGTCTCCCGTCCACAGGCTGAAGCCTGAACTCCAACAAAAATCATTTCCTTGCCGGTTCGCAGTGCAACAAATCGTTGATACGACGTTCCAGCCGCGCGAGATCCAACGGCTTGGTGAAAAAGTCATAAGCGTCCATGGCCACGGAGCGTCCGGTCACATCGCCGGAGAGCGCGCTCATGAAAATGATGGGAATTTTTTTGGTGGCTGGCTGGCGGCGTAAAATTTCACAAATGGACAGGCCGTCAAGGTCGGGCAACAGAATATCGAGCAGGATCAAGTCCGGTTTGCATTGCCGCGCCTGGCTCAACGCCTGCACTCCGTTATTGGCCACGAGAAATTCGCAGCCCAGGCCGCCGAGACGGAATGTCAGCAGTTCGACGAAATCATCTTCGTCGTCCACAATCAAAATGCGCGGCACCATGCCGGCCAACTTAACCGGTTCCGGGCCGGTTACAATGGCGGCACGGTTAAAGCGAAGTGACGAAATGGAAACGAATACCCGCTATGAAGGCCGATGGGTTTACTGTGGCGGAATCGCGTCTTTGGCGAACGGCAAATCATCGTCGGAATGGATACGATTGCCCGCCGGGTCAACCAAAGTGACGGTGACGAAAACCAGCACTTCCTTGTCTTCAACGTCTGGCCAGCCTTCGGCTTTTTTTGTTTTCACAAAATAATCTGGTTCAGCGCCGACCTCCTTGCCGCCATCAGAAAAATGCTTTTCCAGTTTTCCCAGAACAACCGTCTGGTTCTCCCACAAATTCAACTTCACGCTGGCCCGCTGGACATAAAAGCATGTCGAAATCCCCGGCAGATCTACCTGTTGACCAGCTGCGTTGAAGACAGCGGTCGTATTGGTTGTATTGTCATAACCCAAAAATTCCGTCAGTGAAGCCGTGGTTGTCAGATTAATCGTATAGCCGTCGGACAAAACATAAGGAATTGTGTCCAAAATCTGACCGGTCTCCACCCGCGTCATTTGCGGAGTGATTCCTGAATTGGTTGAGGTTTCCTGAAAAGTGAAATTGGTAATGACGTTGATTATTGTTGTCGCCCGCATCTGGGTTTGCCGGCCGCTGATCGTGACCACTTCTGGTTCAGCCAGAATTTCAGAACCGGGGTTTGCCCCAAGCCGTTGCAACATGATTTTTTGCTGTTCGCTGGTCAGGATTCCCATCATTCCACCGACGGCATTGTTTGTCAGCATGGCTGGCGCCACAAAGCCCTTCGTAGGCACTTCGATAAACCTTGCCTTGATGTGGACTTGCGGCGGCGTGGTGTCGAGTCTGGCGATGACGGATTCAATTGCGTCCAAATCACCGGCCGTCGCCCGCACAAAAATCAGGCCCAGGTGATCGTTGTAAAAGACGGCCTTGTTGGTCGGCTGCAAATCCACTCCGGCGTCGGAAAATAATTTTCTCATTGCCTTGACCTCCCCCTGAACGTTGGTGCCGGTGAATTGAATCTGCCGTCGCAAATTGGCAAAAAAGGTATTCGGATCAATTTTAAACGTCCGGGTGACGAGGTCTGACGACGATTGTTCCTTCAACGAAAACACCACGCCGTAATCCTTAATCGAGCATTTGATGGGGTGGTTTGCCGCCACCACAATGGCATCCAACAAATCCGCCATGCGCACATCGGTCAAATTCAACTTGATGACAACCTGATCCACCGGCGTTTCTTCAGCGCCGGCTCCAGTGGTAGGTGCCGGGGCTTCCGGCAATCCGGCGGCAGTCGCCTCGGAGGTGTCGGGATTGGGATTGATCAGGAACGCAATGCCCTTTTTCTCCGGGTCGCGCAATTTGGTCTGCTCGCTCAGCTGGCGGATGACTTCGCTCAATGGCAGCTCATCGTAAATAACCTGGTCGAAGTGGATGCGGTTGAGTTTGGCCACGATCTCTTTGCGGCCGGGTGGGGTTGGCAGTATGCCGGCCCGCTGGCCCGCTTTTGCCGCCCGGACCTGAGCCAGATAATACTGCGCAGCGGTGTTGTCAGGATTCACAGCCAACGCCGCGTTCAAATTCGTTTCTGCGTCGTCGAGTTTGCCCATTTCATGCAGCACTTTGGCATCGCTTACCAAGTCACTTGCGGTTACCGCTTTGTCGGGAATGGTCACCTGCAGCCGTTCCTGAAAATGCGTCGGAGAGTTGGTGGCAATCTCCAGTCCGATGGCCACGGCCAGACTGTTGCCGGGGTTGCCGCCATAATTTCCCACGCGAACCACAATGCCGCCGTGGTCTTCGGCCGAGGCTTTGGTATTGAAATAATTGGTAAAAGCAATGCTGCCTGCACCGCTCACCACCGTGCCTCGCACCGTCAGGTCAATAAAGCCGTCCGCCACAATGGGTTTGCAGTCAAATTCAACGCTGTTGGTCTCGTTACCGACAAAAAATTCCGTTGTTATTCCGCTCCCGGTCAGGATGCGCGGACGTTGAATCAATCGCAGGCCGGACGCTTCCAGTTTGCTGACGAGTTGCCTGAATTTTTCCGGCGTGGCCGACCACCAGTCATCGCCATACAGGTGGTTGTGATAATATTGCAAATCGGAAACAAAATTATCAAGGTCGGCGGACGGCATCTGATAAAGGCGCGCTTCAATCAGGACGTTCTTTCGGAGAGGATTGTTGCCCAGCGGCAGTTTGCACACGCCATCGGCACGATTCAATTGTTCAATGACCCGCCGGAATACGTCCAGCTTGTCCGGAGTGTTTTGCGTGGTGATTTCGCCGGTCCGGGTGTTGAAAGCAATTCCGTGCGGCGGAGTGCAGTCCACGCCTTCGCTCCGCAACAGATCCAGCAAGATAACTGTGTAATCATTCGTCGGCGATAGCAGCGATTTCGCGGCTTGAGCTTTGACGTTTTGAATGAAAATTTCCGGATTCACTTTTACCGTGAGCGATTGTTGTTCAACCGCCACCGCATCAGTCGAATTTAATTTCTCAGCCGGACCCGGCGCTTCGCCCATCGGCACGGCGACGGCGCTGAAAACAAAAATGCCACACAGCGACACGGAGGTCAGGCCAGCCTTGCGCGGCGCGCGGAAATTCAAGAGGCGTTCAATCCGTGCTCGCAACGCGCTGCGCGATTCCATGATGCCGACCAGCCCCAGGCTCATCAGTGGACGGTTCAACCCCAGTTTCGCCACTTCCAGCAACGTCGGAGCGTAGCCATCCGCCTCGTCTCGCAACGCCAGCATCACCGCGTCGTCCACCGCCTCCTCGCGCAAACGGCGAATCCGCGCGTTGGCCAGCCAGAGCAACGGATGCCACCAATAAACAATTTGCAGCAGCGCTTGCGCGCAATTCACCCAGACATCTTTGCGCCGGAGATGAAACGCTTCGTGCAACAGGACCGCGCGTAATTGTCCGGCGGCGAGTTGCTCCGCGAGCACTCGCGGCAGAAGAATGATCGGGCGGAACAATCCGCAAACCGCCGGTGACATCTGGCCGTCAACCAGTTTCAATCGCAGCGGTGAACGTAAACCCGCCTGGCCCTGGATTTCACCGAGCAAGCCGGCCAGCTCCGCTGACACGATTGCGCCACTGACCTTCCGCGAAATCTGCCACCAACGAAACGCCAACCACAGCAGCAAACCGGCATTCACGAGCCCGCACCCGAGCAAAATCCCGCCGGCCCCATCCAGGTTTGGCGGCAAAGGCTTTAAGGCCGGATTAATTTGCGGAAGGGAATCCGTTACCGGCGTGGTCGTGTCGTAGGTGACGACGTATTTTGTGACGAGCGGGGTCTGGCCGGCGGCTTTGGTAGGAAACAGCCACCAGGCCGGACTGGTCGGCAACGCCAGTGTCGGCGGCAGGCAAAGTTTCACCAGCACCACCAGCCAGAGCGCATACCGGATGGAAGCGCGGATTTTGCGCCGGCACAAAAAATCAAACGCCAACAGCGCGGTCATCAACAGACTGGATTGCCAAAGCATGGGCCAGGCAAAAGTCAAAAATTGACTGCCCGACTGATTCAAGGTTTCGACGAATGAATTCATATCGTGCCTTTCGAGAACTGATCATTGTTTTGCTGATTTTATCCTGGCTTTAATCAAAGATTCCAACTCCGCCAGTTCATCCGCATTCAAATCCCGGCTTTCCAAAAGGCATTGCACCATCGGCGTGAGCGCGCCGTTGAAGGCGTGTTTGAGCGCGTAAAACAGCTCGCCTCGTTGCGCCTGCGCGCGCGTGACGGCGGAAGTGTAAATGGTCAGCTTGCCTTCCTTGCGCGCCTTGAGCACGCGCTTGGCGACCATGCGGTCCATCAACGTGCGGACGGTCGAATACGTCCAGCCGGTCGGTTGGAACAGTTTTTCCTGGATGGCGGGCGCGGTGCAGGGTTCGTTTTCCCAAATGGCCTTGATGACGGACCATTCGGCTTCGGTAAGTTCCACGGTCGGCTTTGACATGCGCCGATATTCTCTACAATCGTAGAGCTTGTCAAGCGGATTCTTTACAAATGTAGATTTAGCAGGAGCGCGGACAGCTTTGTCCGCCAGATACTGGCGTGGGGACGCGCGGACAAGGCGGTCCGCGCTCCATTTGCCGGCATCGTTTGCCCAATAAAAGCGAGCGAACGGGAAACCCTTTCACTGGCTGCGAAACGGTTGCGCCGATGTTATTTCAACTTCGCCAGTGTTGCTTTGATGGCTTCGAAGTTCGGCAAATCCTTGGGCGTCGGCGTCTGTTCGCTGTATTGGACGATGCCGTTTTTATCAATTACGAACGCCGCGCGCGCCGCCGTGTCGCCTACGCCCGCGAGCATCGGGAACACCACGCCGTACGCCTTGATCGTTTCCTTGTTCAAATCGCTGGCGAGGGTGATGCCGATTTTTTCCCTTTGCGCCCACGCTTCCTGCGCGAACGGGCTGTCCACGCTCAGGCCGATGACGTCGGCGTTCAGGCCGGAATACGCATTGAGGCCGGCGGTGAGGTCGCACATTTCCTTCGTGCAGACGCTCGTGAACGCGAGCGGGAAAAAGAGCAGCACGGTGTTCTTTTTGCCGAAATTGTTGTTGAGCCTCACGTCCACGAGACCGGACGCCTGTTTGGACTTGAGAGTGAAATCGGGGGCTTTTGATCCTGTTGGTATTGGCATAATGTTTTTCGGTTATTCAGTTAATTCATTTTTATTTCGACCGAATTTTCAGGTTTTGCGGCGCGCGTGTCAAATCTGTTTGACCATCGGGAAATTACCTCGACAAAATCAGACGGCAGAACTAGAAGTGCCGGTTCCAGGAAAATATGAATGCAAATTCCGTTCGCTTTTGCCTTATGGTGGTTTTCGCCGCAATGGTGCTGTTTGCGGCAACTCCGCTGGCTTGCAGTCAGGACACGAATGCCGTCTTGCCGACCATTGGAATGGAAGACGTGCCAATTACTTCGATCATTGACAACTTCTCACGCTTGTCGGGGCAGAATTACATCTTTGATTCACGATTATACGGACCAACTCCAAATGGACCATACCACAATTGTGACGGAAAAATTATTTCCGAACCTGTACTGACATTCACATGGAAAAACATGACGGCAAAGCAGGCATTCGCGCGATTGCTTAAGGAAAACGGCCTCTATGCCGTTGAAATGCAGAACACTCCGATTGTGCAAATAAGCAACGTCAAGCTGGACGCAGGAATCGTGGATGCGGAATTGTTGGGCCGCGATACGAATGCCGTCATTCCACATATTAAAATGGAGTCACTCACTATTGGCGCAGCTCTCCAACAACTGGCCAAAGCTGCCGGTATAAAAGTCGTTATAGATCCAAGACTGTTGAAGCCTTCAGACGATGAAGATGTCTCCTCAACGATAATTTCGTTCCGCTGGGAAAACGTAACAGCAAGACAGGCAATTATTGCCCTTTGTGAAAACTTCGGCCTCGATATTGTCAAAGACACCGCAACCGACACAGTCCGGATCGAAGTTAAAAAATAAAACGATCAACGGCTGCGCATTTTAGAATTGGTTACAGTGCTGCCAGCACTTCCGCCGCGTGTTCCTCCGGTTTCACTTTCGGCCAGATTTTTTTGATGCGGCCATCCGGTCCGATGAGAAACGTCACCCGTTGCGTGCCCGTGAATTTGCGCCACATGAAGGTTTTTTCGCCCCAAACACCGTAGGCCTCCACAATCTTTTTGTCCTCGTCCGCCAGCAGTGTGAAGGGCAGTTTGTATTTCCCCGCGAATTTGTCGTGCGATTTTGCCGAATCGGTGCTGACGCCGAGCACGACCGCACCGCGCTTTTGGAATTCGGCGAAATGATCGCGGAAGGCGCACGCTTCCCGGGTGCAGCCGGGTGTGTCGTCCTTCGGGTAAAAATAGAGCACGACATTTTTGCCCTTGAAATCGGCGAGTGAAACCCGGCCGCCGCCGTTGGTCGCCGCCGAAAACCCCGGCGCGACGTCGCCTTCCTTCAATTTCATTTCCTTTGCCATGTTATGGTTTGGTTGCCGAACTCGCCGGATGCGCGCCGAGTTGTTTCACGGCATCCCAGACATAGAGCAGCCCCGACAAGCCCGTGAACACCGCGGCCCCAATCGTCCAGACCGCGAGCCAGCGTGCGTTCAAGTTCCGCTCCCAGTCCAGCAAAATCCAAAGGACCACGATCATTTGAAAGACCGTGGCAATTTTGCCCAGGACGCGCGGGCGGACCTTGACCTTGCCGACGGTGAGCCGGATGACGGCGATACCGATGACCAGCAGCAAGTCGCGTCCGATGACAGTGCCGGTGAGCCACAGGGGAACCTGCGCCAGGTACGGCCGGTGGTCGAAGCTCAAAACGACAATGCCCGACACGAGCAGCAGCTTGTCGGCAAGTGGATCAAGTATCGCGCCCAGTTCGCTCTTCTGGTTGTAACGGCGCGCGATGTAACCGTCCACGCCGTCGAGAATCGCCGTGATGGCAAACGAAAGAATCGCCAGCAGGTGGTGAACTTCGTTCCCGGTTTCGACGTAGTAGAGAACCTCAACCACGAAAAAAGGAATCAGCAGGATTCGCAGGATGGTGACTTTGTTGGCGGTCGTCATGACGGATTGCAGCCCGAATTTTTAACGCAAAGACGCAAAGTCGCAAGGTCGTAAAACGAGCCGGCCACGCACCGCCAGCAGACACGGACTAGCTTCCCGGAGTAGGGGAGGATGGCATTGCGATCAATAATCGCCATTGCCGCCTCCATTCAATGAACAGCAATAAGACGACGACGAAATGGATCCCGGTCCACTCAAACAGATATTTCAGATTATCGCTGTCTGGTCCGGCGAGCGCAACGGTGCCCGGGGCCAGAAAGGAGAGTTTGGCGATGACTTCACTGGAAAAAACACCGGCCAGGACGAATGGCAGCAGGCAAAGAACGAACAGCCAGAGGGCGACGAAGCCAAGCGCGCGGCGTTTGAAGCGCAGGCGACAATATTCCAGCAACAACGAAAACATCATGAAAAACAAAAACAGATTGCCCACCGCCAGTGCCCAGGCTTTCCAGGCCTGGCCAGACGAAAGAATGAAATGCGGCAACGATGCCGCGGCGGCGACGGCGGCGAGCGCAAGTGCCAGTGACACCGCGCTGCGGGAAAAAACCAGTTGCAGATTTCCTGATCCGATCCGCAACGCTTCCACTCGCACACGTTCGGGCAACGGGCTGGCAAAGGACAGGATCAACACGCCCACCAGGATCGTCCCGCCATGCACGATAGAGAGTATCGAATCCAGTTCGGAAAATCTATTATTCGATGCGAATGCCGTCGGGAATCGTCCGTGCCAGATTCCCCAAATCAGCCCATGTTGAACCACGGCGAGCAGCGCAAAAATCGCCGTTGCCTCCCAGCGCAGCAGCAACGGCTGGAAGGGGTTCGTCGTTTTGCGCACCACCGCGCGCCAGAGGAAGATTCCCATGACCAGTTGCAATCCCAGGCTCAACAAAACAGGCGGCACGGGCTGCGCGAATATTTCCGGCCAGGTGCTCCAGTCGCGAATGGCGTCATAATCATTAATGGCCCGGGCCGGACCTCGAAACAGGTTGATGATGCCGTAAGTCGGCAGCACAAAGTTGGTGATGATAAACTTCGGGAACACGAAGGAAAACATCTGGACCAAAACAACCGGCAACAGCAGGACGATGCCGCTTTGCGGCCGCTGGAACGCCATGCCGGCCAGTAACGCGAGCAAACCGAAGAACAAGGTCGTGCTCAACACCAAAATCTGGGTGCCGAGCCACAGCGTGACGGGCAATTTCGCCAGCACCACGATGGCCAGTCCGGTTCCCGCCAGCACCGCGCCCATGTATGCTTCGCGCAAGGGGGAACCGAGCCAGTAACCAGTGACGATGGCTGCCGGTTTCATCGGCGTGAGCCGGTTGCTGTCCCACAAACCGGCTTTGCGGTCGTCGGCCAGCACCCGTGAAATCTTGCTGAACCCGCCCATGGCCAGCACCAGGATTTCCACGCCAATCGTCCAAGCATAAAATATTTTGCCGGCTTCCTGCGGCGAATGAAAATCGAAATCGCGCGGGTCGGCCAGATAAGCGATGAGTCCGGACAACAGGCTCAAACCGAGCAGCGCGGCAATCAAAATCGCCGCCAGCACCCCGGCGCGGTACAACAGGCGCTTTTGCGTCAGAAAGATCGGATTGACGTTGAGGTTCACATCAATTCCCTGGCGCCGGATTGCAGGAAAATTTGTTCCAAATCGTCGCCCCGACCGCGCCACTCGGTCACCCGCACGCCTTCGACCACCAGGGTTTTTAACAACCCATCGAGCGCATCGGCGTCGCCATCGAATTCAAACGTCGCGCCTTGGGCGGTGGCTTCAAGATTTATGACGCCCGCGCCTTTCAAAATTTGCATGGCCCGGTCGCCGGCGTTGCGCCATTTGACGGACACCTGGCGGCGCCCCATTATTTGTCCCAGTTCGGCAATGGTCCCGGACATGACGAGTTTGCCACGTTCCATGATGGCCGCCTTGTTGCAAAATCCCGACAGCTCGGTGAGGATATGCGAGGAAATCAACACCGTCTTTCCCAGGTCGCGCAGTTTCAGCAATAATTTTCGCAGCTCAATTCGTCCCAGCGGATCGAGACCGCTCGCTGGTTCATCCAGCAACAGCACCTGCGGGTCGGGCAACAGGGTTTTGGCGAGCACCAGCCGTTGCTTCATGCCGCGCGACAGCTCTTCGCAGAGTGCGTCCCGCTTTTCCGTGAGCCAGGTGAGTTCCAGACATTGTCCGATGCGTTTTGTCCGGTCCGGCACGTCGTAGGCGCGGGCGAAATGATCCAGAAATTCGGTCGCGGTGAGTTGATCATAGACGGGACAAAAATCCGGCATGAAACCCAGCCGCCGCTTCAATTCCTCTGGTTCCTGCGCCAGTTCGTGTCCGCCAACCTTCACCGAGCCGCGCGTACATTCCTGCAATCCTGAAACCGCGCGCATGGTGGTGGTCTTGCCCGCGCCATTCGGGCCGATGAGACCGCACACGTCGCCCGCTTCAACGATCAGGGACAGGTCGTTGACCGCCACCACCTCGGGAAAATCCACCCGCAAATGTTCAATGATGAGCACCGGGGTGGACATGGCCCGATTATCCCCTGCGCCTGCCAAATTGCAAGCGCCGTTGGTGGAGCAGGGGACAATTCGATTTTTGAAGACGGGAAAACGCTGACACGAATTTCCAATCCGTGTTAATTAGTGAAATCCGTGTCTCAACTTCGTCGGTAAATGAACCACCAGAACCAGATTGTGCCCAGCCCGCCGCAGATGGCCGCGCCGATGAAATTCGCCTGCGGACTGATGCTCCACAACCATGCGCCGAGAAACGAGCCGGTCGTCACCGTGCAGTCACGGATCAGGTAATACGCGCCGTAGGTCCGCGCGCGCATTTCCGGCGCGGCCTCGCCGATGATGAGCGCCTTGCGCGCCGGTTCCCCGAATTCCTTCAAGCCGCGCACAACAAACGCGAGCGCCAGCCACACAAAATTGTGCGCCCACAGCAGTGACACCGGGAACAGCGTGAAGAAGACAAACGTCGCCAGCACAAACGGACGGCGACCGTATTTGTCCGCGAGATGCGCGACGGGAATGTAGCACAGCATCGCCGTGACCATCTCAAATGCGACGAGATAACCGAATTGCTGCGCCGTGACGCCGCCGCGATCAATCGCCCACAAAATCACGAACGCATACGGAATCCGTTCGCAAAAGCGGATGAGGATGTCACTCACGAGCAGTTCGCGCAGCGCGGGCGTGAAGGATTTGACGACTTCAATGAAACTCGTCCTCGTCGTCGTTCTCGTCCTCGTAATCGGATTTTTTTCAGGCTCGAACATGAACCATTGGAACGCTGCCGTGAGCAGGCTCATGGCGATGCAGAGCGCGAGCGCGTATTTCACGCCGTCCGTCCAACCATAACGCGTGAGCAGCCAGCCGCCGATGAGCGGGCCAAGCATCAACGGCACGCGGCGCACCAGGGATTGGACGCCGATGCCCATCGTGTGCCGGTGCCGTTCGAGCGACGTGGCGACGACGGTGAACGTTGTCGGCAACGACAGCGCGCTCCACGCCAAAAATAAAAATGAGCCGAGCAACAGCGCCAGCCAGTTCGGCCACACGAGAACCAGAATGTAACCGGCCACAGCCACGGCGCTGAACGACAGCAACGCACGGCGTTGTCCCCACCGGTCCGTCAGCCAGCCGCCGGGATAAGCGTAGATCGCGCCGAGAAAAGTTTGGAGTGCGTCAAACAAACCGATGATGAACACGCCGCCGCCGATGATTTCGATGTATTTGGGCGCAAAGCCGAGCCAGAGTTTTTCGCCCGTGCCCGCCAGCACCAACGCGACCAGCAGCAGCGACGTGTTCCGCCGCAGCGCGAGGAACTCAGAAACTTTTCGCAGCCAATTCACGATTCAAGTGCAGAAAAACGTGACACGGATTGCACGAATTTGCACGAATTCAATTCTTGCCAAACGCGCGATTTCTTCGCTCAATTTTCTCCGCCAATGAAAAATTCATCTGACAAGCCACGCGTTGGCATATTGATGGGCAGCGACTCGGACTGGCCGACCATGAAAGCCGCCGCCGATGTGCTGGCCGAATTCGACATCGCCAGCGAAGCCAGGGTCATCTCCGCGCATCGCACACCAAAGGATTTGCAGCAATACGTCAGCAGTGCAGCCGGGCGCGGCCTCCGCGTCATCATCGCCGGGGCGGGGGGCGCGGCGCATCTGCCGGGCGTAACGGCGGCGCTCACCACGCTGCCGGTCATCGGCGTGCCGATTGAAAGCAAATCGCTGAAGGGCCTCGACTCGCTGCTGTCCATCGTGCAAATGCCGCCGGGAGTGCCGGTGGCCACGGTCGGCATCGGCGCGGCAAAGAACGCCGGCATTCTGGCGGCACAAATTCTGGCCGTGGGCGACAAACGGTTGCAGAAGGCGCTGTCAAAGTTCAAAGAAAAGCTCGCTGTAGAATCGCGCGCCAAAAACAAGGCGATTACTTCCTGAGCAGCCTGCGGATTGGTTTCAAGGCAACGTGTCTTCCGGCTGGACATTTTATGGCCCGCCTTTCCCCTTATTTTTCGCAGAAGACTGCCTGAAGAAAATCCAATTATCCTCCCTGGCCGCGCTGGTACGGGGTTTGCTGGGAAGCGCATGATTCTCAACCGGCCTTGTCGGGATGGCCGGGAAACACAACATACTAAAAGCCATGACTGAATTTATTGTAAAGCGCACGGGGAAGTTGCTCTTCCCGCATTTGCCGCGCGATCTGCGCAGGCATCAGTTGTCCAAACTCATGCTCATTCTGCTGACCATCGTGTTCGGCAACGCAACGCTGGTGCTCTGCTTGATGCGCGGCTGGCACTGACGGTTTCAGGCGGTCTTGATTCAACGACGTGTGCGCCGGCCGTTTCTCATGTTGGCGGTCGGCAGTGCACTTTTTCGCAAGGTGAATCGGTAGCGAAACAGTTCATTTTGTCTGTCGGCAGGGCCGCGACCTGCCCCGGCATCTGAGGTCGGGGTAACCTGCGCAGCCGCGGCCGGCCGGCAGAACGTCCCTGGCAGTTGAACTGGTTCGCCGAATGTTTCCCATCGTTGGACAAGCCGGCGCGCATTTGTTAGCCTGCGCGCGACAACATGAGCAAGCCCACGACCGATAATGCCGCCGCCGCCCCAACGCCTTCGGATTTCATCCGCGACATCGTCGCCAAGCACGTTGGTGAAAAAAAGTATCCGCAAATTCACACCCGCTTTCCGCCGGAACCGAACGGTTATCTCCACATCGGCCACGCCAAAAGCATCTGCCTCAACTTCGGCATCGCCCGCGAGTTCGGCGGCGTCTGCAATCTGCGCATGGACGACACCAACCCGACCAAGGAAGACGTCGAGTATGTGGACTCCATCACCGAAGACGTGAACTGGCTCATCGCCGGCTGGGCTGACGACAAGCTGGGCCTGAAGCCAAAAGGCAAAACGCCGGACACGATTACGAGCAATGGCAGACCGGATTTCTATCTTCCCGCCGTTATCCCACCCCAGACCCCAGACGCCAAATCCAAGACCCTCGAAGCATTTTATGCTTCGGACTACTTCGACCAGATTTACGAATACGCCGTCGCGCTCGTCAAAAAGGGCAGGGCGTACGTCTGTGACCTGACCCCGGATGAAACCGACGAATACCGCCGGCAGGCCAAGGAAAGCCCCTACCGCAATCGCAGCATCGAGGAAAACCTCGACCTGTTTACGCGCATGAAGAACGGCGAATTCCCCGACGGCAAGCGTTCACTCCGCGCGAAGATTGACGTGACTGCGCCGAACATCTGGATGCGCGACCCGCTCATCTACCGCATCCGCCACGCCGAACATCATCATACCGGAGGCAAATGGTGCATCTACCCGATGTACGACTTCGCCCATTGCCTGAGCGATTACATCGAAGGCATCACGCACAGCATCTGCACGCTCGAATTCGAGGTGCACCGTCCGCTTTACGATTGGATCCTGGAGGGACTCGACCTGCCGCGACCGTTGCCGCATCAATACGAATTCGCCCGGCTCAGCCTCGGTTACACCGTCATGAGCAAGCGCAAGCTGATGCAGCTCGTGAATGAAAAACTCGTGAGTGGCTGGGACGACCCGCGCATGCCAACGATTTGTGGCATCCGGCGACGCGGCGTCACTGCGGAAGCGTTGCGTGCGTTTGCCTACAACATCGGCATCACCAAATACAACGGCATCACCGACGTGGCCGTGCTCGAACACGCCATCCGCGAAGACCTGAACAAACGCGCCTTGCGCCGGCTCGCCGTGTTGCGCCCAATCAAAGTCGTCCTGACGAATTATCCCGAAGGCAAGACCGAGGAACTGGACGCCGTGAATAATCCCGAAGACGAGAATGCGGGCACGCGCAAAATTCCGTTCAGCCGCGAACTGTACATCGAGCAGGACGATTTCAAGGAAGTGCCGCCCCCGAAATTTTTCCGGCTGAAACCCGGTGGGGAAGTCCGGTTGAAATACGCCTACATCATCAAATGCGACGAAGTGGTGAAGGACGCGGCCGGCAACATCACGGAATTGCGTTGCACCGCCGACCTCGACAGCAAAACGGGCGGCCCGACGGCGAACCGGAAGGTGAAGGGCACGATACATTGGGTGAGTGCCGCGCACGCCGTTGATGCCGAAGTCCGCCTTTACGACCGGCTCTTTACCGAAGCCGAACCGGAGAAAGATGGCCGCGACTTCAAATCCGTGCTCAACCCGCACTCGCTTGAAGTGTTGACGGCGAAATGTGAGCCAAGCCTGAAAGACGCGAAGCCGGAGTTGCGGTATCAGTTTGAGCGTCTCGCCTACTTCGCGTTGGATAAGGACTCATTGGTAGGGTCGTCACGCCGAGACGACCGCAACGAACGGACGGCTGGGCCAGCCGTCCCCACCTTGATTTTCAATCGGACGATTACATTGAGAGACACCTGGGCGAAGGAAGCTAGGAAATTATAGAAAGCCATGGCGGAAATTCTTTCACAAGCACACTATCTTTTTGAGAAATTTACCGCTCCTAACGCGGCGACTTTGTTGATGGGTTTGCCAAATACTCCCGAAAAAACATTTGAGAGCGATTGGCTCGATTTTAAGCGGGGTCGAGTTCAGGACAAAGACATTCCCCGTATTTGGAGCAAAATTGTTGGTGCTTTCGCAAACAATGAAGGTGGGGTCGTTGTCTGGGGTATCATTGCAGAAAAGGATGCCACCACGAATATCGATGCAGTTCAAACCTTAGATCTTGTTGCTGATGTCAATGCATTAAAAAGCCGACTCATGGAATTACGGCATCAAGCGGTTGACCCACCAATAGCAAATATTGAAATCGTTGGATTGCCACTAAAAGCGGGAAGCCCTGAAGGCTTTGTCATTTGTCTTATTCCCGAAAGTGGTTCAAAGCCGCACCGTTCAGAGCATGCCGACAAGAAATTTTACATTCGAATGGGAGACGCTTCACGGGAATGTAGTGTTTCACTTTTAAGACAGCTTTTTTATCCCAAAAGAAATCCCCGCATTGAAGCAACGATAAAATCCATTCGACGACCGAATGTAAGATTGGCACTGACGCCTGTAGCCGCAAATCAAAATCATGTTCGTTTCGCTTTTGAAATTGGAGTCAGTAATATCAGTGAAATCAGCATTGATGACGTTCAAACCCAAATTAAATGCGATGGTTACAAACTGTTTTCATTTAGTTGGAACAATATTCAGCAAAAATACGATGTCGAATTTCTGCCCAACGTAATTTCCTTTA
>Ga0181538_10003288_pt1 | contig 15854 bp, 10 predicted proteins | sample PEATcosm2014_Bin_40_FD_119773 | JGI IMG/M metagenome (GOLD analysis project Ga0181538, IMG submission 119773) | Peatland microbial communities from MTU Mesocosm Facility, Houghton, MI, USA - PEATcosm2014_Bin23_30_metaG | ecosystem: Environmental > Terrestrial > Soil > Wetlands > Peat | place...
ACCATGCCTTATGCGATTCTGAGCACGGCCGTTCCTTACAAAAAAATGGGCGTCTACATGGGCATGTTCAACATCTTCGTCGTCATACCGCAAATTCTGGCCTCCGCCAGTTTGGGTTTGCTGGTGCGCACCGTGTTCCATGGCCAGGCCATCTATGCAATAGTATTGGGTGGCGCGGCAATGATCGTTTCCGGCCTGCTGATGGCTTTTGTTAATGATCATGTAAAAGAGGCATAATGTGCTATGAGCAATCTTTGGAAAGTAAGCACTGATAAATTCATCAATGAAAAAGAAAGCATCATGCGCAATGGGAATATGTACCAGATTGCGAATGGATACATGGGTTATCGGGGAACTCTTGATGAGTTTGGCCCCGATGAGTTGGTTGGAATTACACTCGCCGGTATTTTCGACCGTGTTGGCGATGGCTGGCGGGAACCGGTCAATGCCCCCAATGGCGGGTTTACCCGGGTGACCCTTGATGGCACGGCGATTTCAGCCCGTTCAACAACGGTTAAAAAACACAAACAAAGTTTAAACCTTGAAAATGCTGTTTTCGAACGTGAAACTGATTATGAGTCACAAGGAAAAACTCTTAACATCAAGTCAACAAGGTTTTTGAGCGCCGACAAACCCAATCTGGGTGTAATCAAGTACAGCCTTACAAGTGACAGAGCTGCCAGGGTCAGAATCAGCACGGGGATTGATTACAATGTCTGGGATTTAAATGGCCCGCATTTGGCGAACCTGAGGCCTGAAAGGAACGACGAGGTACTCGTTGTTCATGCGAATACCAACGAAACATCCAAGGAAGTAGCAGTTGCCGAAATCGTCGATCTTGCATTTGGAAGAGAAGCCCATGAGATAAAAGACAATAGAAACCTCAGGGTGATTGACCTTGAAGCGGAAGCTGAAAAAACATATACATTTTACAAGTACTTCGCTGTCTTTACGGATAATGATCCCATCAAGGTTTCAGTAAACGAGGCGGCAACAAGCAGTGTCAGGGAAGCAAAAAAAGCCGGGTATGAAGCCTGTCTGAAGGATCACAATGCCCAATGGTCAAAGAAATGGGAATATTGTGATGTCCAAATTGAAGGCGACGATGAAGCCCAGCAAGCGTTAAGATACAGCATTTTTCAACTGTTGATAGTCGCGCCGGTAAACGGCAGTGAAAACTCCATTCCCGCCCGGGCGTTGTCAGGGCAGGTATATAAAGGAGCCATTTTCTGGGATACGGAAATGTTCATGTTCCCCTTCTTTTTGCACACCTACCCCGAGAAAGCGGTTGAACTAATGCGCTATCGAATCAAAACTCTGGATGGCGCACGGAGAAAGGCAAAAACCGAAGGAGCGGGTTTCAAAGGTGCATTCTATGCCTGGGAGAGCCAGGAATCGGGCGATGATGCCTGTACTTATTTTAATATTGGAGATCCGTTTACCAAAAGAGATTTGCGGACTTACTTCAGGGATAAGCAGGTGCATATCAGCGGTGATGTTGCCATAGCCATGTGGGAGTACTTCAAGTTGACTGGTGACGACTCATTATTACAAGGAGGTGGAGCAGAAGTCATTTTGGAATGTGCCCGCTTTTACTATTCATACGCTTACTTCAAGAAGGACAAAAATCGGTATGAGATTCTTGATGTAACTGGTCCAGACGAATATCACGAGCGTGTAAACAACAACGCGTTTACCAACATGGTCGCGAAAGCAACATTTGAAATAGCAAATGCCACCGTAAATTATTTGAAGCAGAAACACCCGGATGAATTGAAAGCGCTTGTAAACAAGATTGACATCGTCGGTGAATTGCCATTGTTCGTTGAAGCAGCTGACTTGCTTTATGTTCCTCGACCGGATGGAAAAACGGGTCTCATTGAGCAATTTGATGCCTACTACAAGCTAAAAGAGACCACGCTTGAAGAATTAAAAGCGAAAATGACCCATCCCGATGAATATCTTGGCGCGGGCCAGGGATTGGCTGTTGCAACCAAAGTTATAAAGCAGGCTGACGTGGTCATGATGTTAAACTTGTTTAAGGATCGCTATTCAAAAGAAATCAAGAAGGCGAATTGGGAATATTACGAGCCTCGAACCGAACATGGTTCAAGTCTTAGTGCTTGTGCATATGCAATGGTTGCTGCTGATATCGGGAAACTGGATTGGGCATACGACTATTTTTTAAAAACAGCAAAAATTGATATTGAAGCCAAGTATAAAATATATGTGGGAACCATTTTTATGGGGGGGTCGCACCCTGCTGCCAACGGTGGAGCTTGGATGACAGCCGTGTTCGGTTTTGGGGGCGTTAAAGCAAGCGAGGAGCACGTTGCCATTAATCCGAGACTTTATAAAAAGTGGAAAAAACTACAATTCAACATGGTTTATAAAGGAGACAAGTTTAATATAAAAATTACAAAGGATGATGTAGCGATATCTGCTGATATATCCAATAGACGTAGACATACATTCATTGTATTGGGGAAATCAATTGATAGTACCCCGGGGAGACGCTCATTCATAAAATATCAATAAGAAGCAAATAACAGTTTCGCGTTGGCAAATATATGGGCGTGGCGATTCTTCAAGGACTGGTTTGGCTGGGTAGCCGAAGCCAGCTCAAGCCGGTAATTGAAATGGCGCAGATGCTCAAGCTTCATTCGGAGAACCGGCTCACCTGTTTGAAGTATCACATCACCAACGCCAAGCAGCAGTCTGCGTGAGAAGGCGGCAACGACAACTTTGAACCGCGCTAATGGCTTGGACGGCTGGCCCCGCTGGGAATATTTCCGTTTTCAGCGGAAAACCGTTGTGTAGCCACTTTATGTGACTATCGCGGGGTGCCTGGCTTCCATATCTTAAAAGTGCGATGTGAAAGCATAGCGACCGGACAGATGTATGTTGTATTAACGAGTTATCGGTTAGGACCATAGATATGTAAAAGACATAAAGTGGTTTGCAACCGCGATCGTCATGGCCGGCGGCTTGCCACTGGCAGTTCGGCGTCACTTGCTGAAAGCATAGCGGGATTTATTCCGCAGTAAAGATTACAATGAATTCTTTTATGTTCCGATTCGCAATCTTTCTCTCTCTTGTAATTTGTTCTGGTTCCGCCCGCGCCGGTATTGGTGCGGACATACCGTGGACGACCTATGAGGCCGAGGACATGAGAACCACCGGCACGGTTCAGGGACCCAAGTACGCCCCTTTTCTTGTGGAAACGGAATCCTCCGGCCAGAAATGCGTGAAGCTCGTCGACGCGGGCGAATACGTCGAGTTCACCGCGCAATCACCCGCCAACGCTATGGTGGTGCGGTACAGTCTGCCGGACGCCCAGGACGGTGGCGGAATCAACTCGACCCTCAGTGTCTACCAGAACGGGAAGTTCGTTAACAAGGTTCCGATTACGTCCCAGTACTCGTGGTTGTATGGCCGCTATCCGTTTTCCAAAAAGCCCAGCGAAGGCAAACCGAGGAATTTTTACGACGAATTTCGCCTGAAGGATCTGGCAATTTCCAAGGGCGACGTGATCCGACTGCAAAAGACTGACAATGGCGCCCCGTACTGCATCGTTGATTTGGTTGATTTGGAGAATGTGGCGCCGCCACTGGCCGCCCCGGCAAATTCGCTTTCCGTGACCAACTTCGGCGCAGCCGGTACGGGCGCAACCGACGATACTGAGGCGTTGAGGAATTGCGTCGCGGAGGCCGGGAAGGAGGGCAAAATCGTCTGGGTACCCGTCGGCGTTTACAAGCTGACCGGAGATATCAGTGTGCCTTCCGATGTAACGATCCAAGGAGCGGGCATGTGGCACACGACGTTTGTCGGCGACGACAAGCTTTATGGCCAGGCGAACCGGCGGGTGAGGTTCAAAGTCACCGGCAACAATATCCGACTTGCCGATTTTGCGATCATTGGAAAATTGAACTATCGCAACGATAACGAACCCAATGACGGGATCGTCGGAGCCCATGCCGAAAATTCCACCATATCGCGCATCTGGGTGGAGCACACCAAGGTCGGCATGTGGTTCTACGTTTGCAGCAACCTGGTGGTGGACGGTTGCCGGCTCCGCGACACGCTGGCCGATGGCATCAACTTCTGCGTAGATATGCGCAATTCGGTGGTCCAGAATTGCACGACCCGTAACACTGGCGACGATTGTTTTGCCATGTGGCCAGCGGTATCCGATCAAGGTTTCATTCAGCAGGCACCTGCACCAGGGTCCAACGTTTTTCGCCACTGCACGGGCCAGTTGCCATTCCTTGCGAACGGGGGAGCAATCTACGGCGGCGCAAACAACCGTATCGAGGACTGCCTTTTTACAGATATTTCCCCCGGCTGCGGCATCCTGCTCAGCACGACTTTTCCGACCGCGGACGATAGCGGGAACATTGACAACAACTTTAGCGGAACGACGGTGGTCCGGAACTGCGATCTGATCCGCTGCGGCGGATTCGACCACGATTGGGCTTGGCGGGCCGCGTTCCAGCTTTGCCTGGATCGACGCAGCATTTCGGGCGTGGTAATCTGCAACGTGAACATCCAGGACAGCCTTTCCGACGGCTTCAGTATCGTGGCTCCCGGCAGCAAAAAGGGACAGGGCACACTTTCCAATGCCTGCCTCGAAAACGTGAACATCCCCAATTACGGAATCGGAGCAGACTCGCGGCACGGGTTGTGGATCCGCGACGATGCCTGCGGCAGCTTGACCATTATCGATTCAAAAATCGCTGATATCCAAAACAGTTCGACCCACTTCACCATCAGTAAAACATCGTTGGAGTAGTCATTCAAATCCGAAAGGGTTTGATTCGCCATTTTATTTGTTGGCTGCATAATTGTTTTCGGCATAAAATGAAATCATGCTGCGCCCTTCAGTCATGTCAGGGGCATTCAGTTTATCCGGTGCCTCAACAGGTTACCAAAAAAACAATGGCGTGATGCCGTGGTCGAAATGATCAGCCGTTACATGGAGTGGCCGTTGATGTTGGCGATATTAATCTGCGCCAACACGACGCGGGCGGTTGTGTTGTGGAGTGATTTGGGCACAACGCTGGTTCACAACACCGGGGAAGGCTATGATATTTTGGACGGTGCCGTGAAAGAAGACGACTCATCCACCAACACACTCTATTTCAAGTTTCGTGTGGACCCGCTCTCTGACGCGAGCACGGAAGAATACTTTGCCGCTTTTGAACTGTATGAAGGCGACAAAGAACGCTTGGGCTTGGGCAATGCTTTGAAAGCCTGGGCCTATAGTGCTTACAGGGCGGATACAACCGGTGAGTCTCATGAAGGATCTGATTACATTGATTTGCATTCTTCTCGGCCGGAGCCCTCCACGTCAGGAACTTCCATTATTTATGAAAATCCCCATCGAGGGATTGAATGCACCGTTGTTTTCAAGGTGCAATATGTTCTAGGGGGCGATGATCTCGTGACGGTGTGGTTGAATCCGGATTTGGGTCCTGGAGCGACCGAGGCGGCGCAACCGGAAAATTTGATTACAAGATTCAAGGCCAGTGCTTCCTTCAACGAAATCCATCTGCGTCACGGTGGCGGCGGAGATGGATGGATATTTAGCGACATGACCATTGCCACCTCCTTTGATGACTTTGTCGCAGTGAACAGCAACGAATCCGGGCTGGCGAATCGCGGATTAGGAAACAGAGAACCGCTCTTTACCTTCCGGTGTTGGCAGAGTGAGCAAGGTTTGCCACAGGATCATGTTCGCGCGCTGGCGCAAACCAGTGATGGCTACCTTTGGGTGGGAACTGACGACGGTGTGGCCCGCTTCGACGGCGTGCGGTTTCTCTCTTTCGGTTTACCGGAAGGATTACCCAATGGACCAGTGCGCACCTTATTTGGAGACAGTCACGGGACTCTTTGGATTGGTAGTGTTGGTGAAGGTTTGATCTGCTGGCAGGCAGGACACTCAACAACCTTTACAATGGCAGACGGGTTGCCCTCCGACTCAATCAGCACTCTGGCCGAAGACGATGAAGGCCGGCTCTGGATCGGGACCGATGCGGGGTTGGCATTATGGCAGGACGGACATTTGACGACGTTCACAACCGCCGGAGAATTCAAGGGCAAGGCCATTACCGCTTTGTTCAAGGATCGGCGGGGGGATATGTGGTTGGGAGCTACAGGTGTTGGCGTTTTTATATTTCATGCTGGCAAGTTCATCCCCCTGGAAGACGCAGCGATCAAAGAATTGCTCCAAGAACCCCACTGTTTGCTGGTGGACAAGGCGGGGCGAATCTGGATTGGCGCAGGAGATGACTTTGTCTTGTGCCGCGACGGTAATCAATGGCGTCCCTATCAAATCCCACGTCATCTTGCCCGATCTTATGTAAGTTCCCTGGCAGAGGCGCCGGATGGGACAGTCTGGGCGGGATCAGCGAGCGAAGGGTTGTTTGAATTCAAGGATGGTAAACTGGTATCGCTTAACGCAAGCAGCGGACTTTCGGACAATTCCGTCGAGTCATTACTGGTAGATCGGGACAGCAATTTGTGGGCGGGCACCGATGCGGGTTTGAATTTACTGCGGCAGAAGGACCTTTTCGCATTTGATCAAAGGCAAGGGTTGGGTTACGGCGCGGTGGATGGCTTGGCGGAAATTGCGCCCGGGGTGGTTTGGGTGGGCAAACCGAGCGATGGCCTCTACCGGTGGGATGGTCGAAATTTCAGCCGTCTCATGTCCGCCAATTTGTCTATCATTGGTCAGCAGATTAATGCTCTACTTGTATCCAAGGATGGCAGTTGCTGGGTGGCAGGCAGACAGGGCCTGCTACACTTTAAACCCCCTACGAAAACGGCAAACAAAGCTGAGTTATTCACATTGTCAGGTTTTAACATTATCTCTCTATGTGAGGGTCGGAATGGTGTCTTATGGGCAGGAACGCACGAAGGCGAATTATGGCGGCTGGAAAATAATAAGTGGCAGGCGCAGACCAACCTGGTTCATCCGATCACAACCATTGTGGCCAGCACCAATGGCATGATGTGGATTGGCACCGAAGGTGATGGAGTGTATGAGTTTAATGGTGCCGTGCGTGCACATCGGGACACAAGCAATGGGTTATTGAGTGACTTGGTTCGCACACTCTATCTGGATTCCGAAGGCACCCTCTGGATTGGTACGGCCGGTGGCGGCTTAAGCTGGTGGCAACAAGGCCGCATGACTACATTCACGACTCGCGAAGGGCTGCCGGATAACACCATTTCAGAAATTCTGGAAGATGACAAAGGTCGGCTGTGGTTGGGAAGCAACCGTGGTATCGGTTCTGTGAGCAAATACGAATTGGAAGAATTAGCCACGGGTAAAATTCCCGCTCTTTCTCCGCAGGTCTTTGGCCGAGCAGAAGGAATGTTGTCAGAAGAATGCGCCGGAGGTTTTTGCCCGGCCGGTCTGAAAACCACATCAGGGCAGCTCTGGTTCCCGACTTTGAAGGGCGTCGTGGTCGTTGATCCGCCGGTGCATTTGTCCCGATTGCCGGTGCCAACGGTGTTGCTGGAAGAGGTTTTGGTGGATGGCGTTCCGAGTTCGGGATTCCAGGTTGCCCGCGTGACGTCCGGCAAACAAAGTGAAAAGCTTGTACCCGCGGAATCAAGTCCCGGGGTTTTGAAACTGGGTCCGGGCAAACATCGCATCGAATTCCAATACACCGCCCTTGGTTTTGATGCACCGGAACGAATCCGCTTTCGTTACCGGCTCGAAGGCTTGGACTCCGACTGGGTGGAAGCGGGAAACCGGCGGGTCGCCTTTTACAGCTATGTACCGCCCGGCAGCTATCAGTTCCGCGTCATTGCCTGTAATGCTGACGGGCTTTGGAATGAAACCGGCGCGACTCTGGCTTTGAGCGTTTCAAAATATTTCTGGCAGACGTGGTGGTTCCTCGGATTGTTCATGCTGACGCTCTTGGTCTCGGTGGTTGGTGTCGTTCGCTTTGCGGTAAAAAGAAGATTGCAACGCCGATTGCGACAACTCGAACAGGAACGTGCGTTGGAAAGTGAACGGACCCGCATCGCCCAGGACCTGCATGATGAAATGGGCGCCAAATTATGCAGGATTTCATTTTTGAGTGAACATGCCCGAAGAAATCAAGACGTGTCGTCTGAATTACAGCATCAAATCGTTTCTATTTCGGACGCCTCCCGCGAGGTGCTTCACTCGCTGGATGAAATTGTCTGGGCGGTCAATCCGCAAAATGACATGCTGGAACACGTGGCGTCTTACATCGGGCATTATGCCCAGGAATATTTCCAGGAAACCGGCATTGAATGCAAAGTGGACATCCCTGAACGGTTACCGCAGTATCCGCTTTCTTCACAATTGCGTCATCATTTGTTGCTGGCCGTGCATGAGGCTTTTACGAACGCGCTCAAACATTCCCGGGCAAGTCAGGTCAGCGTCTTCGTTATTTATGATGGTCCGGCGTTGGAAATCGTCGTCTCGGACAATGGCGCCGGTTTTGATCCATCCGTAATTGATCCCAAGTCGCCGGATGCTGCGGTGGCCACTTGTAATGGCCTGCGCAACATGTATCAGCGGCTGGCCGACATCGGAGGAAGTTGTTTGATCAATTCTCAGCCGGCACAGGGGGTTACCATACGGTTTGTTCTTCCCTTGGACCGCCCAAAGGAAAAAAGGTGACACGATGATTACGGTTTCAATAGTGGATGACGAGAAAGAGTTACGCCAGTCCATGGAGGCTTTCATCAATGGCACGCCCGGCTTTCGCTGTGTCAGCGCCTACCACAGCGGTGAAGCAGCCTTGAAACACCTGCCCCAAGACCTTCCGGACGTGGTACTGATGGACATTCACCTGACCGGTATGAGTGGAATCGAATGCGTGCGGCGACTCAAAGCGATGGTGCCGGCAATGCAGATCATGATGTTGACAGTATATGAGGACACCGACCAAATCTTCCAGGCGTTGTCGGCGGGTGCCAGCGGGTACATGCTGAAACGGTTGACGCCCGTCAAGCTGCTTGAAGTCATCCGGGAGGTGCATGAAGGAGGGTCGCCGATGTCGGGTCCGATTGCGCGCAAGGTCGTGGCGTCCTTTCAGAGAGCGGGATGGACGGACGACAACCAGACACTCCTTTCTTCACGCGAACAAATGGTTTTGGACTGTCTGACCAAAGGGCTAACCTACAAACAAACCGCCGATCAGTTGAACATCAAAATTCCCACGGTCCGCAGTTATCTTCGTCGCATCTACGAAAAGTTGCATGTTCAATCCCGGACGGAAGCAGTGGCAAAGTACATGCACCACTAGCCAGCTTGGCATGCCGATGTGTGCGTCGCCCAAACGCCGGGCGAGACCGTTGCTGCGGGGGCGGCATTGTAGCCTACACAGGTTACGACTGCGACGGTTCCCGCGCGCAGTTGTGCCGATGGGGCAGGCGTGTTTGCATCCCGACGCGATCCAGCCGCTTCTATCTCCCTGTGGCATTATGGAAATTACCGGCAGCCGCACGAAGCGGAGAACCTGTTTTAACAGTTGAAACGCTGATGAAAAATTGGTATTGTTATAAAGAATGCGATTTGTGTTTTTAGATTCTGTTCAAATGAACGCTATCCAAGACTGGCTCAAAAAGGGATTTTGAAAATGCGCCCTTGGAAACACGGAATTTAATGTTGTGGTCACTTTATGTGACTATCGTTCGGCAGGTGTCGCCACTACATTATTCTCGTCATCTAACGAAAAAATGATTGAGCAAGTTGCCCCCTGCTCGAGGTGAAAGCGTACGGTTAAGTGCTTGGGGCAGGATGTAAATATAAATAAAAAAATAAGCGTGTGATAAAACACCCCAAAACAGGTTTTACACTGATCGAACTGTTAGTGGTTATCGCCATTATTGCAGTTTTGGCTGCAATGCTGCTGCCGGCATTAAACAGTGCCAAGCAAAGAGCACAAGCGGCCGGCTGCATGAGCAACAAGAAACAACTTCAACTGGCATGTATAACATATACTGATGACAATAATGATGCGCTCCCGTTTAATCCTGATCAATCAGCAACCACTGTAGGCAGTCCACCCTGGGTAGCAGGTATTATGACTTGGGACAAAAGCACGGACAATACGAACACGGCCAATCTGACTGATCCCAAACTATCCTGCCTGGCCGCTTATACCCCGCAACCACAGATTTACTGGTGTCCTGCTGATACTTTCATTTCCCCTTATACGCAGAATGGGCTTGGTTGGGAACACCGCGTCCGGAGTGTCGCCATGGATGCTGCGGTGGGGGGTGGGAACCCGGTCAATGGTGGAGCAGGATCAGGTTACAAGCCGGCGAGTAATCTCTCGGGTGACTATCCTGGTGGGATGTTTTATGCAACCACAGCGAGCCAATTGAGGAGTCCAGGTCCCAGCGAGAGTTGGGTGTTCACGGATGAACATCCTGACAGCATTGACGACGGCATTCTTTATACCCCCCCGTTGTTCGGGACGGAAAGTAGCTACGGATTGTTTGTTGAACTGCCATCCAGCCTGCACAATGGCGCCGATGGAATATCCTTTGCCGACGGCCACGCAGAAATTCATAAATGGCTGGACCCCAGAACCGCCGGTAAGGGGGTTCTGTTCCAGTCAACGTCTGGCGATACCAGCCGGATAAGCATGGTTCCTAACAACCCGGATTTAATGTGGCTCGCCCAGCATACCCCGGTACAACCCTGATTTGGTGGACAGAAGATATCTGTTGGCATGAGTTGAAGCAGGTTGCCATGACGATGCGGTGAGGGAAAGCTTCTGAAACGCGATCCAACGCGGTTGATCCATCATAGCTGGTTTGTCACACGCGCCCCGGCGTCAGCGCCACTTTTGAAAGGATGTGAATCTCTTTCAACTGCGAGCGGCGCACCCGCCAATTTGAAATTAAGACACCACCCATTTCCAAGTGGACTTGAAACCAGACTGCCCTAATAATATCTGTGCCTCTTACGCTTTACGAGGATCGGCCAAAGCAATGGCAAGGTCTGAAAAATATCGTTTCGGCAAAAAGAAACCAGGATCATGATAACCGTCTCCATAGTGGATGACGAGAAGGAGTTGTGCCAGTCCATAGCGACCTTTGTGAACGGCGCGCCGGGATTTCACTGTGTCAGCATGTACCACAACGCCGAGGCAGCCTTGAAACACCTGCCAAAAGACCATCCGGACGTGGTGTTGATGGATATTCATTTGATCGGCATGAGTGGAATTGAATGCGTCGAGCGACTGAAGACGATGGTCCCCGAGATGCAGGTGATGATGTTGACGGTTTACGAGGACACCGAGCAGATTTTCAAGGCGTTGTCGGCCGGGGCCAGCGGGTATATGTTGAAGCGCTTGACACCAGGCAAGCTGCTCGAAGCCATTCGCGAGGTGCATGAAGGGGGATCGCCCATGTCGGGTCCGATCGCCCGCAAAGTCGTGGCCTCCTTTCAAGGCGCGGAGCAAGTTGAAGGGGAGAGAACACACCTGACGTCACGTGAACAAATGGTATTGGACTGTTTCGCCAAAGGACTCACCTATAAACAAACCGCCAACCGGCTGAATATCAGCGTTGATACGATACGCACCTATGTTCGCCGAGTTTACGAAAAGCTCCACGTTCAATCGCGGACGGAAGCAGTGGCAAAATACATGCGCCACCGGGATACTTGAACACTTGATGGTGCAGGAATTACCCGGTTTTGGAAAAATCGCGCGATGTCGCCGTTAAAGTATCCTCGCGAACTGGGGATAGTTTATTCCCCAATTCGCTTGACGCCGCCCGCTTGTGAAACCACGAAAACCCATGGGAACATGGTGGATTCTCAGAGAATTAACGAAAAAGTGCGGATGGTTCCGTTGATGATGTGGTCACTTCATGTGACTATCGCTCAAAGGCCATAATTGTTAAATTATTGCCATCACATTAAACAACGGGCCGTTCTTAATGTTAAACAAGTAAAACCATAAAAACTATGAAAAGTATGAAGCAACAATCAAAACGGTTGGTGGCTGCAATTGCAATGGCGGGCGGTTTGCTAATTGCCAGCTCAACGCTGGCGCAAGATTACGTCACCGGCACCCCCACTTTGTCAAACGTTCCAACAACCATGACCGCTCTTTACCCTGGCTGGAACGCAGTTCCGACGGTGATTTCGTCCAGCGCAGCCGGGTTGGAAGTCTATTCGTACGCCTACGGCAGCGGTTATTACGCCAATCCGACGCCCGTACCCATCCTCAATGTGAATGACGCCGAGGCTGTATTGACCCTCACGGTTAATAACGTGGACAATGCACAGAATAATGTTTGGATCGGAATACCCTTTGCAATCGGTGACAACTACGCCAACGAATTCTATGGTGGATATGTTGGAGAATATGGTTATTTCGATACGCAGCAGGGAGGGATGACAGCCTCATGGAATGGCAACACTGTCACGGAGGTCGTTCCATTGGATGCAGGGCAGATCGCCGCCATCCAGACTGGAGTGGACGCGATATATTCCATCAACCTTGAATTGGATCCGGCAGTGTATCCGGGCGGGTTTTATGACGTAACTTTTAACAGTCTTGTCTTGCAACCTGTTCCTGAACCGGCAACGTTGGCGTTGCTTGGCTTGGGCGCGGTTGGCTTCCTGGCCATACGCCGTCGTAAATAAGTGAAAAAGTTATTGATTTGGATTATCCAGCCGCCCTACGGGGCGGCTCTTTTATTGGTCGTGTGCCTCAAGAAACATTCTGAGGGACCAGCCGTTTGCTGCTATGGTCATTTCATGCGACTTTCACGAAACAGGCAAAATTGTTAGCGTTATATTTACATCGAGAAACCATTAACGAGAGACCACTAAGCAACGAACAGCAACTATGAAAACCTTAACTAAAAGTGTGCTAAGTATTGGCATGCTAGGAGTCCTGTCAATCTTCACTCTACGCGCCCAGACGGTTACGGTCCTTGATGGGTTTGAGGAAAATACGCCGGGCATGCCGCCCGGAACCACCACGAACGGTTTTAGTCCGGGTCGTTGCAACTTCTCGGGGAAAGGAGGAGGGTCTTCGGGAGCATCGTATTGCAACACCAACATTGCGCTCTTTCCAGGTTATGGCGGACGTTCTTCAGAGGGCTTGCTTACCATAACCCAATATACCGCAACCGGACCCAACGATCCGTATGTTACTGAGGGCACTCATTCCATGGCGATAACATTTTATGGGCAGGGTTACGCCAGCGATTTCCAAGTTGTTCTGTCGGATACAAATTCCATTTTGGTTGAGCAGGCAGCCGTGTCAGGCCAGATTGGCCGTTATATTCTCCGCTACGATATGATTTTTGCAAACCCTTCCCAATACAACTATTTCAACCAGCAGGTTTATATCGGGAATGATGAGGATTACCTCACACTTGCCGGGGCCACCCCCAATGGCACGAACAGTGTGGTGGGCGTTTATTCGTGTGCGTTGGAATTACCCACACTCGGACTCCCGCTGCCAAATTCGGGGACCAATGTTCAGTTTTATTTCGCAGATGATTTTACCACAACACAATCCCCATTCACCAACTGTACCATCTACATTGACAATGTCCGACTGGTGGATACTTATGCCTCTGCTTCGACTACGCCCGTAATTTATCCCTTGATATCCTTCAAGAATGGCATAGGTGCAGCCACAAATCTGTACCCGACCGTAGAAACCTATTATGGAAACAATGTGACCAACCGAGCACATTTGTCTTTATACACTACCAACGGTTTGTATAACCCTGCCACCAATGGAATACCCAATGTCTGCACATTGAGCAACCACTTGGCAAATTTCACCTGGATTCCCTCCCCGTATGACACCGATTTTTCAGTGACCGAAAGTGACGGATGCTCCTTGCAGGTAAGTAATTATGATACCGGCACCGGGCGTAATACTTACCAAGCTGATTTTGCCATTTCCTTTGCCGGCACCAAACTGGCGCAAATTCTCAGTTTGAATTTGCCGCTCTCACAATTGGCTCATTATACCCTTCGGTGGGACAGCACCCTGCCGGCAGTGTGGCCTATCGCTGACGGTAATTATGTAAATTTCACATTTTCGACCGGAGCAGCGGCGCTTCCAATGTGCCAATCCCGGCGCTTATATTTAACACAAACCGGTCTGCAGCGTAATACTTATTCGATTACGCTTGATCAGATTGCCGCGTGGGGCGGGTCACCGGTCAACGACGATCCGGCGATAATTTTCTTCTCTGATGCGTCGGATATGGCCGGCCCATTATTTTATTATTTCGACAACTTCGAGTTGATTGACACGACGCCGGCTGTTACGGTTATGGAGCCGGTCATTACGTCGTATTCGTACAACCCGACCACTCATCAGTTCACAATTACCTGGACATCACAGACTGGAGCAAACTACACCGTGCAGTCGTCAGCGAACCTGGTTTCCGGCTTCACATCATTGGTCACCAACATCCCATCGGGAGGCAGTACGACGACGACCACAGTGACAATGCCGGGTGGGAACGCGGGTTTCCTTCGGATACTTGTACAGTAATGATATCAATGGAACTGCCAGATGAGTTAAAAGTTGTTTAAACGGTGTGGATAGTAGCAAACGAAGCCGGCGGGGGTTGCTCGCCGGCTTTGTTAATTGTAAGTTTAAGTGTTATGAAGTTTAGAAAGATTTTGCCGGTGTCATTGCTCGCGCTCATTTTTGGCGGCACGTTCGCAGTTGGACACGCTAGGGCAAAGCCGGTCATGGTCCACTATATGCCATGGTTCGAATCCCAACCCTATAGTGACTATTGGGGGTGGCACTGGACAATGAATTATTTTAATTCTAACATAACCAATACAAATAGCGAACGGGAAATTGCTTCTTGGTATTATCCGGTGATTGGTCCTTATGATTCTGCCGATCCGGCAGTGCTCGAATATCACGTGCTGCTTATGAAATTGGCGGGAGTTGATGGAGTGATCGTAGACTGGTATGGTATAGATAATTACAATGATTACGCTCTGATCAATCAACGGACGGCTGATTTTTTCAACTATACACGGAAGGCTGGCCTAAAGTTTTCTCTTTGCTACGAAGATGCGACAATCGGGAATGAGATTAGCGGTGGGTTCATAACTGCAGCCAATGCCACAAACCATGCGCAACAGGCCATGCTTTACGCGCAGACCAACTACTTTACCGACCCCAGTTATCTCCGTTTGACCAATATGCCGGTCCTGTTAAATTTTGGCCCACAATATTTTAAGAACGCCGCCCAGTGGGTATCCATTTTTTCCGTACTAAATGTAACAAATCAGCCCGCCCTTTTTACGGAAGACAACCGTCTGTCGGTTGGACAAGGGGCTTTCGATTGGCCTCCCATGTCGTTGAGTCAGACAAATATCATCAACGGTGAAGGCGTGCTGACCGACTATGCGCTACAAAGTTATTTGTCCAGCTTTGAACAAAAAGCGGTCGCGTGGCCGGCCTTTATCAGTACAGCCTTTCCACGTTTTCATGACATTTATCACCAGGCGGGCGTGGGGGCTTCTTATGGCTACCGTGACGACGAAAATGGTACTAACCTGGGGGAAACCTTAACTCGCGCGATGACCAATGCTTCAGCAATTGTTCAAATTGCCACTTGGAACGACTTTGGCGAAGGAACGATTGTCGAACCCACGGTTGATGGAGTAAGCGGCTGTGCTCTTTTTGATACTAATGAACCAACAACAGAATATGGATATGCGGACTTGGGAATGATTCAGAATCTTCGGCGCCTGTACTTGGATGCCGGCTTTTTCTATCACACGAACGATCTCACGCTGGCCCTGCGGCTCTTTAACTTGCGTGAATTATATTTATATGGCACCA
>Ga0181538_10003292_pt1 | contig 15848 bp, 10 predicted proteins | sample PEATcosm2014_Bin_40_FD_119773 | JGI IMG/M metagenome (GOLD analysis project Ga0181538, IMG submission 119773) | Peatland microbial communities from MTU Mesocosm Facility, Houghton, MI, USA - PEATcosm2014_Bin23_30_metaG | ecosystem: Environmental > Terrestrial > Soil > Wetlands > Peat | place...
GTATCTGCAACACCTTGTGCCGGTCCACACAGGCCGTCAGCACGTTCTTGTCAAACTCCCGAACCAGGTCGATATGATGCCGGTCGAACGCCGAGGCATTGATCCGCAAGGCATCTTCGACCAATCCCACCACATCGAGATTCTCATAGACGCCCGACACCTTGGCGTAGTTCTGCTGCATCGCCACGATTTCTTTGATGTGTTGGATGTGCTGGCTGACCGATTTCATCAGCTCGATCAACTTGGTCTGTTCAACGGCCAACTGGTCCGCCACCGTGCCGAGGTATTCGGGCAGGAGTTTGCCTTTCGGATCGGCGGTCAGGAATTCGACAAGTTGGCCGTTTCGCTCGCGCAGGAGTGCCGTGGCCCGGCACAGATTGGCGACCTTCGAGCGCCGCAATCGGTCGGCCACAAGGGTGGCAGACACACTCACGCTATTGAGCACATTGCCTACATTGTGCAGCACGCCCGTCGCGACTTCGGCCATGCCCGCCTGGTGTGAAGTGTCCATCAACTGCCGGTTGAGCTTGTCCAGTTGCTGCGCGTCCAATTTCTGCCGGGTGACGTCCTGGAAGATGCCCCGCAGGGCGACGGGTTGGCCGTCCTCCACCAGCACTGTGCCGCTCTCCTTCATCCACACCGTCCTGCCATTGGCGGCAATCATCCGGTATTCGTACCGGTAGGGCGCTCGGCGCGCCGCCAGGTCGTGGCCGGTCTGAATGGCTTTGGCGGCGTCTTGCGGCTCCAGTTTCTCTTCCCAGAAGTTTGGCGTGTCCACCCACGCCTGAGGCTCATAGCCAAGAATGTCCTCGCTCTGACGGCTGACGAAGGTGAACCGGGTTCTATCCGGCGTGCACTCCCAGACGATGCCGTCAATTGAGTTAATCAGCGCCTCCATTTTCTGTTGCGAGAAGTTGAGCGCGGCATCCTGGCTCTGAATGCGGCTTAGCATCTCGTTGAAGGACTCCGTGAGCCGCCCCAGTTCGTCGCCCCGGCTGCTCACGGCTGCGCGCACTGAGTAGTCCTTTTTCTCACCGACGACTTGGGCCGTCCGCGCCAACTGGAGGATGGGTTGTGTAATCTCGCGGCCCAGCCGGCTGGAAAGGAACACCCCCAGACTGGTGGACACGACCATGATGCCCACAACGACTAACCCGTAGAAATCGTACAATTCCTGAAATGTCCGCTCGTAGTCCGACCGCAGGTAAAGGGTGCCTACCCGCTGACCCTTCCAATCGACCGGCTGGGTGACCAGCAGGTTTCCGCGGGTGAACCGGCTTTCCCCCGCGGGCGGAAACTGCGACAGTCCTTTGGCATCCACCCCATTTCCGAAGCGAGCGAACAACGAGCCGTCCGGTAAAATCAGGCAAGCCCCCAATACGGTGGGATCGGCCTGGAGGGAAGCCACTATTTCGGTCGCGGCTTCCTCATCCTTGGAGGCCATCGCCGACTTGCTGTTGTTGGCAATAACGGTTGCCAGCGTGGTGGTTTCGCGCCGGAAGTTGGAGCGGAAGTTCAAGATCTGGAAAGTGAACAGCACGGTGATGGCCACGCAGAGGACCGCCCCGCAGATCAGCAGTGTCATCACGAGCATCTGCTGTTGAATAGGCCGTTTCCTGGATGGTTTCATGGTAGCAGGGGTTATCCGCGGTCGCTATGACCTGCCACTCACCCACGAGGGCGTGCTGGCGCTTGAAGCTGTGGGATACGCGCTCATCACTCCAGATCAGCCCGGCGCGTTGAAAACGAGGATCAACTCAACCTCCTGTCCCGTAATTGGACAGGTCAGCCGCGTTTCTCGCAGTTTTGAGCATGTTCTCACAGAGGATAGGCATATCTGCAAAACCTGTGCCACGTCCGGTGCCTCGGATATCAATGGAGCTCAATGGCACGACTTTGTCGGGCGCCACCAGTTCCACCCTGACGTTCACCGACCTTCAGACGACTGACGCTGTCAACCACACGGTGGTGGTTACGAACGTCGCGGGTTCGGCGACGAGCGTGGTGGCGATGCTGACTGTTGCGAACTCTGCACTCTGGACACGGGAGAACTATCCCAAGAGCCGCGGTTAACACTCCGGTGCAACGCCGCGAACCCTTGCGTCTTCGCACCATTGCGTCTTTGCGTTGATTTCCCATTGTTTCCCACTACATTTAGGCAGTCGGTTGAGCCAGTGACGAACCCGGGCCGGCGAAACCGGCTCGGGTCGAAAACCCGTCATCTTGCCCAGCCGGCAACACAGTTCATATAGATTGGAAACTACCCTATGAAAATCCTGGATATCCCCCGGTCAGGTAAGTGCGGCCTGACCGTTGCCTTTCAATCCCGTTTTGGTTTATGTCTCAGGCAATACGTCCCGCAAAAGGCCGCCCTCACCCCAGCGCGCCAGCACGTCTGTGCGGTCTTCGGCAACATCTCCCGCAAGTGGAGCGCCAGGCTCACCAATGAACAGCACGACCGCTGGACCCTGGCCGGGGCCGAAGTCATGAGCCACCCCAGGCTCGGCCAAAAAGGGCCGTTGACCGGCCAGCAGTTCTGGCAAGCCATCAGCACTGTGCGGGCGATCGTGGGTCTCCCTGAAACCCTGGAAGTCCCCCCTCGCCCGGCATTTTCTCAAAGTAATGTGGGGCCGCTGGTGATTGAGAACGGCGCCGATGGAGTGCGGCTTTACCTGGTGGTTTCTGGTGAGCTGAACGAAGACATTATGGTATTCGGCCAGGAACCATGCAGTCGCGGCCGCTACAAACGCCGGAACGTCTCCTACCTCTGCCTGCTGCCGCCTCCAATTGGCGGTCGGAGCGAGATCACCCGCCAATACAAGGCCAAGTTTGGCGAACCGCGCCCCGGCCAAAAGGTCTTCCTCGTCACCTGCCAGGAAAAAGAAGGCTGGAAAGGACTGGATCAGGAGACCAGCGCCACCGTCCCCAAACCGCCAGCAGCCCTTCAAGCCACCGCCGAGGGAGCCGATAGCCATCTTGTCTATATGCACACCGGATGTACAGGGGATGCTGATGGGATTGCTGCGCCATTGGCTGGCTACACACAAGCCAGTACAGAGCCAGTAGATAGGGTTGGAGATGCCCCCGAAGCGCCTTCGGAAGAGAAGAAACCGCCCGGTGAAGAGGGCGACGCTCCCGTTTAAGGGGGCGTGGGAGGGCCAAAAACGCCAAGATAACTCCGGGGCGTACCGGAGGCGCAAGTTCCCCTTCCTAGTCGGCTGGGCCTACCCGCCTTTCGAGGAAACCGGTGAGGTAGCCCATGCAAATAACCCCAGCGGGGTCGTTTCCTGCAAAACGGGGGCTGGCGACGCGGACTCTGGGTCGTGTCCTGCCAGGGGGGGAGCGGCTTCGAGAGTGGGGACTTGCTTGCCCAGCCGATTATGGAGGACGAAACTCAGCGCGACAAGCTTGATCTGGCTAGCCATCACTTGCTTGGGAATAAAGCCCCAGCCGCCGGCAGCCGCCGCTTTCGCGCGAGAATCCAGGTCGTCATAGCCGGTCACAAAGACCACCGGGGTGTGGAGGTTGAGTCGGGTTTGGTGGATTCTGGAGCAGGCGGTAAACCCGTCCATGCCGGCCATCCGCACATCGAGGAAGATCAGGTCGAAGGGTTTTTCGTTGGCCAGTTGGAGCGCCGCTTCGCCGCTCTCGACGCTATCGGGCCGGCCAAAAGCCAATTGGACGGATCCGCAAATAGCCCGGCGAGCCACTGGGTCATCGTCTACAACCAGGAGTTGAATGGGAGGACAGGCGAGGTCCGGATTGGCTCCGGTGCGGCCGAGGTCCAGGAGCAACTCGAGCGCTGCGGCGGCAGCCTGGACCGTGCTCGGGGTCAGGAACTTTGGCTGTTCGAGCAGCTTCTTGAGCATGTTTTCCAGCGCGGAACCCAACCGGAACGCCGCGCCCAATTGGGTGCGCTGAGCGGCGTCGCAAACCGCATGGACATGCACATAAAGTTCGCCCAGTAATTCCAAATGCTCGGCTGGCGCCGCATACTGCTGGGCCTCCTGCAGCCTCGCTAACAGCCCCGGGAGCGGCGCCAGCGCTTCGGCGGAGAGCACCCCCTGACATTTCGACGCAGTTAGCGCCCCCGAACCGAACAGGCCTAGCAGTGGCGCGGGCGTCCCGCCTGCCGCATCGGGCTTGTTGCCCGCGGTGGAGATTTCGGGGGCGACACTCATTGAGACGCGGGGAGATGCCCGATCCACCATCCGGCGGTTCATGAGCAGTTTTTCGATCCATTGGGACCTGCTCACAACCCATGAACCCGAAATGCGTGAAATATTGGAAATCGACGACTTGCATATTTGGCTCATGCAAAGGGCCTTCGGCAAGCCGTGCGCGGGCGGCTCTGCCGCGGCACATGGGGCCACAGGAGCGGCCGGAATAGACGCCCCAGGGGCCTCATTGCTGGCGGAGCAAGGTTCAGCCGCACCCGGGCCGAGCCGGATTTGCAGGACCAAGGTGATCGCTTTAAGGATTAACTCATAGACCAGAAATGGTTTCCCGAGCAGATCGTACCCGCCGTTGACTGTGGACTTGGCGTGGGAAGCAAAGTCGCTGTGGCATGTTACGAACACCACAGGCGTGCTGCCATTGCGCTCGGTTGCGTGGATTTTGGCGCAGAGTTCAGACCCTTCCATCCCGGGCATTTCCTCGTCCACGAAAATGACGTCGTAAGTTTGCTGCGAGGCGAGGGCCAGCACCGCCTGGCCATCCGGCGCAAGGTCGGGCGCGTCGAATAGTCTCGTGAGCGCCTGGGATATGGCGTTCCGGCTGATCGGGTTGTCATCCACGGCCAGCAGCCGGACAGGCGGTTCGGTCATCAGGTTGGGCTTCACGCGCTGGCGGCACAGGTGTTCCAGCAAGTCCAACGCGCCTGCCACGGTCCGCACTACAGAAGGGCTGAGGCCGGCGCGATTGGTGGTGAGCCGCTTGAGCAGTCCCTCCAGCGCAAAGACCACTTGCCAAATCGGAAGCACTTCCGGCATCCTGCCGCTCTCGCGCAAGGCGCTCACCTGTTCGCAGAACTCAAGCAGTTTGGTCTCCCGGGCGGCCTCGTCAGGCGCGCTGCCGATTTCGGATAATAGCGCTCGGAGCTCGGCAAGGCGCCGGGGGACTGCGTCACAAAACTGCCGCACGCGGTCGGGCGCGGCGTCCGATGCCGGCGCAGTCGCGGACGCCACAGGCTGCGTGGCCAGGCTTGCCCCGTCGGCCACCGGCTCAGCCAGACCGCCTTTCAGCGCCTCGAAGAACGCTCTGATCGACGGCTCTTCCAGCAGGCTCGGCACGAGATCGGCAGGGTTGCCGGTTGCCGAGGGCCAGGAACCGAACCGGCGCTTGAGCAGCGGAGCCAGTCGGTGAACTGCGATCCCGCCGACCACCAGCAACGCAGCCGCCAGGTTGAGATCGATTGGGCTGCCCTTGGCCGACGCCTCATCTCCGGGCCGGGTGAATTGATTGGTCAGCGCCTTTCCGAGGGCACTTCGCTCCTGCATGGCCTGGGCTAACGACCGTGGCTCGCCGGCAGGGCACAATTGTCGGCCCCACAGGAGCAGCGCCACGAGCATGATTCGGGAAGCATTACGCATCGCTGCAAATCATTCGTTCACCCGCAAATTAGGCTGAGGTTTCATGCGTCAAAGGAGGTTGCGCCGGGTCACTTTGGTGCGCACTTGCGCCACGTCGGAAATGCCTGGCTCGGTCAAGGCGACATAGAACTGGAGCAAGATGCTCATAACGGCATTGTTCTGGCTGTTGGTGAGCGTATTGCCGGCAGCGTCTTCCATCGTGAAAATCGTGTGATTGGTAACGGCACTGGCGATAATGGCCACGCTGGTGTTCTGAAAAGGAACTCGCTGGACCGTCGCGGTCGCCAGGTCGTGAAAATAGTAGATGTACTGCGCCGTGTTGGTGGAGGGGTAGATGCGCAACGCGTTGCCCGCCTGGAAATTGGTGGGTCCGGCAGCCGTAAAACTGCTCAGCGAACCGGTGCCAACCTGGAGAGAATTGGCGCAACGTACTTCTTCGATCAGTCGGCCGAGGGTCTGCCGTTCATACTGAGCGTTAAGCAGCTTGGGTTGAATGATTTGCTGCAATCGCAAACCGGTCAGGTGGCAAGCCAGGATTCCCAGGATAACCAGGCTGAATAGACCGCTGGCGATCATCATTTCTACGAGCGTGTAGGCCAGGCAGCGGAGCGATCCGTCCGGGTAGGTGCTCTCTCCCGCGCAGCCGCGCAGGGCGTTTATACCTCTCGCCCTCCCCATTGGCCGGGCGGCCCGAAGCACTCTCGCGCCGATTCCGCCCGCGAGGCCGAAGCCGCGCGCTGGACATTCAATCCACATCTTCATTGATTGGCGGCACGGTAGGTAAAAACGCTGTTGGTATAGACGCCGCGCCCGGGATAGGTCCAGGTGCAATCGACGCGCACGAGCTTCAGCGGCGGGTTGGTGGAGATCGTTAGGATCGTGGTGGTATTCGTGCCGTAAGCGGAGACGCCGTTGACGCTGCCCGGATCCAGAATGTCCACCCGGGAAGGGAAGTTGGTGCTGACCAGTGCGTCGATGGGCGGTGACCCGTGCGGGTCGTACTTGGCCGCGCGGCACTGTTCGAGCCCGCCCAAGGCCATCATCTCCGCGGAAACCGAATAGCTCGACCAATCCGCCCGCCATGCCAACTGGAGATACAGGGTGAGAATCCCGCCTAGACTGATCCCGAGAATCACCAGCGAAACGACTACCTCCATTAAGGTAAAGGCGGAGTTTGCCCCCAAACCAACCGTGTGCCGACCAGCGCGGTCTGCTGCTTTGGCGCGTACGTTCAGTCGTTTAATATGCCATCTGGTCGCGGTCATTCGGTTGCTCATTGCCTTCTAAGCAAAAGCGGTGCCAAGAATCAGGACAATCGCGTCATCGCTTCCCGAAACAATCGAGCCCGCCGTCGTCTGATGTCTCTGGCTGCTGCCGGGCAACTCTTGTCTCGTTGTGTCTGAATCTTCAGGCCAGAGACAGCAAAGTCCGAGCCAGGAGCAATAGGCCCGGAGATGAGGCGTGCCCTTTCCATCCTCGAGTTGATGCCGCGAGAATCCGGGCATCTGCCTTGCCGTCGGCATCCCGTAGTGCCCCGGGAGGCCGAGGGAGTACTCGCGTTGCCGTCTGTCGCGCCTCAATTCTGGGCACATATCTTGCTGTCACACGTTATTCATGAAGCAAACGACTCGTTGAGAAGAATGCGCATCCGACGATCAAGGTCCGAACGGAGGCAATGGCGGAAACCAGCGATTCATCGCTTAGGTCGCCGGTGCAGCTTGCTTGGTCTGTGAAACCTCGATTTAATAGCCGCCCCAAGTTATCCGCCGGCAGTTCGCTCCTGGTGGTCATGTTCCTGCTCGGGGTTAGTTTCGTTATTCTAGGGGGGGTCTATTCGTACACTTCGCAGACAGTGCGGCTCAACAAGCGCCTGAACGACTATTACCTGGCCGTCGCGGCGGCGGAAGCGGCCACCGAGAAAGTTCTGTCTCAAGTGAACGCGGACTACACGAGTTACGGGGCCGGTTATGTCGCCTCGAGACTGAACTACTACCAGACTCAGATACCCTCCGCAACCGAAGCCGCCGAGTGGGGCAACTTCGATTTCATGGATTTGTCCGGTCAAGCGAACAGTGTCGAGGTGCAATATGCGGCCCTGAGCGGGTTCCAGGCGTTGGGTGGCCAATACGGAAACTTGAGCGGGTTTCAGGATTGGGTGCGAATTCTGGCCAACGCTCGGCCCCACAGCTCTCTCGATGGCGTGGTTGGCTCGGTGTATCAGGACATCGATTTCACCCGCATCCCGATCTTTCAGTACGCCGTTTTCTACAACATCTTGATGGAAATCGCCCCGGGACCCAATTTCACGATTACCGGCCCGGTCCACGGCAACGCCGACATCTACCTGAACCCCGCCAACACCCTGACCTTCCAAGGCGATCTTACTAGCAGCGGAACCATCTACCAATCTCAGAATCCAATTTCACCCGACCCCGCTCAGTCTGGCACCATTGTCTATCAGGGCGCTCACGACAGCGGCGTGAGCACGCTGAATCTGCCGATCGGGACCAACAACACCCCAGCCGCCGTTCACCAAGTACTGGAATTGCCCCCTGGCCCATTGCCGCTTGGCTCCGAAGACCCGCTCTCCAGCCTGGGCAAGCAGCGCTACTACAACGAGGCCGACCTCATCATCACGGTGAGCAACAGCACTGTCTCGGTCACCAGCGGGCGATGGGACTCGTTTGCCATTTCCCTGACTACGAACGAGGTTTCCATGTTCGTTTCCACCAACGCATCGTTCTTCAACCAACGCGAGAACAAGACCGTCCAGGCCATCCAGATCGATGTCGCCGGGTTGAATTTGTGGAACGCTACTAACACCAGTATACGCCCCTACTTGCCACTGCACGACGTTGGCACCATCTATGTCAACGATCAGCGCACCCTGTCCTCGGCCAACGAATCGGGCGTTCGGCTCGTAAACGGAACCAACTTGCCCCCGCAAGGGCTTACGATAGCCACTCCCTCCCCGCTCTACATCCTGGGCGACTACAACGTCCCCCCCGCCGCTAAGGGCACGACCAACACCTCTGGCACTCTGCCCGCCTCCGTGGCCGCCGACGCCGTCACCCTACTATCGAATGCCTGGAACGACTCCAACAGCAGCAATTCTCTCTCGAGTCGAATCGCCAATGCCACGACGGTAAATGCGGCCATTCTTACAGGCATCGTTGCCACAACGCCGTCAAGTTACAGCGGCGGCTTGGAGAACGCGCTGCGCTATCTCGAGAATTGGACCAGCGTAACGCAGACCTACAACGGCTCACTGATTTGCATGTTTTACAGCCAGTTTGCTACCGCCCCCTGGGTAGGCACTGGGAGCCCCCCTGGCATTTACAACCCGCCCGTCCGGAATTGGTCCTTCGATCAGAATTTCCAGTTCAGTAACAAGTTGCCTCCTGCGACGCCAAGCCTCGTCGTCCTCATCCGCGCAAGCTGGCGCACCCCCGCCGCCTTCACTACCAACGTGATGGCTGGCTTTTAAAGTCAGCGGGGTGCCCGGGGCTTGGGGTTAAATGCCCGTTTCACGTTCCAGCGCCCTGGCAATTCAGCCGCTTGCCTCCTCCCGGCGCACGCTCACTAGCTTCTTCGGTTATTCTCGTCCTGATCCAATCCGCCTTAGGACGACGGGCCGCAGCCCGGAGGTCAATTGGGGGTCGCTTTAAGCTGTAGGAAAGTATCGACTTGAGTCTTGGACTTAGCGGCAATCGCCTTGAGCTTCTCGGCTTGCTCAGCTTGGAGCTGCCGAAGATGCTGCACGGCGGCTTGCCGCTCAACATCCGTCCCGCCGTTCTGCGCCTGGGTGACGCGCTGCTCGGCCTCCTTGACCTGCGTCTGCATTTCCTTCGCCGCCGCCGCGAACTCCTTGTAAGCCGCATCCAGGAGAATCTGCTTCCCTGCCTGCGCTGAGACGGCGGCGAGGTCAGGGATCAGGGCCCGCACCTCCTGGACGGCGGCCGTATTGATTTGGGAAACCGCCATTGGGGCGGCGATGGAGCGGGGCACATCCAGCAGGCGGATGATGGCCCGGGTCAGGTCGGGCTCCAATGCCTGCTCCCACTCCGGCGAGAGGTGCGGCAGCGTCTCCTTCCGTCCGCCAAGCGCCAGCGTGATGCCCAGGTAACTGGCCTCGCCCTTATCAAGGTTGAAGACCGTAATCCCATCGGCCAAGGCGGCGTTCGCATTGGGATTGGACTGTGGAGTGACGCGGGTCACCTTGACCTTGCCGCCGGCCTCTTGCTGATATGCGGACAGCAATTGGCCCACGCGGCCGGCGAATGCATTCACAGAGTCCGGCACCGTCGCCGGATCAAGCAAAGCGTAGAATCGGATTTCGAGCGGCGATTCCAAGCGGCCCAGGACGGCCTTGGTGCTGTCGGACAACAGGCTGGCCGGCGGGCTGTTGGTCTGCCCAGCGGCACCCGCCGAGCTGCGCTGCAAAGCGCTGTAAAACCAAACCGCGCCGCCCGCGATGCCGAGGATGCAGACCGCCAGAAGGAGAACGCTAGTCCGGGAGCCCGCTCGCTCGCCGGTTCCCGGCCGCAGCGTCCAACGTATCCCTTTTGCCGAGGAGCCACTCATTGTTGTCATTCGTGATGGCGCGCTTGTCGCGCATTCGAGGACAACCTGCCCTAACCAATGGCTGAAAGCGAGGGAAAGTTGCTTTCGGGCCCGCCCGCGAGGCTTCCGCTGAATCCTCAGCCGCTACGTGCATATAATGCTGAATATGCGAGAATGTTTGGAACAAGAGCAATTAATGGCGAGCATACGACAATATTTGGCAGGCCGGTGTCCTGCTCCGCCGTTTAGTTTTGGACCGGCAAGCATATCGGTTCGAGCACATTCTTGTGTTGCGCAAGTTCGGTGAATCATTAGCCTTGGTGCGCATGAACCCTCTTGGCTACCAGCCGCGGGCGTTACGGCGACGCCACGCGGAGATTGTCTGTGACAGCACGAGCGGCAGCGTATGAATAACACTCGACCTCTCCTGAGAACCAGGGTGTCGATCCTGGCCTTGGCGATGATTCTCTTGCGCTTGGCGGGCGGCTGTGCCCAAGCGCAAAGCACTCAACATCTGTCCATGATTCAGCCCGGGGGTATGCCTGGGTTGCCTGTCATAACGGGGATTGCTCAAGTCACCAACGGGGTGAATGTGACGTGGGATGGCCCCTCCGGGTATTACCAGTTGTTCCAGAAGCAAAGCTTGACTGACCCGACCTGGCAAGCCCTCGGCACCGCCTTCAATCTCTCCAACAACGTCACCCTCACCAGCCTCTCCAATAACGCCTTCTTCCGCGTCTCCGGCCCATCGCCCCAATACGCCGGAGCTCAAGTCTGCGCGGAATGTCACGCGGAAGTTCTGAACACGGTGGTGCATACCGCCCATACCGGCGCCTTTACCAACCTGCTGTTCGTGGCCCAGGGTGGCCAGACCAACAGTTCCTGCCTGCCCTGCCACACCGTGGCTTACAATCTCCCTACTGGATTCGTCAGCCAGTCGGCCACGCCGCAACTCGCCGGGGTTCAATGCGAGAACTGCCATGGCCCGGCCGCAAATCACGCCGCCAACCCGGGCGACCCGAGCGTCAGGCCTCGCGTCGAGCTTGCCGGCACCATGTGCGGGGGATGCCATAACACTCAGTTTGTGCCGGCTTCCGCGGCGAGCTACCACCGACCCTACTATGAGGAGTGGAGTGCCTCTCCACATCAGCCGGTGCTGGCGGAGTTGAAAGCGGACTTTGCCGGCAGCTCGGGGACGAGCGTCTATATTCCAACTTGCGGGCGCTGCCACTCGGGGACCGTCCGCGAGGCGTTCCTGGAGAATACGACTTTGCCGGACGCTCACGAAGCCAGCGCGGTGGGTATTGCGTGCGCGACGTGCCATGACCCTCACGAGGCTTTCGTCTATACGAACGTGCTGAGCGGCGTGATCACGAATCCCGTCACCGGGGTGGTGGTGGTCTCGAACGGCCCGGGCGTGGCCACTTACACCAACCAGGTCCGCAATCCCTTATCTTCGGTGCAGGATTACCACGTGACAGGCGACTTCACGACCAATTACAACCCGGCGATCAACGTCTGCGCCCAATGTCATAACGACCGGGGCCCTTCGTACAAGGACACTTCACGTCCCCCGCACAACTCACCTCAGTACAATATCCTGATCGGGACCACCGGCGTGCTGGATCCCAACAACCCCGACATTCCCCATTTCCAACCGGCCTCCCACGCGCTGTTCATTACCAACCAGTGCGTCGGCTGTCACATGCAAACCGCCCCCTCCCCGGGCCCCGCTCTGCCGCCGACGGCGGGTCACAAGTTCGTGGTGGATAGCTACGGACTGTGTGCCACGTGTCACGGAAGCGCCGTCAATGCCAGCAATTTGGTTGTGTTTGTGAACGGGCTTATCACGAACCAGATTCAAACGGTGCAAGCCTCGTTGGTTCAATGGGCCACCAACAAAGCGCCGGCCCTGCTGGGAACGGCTGACTACGGAACCAGGGCGTGGGAATACACCACACCAGGGGAGTTGTCGCCTGGCGGTCCGGGGCCGACTACCACCCAGCAGGCGCAGATTCCGCTGAATATCAAAATGGCCCGCTTTAACCTTTACCTTGTCTTTCACGACGGGAGTTTCGGCGTGCACAACCCCCTATACTCACTGAGCCTTTTGGACACCGCCGAAAGCATGGTGGAAGCAGAGTTGGGCCCATGAGACGACCAGGGAGAAAGGAAGGCCTGTAGCTGGCCATCCCGAGTGCGACAACTGATAGACGACAACCAGAGACTGCATGAGAAATCTTAGCTTCCGCCTATTTCGGAAATGCCCCGCAGCCCGGGCGCGAGGGCTGGTGATGACCGCCTGCACCCTGCTCCTGCTGTTCGGCGTGATTTCCTGCCAAACCGTCAACCGCGCCGTAGTGGTGCTCCCGGACGTGCCCGGGGCCAAGTACATCGGCTCCAAGGAGTGCGAGCAGTGCCACGACAAGCTCTACCGCGATTTCGCGACGGCTGACCACGCGCGGCTGATCGCCGCGGGCACGAATGCCATCAACGCCGGCTGCGAGTCCTGCCACGGCCCCTGCAGCCTGCACTCGGAGTCAGGCGGTGAAACCAAGCCCCCTTACAGCTTCGCCCCCGGCCGCCCGCAAACCAGTAGCTTTGGCGCGCGGCTGCAGGTCGAGCCTGCCCGCGCTAAGGAAACGGTCTGCTTCCAATGCCATTTAGATGTGCGTGGCCAATTCGACCTGCCCAGCCATCATCCTGTGCCGGAAGGGAGGCTCACCTGCACCGCTTGCCATTCGCCGCATAAAGGCTCCATTACCATTGGCGGCGGCACGTCGCTGCTGTCCCAGAATGAAAGCTGCTTCCGCTGCCACGCCAACAAGCGTGGCCCCTACACTTTTGAGCACGATGCCCTGCGCGAAGGCTGCACTACCTGCCACAATGTTCACGGGTCAGTTAACGCCAAGCTCCTGACTGTCCGTGACGCCAACCTTTGTTTCAAATGCCATTTCCAGCAGGTCAGCAACGGCCAGCTTCTCATCGGGGGTTCCGACCACACGTTGCGTGTGCGGCAAGGCACCTGTTGGACGGCGGGCTGCCACACGGCGGTCCATGGTTCCCGGGTAAGTCCCTCTTTGCGGTTCTAACCAGTGATGACAAAGCCGATGAAGCCCATAATACTACAGACTAAAGCAGGCCGCTGGTTTGGGGCGGCTTTGCTCGGTCTTGCCTTGCCTGCCTTCGCCCTTCTGGCGGCGGATACCAACGCTCCCCAGGTGACCGCCACGGCTCCCCAGACGAACGCGCCAGCGGCGCAAACGAACGCGCCTGCCGCCCCACTGGCCGCTCCGGCCCCGCTGACCCCGGAGCAGATGTTCGAGGGCGGAGCCAAGTCCTACAACAACTGGATTGACCTGTCGGCCGGCGGCTTCATCACGAGCGGCAACAAGGCCGAATTCCAGCAGCGGCACCAGACCTCCAACGGGGCATTCGGTGGTGTCGAGGATTTTCATTACCAGGCCGATGTCGCCAAGGGCACAACGATGACGGCGGATGGACATGCGATCTTTGACAACGAGGACTACAAATTAAGCCTGGGTGTGACGAAAGAGAAGCTTGGGTATGCGCGCTTCTCCTATAATCAATACCGCACCTGGTATAATGGCGACGGCGGCTTCTTCCCCCCTACAGGGACCTACTATCCCCTGTCGGGCGATGCCCTGGAACTCAATCACGGCGATCTTCTATTCGAGGCCGGCCTGGCGCTGGATAAAGTGCCGAAGATCACTTTCAAATACGAGCATACCTTCCGGGAGGGAAGTGAGAGCTCCACCAGTTGGGGCTACGCGCAGCCGGCGCCTGGTGTGACCCGCGGCCTCAGCCCTTCCTTCTACGACATCAATGAGCACAGCGACATCTTTCAACTCGACGTGACCCACCAGATCAAGGCGACCGAGGTCGGCGCCGGGGTGCGTTATGAAACGGGCAAAATCGACGATGCGCTGCAGACCGATCAATTCCCCGGAGAGCCAACCGAACAGAAGATCACGGACCGGCAGGGCACCACCTATGACGCGTTCGATACCCACGCCTACACCGAAACCTGGATCAAGAAGAACATCCTGCTCTCCTCAGGGTTTGCGTATTCGGATCTCGACAACGACTTCAGCGGCAGCCGCATTTATGGGACGGACTTCAATGTTGGTTACGTGCCCAATCCCCTGGCCGACTTCGGCTACTACAACCTGCAAGGCGGCTCACACTTGCATGAGTACGTGATGGACCTAAACCTCTTCTACAAACCCATCGAGCACCTCTCGATCGTGCCGTCCATTCGGGTGCAAAAGGAGGATACCGATGCCAGTTCCAGCGGGACCGAGACCCTGGGGAACTTCGCCTCCACGCCCTTCAATGCCAGCAGCGATCAGAGCGTCCTCGACGTGCGCACCCGCTTGGACGTCACGTATAAAGGAATCACGAATTGGGTGCTCTACGCCCGCGGGGATTGGACGGACGGACAGGGCAACCTAAACGCGCTGGGCGGCCTGGGGCTGGTGAATGGAATTGGGACTTTGCCCATCACGCAGCAGACCGACGACCACCGCTTCTTCCAGATATACAGCGCCGGCGCCCGGTGGTATCCGGCGCGCGGCGTCACCCTCGATGCCGGCGGTTACTACAAGGTCAACCAGTACAATTACGACAACAACGTGGACAGCACCCTCAACAACAGCTTCGACCGTTACCCGGGCTACTTGGTGATGCAGAACTTCGAGACCTATGACGGGAACCTCAGGCTGACCTTGCGGCCGCGAAAGAATGTGACGCTGACCACTCGCTACGAGTACCAGTACTCCACCATCAACACGACACCGGACGCGATTTCAGGCCTGAACGGAGTGGAATCCTCCACCATGACAAGTCACATTATTGCGCAGGATGTAAGTTGGACGCCCTGGTCCCGGTTGTACCTGCAGGCCGGTTTCAATTACGTCTTAAGCGAAACGAAGACTCCCGCCTCCGATGTCACGCAGGCCATCCTCGCCGCGCAGAACAACTATTGGACCTTGAACTTCTCCTCCGGCCTGGTGCTGGACAACAAGACCGACCTGAAGCTGGGGTTCTTCTACTATCGGGCGGATGATTACAACAATAACGCCACCATGGGAGTGCCTTACGGCGCCGGAGCGGAGGAATATGGCGCGACGGCCACGCTGGTTCGGCGGATCACCGAGCGCCTTCGCTGGTCATTGAAGTATGGCTACTCCCACTATAGCGACGCCCTCTACGGCGGGAACCAGGATTTCCACTCCCACTTGATCTATTCCAGCCTGCAATATAGGTTTTAAGCCAGGGGTGGCCCGTTGCCAGGGCGCCTCTGATGCTTCCAACTATCTCTCCAGGGCGGCGAGGAAGTCGATGATCCGAGACACGCATTCCTCTACCGTGAGCTGGCCGGTCGGCAGTTCAATCTCAGGATTTGCCGGTGCCTCATACGGCGCGCTCACGCCGGTGAAGTCCCGGATTTCGCCGGCGCGCGCCTTGGCGTACAACCCTTTGGAGTCGCGCTGCTCACAGGCTTCGATGGGGATGTTCAGATATACTTCGACAAACTCACCCGTCGGCAGGCTCCGGCGAATGGCGTCGCGGTCCGCGCGGTAAGGGGAGATGAAGGCGGTCACGCAGATTACCCCCGCATCGGCAAATAGCTTGGCCACCTCGCCTACCCGCCGGATGTTCTCGCCGCTA
>Ga0181538_10003293_pt1 | contig 15848 bp, 15 predicted proteins | sample PEATcosm2014_Bin_40_FD_119773 | JGI IMG/M metagenome (GOLD analysis project Ga0181538, IMG submission 119773) | Peatland microbial communities from MTU Mesocosm Facility, Houghton, MI, USA - PEATcosm2014_Bin23_30_metaG | ecosystem: Environmental > Terrestrial > Soil > Wetlands > Peat | place...
ATGGAATTCCTTCCCGATGGCGGTGAGGGTCATCACCACCAGGAAGAAATCGAAGGCGTCGAGTGACCAACCGAGGAATCCGGCCAATACCGCGGCAAAGGGACGTTTCGGCGATTGCGGCAATCGGTCCATCGGCCCCAAACACTACCCGCCCGGGCTTCACCGGCAAACAGCATCCGCTATACTTCAATCCACACCAATGGCGCTTCCCGCAATTCATTCCAGAAGCGGAGGCGAAGCCTACCGCACTGCGGCTGAGGGGGAAATCGGCGCGGCCGATTCCGGCCGCCCGCTTTGTCTTAAACTGCTCAAGGCCCTGGACCGCTGGCGGGGTTACGTCTTTGCCGCCATCGCCGCCATCTATCTCCTCGGATTCAACGGCCAATGGCTCATCGAGCCGGATGGTGGACTCTATCTGAACCTGGCGCGCAACCTGGCGCGCGGCCGCGGCTACACGTTCGGCGGCATCCGCCACAACACCGTTTATCCCGGCCTTCCCATCGCCCTGGCCGGACTCTATCACCTGTTTCCCTCTCATTTCATCTTCGCCGCCGACACCTTTGTTTGGCTCTGCGCCCTGGCAGCGCTTGCGCTGGTTTATCGGCTGGTACTCCTGGCATACGACCGGCCGACGGCCGTGGCGATCGTGCTCGGCGTCGCCGTCTCCAGCCAGTTCTACCACTACAGCTTCGAGATTCTGACCGAAATGCCGTTCCTGGCCGGAATCATGGCCGTTCTCGCCGGCCACGAGGGGGTCTTTGGCTCAACTTCCGCAAGGCGCACGCGTTGGTGGGATTGGGCGTTGCTGGTCGGGGGCCTGGTGATTGCCATCACCACTCGCCCGACCATGATCGCGCTGCTCGCCGCGTGGATCATCGCGCTGGCGTTCGCGGCGGGGGTGCGCCGGGATTGGAAGGTCAGCGGAGCCATCGCGCTCTGTGTCGCCCTGCTGGCAATATTTCTGATTCTCGATCCGCGCCGAAACGCCGGCCAGGGCCTCGGCGGATACGAGCAATATGCCATCAACCATTTCAGGGATTTCCCGCAATTGAAGGCCGCGGTATCGCTCAACCTCTTCAGGCTTTGCCATCTTCTGATTGTCAAGTCCGTCTTCGGATTGCCCCTGGGACCGGGCAAGTTGTGGCCGCTGAACGTCCTGTTCGGCGTCGTTTCAGTCACCGCCGCCGTGGCCCTGATCGCCAAACGCGCCTTCTGGGGCCTTTGGGTCATCGCCTTGCTGGCAACGGTCACCCTGACCGTCGCCGACGACCGCTACCTCTTGCCGATCCTCCCCCTGATGGTCCTGGGATGGTGGAACATGATTCGATCCATCAACCTGCGCCTTCCGGCGAGATTAGCCAACCCGGCATTCGTGCTGCTCCTGGCGCTGGGCATGCTTCCCAATGCCATATTGGTCACGGGGATGATTCTTCATCAGCGTTCCCATCCGTTTCTGGCGACTTACCAGAACGGGAGATATCTGGCGGCCGCGCAAATGGCGTCCCAAATACCTTCCAAGACCACGCCGGACGACGTGATCCTCTGCCCGGCCAAGCTCGCCCGGGCGATGGCATTTCTATCCGATCGGATGTTTTACGAGACGAATGAGCCGTTCTCCGCCCCCCCCGGCCATCTGCTGCTGATGGTCGATCCGGAGGATGGGGAATATTCGCGCTGGCTGTGCGACCAGAACGTCCGGCCCGAGGGGGACGCCCTGATCACCGTCTCCCGGACCGGGGGCAAACCCGCCATCTCGCTGGTCCACGCCGTGGACCTGGGCATCCATTAGCTTCACGAATTGAACATCTGGAACTGGTCCCGCTCGAAGTTGAATTTGCTTTGGGGATTGTCCACCGGAATCTTGTAATTCCCGCTCCAGCACGCCGTGCAATAGTGTTCCTTCGGCAACTGCATGCACGACAGCAGCCCGTCGAGCGACAGATACGCCAGGCTGTCCACCTCCAGAAATTTGCGGATCTCATCGACCGTGCGGTTGTGGGCGATCAGTTCCTCCTTGGTGGGAAAGTCGATCCCGTAAAAGCAGGGATGGCGGATCGGCGGGCAGGAAACGCGCAGATGAATTTCCTTGGCCCCCGCCGCCCGGATGGCGCGCATCTTCGATCGCGTCGTCGTGCCGCGGACCACCGAATCCTCCACGATCACGACCCGCTTGCCGCTCACCACGTCGGGGATGATGTTGAGCTTCACCGCCACCGCCAGGTCGCGCGCACGCTGGTTCGGAAGGATGAACGTCCGTCCCACGAACCGGTTGGGAACGATCCCTTCCTCGAACGGAATCTGCGATTGCCTGGCGAACCCCAGCGCCGCCGAACGCCCGCTGTCGGGCATCGGCATGACGTAGTCGGCGTCGACCGGCGACTCGATCGCCAGTTGCCGGCCCAGGCGCTGCCGCACCACGTGCACCGTCTGCCCGAAGATTTTGCTCGCCGGATTCGCGAAATAAACGTGCTCGAACGCGCAGTGCGCCCGCTCGTGCGCGGGGGGGTCAAACCGCCGCGACTGCAATCCGCTCCCGTCGATCCGCACGATCTCTCCCGGCTCCACTTCCCGCACGAACGCCGCCCCGATCGAGTCGAACGCGCACGTTTCGCTCGCCACGCACCATTGCCCCCCCGACATCTTCCCCACCACCAGCGGACGCACGCCCCACGGATCGCGGCACGCCTCGATCCGGTCCCGGAACAACAACACCAGGCTGAACGCCCCCTGCAAGTGCTTCAGCACGTGCGCCAGCGGGTCCTGCTTCTGCGCGTGCGTCGGCTTGGCCAGAAGATGCACGATGATTTCCGTGTCCGTCGTGCTCTGGAAAATGTGCCCATGCTCTTCATATTGCCGCCGCAGCAGGCCGGCGTTGATCAGGTTGCCGTTGTGCGCCACCGCCACCGCCTCGTTGAGAAACTGCCGCAGCAGCGGCTGGGCGTTGCACAGCTGGCTCGAACCCGTCGTCGAATATCGGATGTGCCCGATCGCCGATCGGCCCTTCAATTCCTCCCGAAGCATCCGCGGCGTAAAGACCTGGCTGACCAGCCCCATCCCCAGGTGCGCCAACAACTCCGCCCCATCGCTCACCGCGATCCCCGCGGATTCCTGCCCCCTATGCTGCTGCGCGAACAACGCCTGGTAGGTGATCTGCGCGGCATCCGGCGTTCCCCAGATGGCGAACAGCCCGCACTTCTCCTTCTTCTCGGATTCGTCCAGCAATCGCAGCGATACCGGCAAGGGGGTCTCCAAATATTCACTGTAAGTCACGATCAGCCAACAATCAATCTTCCCTGAAAAGGCTTGTAATTTCCGCGCAAAATGACACCATTCTCTCGCCGCCAGCGGCGGCGCGCGATGGGCCGACGACCGCGAAAACCTCCCCGGGAAAAGGACCTCACCAGTCGCTATCTCCAAGGCGACTCCGAAGCCGACCGCCTCGAATCACACCAGAAATTCAGCCATCGTTCCAAAAATGCCCAGCAGGACAAGATGGAAAAGACCGCCGTCATTCGCGCCGCCGACGGCGAGCAATCCGCCGACCTCGAACGCCTTCCCATCGGTCAGGTCGTGCAGGTTTTTTCCCTCTATTACCAGGTCGAGCATCCCACCGGACCCCGGCTCTGCTCGACGCGCAAGACCCTCGGCAAACTCTCCCAAACCTCCATCGTCGTCGGCGATCAGGTCCGTTTCCGCGATACCGAACAGCGCGATGAACTCGGCCGGCAAGAGGCCGTCATCGAGCAAGTCCTCCCACGCCAAACCATCCTGACGCGCGCCGAAGGCACCCGCGGCAATGACCAGCATCCGATCGTCGCCAACGCCCAGCAAATGCTCATCGTCGCCAGCCTGCTTCGCCCTCGCGTGAAATGGGGGCTGGTCGACCGAATGATCGTGGCGGCGCAGAGCGGCGGCCTGACGCCGCTGATCTGTCTCAACAAGATCGACCTCGCCGAGCCGGCCGCCCAATCCCAGGCCGAACACGTCGCGGCCAAGGAGGTCCTGGCACATTACCAATCCCTCGGTTTCACGACTTTCCAGGTCAGCGCCAGCGGAGGCGAAGCCGACCGCACCCCGCGTTCGGGCATCGAAGGCGTCAAATCCGCTCTCGCCGGCAAAACCACCGTTCTGGCCGGGCATAGCGGCGTCGGAAAAAGCACCCTCATCTCCGCCGTCCAGCCGGGCCTGGACATCCGCATCGGCGAAATCAGCAACTTCAACGACAAGGGCCGCCACACCACCAGTTCCGCCCGCCGCTATCCCCTGGACATCGGCGGCTACGTCATCGACACCCCCGGCGTGAAACTATTCGGACTCTGGGGCGTGACCCCGGAAAACCTCCTGGATTTCTTCCCCGACGTGCAAAACGAATCCGCCCCCCAATGGCGAATCGACAGCTTCAATCGCATCCACGAATCGATAACGGATTGACCCCCCGCCATGCCTGCGTTTCCCCTCCAAAGCCCAGGGAGCTTGCTCCCTGCGGGCTCGAAACCCCATCAATCCTTCTCAATCACGTTCACCAAACAATGCAGCGTCCCGAAATACCGGAACGTCGAGGTCACGTCGATCGGCACAACGCGATACCCAAGATTTTCCCACACCCGCTGCCCCGCGGCGTTGAGGCGGGCCTGCCCCTGATACGTCGGCATATAAATCGTCCGGCGGCCGTCCCGCTGATCGATGATCCCGTTCACAAACGTGATGTACGTCTTGCCGTCGCACGATGGCACGCACGGAATTCGCGTGACGCGATATCCCGCCGCCGTCGCCGCGGCCGCAACCGAATCGAACCGGCGTTGCGTCGATTCCGAGAAATCCGCCCCGCCCGGCAATTCCACCGGCGCCAGCAGCCCCTTCGCCAGCTTCGGATCGCACACGACCACCCTTCCGTCGCCGGCGGCCATCATGAACATCCCCGCGTGATGGTCGGGCGCGTCCCTCAGCAGGATCGGCCTCAGTCCCAGTTGCCGCCGCACGATTTCGCTCAATTCGCTTTCGTCGCCGCAGGTGTGCTGAACGTTTCTGGAGATGGCCCCCGGCGCGACGAATACGCATTGCGAATCCGCCAGGAAATCCCCCCCATCGAAATACAGCCCGCTGCGCGTCGCTCCTCGGCCGATCGCCCGCGCCAAATCCTCGGCGATCCGCTGATCGCCCTGCCGCTGCGGCCAGATCTGCCCCCCGTTTTCGCCACGCGACGCCACCAGCGTCCCGGCCGATTCGTGCCGGCCCGGCCGAAGCGAAATCCACCGATCGCGCGACCAGGCCGTCATCGGATGGCCCGTCACGATCGCCCTCGGCCGCCGTGGAGGCGAAGCCTTCCGCGACGATTCGGCTCCCATTCGAGATTGCAACTCTTCAAATGATTCCCGGTCCGGGCAGACGGCATACACCGTTACGTCGGCAGGCAACTCGCCAAGGAACTGGCGATACACCGGCGCCGCAAAATCCGCCCCGCGCACGTACTGGATGGCGATCGACCGAATCCGCCCATCGCACTCGGAAAGCATCGGACCGCTTTTCGCATTCGTTTCCCGCTCGCCCGTCATCGCCAGAACGATCGCCGCCGCCAGCAGGCCGATGCAAATCCCGATGAGTTGGATGTGCCGACCTTGTGTGTTCACTGGCTCACCGCAATCGCCCCATTTTTTTGCGGCGACAGCGTTAACATCGGGATCGATTGATCGCCGCCCGCGAGGATCAACGTGAATATCCGTTTTTCCGCAAGCGGCGGGGACGTGAACGTAAATGTTTTGGATTGCCCGGCATCCAGCGCCACGGTTCCGGAATCCTTCCAGATTTCCGTCGGCACGGGCATGACGCGCGCGATTGGGCTTGTCGGCGCAACCGAAGTCATTTGAAACGTGAAATGCCCCGTCGCCGAGCGATCCGTCAGGTTCAGCGCTCGCACCACGAACTTAACAACCTGGTTGGATTCGTGGCCCGCGCCCTGCGACGGCTGCGTGGCCGGATCGGCCGTCGTGACGGTCAACTCGATCCCATTAGCGCAGATGCGCGGGTTCAGCACGGTGGTCGTCCACCCTGCCGCGCCCGATTCGTTCACCGCGTTGGAAACCGCCGGAATCCCGCACGCCAGCGCCAATGCAAACGTGCCCGCCGCCCAAACAATCAGCGTAATCAAACGTGATCGCCACATGGAAACCTCCATTTCCGGCGTTAGACGCCGCCGGACGGCAAAGGTTCCCGATTTTTCGCCAGGCTATTTGCGCAGTTGATACGTCCCGCGGGTTCCCGCGTTGACGAAGCGCTTGTCCTTGATCAGCGACTGGTTGACGATGCCGCGGAAATTCGCGCTCTTCGTCGAATATCCGCCCGCCAACACCGCGCCGACAATGTCGCCGACCGTCATCGGTCCGCCTTTGCGCTTCAGAACGGCCAGGATGCTCTCATTGAGGCTGACCTTGTTCCGGACCCGGCCCCCGCGCGATCGCGCCGACCCGCCCAGGGATGCGATCTTCGCATCCAACCCTTCCAGCCGCTTCAAAAGTCTCGATCGCAACCGATCCAATATCGCCAGTTTCGACCTCCGAACCCCAAGCAGTTTCTCAAGCTGCGCAATGCTAAATCCGTGTCCGAATAAACGACGAGCCATGTTCATCATCCTTTCCTATGTTGAATCTCGTTACAGTGAAATACCTATGAAAGACCTCGCGGCCATTCTAATGCAAACGTTATATATACACAAAATGCCGAATAAGACAATTATTCATGTCGCAACCATCACCAGGCCCCCAAACGTCCACGTCCAGAGTTCCGCCGACCGTTCAATAATGCTTGAAACCAGCGGGCTTTTATGTTAACCTGCAAGCATCGTCCGGCGGAAGGGAGGCCAATCTGTCCGTGTGGCGCGCCGTTCTCGGAACCTTGGCCGCGATCGGCCTGCAACTCTCCGCCTGCGACAAGCAGCCCCAACCGGAGGCCGCATCCCCTTCCCATCCCACCGAAGCCGCCCATTCCGCTCCAACCACGCGGGACGCATCCGTCGAGCCGCGAAAGAGCCTTTCGATGTTGAGCGTTCCCCTCGTCCTGTCCGTCCCGCAAAGCTGGAGGCTCGAGCCGCCGCAGAATCCCGTGTTTTTGGAGGGCATGGCCCCCAGCGGCGATTTGCACCTCGCCGTCTCCATGCTCGAGTTCATGAACGACTATCGCCGCCGGCTTTTCGTCGACCGCGCCCTCGACCAGAGCCGCCAACATCCCGGACGCATCCAGATTCGCCAGTTGACCGGCAACGGTGGATTGCAGATCCTACAAAGGATTACCTACGTTAACTTGCCGAACGATCCCCCCGGCCAATCCCCGCCCGCCACCCAACCCTCTCAACTCCTCTCCTGGAACATCACTATATTCGTTCCCTATCGGCAAGAGTTCATCCCATGCAGTTTCGATCTGTCCAACCTTACCCAGCAACAATACGCCGAAGACGAACAGTTCATTGAATCGATCATGGTTACCGCTCGACAAGACGCCATCCCCGCGTTTCAATAATCTCCGGCTTCTTTATGGACATCACGCGCCTCGCTCCCTCTCCCACCGGCGCCGTTCATCTGGGAAACGCCCGAACCTTCCTGGTCAACTGGCTGCTGGCCAGACGCTTCGGCTGGCGCATCCTTCTCCGCATCGAAGACCTCGACGGGCCCCGAAACAAACCGGGCGCCGATCGCGGGTTGATCCAGGACCTTCAATTCCTCGGCCTCGATTGGGACCAGGATCCGGTCTATCAGTCCACTCGAACTCATGAGTACCAATCTGCCATCGACTCGCTGCTGAAGCGCGGCCTGGCATATCCGTGCGTGTGCAGCCGCCGCGAGGTCGATCTGGCCTCCAGCGCCCCGCATGCCGAGGACGGTTCGTCCGTCTATCCCGGCGTCTGCCGCGGACGTTTTGCTTCCATGGAGCAAGCCGCCCGCGAATCCGGCCGCCCCCCCGCCATTCGCTTCGCCGCCCCCGACCGCGACGTCCAATTCGCCGACGGCTTCGCCGGCGCCCAATCCCTCAACGTCGCCCGCCGCCTCGGCGATTTCGTCATCGCCAAATCCGATCGCACGGCCGCCTATCAGTTGGCCGTCGTCGTCGATGATCTCGACGCCGGAATCACCGACGTCGTCCGCGGCGACGACCTCCTGGAGTCCACCTTCCGCCAAATCCTGCTCTACCACGCCCTCGGCGCCGCCGAGCGAATTCCACGCTACGTCCATCTGCCCCTGGTGGTCGGACCGGATGGCCGACGCCTGGCCAAACGCCACGGCGATACCCGCATCGCCCTGTATCGAGATCTCGGCCTCAAACGCTCGCGATTGCTCGCCCTTCTCGCCCATTGGTCCGGCATTGACTCCCCTGACGTGGAAATCCACGACCCGCGGCAATTGATTGACCGATTCGATCTCCGGACAATCTCCCCGTCGCCGGTCGTCTTCACGGCCGCCGACGATGCCTGGCTCCGCCAGGGGACCGCATGAATCAGTCGAGCGAATCCCGATTCCGGCAGGTGATGGACGGCTCGGATCGAACGAGCTCGGCGGCGATGCTGCGCGCCGCCGCTTCCTGCGCCGAGCCGCTCTACGCCGCCGCGATACGCCTTCGCAATCGGATGTACGATGCCGGAATCCTGCCGGCCCACCCGCTCGGCAGGCCCACCATCAGTGTCGGCAATCTCACCACCGGCGGAACCGGCAAAACCCCGATCGTTCAATGGCTTTGCCGCCGCCTCGCCGCCGCCGGGCAATGCCCGGCGATCCTGCTGCGCGGATATAAACCCACTTCGCGTGGAATCAGCGACGAGCGGATGCTCCTTGCCGAGGCGAACCTGCCGGTCATCGCCGATCCCGACCGCCGCCGAGGCGCCGCCGCCGCCCTCGCCCAACGTCCCCAGACAACTCTGTTCATTCTCGACGATGGAATGCAGCATCGGCGAGTTCGGCGCGATTTTGAATTGGCGCTCATTCACGCCGCCGAGCCGTTCGGATTCGGCCACGTCTTCCCGCGCGGTTTGCTCCGCGAGCCGCCCAGCGCCATCCGCCGCGCCGATGCCGCATTGATCACTCATGCCGACGAGGTCGATCCCGCCGCGATCGCCGCCATCGCATCCACCATTCACTCCAAAGCCGAAAGCCTGCCGATTTTCCAGTGCGATCACGTCATCCAGGCCCTTCGCCCGGCATCGGGCCAATCCATGCCGATCGAGAATCTTTCGGCAAAGCGATATTTCGCGTTTTGCGGAATTGCAAGCCCCGCCAGCTTTTTCCGCCGGCTCGCCGATTGCGGCGGAACCTGCGCGGGAACGCGCCAGTTCGACGATCACCACGACTATTCCGCGTCCGACGTTTCCCGGATCCTGCAAGCCGCCGCATCCGCAAATGCCGAGATATTGATCACCACCGCCAAGGATTGGGTCAAGCTGGAGCCCTTCGCCGGCATGATTCCCATCCCGATCTTCCGCGCCGATTTGGCCATCAGATTCCATCTCGATCACGAAGACCAGCTTCTGCGCGCGATTCAAGAGCGACTAAAACTATCCGCCGTCAAACCGCCAATGACTAATGACTAATGACCAATGACCAATGACAATCCTCCTCCATTCGTCTCTCGCGCCGGCTCGAAACTAGATCACGCGCTGACGGCCTTCGGCATCGATGCCGCCGGAAAAATCTGCGCCGATCTCGGCTGTAGCACCGGCGGTTTCACCGATTGCCTGCTTCGCCGCGGCGCCGCCAGTGTTTATTCCGTCGACACCGGCTTCGGCGTGCTGGATTGGAAGCTCCGCAACGATCCCCGCGTGGTGGTGATGGAGCGGACCAACGCCATGCACCTGCGGTTGCCCGAGCCGGTTGACCTGGTCTGCATCGACGTCGGTTGGACGCGCCAGCGGCACATTCTCCCCAGCGCCGCCCGGCTGCTGAAGCCGGATGGAATCGTCGTCACGCTCGTCAAGCCGCACTACGAAGCCGATCCATCTCTGCTTCGCAAGGGGATTCTTCCCGAATCTTCCGTGGATGAAATTTTGCGGAGCGTCAAATCCGAATCGGAACCCGCCGGCTGGACCTGGCTGGCCAGCGTTCGCAGCCCCATTCGCGGAACCGGCGGAAACGTCGAAGTGCTCGTCATGCTCCGCCCACGAACCTAGAATGCTCCCATGTTCACCCGCGCATTTTGCTTCTGTATGGCCGCCCTCGTTTCCTTCCAGACCGCCCAAACGCCCGCGGCCCACGTTCACGCCGAGCTTCTCGCCGACGTTTTTGCCATCCAGCCGGGCAAACCATTTTGGCTGGGCGTTCGCTTGTCGATCGATCCCGGCTGGCACGTTTACTGGAAGAACCCCGGCGACGCCGGCCTTCCCACGCGCGTCAACTTCACCCTGCCCGACGGTTTCACTGCCCGACTCTTGCAGTTTCCCACCCCACGCCGATTCGTTCAGCCCGGCAATATCGTCGCCTTCGGCTACGAAGATTCCGTCATGCTCCTGGCCCAAATCACCCCGCCGCCCAATCTCCCCGCCGATTTCCAGGGCCGGTTCCAGGCCGCCGTCTCCTGGCTCGTCTGTTCGGACGTCTGCATCCTCGGCAAAGCCACGCCCAGCCTCGCCCTCCCCTCATCCCCGTCGCCCGCTTCGGCCGACCGGGAATTATTCGACGACTGGATCAGCCAGCTCCCCGTGAACTGGGCCGGCAACCCCGAGGTGGCCGCCGTCCATTCGACCGCAACCCCCGGCGACACAAATCCATCCTCCCGAACCTGCGCGGTCCAAATCACCTGGACCCATCCAGCCCCCGAACCGGTCGATTTTCTCCCCGAAGCCCTCACTGACTACAACCTCCTCAACACCGCCGTAAAATCATCGCAGAACACGACGCTGATTGGATTTACGCTGGAGCCTCTGGCCGGCAAAACGCCGGGACCGGAATCGCTCCAAGCCGTCGTCGGCTACCTCGACAAGAACGGAAAACGCCGCGGAATAGATATCTCGGTTGCCTTGCCGGCCCATGATGCCAACAATCATTGAATCTCGGAACAACGCGTCTGAACCCCATTTTTCATGGAGATGATCATGCGGAAAACCGCTGCCTTCGCTTCGCTCCTGGCCCTGGTGTCCGTCGCCCTGATTGCGCGATCCTTCGCCGAAGACCAGAAAGATTCGGGCGCCACCGTCGGCGTCAGCATCGGCGCCAAGGCCCCCGATTTCACCCTCCAGGATCCCAACGGCAAAAACGTCAGCCTGCATGATTATCTCGGCAAGATCGTCGTCCTGGAATGGACCAACCCCCAATGCCCCTTCGTCCAGCGCCATTACGCCGCCAAGACCATGCAGACCCTCGCCAGCCAATATGAGAGCAAGAACGTCGTCTGGCTGGCGATCAATTCCAGCAACTTCGACACCAATGATGCCAACCAGCAATGGGCCGCTCAGCAGAACATTTCCTATCCCGAACTGAATGATTCCAGCGGCGTCACCGGCAAGGCCTACCATGCCACCAACACGCCCGAAATGTACGTCATTGGCACAGACGGCACGCTGCTTTACCAAGGCGCCATCGACAACGATCCGCAGGGCGAAAAGACCAGCGACAAAATAAATTACGTTCACCAGGCTCTGGACGAAATCCTCTCCGGCAAGCCCGTTTCCACCCCCCAGACCAAGCCCTACGGTTGCAGCGTGAAATATAAGGACTAAGCCCCTATTCCCCGCCGTATTTTTTTAGCGGCCGCGCTTGCGCGGCGTGTTTCGCCAAAAGCTTGAACGAAAAAACGGGACAGGTCCAATATCCGCGGCCACGCGTATTTGGACCTGTCCCGTTTTCCGTTTAGATTCCTCCGTCAATCTGCCATCGGCCCGCCGGATTGTCTTTTCTGACCGCCAGGTTCCACTTTTTGGTTTGGGACATGCTGCACTTGACAAACCAGGCCGATTGTTCCGCCGACCAGGTCGCTTCGCCCACCTCCACGACGGGCATCAGCTTTTGCACGTCCATGCCGAGTTTCTTCGCCATCTCAATCTGACTCTTGGTTTCCGCGACATCGGATTCCGAGGTGAACTTGCGCATTTCGACCCAGTCGAACTTCGACTGGGCATCGAAGTAGGCCTGCGCCGCTTGGGCGGGCGAAAGCCGGGCATCGGCATCGTTATCGCTCAGGATCTCCGGCTCGGTGGTGGCCCCTTTGAGATCCTGCTGGAGATGCAGTTTGCTGTCATAAATTCCCGTCACCACGCACCGTTTCGCCGCGTTGGCGTTGGACACCCGAACATTGAACTCCTGCGGTCGAAGCTTGATTTCGTAGGGCACAAACCGTCCCGAATAAGCCTTGGAGGTGAAAGAGTCGCCCAGGCTGATGATCGTCAGACCGCCGAGGTCTTGTTTCACGGCCGGAGTGATCGGTGACATGAATTTTCCGGCCTCGTTCCAATCCTCGCTGGCGCAAGCTTCCAGGAAGGCGCGGGCAGCCTGATCCGCGGTCATCGAGGCGTACTTCTGGTTGTCCGGCAACTTCGGCGGGTTCAATTGCGTCCAAGTCACGTCCGCCGGCAACTCGAGGTTCCAAATACCCGGATCTATCGCCTGGTTGTAATCAATCTGGTCAAGGTCAAAAATCTTCACCTCGCCGGACGGACGGGTCAGATAAATCTGCACTGTTTCCAGCAGTCCACTCTGCTTGTCGAAAGTATAGACCCGGCGCGTATCGGCATTCTCAAAAAATGCGTTCTTGACGTAATCATTGTTCGGCACGTCGGACTTGGCCATGATGGTGACGATGGATTTCAACGTGCCGTCGGCGCCGGTTGCTTCGGCAAGATCAAGCTTCCAGCCCTTGGCGCGGGCGTTGTTCAGTTCGTTATTGATCGTCTTGCTCAAATTCGCAATCCGATGCAGCCATTCCGTGTCAAAAGCGCTGGTCGTTCGTTGCGGAAGTTTTACCGCGCTATTGTCCGTCTTAATCAGCATCACGGTTGACCGGCCGTTCATAACCAGGACACGTCCGGGTTTCTCGGCCCGCCATTTCAGTTCCGGCTGGAATTGCTCCCACAGTTCGATGCTGCAAAAATCGGCGTCGGGATTGATGTAACTGAAGTTGTCCGCCGGAAAAGTGCGCAATTGACCGCGAAAATGAATGCTGGTGAGCTTCGCCACGGCTTGTGCGCCTTTGGCCAGCACTTCGGCGGCGGTGGCCTGTGTCCTGGGTAACGCCAGAAGAATCATCAGGGCGATCGCAGCCGCGGCCGTGCCCAGCGCCAGCGCCCATCGCGTGAACAATTTGCCCAGGATGGTGCTTCCTTCCGGTTTTGCCTCCGCCGCTTGTCTCGGTCTTTCATCGCGAATTCGGCTCATCACCGGCCCGACCAGCGACACTCGCGACGCCGCCTGGCCGCGTCCCAGTAACTCTTGCCGCAATTTGAAAGTGGCCTCCTCGGCGCTTTTGCACGCCGGGCAATTTTCCAAATGCCGCCGGCAATCGGCCGCGGTTTGCGGATCGAGCACGCCTTCCAGATTCGCCACCAGGTTTTCCTGACAATCAACGCAATTCATGTTCACTGCTCCGTTCGGCTGGGGGTTGCGACTGGACTCTCTGCCGAAGCCCGGCATAAGCGCGGGAAAGGTTCTTGGTCACGGTGCCCACTGGGGTCTTCAGACGATCCGCCACCTGCTGGCAGGACAAGCCCTCGTAATACCGCAGCAAAATCACCTCGCGCTGCGATTCCGGAAGGGCGGCGATGGCTTCATCCAGAACGTATTCCTCCCTCTCGCCGCTGCTTTCAACCGCAACCGCCTCCGTTGACGCCGACGTTTCGGCCCGGCGTTTGGCGGTTCGTTGAAACTCGTGCACCACCCGTGCGGCGATCCCGATCAGCCAGGAGTGAAACGACTCCGGCTTGTTCAGCTTCGCCAGGGCAAAGAAAGCGCGCACGAAAGACTCCTGCGCCGCCTCCTCAGCCTGCGAATGATCGCGCAGCCGGCGCGCCAGATAGGCGAACAGCGGCCTTTCATACCGTTGCACCAGGAACCGAAAGTCGTCGGGATGCCCATTGCGGCATTGTTTCACGTATTCCTGGTCGGTCGGATCCATGGGCTTTTCGCTTTCGCGAGAATTCCAGTCTCGCTAGTTAGTGACGTGACGACCACTTTTGCGGCAAAAAATCTTCTCCTCGACGCGCAATCCCCGCCCGGCCCGCGTGCCGCCTATCAACTGGCGTACGGATAAAGTCGCCCTATCTGTCCCTGCCCATCAGCAGCAGCGAGATCGTCAGCGCTTGCAGGAAAATGGCGACCAGAATCGGCATGAGCGGCTCGCCCGCTGGCTTGTAAAAATAGCTCCCCACCGCCAGCGCGATCGCCAGGATTTGCGTGATCCCCGCCAGCATTCTCCCCAGCGAAAATTCCGGCTCGTGTTCGTTTTTCCGGCGAACCTGGTCCAAAATCTCCTGGGCCAGATGTTCGATCTTGGTCAACTCGCCGACCTCGGCGGCCGTGCGATCCGCCTGGACCGAGTGTTGATGCAACGATTCGGTGCCGACAACGGCTTCAACGATGTCCATCGCCTCTCCCAGGTTGGAAACGGTTTCATCCGGCTCGACGCTTCCCGGCTGCCCGGCCGCCGGCGATGCCGAAAGAGATGGATCGCTGACCAGGATCGTCCGGCACCCGGCGGCATGGCCGGCCTCGATGTCGCGCGGCGCATCCCCCAGCACCCACGACGCCGACAGATCCAACTCCATCGCCTCGGCGGCGCGGAGGATCATGCCCGGCCGCGGCTTTCGCAGCTCGCTGTCCTTGCGGTATTTCTCGATCACCGCTTCGGGATGGAACGGGCAGAATTCGTGGCGGTCGATTTTTGCCTGCGCGTTTTCCCGGCACAGGAGCTGATCGAGCTTTTCGTTGACCGCCGCCACCGCCTCCTCGCCGAACAGCCCTCGCGCCACGCCCGATTGGTTGCTGAACGTCACGACCGCAAACCCCAACGCCCGCGCCCGCGCCACCGCGTCGGCCGCCCCGGCGATCAGCCTCACCTGGGCCGGATCGCCCAGATATCCGTCGCTCACGATCAGCGTATTGTCACGATCGAAGAAAATCGCCGGCTTCTTCATCCAACAAAGATTATCCCCATTCACGCCGATTTGAAAACCTATTGTCCGTGCGGCAGAAGAAGCGTGTCGGTGGGAGATACCGGTGACACGTTGTCGAACTGGTTGGCCTGATTGGTGTAAATGTTGTCATGCCCGATCCCGCACAGGCAGGTGTCCTCGAACGAAACGTGACCATCGGCATACAGGACGTTCTGGCCATCCTGCTCGTGGTTCCGGCTGTTGGCCTCCTCATTGACTCGCTCCCCCGCATCCACCTTGGCCACGGTGACATTCGCGTATGGCGTGACGCCGGGATTCAAGTCCGCCGCCACCGGAAAATCGCCGCGCATGTGGCTCGTCAGCCGGTATCCCGCGTCCGCCACCGCCGCGCTGGGGTAGGGATCGGCGAAACTGTAGGCCAGATTCTTCGTCCAATCCGTGAAATTGCTGTGTTTTGCCGGATCGGCCGGGTCGACCTCGTAGTTCGTGTCGTCGTTGTACGGACAGATGAAAATCTCCGTGGGCAGATGTTCGGCCCGCAGCAAAAGATACAGCGCCGCCGTCAGATCGTTCGCCGAAACCCCGCCGGCCTGGAACGGATCGGTCGCGGTGAACCCGGTGCCTTCCGTCAGCGGCGCCCCCGCGACGTACAGCGTCCGCGGATAGCTCCCCCGGTTCTCGTTGCAATACATGGAGATGCCCAAGCCGATCTGCCGCAGATTCGAGGCGCACTTGTCGATGTACCCCTGATGCCGCACGTGTTCCGCCGCCGGCA
>Ga0181538_10003295_pt1 | contig 15843 bp, 13 predicted proteins | sample PEATcosm2014_Bin_40_FD_119773 | JGI IMG/M metagenome (GOLD analysis project Ga0181538, IMG submission 119773) | Peatland microbial communities from MTU Mesocosm Facility, Houghton, MI, USA - PEATcosm2014_Bin23_30_metaG | ecosystem: Environmental > Terrestrial > Soil > Wetlands > Peat | place...
CAATTCGTCGTAAGGCCCGACCAATTCCTTGAGCGACCGTTTGTCCGCGTTGCGTATGACGGGAACCAGCACGCCCGCCTCGGCCTCGACGGCGAACGCGATGTCAATCGAAGAGGGATGCACAATTTTATTTCCCACCAGCCGGCCGGCGGGAGCGCTGTTTTCCGCCAGCGCCACCGCCAGCGCGCGCAAGCAGCAAAGCGCCGGCCCGGGTTTTGGCCGGGTGACTTTGCGATAGGCAAAAAGCGGATCGATGCAGACCGGCAGACCGACGTGCGCAAGGGGGCGCGTCCAGCTTCGGCGCATCGCATCGGCCACCGTCACGCGCATGGACGACGCCGGGGTTATCTTTTGCTTTTCGAGATGCGCGATGAATCGCTCGAAATCCTCAACGGTCACCCGGCCCGCCGCGCCGCTGCCGGCCACGCCCGCGAGATCGGCGGCGTGCAAGCCAAGTTCATTCATGCGCGCCTTGAGCCGCGGCGAAAGGTAACTGGCGCCCGCCGCGTTCGCCGGCACCGGCAAGCCACGCACCGTCGGTTGAACGCGATTCCTGCCGCCGTTGCCGTCCGGCGCGGAAATGCGGTCGGTGTCGCCGGTTTTCGCCGTCGCGGGAACGTCAAACCCCAATCGCGCCGCTTCCTCCTTGGTCACCTCGATGTGGCCGAGCACCGCGCCCACGGCGTAGCTTTCGTTCAGTTGCGCGGTGAATTTTTCAATGCGCCCGCGGCAGGGCGAAGTCACGTTCATGTTGGCCTTGTTCGTCTCGACTTCGATCAAATCCTGGTCGGCTTCGACGGTGTCGCCGGGTTGGACGAGGAAGTTGATGATGTTGGCCTCGGCGATGGACTCGCCCAGTTGCGGCATGATGATGGGAATGGAAGGCATGTTTAAAAGCGAAGATGGAAGATGGAAGATGGAAGATGGCGTAGGAATTTCATTCTCCAGCTTTCATTTTCCATTCTCGTTTTGTTGAACGCAATCATTTTTATAAACGGAGCAGTTTTCGCGCGGCGCCGGCGACGGCGCGCGCGGTGGGACGGTGCGCGGTCCACAAATTGGGATGATACGGCACTGGCGTGTCCTTGGCGTTGAGCCGTTGCGGCGGCACGTCGAGCAAACCGAATCCTTCGCTCGTGACCCGGGCGATGACTTCCGCCGTTACTCCTCCCCACGGCCAGGCTTCACCCACGCACAGCAAACGCCCCGTGCGCGCGACGCTGGCCATCACGGTGTCTGTGTCGAGCGGTTTCACCGAACGCAAATCCACCACTTCAATTTCCCAGCCTTCCGGAACGAGTTCGGCGGCGGCGGCGAGCGCTTCATGCACCATGGCGCTGTAGGCCACGATGGTCATGTCGCGTCCTTCGCGCGCAATGCGGGCCTTGCCGACGGGCAGCGCCTCGCTTGGCAATTTTTCGGCCTTGAGGTGGTAGTAAAGAAATTTGTGCTCGCAAAAAATCACCGGATCGTCAATCGCCACCGCTTCGAGCAGCATGCTGTAAGCGTCTTCAACGGTCGCCGGTGTCAAAACCACCAGTCCGGGATAATGCGCGTAAATCGTCTCCAGACTCTGGCTGTGAAACGGTCCGCTGCCGGACGTGCCGCCGATTGGCAGGCGCACGGTGACGGGACACGGCACGTTCGTGCGCCAGAAAAGCGTCGCGGCCTGATTAACAATCTGGTTGAAACCAACGGTGGAAAAATCCGCAAACTGCATTTCAATGATCGGCCGCAGGCCTTCAATCGCCGCGCCGACGGCCAAACCGACCATCGCGTCCTCGCTGATGGGCGAATCAATCACGCGGCCGGGATATTCCTTCGCCAGATTTTTCGTGGCCTTGAACGCCCCGCCGAACGCGCCGATGTCCTGCCCGTAGATGAACACACGCGGGTCGTCGCGCAACGCATGAGCCTGCGCTTCGCGGATGGCTTCGAGATAGGTGATGCTCATGCGTGGGATGAAAGGGAAACATCCAACATCCAACATCCAATGCCGAACATCCAACCATCAACGGCTCCGGCTAATTGGGCGTTGGATGTTGGATGTTGAATGTTGAATGTTGAGACCATTTTATTCATGCCCCTCGTTCAAATGTGCGGTTGAAATAGCGCGCCAGTTCTCGGTAAAGGGATCGGGCGCGGGTTCGCGCTGGACCTGGGCGACGGCCTCCTCGATTTCGCGGACGATTTCACCGCGCAACTCGGCCAACGCCGCGGCGTCCGCCCATTTCTGGCGGAGCAGATGTTCCTCGGCAACTTTCAAGCAGTCGCGCCCGGCCGGCGATGCCTTCAATTTCGGATCAATGTAGCTGGCGTCGTCGTGTTCGCCGTGACCGCAAAGCCGGAGCAGGGTGGCGACGACCATTTGCGGGCCGTGACCGGCGCGGGCGCGCGCGATGGCGTCACCCACAACCTTCAGGCACGCGGACAAATCCGTGCCGTCCACCGCGTGCGCTTCGACGCCATAACCGGCGGCTTTGTCCATCAGATCGCGGCAGGCGAATTCGCGGTCATTCGGCGTCGAGTAGGCGTAGTGGTTGTTGGCGACGATGAGCACGAGTGGCAATTTTTCAATGGCGGCCTGATTGAGCGCCTCATGAAACGAGCCGGTGGCCGTGCCGCCATCGCCGATGCAGGCCGCGCCAACTGTGCCGGTGACGCCTTTCATGCGGCGGGCGAACAGCGCGCCGTTCACGACGGAAATCATTGCGCCGAGATGGCTGACCATCGGCAAATAGCCCTCTTTTGGCCGGCCGCGATGAACGTTGCCGTCGCGGCCACGCATCGGGCCGAGCACGGAACCCAGATATGTCCGCACGGCGTCAACCATCGGCTCGCCAAACGCCAGCCGTCCCGCCGTGTCGCGGATCAGCGGTGCGAACACGTCGCCCTTTTTCAGCGACAAACCGATGGCCACGCTCAAGGCTTCCTGCCCGCGACCGATAAAAACGCCGCCATGAATTTTGCCGGCGCGGTAGAGGCCGGCGCATTTGTCGTCCAACAGGCGCGCCAGCAGCATGAAGCGATACGCGGTGAGGTGCGTGCCGCGAAAAGAGGTCGCGTCACCCACGGGCTCGGCGTCGAGCACCGTTTGGAGCATGGCGGAAGTTTATCGCCACCGGTGCGCGCCAGCAATGTTTCTTTCTAAACCGGGTCCTTGGGCACGCCCGGACACTGCCACTTGTGCATGGTGCCGCGTCCGCGGGGAACGCTGGATTCATCCGGCAGGAGTGCAACCGGCGCGTGTTGCTGCCGGATCAATCCGGCGTTCCGGTGGCGGGGTCGAGGCGCTTCAGGGTTTTTTTGCATTAAAAATCGAATTGGCTAAATGTAGGGAATCTTGTCTACTAAGGAATGCTTCCTGCTGCTTTTTTACAAAAATGTTGAATTTTGAGACATGAGTCAGCCGGCATTCCAGATCCTGTTGGTTAGCAACGACCCAAAGCTGTTGGCGACGTTGTCCGGCGTGTTGCACGCGGACAACATCGCTTTCGCCTTGGAACGCCGCGCCGTTGAAGCACTGCAATTTCTTCGCGCCAGTCCGGTTGATCTGGTGCTGGTTGATTTGGTATCGTCAAACGAGGAGGGTTTTGAATTCCTGCGCCAGCTCCAGGAAAGTCCGCCGGCGACCTTCACTCTCGTCGCCGCGCTGGCCGATGAGGATAACACGGTGGACAAATTGCGCGCGTACGATCTGGGGGTGTGCGATTGCATGGGCAAGCCGTTTGAAGCCCTGGTGTTTCGCGCGCGTTTGCGCGCCCTTCTGGAAACGAAGCGCCGGCACGATGACCTGGGCCGGCACAATGACAATTTGACCGAGGCCCGGCTCGCCGCCGAGGCGGCCGTGCGCGCCAAATCCGATTTTCTGGCCGCCATGAGCCACGAGATTCGCACGCCGATGAACGGCGTCATTGCCATGGTCAGCCTGCTCCTCGAGACGCCGCTGACCGCCGAGCAGCGCAGCTATCTCGAAACAATTCATACCAGCAGCGAATCGCTGCTGGCCATCGTCAATGACATTCTTGACTTTTCCAAAATCGAGGCGGGGAAGCTGGAACTGGACTCGCGGCCATTCAACCTGCGCACCTGCGTGGAGGATGCGCTCGACCTGCAGGCCGCGCGCGCCTTTGGAAAAAATCTCGATCTGGCGTATCAGATGGACGACGGGATTCCGGTGACCGTCGAAGGCGATTCATTGCGTTTGCGGCAGGTACTCGCCAATCTCCTGAGCAACGCCATCAAGTTCACGGAAAAAGGCGACGTGCTCGTTCAGATCAAATTGCTCTCGATTAAGCCGGATGAGACGCAGAAGCATTCGCTGCTGCACCTGAATTTTTCCGTGCGCGACACGGGCATTGGCATCCAACCGCAACGGCTGGAGCGGTTGTTTAAACCATTTTCGCAGGGGGATGCCTCGACCGCGCGGCACTACGGCGGCACGGGCCTGGGTCTGGCCATCAGCAAACAACTCGTCGAATTGATGGGCGGCAAAATGTGGGCCGAGAGTTCGCCCGGCGCGGGCTCGACATTCCATTTCACCATCAATTTTCAGGCCGAAATGCAGTCGGCGCCGTTTGCCCTGGTGGGACCCCAACCCAAACTCGCTGATTTGCGGCTTTTGATTGTGGACGACAACGCCACGGTCCGCCGGGTGGTTGCCGAGCAGGCGGCCAAATGGGGAATGGTTCCGTACAGCGCCGAAAGTCCGCAGCAGGCCCTCGAATGGCTTAAAAAGGGGGAACAATACGATCTGGGTGTCATGGATTTGCAAATGCCCGGCATGGACGGCCTCGCGCTGGCCATGGAAATTCACAAATTGCCCGGCGCGGCAATGATGCCGCTGGTGCTGCTCATGCCGCTGGGCCTGCATTCGGATGCGCCCGGCAGCACGCACATCGTGTTCGCCCACACGGTCAACAAACCCGTCAAACCAGCACAGCTTTGCGAAGTGCTCGTTCGCGCCCTGCTCAGTCCGAAAGCCGCCGCGCGTCAGCAACCGACATCGAAACCGGGGCAACCCCTCACGGAACGATTGCCCTTGAGCATCCTTTTGTGCGACGACAACGCCATCAACCAAAAAGTCGCCTCCCGCATCTTGCAATCCATCGGCTATCAACCCGATCTCGCCGCGAACGGACTCGAAGCACTCGACGCGCTGGATAAAAAGCCGTATGATTTAATCTTCATGGATGTGATGATGCCGGAGATGGACGGATTGGAGGCCACGTGCGCCATTCGCGAACGACAGAAGGATGCCGCGGCGCATCCGCATTACCAATCCCGCATCATCATTGTCGCCATGACGGCGCAGGCAATGCAGGGTGACCGAGAAAAATGCCTGGCCGCCGGCATGGACGATTACCTCTCCAAACCAGTCCTTCCGAAGGACGTTCGCGCCATCATCGAGCGCTGGGGTCCGCAAGCGACTCCAGCCGCACCGATCGCGCCGGTGCCCAAAGCCGATGTGTCCGCACCCGTTGCGGCGGCCAAGGCTGATGCGCCGGCCCGAGCGCCGAATATTGGCGTGCCCGCACCTGCGCCAGTCCCCAAAGCCGCTTTGCCTGTGCCCGTGCTGACGGTCAAAGCTGACGCGCCCACGCCTGTGCCCAAAGCCGATGAGCCCGCCGTTGAAGAACCGCCGGTGGAGATGGACATTTTGAACGATTTGACCGATGGTGACGCGGACAGCCTGCGTGAATTGGTTGACTTGTTTTTCAAGCAGACCAGCCAGCAAATGAAGCAGTTAGAAGCCGCCGTGCGCGCAAACAAAGCCGAAGACGTCCGCCGCGTGGCGCACAGTTGCGCCGGCGCGAGCGCCACGCTGGGCATGACGCGGTTCGTGCCGCTGCTCCGTAAATTGGAAAGACAAGGCGCCTCCGGCATGCTGACCACAGCCACGCAGGTTTACGAAGATACCGCGCGCGAATTCAAACTCATTCAAAATTTTCTGGCGGCCCAGTTAAAATCCGCCGCGCCGCCACCAGCCACTGTTCCTTTATGAAAAATACCCCCGACAATGAATTGACTCCGGCGGCACCCACCGCGCCCTCACCCAAAACTGACACGCCCGCTCCCGCCGATAAAGTCCAGCCGGTGGAGATGGACCGCCTGAACGATTTGACCGATGGCGACGCGGACAGCATACGTGAATTGGTGGACATGTTTTACAAGCAGACCACCCAGCAACTGGCGCAGTTGGAAGCCGCCGTGCGCGCGAACAAAGCCGACGACGTCCGCCGCGTGGCGCACAGTTGCGCGGGCGCGAGCGCCACGTTGGGCATGACGCGGTTCGTGCCGCTGCTCCGTGAACTGGAAAAGCAGGGCGCTGCCGGCGCGCTGACCACCGCCGCGCAGGTTTACGAGGATGCCGTCCGCGAATTCAAACTCATTCAAAATTTTCTGGCGGCGCGGTTGAATCCCGCTGCGCCGCCACCGGGCGCGGCTCATTCATGAAAAAGATCCTCATCATCGAAGATGACCAGATAGTTTCGAATGTTTATCGGAACAAACTCGTCATGGAGGGTTATCAGGCCGAGGTCGCACTTGACGGTGAGACGGGACTGAAGGTGATGCGCACGTTCCAGCCTGATGCCATCGTGCTTGACCTCATGCTGCCCAATATGTCGGGCGTAGATGTCATCAGGCAAATTCGCAGCGAAGCGGACTTTTCCAAACTGCCGATCATTGTTTTTTCCAACACCTATTTGACCAACCTGATTCAGGATGCCTGGAAGGCCGGCGCGACGAAATGTGTCTCCAAAATCAACTGTCCGCCGAAGGATTTGTTGGATTTGATGCGCCGTACCATCGGCGGCGGAGAGGCGGGTTCGCATGCCCGTCAGAAAACTGAAGGCGCGCTGGCGACCAAACCCGCCACGGTTGTCAGCGAAGCGGACGCCGAATTTCAGGACGAGCTCCGGAAAACATTGATCGCCAGCCTGCCCGCCACGCTTGCCGCCCTGCGAGCCGGTTTGCAAAGCCTCGTCAAGTCCAACACCGAAGTGGCGCGGCTCAAACACATCCACGAACTCTACCGCCGCGTTCACGCGGTCAACGGCAACGCCGGCATTGCCGGTTTTGTACCAATCGCGCACCTGGCCGCCGCGCTCGAGGCCTTGCTCAAGGAACTCTACGAAAATCCAAAAAACATCAACTCCTCAACCCTGCGCACCGTCGCCAGCGCCGTGGATTTTCTTGGCTTCCTGTTTGAACGCGGCACGCGGTCCGACAAACAGGAAATCCCCTCCGCCAGGATTCTGGTCGTGGACGACGAGGCCATTTCCCGCCGCGCCATCATTTACTCGCTCGAAAAAGCGCAGCTCCAATCCATCAGCGTCGAAGACCCGAACGCCGCCTTCAAGCTGCTTTCCGAGAATCAATTCGATCTCGTGTTTCTGGACGTGGACATGCCGGGCATGACCGGTTATGAACTCTGCACCAGGCTGCGCAACCTGCCTTTGCACACGAAAACTCCGGTTGTTTTCATTACCGGCCTCAGCGACTTCGACAACCGCACCAGCTCCATGATGGCCGGCGGCAACGACTTCATCGCCAAACCGTTTCTTTTCATCGAACTCACCGTCAAGGCCCTCATCCACGTCCTGCGCGGCAAATTGCAGCCGCGCCCAGTGACCGGGAACCATCCGGCTTCCAACCCCCAACTGATGCCTTCAAAATGCTAATTTAATGAAAAAAATACTCATCATCGAAGATGAACAGATTGTGGCGAATGTTTATCGAAACAAACTCGTGGTGGAAGGTTATTTGGCCGATATCGCGACCGATGGCGAGGGCGGGCTGAAGATGATGCACACGTTCCAGCCGGATGCCATCGTGCTTGACCTCATGCTGCCTAAAATGTCCGGGGTTGATGTCATCAAGCAAATTCGCAGCGAACCGGAATTTTCCGAACTGCCGATCATCGTTCTTTCCAACACCTACTCGACCAACCTGATGCAGGACGCCTGGAAGGCCGGAGCGACGAAATGCATTTCCAAAATCAATTGTTCGCCGAAGATACTGTTGGAACTGATGCGCAACGTCATCGGTGGCGGAGAGGCGATTTCGCATGCCCGCCCGAAAACTGGAGGCGGCGGGGCGGATGCTGAATTTCAGGCCGCATTCCGAAAAACATTCATTGCCGGGCTGCCCGCCACGCTCACCGTTCTGCGCGCCGCCTTGCAAAGTCTCGTCAAGGCCGACACCGAAGCGGCGCGGCTCGAACACATTCACGAACTCTATTCCCGCATCAACGCGGTCAGCAGCAACGCCGGCCTCGCCGGCCTCGTCCCGATCGCGCACATGGCCGCCGCGCTCGAAGCGTTGCTTAAGGAGCTGAACGAAAAACCGAAAAACATCAACGCTTCAACGTTGCGCACCGTCGCCACCGCTGTGGATTTTTTTGACTTCCTGTTTGATCACGGCGCCCGCCCCGAAAAACGGGAACTCCCCCCGGCCAGCATTCTGGTCGTGGACGACGAAGCCCTTGCCTGCCGCACCATCACCTACGCCCTCAAAAAAGCGAAGCTCCAGTCCGTCAGCGTCGAAGACCCGAATGCCGCCTTCAAGCTGCTTTCCGAAAATCAATACGATCTGGTGTTTCTCGACGTGGACATGCCGGGCATGACCGGTTTTGAACTCTGCAACAAGCTGCGCAGCCTGCCGATGCACAAGAAAACCCCGGTTGTTTTTTGCACCCGTCTCGACGACTTTAACAGCCGCACCAAATCCACGATGGCCGGCGGCAACGACTTCATCGCCAAGCCGTTTCTCTTCATCGAACTTACCGTCAAGGCCCTCATCCACGTCCTGCGCGGCAAATTACAGCCGGCCAAATGACCGGGAGCCTCCGGCTTCCGGCGGCCCGGTTTTCCGGGGCGCTCATGTTAGTTCTTGCGCCGGCAACCTGGCGTGGTTCATGCTTTCTTCATTAAGTCGCATTCGCACGATTATGAAAATAATATCCATTAACAAGAAATTGTCCGACAAACGCAAAGTTGCCTTTCGCACGGAACCGCAGATTGACGCTCCAACGCTGGAACAGATCCGGCGATTGTTACAACAGTCGTTGGTGTTGAAAGGTGTGGGGATGGAACTGACCGAAGGCTGCCTGGTGGTGATTCACCCCGCCTTCACGCCGGAGCTGGCCAAAAACGTCAACGACCTTTTGAATGCGGCTGAAAATGCGCTGCGTCAGTCCCGGGAGGACGCCCGGAAGCGGGAGGAACTGGAACAGAATGCAAAAAATATTGCCATCATGTCGGCAGCCGGTGCGTTCGGAGTGCCCGTCGAGTAATTGATTGAGCCGTGCCAGCCAGTGAAAATGGGATGATACGCCCATGTCGCCCTGACGAGTTTGGGGTGATTTGGGAAATCATCAACGATGCGGCCCAGGCCTACCAGGGGGTCATTCCCGAAGACCGCTGGCATGAACCTTACATGTCGTCTGCCGAACTGAAGGAGCAGATCGAAGCGGGCGTGGTTTTCTGGGGAATGGATCTGGACGGAAAACTGGCCGGGGTGATGGGAATTCAACCGGTCCAGGATGTCACGCTCATCCGGCACGCTTATGTGCGCACGGCCTTCCGGAACCAGGGCATCGGCGGCAACTTGTTGAAGCATCTGCGCGCCTCGACGACCCGGCCGATATTGATTGGAACCTGGGCGGCGGCAATCTGGGCCGTTGTCTTTTATGAGAAACACGGCTTTCAGAAGGTAACCCCGGCGGAAAAGGACCGGCTGCTCAAAAAGTACTGGTCAATTCCCGATCGTCAGGTCGAAACCTCGGTGGTGCTCGCGGACAATAAATGGTTTGAGATGGCCCAATCGGAAACGCGGTGACACCGTCGCTTCTTTGCCGCGTGAGAAAAAGGGCCGGGGAGAGAATTTCCCGGAACTAAATTTCGCGTTTTGGAGTGCGGCGGGAAGCGGAGCGCCACGCCGCTTTGGATTGGGCCGCGCTACGCTCCAGTCTTCGCTTCGCTTCACCCCGGCAGGCTGCCAGCGCAGTCCAAAATCTGCCGCCAGTTCAGGCCGTGTGTCATCCAGCCACGACGGAAGCGCTGAACATTTCCTTCGCAATCACCCCGTCGGCCACCTTCGTCACCGAACCGGTCATTTCAATTGCGTAACCGTAGCCGATCTTGATTTCAATGGTTCCGCCGGGCATGTGGACGGAAATCTCGCGGTCGCACAGGCCGAGCCGGTGCGCCACCGCCGCCGCCGCGCTGCTGCTGCTGCCGCTCGCCAGGGTGTAGCCGGCGCCGCGCTCCCAGATTTCAATCTGGATGTTTTTCCGGTCGAGCACTTTCATGAATTGCACGTTGGTGCGATTCGGAAAACGCAGATGCGTTTCCAGCAGCGGGCCGATCTGCCGGGCCAGGTCGGGGCTGATTTTCGGCAGCGGCAGCACGCAATGCGGATTGCCCACGGTGGCCGCGCAAAAATTGAATCTCTCCCCGCGCAGGTGGATGGGTTCGTTGATGACTTCGCGGCGCGGACCAGCCACGGGAATTTCATCGCTCCAGAAACTGACCTTGCCCATCTCGACGCGCACGATTTTGCCGCGTTCCAGGACCGTGGCTTTCACCACGCCGCCGGGCGTTTCGACCTCGACCTCATCCTTGCTGACCAGTTTCTTGTCCCACAGGTAACGCGAAAAAATCCGCAGACCGTTGCCGCTTTTCTCGGCCTCGCTGCCGTCGGGATTGAAAATGCGGAGCGCGAACTTTGCTTTTTTGGAGGGCAGGGGACCGAGCAGAATGCCGTCCGACCCGATGCCATAATTGCGATGGCAGATCGTTTTGACCTGCGCGGTCATCAGCGGCGACGGCAGGTTCTTCGGGTCAATGACAAGGTAGTCATTGCCCAGCGCGTGATATTTGGTGTAGGCCCAAAGCATGGGCAAAGCATAGCTCGTCATGCGCCAAGCGCAAAACAGAATCGAATTCTTCGGGCGCAACCGCGGGATTATGGATATGAAGATGACATCCGCCCTCGCCCCGGCCCTCTCCCCCGGGAGAGGGAGAATTGTTCGCCGTTCATTTGAAAATATATACGACTGGATTGGCCGGACGCTCATCCGCAAAACCAGAAACAACCGAAAGCTATTTCCCCTCCCGGGGGAGAGGATTAAAGGTGAGGGCGGGCGTTAACACCATTCCATTGAAAACGACGGGGAAGCAGGAATCAAGGCTTGTCCGGCAATTTTGCGTCGCGTCTCGCTTCGTCCACATGAAATTTGTGGAGGAAGCGGTGAAATGCGGGGGCAAAAACGATTCCAATGCTCGTGATGAACGCCAGACCGCTGAACAGTGCATAACAGCCAGCAAAAATCTTCCCGCCATCGCTTTGCAGCGACGATACCGGTCCCATGCCGGACAAAATCATCGCCGCATTGACGAAGGCGTCCACCCACGACATGGGTTCAAAGGTGCGGTAGCCAACCATGCCAATGCCAAGCGCGACCGCGACCACCAGCAGGGCCACCGCCGCGCTGCGCGCCATGCGCGCGTAAAACTGCCGGCGCGGCAACAAAGGTTTTGAGCGATACTCGAACATAAATCAAACATTGGTAGGGCGCGTCACTCCGTGCGCGCCGCTCGCACTTATGCCAAACACGGCGCGCACGGAGTGACGCACCCTACCCGGGATGATTCCGGTTGTCATCGGGAATAATATCATTTCGCCGTCTGGACGCTGCCGGTGATTTCGCGCACGTCCTTGAGGCCATGCTTCTGCATGAATTCGCGAATGCCGGCAATCACCTGCAACGTCGTCTGCGGCTCGTAGAAATTTGCCGTGCCCACCGCCACCGCCGTTGCCCCGGCCATCATGAATTCAATCGCGTCCGCCGCGGTCTGGATGCCGCCCATGCCGATGATGGGAATCTTCACCGCTTTCGCTGCCTCCCAGACCAGTTTGAGCGCAATCGGCTTGATGCAGGGGCCGGTCAGGCCACCGGTGACGTTCGCCAGCTTGGGTTTATGGGTCTCGATGTCAATCGCCATGGCCGGATAACTGTTCGTCACCGCCAGCGCATCGCTGCCAGCTTCCTCAGCCGCTTTGGCGTAAGGCGCGATGCTCACCACATTCGGACTCATCTTGGTGATGAGCGGCAGCTCCGTCACCTTTCGGCACGCGGCTACGACCTGCGCGAGCAGTTTCACGTCCGTCCCAAACTGCGCGCCGCCTTCCTTGATGTTCGGGCAGGAAACATTGATCTCCAGCGCACCCACGCCGCCCAGCGCATCAAACCTTCGGGCGACTTCGGCATATTCGTCAACGGTCGTGCCCCAGATGTTGATGATCGTCGGTACTTTCAGCTTTTTGAGAAACGGCCAGTATTTTTTGATGAACCCATCCGCTCCCGGCCCTTGCAAACCGATGGCATTCAGCATTCCGCTGGTGACTTCGGCGGTGCGCGGTGTGGGATTGCCGCGAACCGGATGCAGCCGGATGCCTTTCACGACGACGGCGCCGAGCTGGTTCAGGTCGAGAAGCTGCGCGTATTCGACGCCGTAGCCAAAGGTGCCCGAGGCGACCATGACCGGGTTTTGCAATCGAAGAGTTCCAATCTGCACCGACAAGTTCATGCCTGTACCTCCTGAGAGTGGAGCAAGGGATCAAACCAACATTCAACATTCAACATTGAACATCCAACATCGAATGAATTAAGCATCTCCGGTTGGTTGGATGTTGAATGTTGAATGTTGAATGTTCGATGTTTCCGCTGCATAAATTGCAAATTCACTTGGTTTCCTCCCAAACAATCCCTTTCGCATCAAACACCGGCCCCTCGGTGCAGGTGCGCTGGTATTCCCAGCCGTCGCCGGCCTTGACCGGAATCACGCACGTCAAGCAGACCCCGACGCCACAACACATGTGTTCGTCCATCGAAAGCTCCGCCGGCACTTTGGACTCTTCGGCGATTTTGCTGACGGCCTGCAACATCCCCGTTGGCCCGCACGCGAACAGCTTGCGGCCTTTCGTGCGACGTTTCAGTTCGGCCTGCAAGGGTTGGGTTACGAGGCCCTTTTTGCCGTAACTGCCGTCTTCGGTGGTCACGCGCACGTCCCAGCCGAGCGCTTGGAATTCTTTTTCACACAAAATGTCCACGCGCCGCCGGCCGCCGACGAAAACAATGCCCTTTTGTGGTGAACGTTGCGCGAGCAGATACATTGCCGCCATGCCGTAGCCGCCCGCAACGAGCAGGGGAGTCTCGCCGCCGCGTTTCGGCACGGTGAATCCGTGGCCCAGCGGCGCAATCACGCTGAGTTCCTCGCCGGCTTGCATCCGTGCGAGGACTTCAGTGCCTTTGCCGACGGATTTGTAGAGGATGGAAAACGTGTTGCCCGTGACCTGGAAGATGGTGAACGGCCGCCTAAGCAGCGCGTCCTTCAGCGGCAGCACGCGGACGTGGGCAAACTGCCCCGGCTGAATCAGTGGCGCGATTTTCGGCGCCCGCAGCACGAGGCGAAAATAAGAATCCGTATCGCGCTTGTTGGAAACGATCTGGACGGTTTGCTCAAGCATGGCCGGGTGCCAGCATGGTCGGCAGCGGCAAACCTGTCAACTTTGAGGTGTGAACGGACACAGCTAACGTAGGACAGCTTGTTGCGCCATAGCGACTCGCCGCGTCGTAGCGGAGTGAAGACGGGAGCGCCGGCGAACGCTTCCAGCCTGTCTCCATTGTTGAATGTTGAGAATTGAGTGTTCGATGTTTTGGAGTGCCGGCCTCCGGCCCGGCTCGATGCCGATATGAACAGGAGTTAACGGAGGAAACAGAGGAAAAAAACTCTGCTGCCTCTGCGTCCTCCTGTTAAAAGCCCGCTGCTGGTTCTGTGGAAAACGCATTGGCCCAAACCGTCCGGCGACGTAATCTCGCTGCGTCCGGAAAAACCAAAACGACCAGAACCAAAATTTAACCAAAATCATTTCGCGTAGCTTCGGCTGCTGTCCTTCACATTATTCGGGGCTTGTGACGATTTTGTGGAAGCGTCGGGGTAAGTAATTCGCAGATTTCCAAGCCGAATCCGGCGGCAAGTTTTTCCAGCGACGTGAGTCCGGGATTCTGTTTTATGCCCAGTTCGTAAAGCTGATACAGCTTATATCCGATGCCGCATTGCTCGGCAGCTTGCTCCTGCGTCCACCCGCGATCCTTTCGAAGCTGGCGGAGGCGTTCTTGAAACAGCTTCGCGGCGGACTTTTTCACTAATGATAGGTTGGCGATTTGAGTTTGACCGCAACACCATCTAAAGGTAGTTGTCTCCCTTGTGCCGACGCTCAACTGGATAGGGAAAGACGCGGTGGTGAATCATCACCTGCAGGTGCCGTTTCATCTGCTCAAGGATGTGCCGGAACTTTCTGTCGGCGATCCGGGCAGCGGCAATCTCATCGTGCAGGGCGACAATCTGGTGGCGCTCAAGGCGCTGCTGCCTTACTACGCCGGCCAGGTCAAGTGCATCTGCGTTGACCCGCCTTATAACACCGGCAATGAAGCCTGGATTTACAACGACAACGTCAATAGCCCGCTCATCCGTGAATGGCTTGGTAAAGTTGTGGGCAAGGAAGCCGAAGACCTCTCCCGTCACGACAAATGGCTCTGCTTGATTCGTGATAGCTCAAAGTCTATTGGCTGGAGTACATGGCTTGACAGTTATGGATTCAATTCTGATGCAACAAGAGATTTGAAAGATATTTTTGGAAATCTCCGTCGGCTACAATGACGAGTTGCCCGGCGCCGGGGAAATCAAGTCGTCGAAAGAGCCGGCGGTGCGGTTCATCATCACGGTCCAGAAACTGCGCGAAGGCTGGGATTGCCCGTTTGCCTATGTGCTTTGCAGCCTGAAGGAGACGCGGTCGGCGAGGGCCATTGAGCAAATTGTCGGGCGCATCCTGCGGTTGCCCAACGCGCGGGCGAAGCAGCATCCCGATTTGAACTGCGCGTATGCGTTTTCCGTTTCGGATTCGTTGCCGGAAGTTTTGAACGAACTCCGGGAAGCGCTGGAAAGCAACGGTTTCACGAAAGCCGAGGCGGAGCGGATCATCATTCCCGTTTCACAGGGCGCGCTGCCACTCGGCGCCCAACCCAAAACGGTGCAGGTCTTGCCAGCGGAGATTGACGCGGCGGTGGCGCAAGCACAGGTGACAGCGCTGGCGGGCAAGGCGCGGATTGATGCGGCCAGCGGCGCAATTACTGTGCTGGTTCCGCTCGACAAGGTGGACGCGGAAAAGCTGGCAAGTTGCGTGAAGACGCCGGAAGCAAAGGCGAAGGTGGCCGAAGTGGTTGAACTGGTGCGCGAGATGGACAAGGCATTTGGTGGAAGTGGAAAAACGCGCGATCCGTCGCCTTACGAAAGGCAGATTGATTTCATCGTGCCGTTGCTATGTGTGCGTGAAAATGGGCAGTTGTTCGAGTTCGAGAGCACGTTCCTGATTGAGCAACCGTGGAAATTGAGCGCGAAGGATGCTTCGCTGGCGGATGGCTACAATCCGTTGAAGCGACCGGCGGGCAAGGCGGGACTGGTGGACATGGGCGCAAAAGGCGAAGTGCTGGAAACAACGCCGAGCGGCAAGCTCAAAGAGGAATTTCAATGCGCCTAGTTCCTGGATGGCCTGCCGGAAGTGAAATTCTGGGTGCGGAATCTCGCAAACAAAACAACTTCGTTCCGGCTGCAAACCTCGAAGAATTGGTTTTATCCCGACTTCCTTTGCCAACTCATACTAACTTGCAATCAATAGGCCACTAAAATAAGGTGGGGCCATTATGCGCCCCCGAACAGAACTTTCCGCCGCGCAGGTCGGCGCGATCCATCGCGCGATGCTGGCGGCTCCCGGCAA
>Ga0181538_10003301_pt1 | contig 15824 bp, 14 predicted proteins | sample PEATcosm2014_Bin_40_FD_119773 | JGI IMG/M metagenome (GOLD analysis project Ga0181538, IMG submission 119773) | Peatland microbial communities from MTU Mesocosm Facility, Houghton, MI, USA - PEATcosm2014_Bin23_30_metaG | ecosystem: Environmental > Terrestrial > Soil > Wetlands > Peat | place...
AGCGCTGGCCCCCGTGGACGCGAACATAGCGAAACCGCCGCTAGGATCGGAGACGCTCTGCACCGTCGCGGCTTAGACTATGGCTATCGTCTTCGCTTTGTGCGACAAATGGCCAATCTCCAGACATCGCCAGAGGCGATGCCTTAGCGTTCGGCCAGCCCAGAGTGTGGTCCCAGCGTCCCTTGCTGGTTTGGGGTCGCCTCCCAAGGGCACCTACGATCTAGCGCCCGATGGCCAACGTTTCGCAGTGGTTCTGAATGCCGACGGGACGGCGGACTCAAGGCCTATCACGCAACTGGAATTCCTGCTGAACTTTTTCGACGAACTGCGGCGGCGCGTGCCAGTCGGCAAATGACATTAGTTGCCGGTAGCGGCGGAAACATCCCATAACAGTCTTGTTTGAGAGCTTGGCCTGATTCAGTCCGCATGGTGACTCGGCAAAAGCTGTCTGTGGCGCACCCTCCATGGTGCAACATTGGCGGATCGGGGGCGCCGTCCTCGCCTTCCGTGATTCTGCTCGCTAGCGGCGCGCGTCGTCGAGGTTGGTCTGCTCTTCGTCTTCGAGGAACATGTCGACGAAATCGATGGCGTCGATATCGTTGGTGCCGGAGCGGAAGTCTGGGCTATTTTGACGATGGCGTCATCGGCCACCGCGCCCGGGTGGAGGGTCAGGGAATTCTCGCGCGCCAGACCCTTGGTGGCGTTGGTCTCGAGCTCCATGGAACTGTCGAGCAGCAGATCGCCGCGATCGTAGTTCTCGGGAATTTCGGCCACCGGCTTGCCGAGCACGTCGAGGAATGCCGCCACGATATCGAAAGACTTGCGCGTGTAGCCGTCCTCGCCGTTGCGATGCAACCGCCCGCGGCAGACCTCTTCGGCCGCCAGCGATTCCGGGCTGTACTCGATGAACGAATAGGGCCGCATGTCGTCGTCGGAACTCACCATCAGTTCGCCGAGCGTGTACATGAGGGTGAAATTGCGATTGCCGCCGTAACTCGGGCGGAATAAGTTGCGGACCAATCCCTCCAGCCGCTTGTCGCGCAGGCGGGAGTTCAGATAGGCGAGAAACTGCTCCTTCTCGCGCGGTCCGACGTAGTAAAGCTCGTGGTGCGTGCGGGTCTGTTCGAGCAGAGGATAATATTTCTGCTGGTTGGTAGGAGTGGAATCGTCGAATACTACCATGCGGGCGGTATGGCCGTTACGCCGGAAGTGCTCGTCGTGCTGTTCGATGGTTTCGCCCACGTCACGCAAGCGATGCGTGGGGATTACAAATGACAGTTCTTTCTCTCTCATAGGATCGGCGGCGGAGGAAAGAATGCGGTTGGGCTGCCGCCAGGCTTTTCGGGGTCGCTCATAGGCTACCAACCTCAGACTACGCGAGGGGACGTGAAGAAGTCATAGAGAAAGGATAAAGATTTCGTTTGGGGAGGCGAAGGGTATAATAGCCCAGTGCGCGCGGTTCGGCCGCGTCAATGCGCTGTCTGAGGAGGGAAGATGTGCGATCAAAATCATTTTGAGAAGGACCGCCAGGAGTTCGAGGCTCTCGGCCTGGTGACGCGAAAGCAGTTCGGCATGCTTTTGGGAGCGGGCATCGCCATGATGCTGCCGCGAGCGGCCAACGCCGTTACGGTAGTCGAATCGGAGGTGAACATCACCACTCCGGATGGTACGGCGGACTGCTACTTCGTGCACCCCGCGAGCGGTACGGCGCCGGGCGTGCTGGTGTGGCCGGACATTTTCGGTCTGCGGCCGGCGTTCCGCCAGATGGGCAAACGGCTTGCTGAATCGGGGTATGCGGTGCTCGTGGTAAATCCCTTCTACCGCACCAAGAAAGCCCCGACCGCCGAGAACGGAGGCGCGACTCCCATCCCGCAGGTGATGCCGCTGGCGCGTACGTTGAGCGAGACAACGAACATGACGGACGCGAAAGCGTTCATCGCGTGGCTCGACGGGCAGGCGCCGGTTGCCAAGAATCGCAAGATGGGCACGCAGGGTTATTGCATGGGCGGGCCGATGGCGTTCCGCACCGCGGCTGCCGCGCCCGGTCGCGTGGGCGCGGTCGCTTCTTTCCATGGCGGCGGACTGGTCACCGATCAGCCGAACAGTCCTCACTTGCAGGCGGCGAAGAGCAAAGCGCAGTTTCTCATTTGCATCGCGGCCAATGACGACGCGCGATCGCCCAACGACAAAACGGTGCTCAAAGAGACGTTCGCCAAGGCGGACCTGCCGGCGGAGATCGAAGTATACGAGGGCGCGGCGCACGGCTGGTGCCCTCCCGATTCGACGGTTTACAACGAGCCACAAGCGGAGAAGGCGTGGAGTCGCCTGCTCGTGCTATATGGAAAAGCGCTGGCGTGAGCCAAAAGGGACCGCTCCCTTGCGGTCGCGGCTCATTAATTCCAGAACTATGCTTCCGACTTCTTGCGGATTTTGATATCCAGCCGCTTGATCTTCTGATTCAACGTGGATAGCGGGACGCGGAGACTTTCGGCGGCTTCCGTCTGGCTCCAGCCGCAGCGCTCCAGGCGCTCCATGATCAGCCGCCGCTCGAAATCCATGAGGATTTCGAACAGCGAGGCGTCCACCGGGAGCGGCGCGCCTTCGCCGCGGTGCAGTCGAACGCCGTTGGCCTGCAGGAGCGAATCGGGCAGGACGTCGAGCGGCACCTCGGCGGCCGAGGCCAGCACCACGGCGCGCTCGATCACGTTTTCCAACTCGCGCACATTGCCCGGCCAGTTGTGCTCCATCAGCACCTGCATGGCATCGGGCTGGAAGCGCAGGGTCGAACGGCCGCTGGGGTCCAGGAATTTCCGGTTGTCGAGACAGTATTGGGTGAAGAAGTGGTCCACCAGCGGCGGGATGTCTTCGCGGCGCTCGCGCAGCGGGGGCAGGCTGATCTGAATGACGTTGAGCCGGTAGAACAGGTCTTCGCGGAATTTGCCCTGTTTCACCAGTTCGCGCAGATCGGCATTGGTAGCGGCGAGGATGCGCACGTCCACCTTGATAGGATCGGTGGAGCCGAGCGGGGTGAACTCGCGCTCCTCGAAAACGCGCAGCAGCTTGATCTGCGTTTCGGCGCCGATGGTGCCGATCTCGTCGAAGAAAATCGTGCCGCCATCGGCGACTTCGAAGTATCCCTTCTTGGATTGCACGGCGCTGGTGAATGCGCCCTTCACATGGCCGAAGAGCGTCGATTCCAGCAGGTCGGGCGGCAGCGAACCGCTGTTAACGGCGACGAACATTCTATCGGCGCGCGGTGAATTGGCGTGAATCGCCTTGGCCACCAGTTCCTTGCCGGTGCCGGTTTCGCCGGTGATCAGAATCGTGGAGCGGCTGGGCGACACCTGCGCCACCAGGTCGAGCATGCGTACCACGCGTTCGCTCTTGCCGATGATGTTAGGAAAGGCGTACCGCTGCTTGAGGGCGCGCTTGAGGTGTGTGTTTTCGTATTCGAGGCGCCGCCCCGCGATCATGCGCTCGATTTCGATGAGCAGTTTGTCGTTATCCCACGGCTTGGGAAAATAATCGTTGGCCCCGAGCTTGAGAGCGCTCACCGCCGCTTCCGTCGATCCGTACGCGGTGATCAGGAAGATGGGAGTTTCGCGATCGCGCTTGCGGACCTCGGTGAGCACCTCCATGCCCGTAATATCGGGCATCATGAGATCGAGCAGCACCAGGTCGTATCCGCGATTCTCCATGCGATGCAGACCTTCGGTGCCGTTCTGGGCGAGATCGACCGCGTAGCCTTCGCTGCTGAGCAGCAATTCCAGGCCTTCGCGGATGTCCGCTTCGTCGTCGATTACCAGTACGTTGCCTTTGGTTCCGCTGGCGGCGGGAGTGGGGAAGGTCGTTTCACGCGGCATTTACCGGGGTCCTTGCGGCGGCCCGGGATACCGGCAGGTCCAGACGGAAGCGGGCGCCGCCGTCCGGCCGATTCGTGACTTCAATCGAGCCGCCATGCTCTTGAATGATACCGTATGTCACCGAGAGACCTAGGCCCGTGCCTTTGTGCGCGCCCTTGGTGGTGAAGAACGGATCGTAGATGCGGCGGAGATGCTCAGGCGCGATGCCATGGCCGGAATCCGCGACGTCCACCTTTACCGCGGCGCCGTCGCGCCAGGTGCGCACCTCGAGCGTTCCTCCGCCCGACATCGCGTCGCGGGCGTTGAGGAAGAGATTGAGGAAGACCTGCTGGAGCTTGCCGGTATTGCCGTGAATGGGCGGCAGGGTGGCGTCGAACTCGGTCTTGATCTGCACTCCCGATTTCTGCAACTGGTGATCGAGCAGGGAGAGCGTTTCCTGGATGACGCGGTTCAGGTTGACATCGCCGAAAGACGTGCTGGAAGTGCGCGAGAAATTCAGCAGGGAATTGACGATTTCGCTCGCGCGGAAGGTCTGTTTGGCGATCTTGTCGAGGATCAGGGTTTTCTGCGGCGCGTCCTCGGCCATCTGCTTGGCCAGCATCTGGGCGTAGGTGGAAATTACGGCGAGCGGCGTGTTGACTTCGTGGGCCACGCCGGCGGCCAGCAGCCCGATGCTGCTCAGCTTGTCGGCCTGCACCAGACGCTGCTCGAGCTCGGCGCGGTCGGTGATATCGTCGAAAATAATCAGGCGGCCGATCTGCTCCTGCTCCCTGGAAACCAGTGGCGCGATGGCGATGTTCAGGGTGGCTTCGCGGAAACGGGCCGGCAGCGTATGCGCCGCGCCCGCGCCATTGCCGTTTCCGCCGGCCGCAGCCATGCTCACCGCCGGCTTGAGCACGAATTTGTAGATGTGGTGGATGCCGGTTTCGCCGCGCACGCGATCGAACTGGTCGGTCAGCTCGGCGGGGAAGAGTTCGCAGAGCTTGCGTCCCAATGCTTTTTCGCGGGTGACGCCGCTGAGCTGTTCGATCTGCGAATTCCAGCTCTCCACGCGGTCTTCCAGGTCCGCCGCGAGGATGCCCACGTTGATGGATTCGACGATGTTCTCGCTGAATTCCTTCAACCGTTCGTACTCTTTCACCTTGAGCTGGAGCGAACTGTAGAGCGACGCGTTCTCGATGGCGATGGCCACGTAGCCGGTGAGGGTGAGCAGCAGTTCCACGTCGACGCTGGAGAGATACTCGCCGTCCGTGGATCGGCTGACGCCGATATAGGCGATGGTCCGGCCGCGGGTTTTGCACGGCAGGTAATAAGTGAAATCGAGCTCGGCGATGGTTTGACGCACCGAAGCCGGCCAGGAGCGCGACACTGCATCCAGTTGATGGTGGGTCCGCTCGAAGAACAGGTACGACTCAGGCAGTTTCCAATCGAGGAAGCTCAAATCGAGGCGTTCCTCCGCGCCGGGAACCATTTTGGGGTTGTTGCCCATGCGGCTCTTGAGGCGGAAAACCGGACCAGCCGGGCCGTCTTCCATCAGGAAGAAGCCCAGATGCTTGATGGACAGCGTCTTGAGCAACCGCTCGCCCACCGACGCCAGCATGGTGTCGAGATCCATTTGCGATCCCAGTTCGCGGGCGAACTCCACCAGGGTGCGGCGGTAATCATAGCGGTCGCTGTAGAAGTGCTTGTCGAGCCACTCCTGGATCCAGTCGCGAATGGGCTGAAAGAGAAAGGCCGCCGTCAGCATGACGATCAGCGAAGTCACGTTTTTCAGGTCGGACGAATTCCCCGAGGCGGTGAACAGTTTGGAGACCGCGCTGCCGAGCCAGAAAACGGTTCCGAAGAACACGGCGGCGACGCATAGCGTAGCCAGCGTGTAAGCATATCCGCGGCGGAACAGGATGTCCACATCCATCAGCCGGTAGCGCACGATGGCGTATGCCAGGGTGAGCGGCATCAGGACCATCGACAGCACGGAAAGCCCTTGATAGTAGTTCGGGATCGCACCCAGGGCGTACGGCAGCACGTAAACGACAAAGTACGGTCCCACGCCGAATACCGCGCCGTTGCGCAGCCATTTGAGCTGCTGCCGGACGATGGGATCGTCCGCCTTGCGATATTCGGCGTTGAAGATGTACGCGCCGATCATATACAGGGCCGGAGCGAACAGGACCCATCCGCGATCGAGCAGCCAGCGCAGATCGACTTCGGGAATCCCGGTCTTCAACATGCCGGTCGACACGCCAAGGTAGACGGAACTCAACAGCAGCGCCGGCAAATAGAGGAGCGCCACGTGAGCCGGCTTTTCAAACCAGCGCCGGCGTTCGGGGAACGTGAGGCAGAAATGGAGGAAGATCGTCGGCGCGAATAGGCCTGCCCCGACATTCACGAAATAGACCAAGGTATCGAAGGCATCCAGGCGGCCGGTGTAATGAAAACAGAACGCCGCGAAGCTGGCCAGGCACAGGATGTAGAAGTGCTGGGCTTTTTGCGCGCTGCCGCGCCGATAGTACACGAACAGGCCAATCAGCAGATAGGTCACGCCCAAGGCGTATTGGTAATAGACGGCCGGGTTGCGCGGCGCCTCGCCCACGATCACCCTGGCATCCACTGGAACGCCGGGGTGTTCGGGGTGTTCCATGTGTTCGATGGTGTACCGGGTGTCGGTCCACGCGCCCAGCCCGTTGAGGATCTTGGGGACGTCCAGCGCCTGGGAGATGAGAGCGCCCTTAATCCGATCCAGCCGGTCGCCGGGGTGGATACCGGCCTTGCTGCCGGGACTCCCCGGAGCGACGTAAAGAGCTTCCACGTGGCCGGCGCGATCGACCCAGATAATGCCGTCGTCGGGCAGGTGGAACTTATGATATTGTCCAAGGTTAACAATCGCACCCACACTGGCGGCGATGGTCAGGATCGTGAGGATCGCTGTGGACAACTGGAACTTGAGTTCCTGAAGCATACAAGCTGTCGATACACGCCTACTGCGACGATATTCCGCGTCGGCATAAGCACGTTTAGGGCCGCTGGCAATTCTCTGATTTGTATTCAGAATATCATTTTTTTCAATAACTTACAACCATACTGGAGGACTTGTTCCGTTTTTCGGGAGAATCCCACTACGCGGAAGTGTATCCCGGCGGCGACAAAATAGCGGAACCCGGCACAGGTCGGTTTGCGAATACTACCGAAGGAATACGGAAGATTACCCCGGACCCGTATTGGTAGTCCTGGCACTGAATGGATTTGACCTTGAATGCTGTACACTATATATGATTTAGCAGGAGCGTATCGCGGGTTTGGCCGCGACGGACGCGGAGGGAGACTGGCGGGTTTTCGAACCCGCTGAGGTTTACCAAAATGATACGGTCTTTGTGGCACGAATCCTTGATTCTGGTGGCTGGAGTCGTCGTCTTGGGCTGTGTGGGCTATGCGCAAACGGAGGCGCAAAAGCAGGCGCAGCCTGCTTCGCTTTCTCCCGCGATGCCGGTTCCCCCGGCCGATCCGGCCAAGTTGGCGGAGCCCTCGACCGCCAGGCCAGCCATCGCCAGCGTGGACACCGATACCTTTGTGCTGGGCACCGACGACCAGATTTCGGTATTGATGTGGGATGAGCCTAAATTCAATGGCAACTATGTCATTCGTCCCGACGGCAAGATCAACATGCCGCTGATTGGTGAAATCCAGGCTTCGGGATTGACTCCCATGCAACTGCAGGAAGCGATCGATAAGGCCGCGCTCACCCAGTTGAAAACCCCGCGATGCACCGTCAACGTGATGCAGGTACACAGTAAGCGAATTTATTTCGATGGCGACGGCATCGCCACGGGGGCCCGGGACCTGACTATTCCGATCCATCTTTTGGAAGCGATTTCGGCGCAAGGCGGCTTCAAGGATTTCGCCGACAAAAACCACATCACAATCCTGCGCGACGGTAAGTTGTTTAAAACGGTGAAATACAAAGACCTGATCAGTGGAAAACATCCTGAAGAGAATATATTGCTACAGGATAAGGACCACATCATCGTCCGCTGACCGCGGCGCAGCCGCGGCGAAATATCGGAGGCTTCGACAGTACGCATGGCAGCACCACAAAACTACGTGAGCGTTTCGCGGCGTCCTCCGGACGTCGAAGACTACATCGACATGATGCGGCGGTACCGTTCCTGGATCATCGGGCCGACATTCGCGGGCCTGGTGATCTCGGTGGTGGTGGCCTACTTCATGCCCGACGTGTATGTGTGTTCGGCCGCCATGCAGATCCGGCCGAGCGCGGTTTCCAGCACCCTTATTCCATCCGCGATCAACGGTCAGATGATGCAGCGGTTGCAGCAAATGGAGCTGGAAATCCTGGGCCGCGACAACCTGATCACCTTGATTCAGACCCCCAAGTTAAACCTCTACCCCAAGGAGCGCGCGCGCTACGCGGTGGAAGACGTGGCGGAAGAATACTTCCGGAAAAATGTCCATATCCTACCGTATGCTTCCGAAGGTCCGAACGGGGCGCAGGCCTTCCGGATTGTCTTCTCCTACCCCGATAAGCTGGTCGCGCGGGCTGTGGTGATGGAACTGGTGTCCCAATTTGAGAGCAAGAACGTGGTGGTGCAGCAGGAGGCGTCCACGGCCACCAGCAATCTTTTCGAGGACCTGGTGAAGAACGCCAAGGAGAAGCTGGAAGCCAAGGAGGTGGAACTGGCCAATTTCACTTCCGAGAACCAGGGACGCCTGCCCGAGAACTTCCAATCCAATACCCTGGAAGTACAGACCAGGCAAGCCAATATCGCGGCCATCAACGACCGCATCTCGCAGGAGCAGGGGAAACAATCGCTGCTCGAATCGAATCTGAACAACAACAAGAACATGCAGGCGCAGGTGGAGGCCAACCTGACGCAATCGGTCTCCACGCCCAATCAGCAGGTGCGGAATACCAACCTGACTAATATCGAGCAGACGATTGTCGGCAAACAAGCGGATTGTGTCGCCCTGGAGAACAAATACCAGCCGAACTATCCCGATGTTCTCACCTGCAAAGACCAATTGAAGACTCTGGAAGAGCGCAAAGCCGACATCGAGCGGGCCGAACCTCCGGTCCAACCGGGAAGCACGACCAGGGTGGTGGCCAATTCCGAAGCAGCCCGGCAGCTCAACAGCCTGCACAGCGACGAAAGCGGCATCCGGGCGCAGATCAGTGCTTCCGCCCAGGAGATCCGTGCTCTGGAGAAGAACCTGGCGGACCAGCAAAGAGCTCTGAAAGAAGTCTCGGATAAGATATCATCCAGCCCGCAGGTGATTCAGAAATTCAACCAGCTCGACAATGAACTGAAAATGGCCAAAGACGAATACACCGCGCTGAGCACGAAGCAGGAAGCCGCCGGGACGCAGCAGAGCGTGGATGAACACCGCGCCGGCGAGAAGCTGGAGATCCTGGAGCAGCCCATCACTCCGGAGAAACCTGCTTCTCCGGTGCGAGGGCTGTGGGTTGGAATCGGCACGATCATCGGCTTCTGCGTGGGAATCGCGCTGGCCGGCGCCAAGGAGATCAAGAACACGTCGCTGAAGAACCTGAAAGACGTCCGCGCCTACACCAACCTGCCGGTGCTGAGCAGCATTCCGCTGCTCGAAAACGCCCTTCTGGTGCGGCGCAAGCGGCGGCTGGCGTGGCTGGCATGGTCGAGCGCGCTGATCGTGGGGACGATATTGATGAGCGGTGCGATGTACTACCACTTCGTGATCGTGCCGCAGGTGCAGTAGACGGGGAGATGAGATGAGCCGAGTACACGATGCCTTGCGCCGGGCCGAGATGGGCAGCCCGATCGATAAAATAAGCCCGCATTCGGAGACGCCTCTCGAGTTTCTGCCGGTTGGTGTGACCGCGCCGCCCACTGTGCGGCTGAATCTGCATACCGGCATTCTGTCCGAGGTGGAAGTGGTGAGCTTCGACCCGGCTCCCGAATCCCATCTTCTCGACCTCAACAACTCGCACGAGACCCCGGCGGAAGAATTCCGCACGCTGCGCACCCGCCTCAATCACCTGCAGACGCTGCAGCCGCTGCACACCGCCATCGTCACCAGCCCCTCGCCGGCCGAAGGCAAGACTTTTACGGCCGTCAATCTGGCGCTGGCCGAAGCGCAGCTAACCGAAAGCTCGGTGCTGCTGGGAGATTTCGATTTGCGCCGGCCCATCGTGCACAATCTGTTCCAGATCAAGCGCTCTCCTGGAATTTCCGATTACCTCATGGGGCAATGCACCTTCGCGCAGGCGTTACGCAAAGTGGAAGGCATGAATCTCTACCTTCTGCCGGCCGGCTCGGCGGTGAAGAATCCGCTGGAACTGTTGAATATGCGGCAGGTGAAGGCGCTCTTCGAGGAGTTGCCCCGCATCTTCAACTGGTCGATCTTCGATACCCCGCCGCTGCTGTTCTCGGCTGACGCCAACCTGCTGGCCACGCTGGCGGATGGCGCGATTCTGGTGGTCAAGATCGGCTCCACGACATTCGATAATGTGACCCGGGCGATGCAATCGCTCTGCGAGAATAACGTGCTCGGCATCGTCGCCAATGGCGCGCGCGCTTCGGAGTTGTACAGCAAGTACACGTATTACTACTCCAAGACGGAGTAGGGTCGGCGCCACGACTGCGAAAAAGGCACCACTCCCTCGTGGTCGCGGCTCAGAAAACGCCTTCCGCCTGCACCCAGACTTTGGGGCCGACGGCGGATTCCAGATGTACTTTCCTACCGCCCGCGCGGAGATCGATTCCGTCCCCTGCGGCGATCATTTCGCAACGGACGCCCGGCCGGATCCCATTGCCATCCAGATATTCCAGCAGCTTGCGGTCGCGCTCGAAGAAACTGACCACCAGCAGGCGTTCCCCCGGGCGAGCTTCTTCGAGCGGTTTGAGGCCGCGCCGGCGCCGTGCCGCGGGGGAATCCATACCGACGATATTGCCGTGCGGGCAGGCGTGCGTTGAGCCCAGGCGCTCAACAAGCTTGCGCTCGAAATCTTCGGAGACGGCATGCTCCAGTTGCTCGGCCTCATCGTGCACCTTGTACCACTCGAGCCCGAAGATCTCGGTCAGCATGCGTTCGATGAGGTGATGGCGATTGAGCAGGCGGCTGGCGATCTCGCGGCCCGCGGGCGTGAGCCTGATCTGGCCCTCGGCGGCGACACGGATGAGGGCGTCGCGCTTGAGACGCTTGATCGCCATGGTCACGGCAGGCGCGGAAACATGCAGCCATCGCGTGAGAGTGACCGCCTTTACGCTCTCACCCTCCGATTCGGCCTCGGCGATGGTTTTGAGGTAATTCTCCTTGGAGATGGTGATTCGCACGCGTCAACCTTGATTTTATATGATGGTGGCGTGGCCTCCGCAGGCGACCTCCCGTTCCCGGAACTCTGCGCCCGCGTCCAGGAACGCATTGAGGGGCGCTACCGTGTGCGCGTGATTACGCGCGATATTCCCGATCCTCTCATCGGAGACCTCAACGGGGCGGAAATCCACATCGATTGCGCCGTCACACCCGAGCAGCGCCTGTTCCTGCTGGCGCACCTGTTCGGCCACACCGTGCAGTGGAACGTCGATCCGGCGGCGTTCGAGCTCGGCCGGACGCGTCAACCGCCGGTGGACGAGGCGCTCCTGCCCTCGCTGCTGGCTTATGAACGGGAGGCAGCGGGCTACGGTTTGGGGCTGCTGCACGAGACCGGCATTCGCGGCGCCGACCAATGGCTCTCCGATTACTCGGCGTGCGATCTCGCCTATCTGACGCACTTCTATCGCACCGGCGAGAAGCGCGATCCGCTGACGTTCTGGCGCACGGACGTTCCGTTGGTGGAGGCGCGCGCGATTCCCGCGTTCACGCCGAAAAAACTGGTGTTCCGAAGCGCGGGCGTGGTGATTTAATTTTAATGGAAAGCAATCAGCGATCAGCTCTCCGCTCTCAGCCAATGCACTCGTGATACGGGCGCGCTAACGACGATAGCTGCGTCCAGTACCAACGTGCCCTAGTCTAGGAGGATGCTGAAAAACACTGGAAATGACCCAGCCGCCGATGAACGCTGATAAACGCCGATTGAAAACAAACAGCTTATCCGCGTTCATCTGCGTTTATCGGCGGCCTATGTGCCTTTTTCAGCAGCCCGCTAGCTGACTGCTGATAGCTGAAAGCTGAACGCTAATTCAGAACCGGCAGGTATAAACTCTCGCCGGCGGCAGATTCCAGATCACCCGTTCGGAAGCGACATGGCGGAAGTGCGCCTTCAGGAATTCCTTCTCCGCGAAGCGCACCAGGCCCAGCGAGGATGTCCAGTTCGGGGTTCCGCTGGCATGCAGATACTGATATTGCGTCAGCACTCCCTCGCGCGTGAGGTGCGCGGCGGCCTGCTTCAAGATTGCCGAGCGCTGCGCGGGCTGCATGGCGGTCAGGCCGAGCGAGGATACGATGGCGTCGGCTCGCGCGATGCCGTGACGGCTCAGCAATGCGCCCAGCCGCTCCGCCTGCCCCAGGACCGGAATAAAGCGCGAATCCTGAATGCTCCGGCGAACGTGGCTGACGAAAGCCGGATTGAGATCCACTCCCAGCAGAACGGCGCCGGGATGGAGACGCCGCAGGATTTCCTTGGTAATCGCGCCGGTGCCGATTCCGAGCTCGACAATCACCTGGGCGGCGCTGAAATCGATGGGGCGCAGGAGGGCGGAAGCCAGAAAGCGCGAGCTGGGAAACAGCGAGGCGGTGACGGCGAACGATCGCAGCGATTCGGAAAAGAACAGGCCGAACTCGCCGCCGATCCGGCGCCGCCCGCCGCCCAATCCGCGTGCGGGCGCCAGCTTGGACTCCAGGTGTTTCGGCAGACTGATATTCAAAAATCTTCTCCTCTGATTGTAACGGCGATTCATGAAACGGCAGCCAGGTCGGTTTCGAGTTCGGGCAATTCGATCTGCACGCGCGTTCCGTTTCCGGGCTGGCTCTCGATCCACATGCGATAATCGGCGCCGAACAGCACTTTCAACCGCTCGTTTACGTTGCTCACGCCGATGCCTCCATGTTCCAGCAAGGTTGCCAGCTTCTCCTCGGAGATGCCCACGCCATCGTCTTCCACCTGCAAATGCAGCCTGGTTTCGGTACGGTGCGTGCGGATGCGAACGGTGCCGCCTTCCACCTTGCTGCTCAACCCGTGTTTGATGGAATTCTCCACCAGCGGTTGGAGCACCATGGTTGGAACCAGCATATCGAGAGTGTCCGCAGCCACGTCGGTCTCAAAGTGCAATTTTTCGCCGAACCGGACCATCTCGATGGACAGATAGTCCTCTATGAAGTTTAACTCGTCTCGCAGCGGGCTGAAGTTCTCATGCTTGCGCAGCAGGCGGCGCAGCACCTTGGAAAGTTTCACTACCATTACACGCGCCTGGGTGGGATCGGTGCGAATCAGCGAGGATACGGAGTTCAGGGTGTTGAAGAGGAAGTGCGGATTGATCTGGCTGGTGAGCGCCGCCAGGCGCGCCTCCACCAGCAAACGCTCCTGTTCTTCGAGTTTCTTTTCGTTGCGCGTGTTATTCCAAATCTTCAGTGGGATAGCGACGGCGAACAGCGTGGTGGCATAGATGGCCGCGATCTCCAGCTTGCGGCTCGGCTCGTCGGTTGGGGGCGGTTGGAGATAGAAGACCAGGTCGCCGCTCGCGCTGCGATGGAACAGATCGCCCAAGCCCTGGCGCAAGGCTTCGGCGCAGAGAATCGCGGCGAAGAAGATGAGCTGAAATCCGGTGCGCCAGTGGTCCCGCTTTTCCTTGAAAAAGCGGTAAATGTTGACATCGGGATAGGGAGAAAATCGCCAGATCTCTTCGGGCGTAGGCGCCAGATCGCGCAGCAGGCCGCCGAGGACGCCGATGCTGGCCAGCAGCGGCAATGTCAGATATTCGTGATGGACGAAAGCGGGCAGCGAGATCAGGATTCCGGAGAGGAGACCGGTAACGTAGCCGCCCAGCAATCCCGCAATCAGGCTGCCTTCGAGGCCGAGATCGGCCGCTTGATAAGCGGTTTGCGGACCGGCGATCCGCACCGCGACACTGGCGGCGAATACCACCCCCAGCCACAGGGCGAGAACCGCCCGCTGGGCCACGGTGCGTGTCTCGCGCATGAGCATCGCTTGGAAGGTGTTGGAACGCGCCACAATGCTGGCGATCGCAGCCATGGCGGCGAGCTTCACCAGCAGCGTCAAATAGCCTTCGAGATTCATCGGATGCCGCCAGCCATTATAATAGAGTGATCAAGGTCCTCAATAGCCAGCATGAAGAAATCCTCCGGGCTGCGGCTGCGCAAAGTGGCTGAGGCCGATTTTCCATCGCAATTTGGCGCCTTCCGAATCCATGGGTTTGAAGGAAAGCATGGGTTTGAAGGAAAGCACGACGCGCGCAGCGAAGAAGCGGCCGTGCTCACGATGGGCGATCTGACGGATGGCCCGCCGCCCCTGGTTCGCATTCACTCCCAGTGTCTCACGGGCGACGTATTTCACAGCCTGCGCTGCGATTGCCGCGCGCAGCTCGAGATCGCACTGAAACTGATCGCGGAAGAAGGCCGCGGCATGGTTATCTACGAACTTCAGGAAGGACGTGGCATCGGTTTGTTAAATAAGCTGCGGGCGTACGAACTGCAGGATCAGGGCGCCGATACGGTGGAGGCAAACGAGCGGCTGGGGTTCGATTCCGACCTGCGCAGTTACCTGCTGCCCAGCGCGATTCTGCGCCATTTCGGGCTGAAGTCGATTCGTCTGCTCTCCAACAATCCCGAAAAGGTGGCGGCGGTGGAAAACGCCGGTGTCGCCGTCACGGAACGCGTGCCCTGCATTGCCGACGTGCTGGAGACGCGCGAGGCTTATCTGCGGACCAAGAAAGAGAAGATGGGGCACTTGCTGGAATAGGCGACTAACGTCATTCCGCGACAGTCCGTCTAAGCGGTGTGCGCAAGATAGCCATCCTCCTCTTACTGAGCGCCGTTTTCATTTTTTTTCATTTTTGGGCAAGACCCCCGTCCCACATTTGAAGCGGCTTCCGTGAAACTCGATACCACGGGCAGCTCGCATAGCGGGACCGACGGCACTAAAGGTCAGATCGTGATGACCAATCTGTCGCTTCATCGCCTCATCGAGCGCGCCTGCAACGTGAAGCCGACCCAGGTTGCCGGTCCCGACTGGCTGGAGAGCGTCCGCGTCGATATCGCCGCCAAATACCCGCCCGACGCCAAAGATGGGGACCGCACGCTGATGCTGCGCACCCTGCTGGAAGACCGCTTCAAGCTGGCAGTCCACAGCGAGACCGGGCAACTGCCGGGTTATACGCTGCTGGTAGCGAAAGGCGGTTTCAAACTCAAGCCGATCGAAGCCGAAGACGATGACACCGACCACCACGGCGGCAGCATACAGACTCTCACGGCGAAAGCGACTTCCATGGCTGTCCTTGCCGACCTGCTCTCGCGATATTTGAACATCGTGTTGATCCCACGCGGTCCACTACCACCACATCAACCAGGATTTTCCGCACTTCGAAGCGCAGGCCGAGCGTCTCTCCTGAAGCGCGGCGGGCAGCGTCGGCGCCTCCTCGGCGCGATCGCCATTCTGATCTTGCGTAGCCCGGCGGAGGTCGAAGTTGTAAACTCCCGCGATGCCCGTTCATGAAGCGACCCTTTGCCGCGACAGTCTGGCGTGAAGGCCATTGGTATGTGTCGCAGTGTCTGGAAGTGGATGTTGCCAGCCAGGGCGAAACTGAAGAAGAGGCGCTTGCCAACCTGAAAGAGGCTCTCGAGTTGCATTTCGAGCCGCCGAGGGCCACCCGTGTATGCGAACGAAAGGCACCGCTCCCTTGCGGGGTGCCCTTATAGTAGATCCAGAAATAAAATATATATAAAGAAAAAAGGGTGTTTGGGGTAGCACTCGGAAGGAGTGTACACCCGCGAGCTTTTTACCGGCCCAAACATTTG
>Ga0181538_10003302_pt1 | contig 15823 bp, 15 predicted proteins | sample PEATcosm2014_Bin_40_FD_119773 | JGI IMG/M metagenome (GOLD analysis project Ga0181538, IMG submission 119773) | Peatland microbial communities from MTU Mesocosm Facility, Houghton, MI, USA - PEATcosm2014_Bin23_30_metaG | ecosystem: Environmental > Terrestrial > Soil > Wetlands > Peat | place...
ATAGTATAAACCACCGGTCCGCGTGGCCTGCGTGCGCGCCGGGCCGGGGACATCGGCGGCGACCGTGCGCAACCTGAAAATCACGCTGGCTTACGATGGCAGCGACTTCTACGGATGGCAGGTGCAGCCGGAGCGCGCGACCGTCCAGGGCGCGCTGGCAGCGGCGATCGAACGCGTGGCCGGCTCCAAGGCTCTGCCGCAGGGATCGGGCCGCACCGACGCCGGAGTCCACGCGCTGGCACAGGTGGCTTCCTGCCAGATAGACGCAGACGCCGGTATTCCCACCAAGAACCTCGCGCGAGCGCTCAACCACGTGCTGCCGCCGGCCATTCGTGTGCTGAGCGTGGAGGAGGCCACGCCGGAGTTCCACGCCCGCAAGTCAGCGCGCGCCAAGACGTACCGCTATCGCATCTATCGTGGCGAGATCTGCCCGCCGTTTCTGGCGCGATACGTCTATCACCACCCTTATCCCCTCGACGAAGATGCGATGCGGGCCGCGGCGGGGGCCATCGTCGGCGAGCACGACTTCACTTCATTCGCCGCCGTCGATCCCGAGCGCGGCCGGGAAGAGGAAGAGTCCTCGAACGTGCGCACGATTTATTCTTCAGAATGGACTCGCGACGGAGAGGAGTTGATTTACACCGTGCGCGGCAGCGGCTTCCTGCACCACATGGTGCGGAATCTGGTGGGGACGTTCCTGCTGGTGGGCAAAGGCACGCTGGATCGCGCGGGCATGAAGCGCATTCTGGAGGCGCGCGACCGCTCCACCGCCGGTCCCACGGCCCCGGCCTGCGGGCTGTCTTTGGTGAGCGTGGAATATTGAAGATCGGGTGATCGGGTGATCGGAACGGGTAGATGAAAGCACGCGAAGCGTGCGGAATAACGTAGCCCACGGCGTAAGCCGTGGGACTCGAAGTGGAATGAAGTAGAAGCCCGCGAAGCGGGCGACAGAATGTTGTAGGCTAGGCCAACATGGCGACAGACATCCAAATCGGCATGCGGCGGTTGACCTCGCGCAATCCCTGCACCGGCGAAACCCTGCGCGAATTTGAATGCGCAGGCGCAGCCGAGGTCGGCGCTGCGGTCGAGCGCGCGCGGGCCGCGCAACCTGCCTGGGCGGAACTTGGAGTGCGGGCGCGAGCCGAGATCCTGCGGCGATTCCAGCGTCTGCTGCACCAGAACAAAGACGATGTCGCCCGCACCATCACCCGCGAGAACGGCAAGCCGCAGGTCGAGGCGCTGCTGACCGAGGTGCTGGTGGTGCTGGACGCGGCGCGCTTCCTCATCGAGAACGCGCACGCCCTGCTCAAGCCTGAGCCTGTGCCCCACGGCAACCTGGTGATGAAGACCAAGTCGGCATATTTGATCCGCGAGCCTTACGGTGTAATCGGGATCATCTCTCCGTGGAATTACCCGTTCTCGACGCCAGCAACGGAAGGGCTGGCGGCGCTGGTTGCGGGGAACGCCGTCGTGATCAAGCCCTCGGAGTTCACGCCGCTGGCGGCGCTGGAGCTGGCGTCACTGCTGCACCAAGCCGGCGTGCCTTCGGACATCTTCCAGGTAGTCGTCGGCGATGGCTCGGCCGGCGGGGCGCTGGTGGAAGCGCCCATCGACAAGATTATCTTCACCGGCAGCGTGCGCACGGGAAAGCGCGTCGCCGAGACCACCGCCAGGAAACTGCTTCCTGTGGTCCTGGAGTTGGGTGGCAAGGATCCCATGCTGGTGCTGGACGACGCCGACCTGGAGGTGGTCACGAGCGCCGCTCTGTGGGGCGCGTTCATGAACGCCGGCCAGACGTGCCTCTCGGTCGAGCGCTGCTATGTGCACCGCAGCCTGTACGAAAAGTTCCTGGCTCAGGTGGTGGAGAAGACCCGCAAGCTGCGCCTGGGAAACGGCCTGGCCCCCGAGACCGACATCGGGCCCATGATCCACGAGCAGCAGTTGCGGGTGGTGGAAGCCCACGTCGCGGATGCTCTCGCGCGCGGCGCTCGCCTGCTCGCGGGCGGCCGGCGCTTGCCTGAGCTCGGCCCGAATTTCTACGCGCCCACCGTGCTCGCCGACGTCACGCACGAGATGCTGATCATGCGCGAGGAGACCTTCGGGCCGGTCCTGCCGGTGATGCCCTTCACCGCCGACGACGAGGCGGTGCGGCTGGCCAACGACTCCGAGTTCGGCCTGGCCGCCAGCGTCTGGACCAGCGACCGCCGGCGCGGCGAAGTGCTCGCCCGCTGCATTCAGGCGGGCACGGTCATGGTCAACGACGTGATCAGTTGCTTCGGCATCAGCGAAGCCCCGCACGGCGGCGTGAAGTCGAGCGGGTTGGGCCGCGCCCACGGCCGCCTGGGCCTGGAGGAAATGGTCCGCATCAAGTACGTGGATTCCGACCTGCTCCCGCGCGTGCGCAAAGTGTGGTGGTTCGGCTACGGCGGGGAGTTCGCACGGCAGATGGAAGGGTTCGTCGACTTCCTGTTTTCCGGGAGTTGGGCCGGGCGGCTTAGGGGCGGGCTGCGGTCGATGAAAGCTTATTTCCGCAAGGGGAGACTCTAGTAAAATAGCCTGCACTGGTGAGGGTGCAACCTCATCATAGGAGATCGAGAGTCCGTGGCCACATCCCAAACGCAGTTAGCCCAACTCCCCAACCACAAAGTGAAGATCAAGAAGCCGGGACAGCGCGCCTGCAACGAGAAAGACGCCAAAGGCAAGCTCTGCGGCGGGCACCTGAAGCGTTGGTTCTACATGGCCGACGTCAAGGAGAAAGCCTGCGGCGACGTGGCCAAGGCCTTCGGGCCCAACGCCGAGATCTGCCGGTGCGAGCATTGCAAAACGCTCTACCTGCCGAATGCGGAGGATCCCAGCGGGCTCAACGTGGCGGGCCAGGGGCAGATCTCGACCTTCGGGCTGACGCTGCCGCCGAAGGACGCGAAGTAGGAGGCGGCGCGGTGAGGAGAACCTGAACCGTTCGGACCTGATCTACGACTGGAACCAGGTATCGGCGCCGCAATTGGCGCCGCGCGGACCGGTCCTGCTCAACGACGAATCCCTGCGCGACGGCCTGCAGTCGCCTTCCGTCCGCGACCCTTCCATCGAAGAGAAGATCGAGATCCTCCACCTGATGGAGTCGCTGGGAATCGATTCCCTCGACCTGGGACTGCCGGGCGCGGGCCCGCGTGCAGTGGCGCACGTAGAGGCGCTGGCGCGGGAGATCGCCCGCGCTCGCCTCAAGATCAAGGGCAACTGCGCCGCCCGCACCCACCAGAACGACATCCGCCCCATCGCCGAGATCGTGGAGAGGACGGGCGTGCCCATCGAAGCGGCCACGTTTATCGGCTCCAGCCCGATCCGCCGCTATACCGAGGATTGGACCGACGATTTTCTGCTGCGCACCACCGAGAACGCGGTCAAGTACGCGCGCTCGCTCGGCCTGGAGGTGATGTACGTAACCGAGGACACTTCGCGCTGCGATCCCGCCACCATCAAGCGCCTGTACTCGACCGCCATCAACGCCGGCGCGCGCGCTATCGTCGTCTGCGACACTTGCGGGCACGCTACGCCCATGGGCGTTTTCGCGCTGGTGCGGTTCGTGCTGGAGGAGGTGGTCAAACCCTCGGGCGAGAAGATTCGCGTGGATTGGCACGGCCACTGCGACCGCGGACTGGCGGTCGCGAACTCGCTGGCGGCGCTGGCCGCGGGCGCCGATTGCGTGCACGCCTGCGCTATCGGCATTGGCGAGCGCGTTGGCAACACCCAGATGGACCTGATGCTGGTGAACCTGAAGCTGATGGGCATCGAGCCCTGGGCCAAGCAGGACCTGACCAGGCTGAAAGACTACTGCCAGGCGGTTTCGCGCTCGACCGGCGTGCCTATCCCCAAGAACTATCCGGTGATGGGTGAGGACGCCTTCCGCACCGCCACCGGCGTGCACGCCGCCGCCGTGATCAAGGCGCTCCGCAAGAACGACATCGAACTGGCCAACAGCGTCTATTCCGGTGTACCCTCGCACTTCTTCGGTCTGGATCAGGTGATCGAGATTGGGCCCATGAGCGGCAAGTCCAACGTCCTGTTCTGGCTGGAACGCAAAGGACTTCCTGCGTCGGAAGAAACGGTGAACCGCATTTTCGAGCGCGCCAAGCAGTCCAACCGCCTGCTCACCGAACAGGAGATTCTGGCCTGTTGCAATGGGACCTCCGCCTAGAGCCGCGCCATGTCCAAACCCTCCGCTCCGGACGCCGGCCAAGCCCAACCGCACACCAAGCTGGACATCACCTTTCCTGCGCAGGTGGACCGCATCGCCGGGGTGGTAGAGAAAGTGGTTGCCCTCGCGCGCCAGTTGCACGGCGAAACCGACAAGGAACAGGAGCTCGCCCTGGCGCTGACCGAGGCTCTGGCCAATGCCGTCAAGCACGGCAGCAAGAACGATCCCTCGCTCCAGGTGCAGTGCCAGGTGATCGCCGAGGGCTCCGCCCTGACCCTGATCGTGCGCGATTCCGGGCCGGGATTCGACCCGACCAGCGTCGCCAATCCCATGGAAAGCGCCGGCTTGACTGCCGATCACGGCCGCGGCCTGTTCATGATCCGCCAGCTCGTGGACGAGGTGCGCTTCGAGCGCCGCGGGGCGGAAATTCGGATGACCAAGCGGTTCTAAAAGCAGCAGTCAGCACTCAGCATTCAGCAGTCTCTTCGTGCTTATGTTGATATGCGCGCCATTTGTCGCTATCATGGGCGACAGAATGGTTAATGAGCTGCGGGCGGTCGTGCGGGAATTAGGTGGCGAGCACACCTTCGGTCGCCCGCTCTCCAGCGACCACGATCTGCGTGAGGCAATCCGGGAAGGATTCCCGCCGGCCGTGGTCGAGAAATTGATGCGGGCCTCGGGCTTGACGCTGAAAGAACTGGCCAACGCCCTCGATCTCTCGCCCCGAAGCTTGCAGCGGCGGCGGCGCAGTGGAAGGCTGGCGCGCTACGAATCCGACCGGCTTTACCGTCTGGCTCGCATTGTCGCCATCGCCAATGAATATCTCGGCGGCCACGAGACCGCCGTGCGCTGGCTCAAGCGTCCCAATCGTGCCCTGGGCGGTCTCGCTCCCGTCACGGCCATTGACACGGAATTGGGAGCACGCCAGGTAGAGAACATCCTGGGCCGCATCGCCTACGGCGGAATTAGTTGAGCCGGGTTTATCGAGTCTTGCGCAAGAAGTATGCTCGCACGCCGTTCGATGGGGAAGGAGCCTACCGTTATGGTGGGCGCTGGTCGAGCCCCGGAACTCGCCTCAGCTATACGTCGGAGCATCAATCCCTCGCCCTGCTGGAGTATTTCGTCCATCTCGACAACGGCGATCCTCCCACCGATCTCGTTTTAGCGGTTGCGGAGGTGCCCGACGACCTGACCCGAGAGCGGATTGCGGCCAGCGATCTGCCTGCAAACTGGCGCGAGTCCGCGGCTCCGCCGGAACTCACCCGGTTCGGCGATGAATTCGCTCAACGAGGACGGCATTGTTTGTTGCGCGTACCCTCAGTCCTTGCTCCCGCGGAAAATAATTGCCTGATCAACCCTGAGCATCCCGACTACAAGAGAATTGTGGTGGGCGGCCTGGAGCCACTCACCTACGATCCGCGCATGTTTGCCAAGCAGCGTAGCCACCGTAGCCGGAGGACATCCTGAAGGCGGCATTCAGCACTCAGCATTCAGCAATCAGCACTCAGCAATCAGCCAAAAACTTGGGTTTGCTAAGTGCTGAGTGCTGAATGCTGTTGTAGTATTGAGGCTTCCAGCCATGGCGCTTCCCGCCTCCATCAACGCCCATACAGCGGTTCAGCATGAAATCGTACGGCTGGCCGGTCTGCGGGATGTCCACCTTGCCATGGAGTGGTTCCGCTCCCACGAGCCCGAGCTGCGCGACTGGCAACTGGAAGTGGCCGCCATTCCCGCGCCGCCATTCGGAGAGGGCCCGCGCGCGGAGTGGCTGCGCTCCAGATTCGGCGAATTGGGGCTGGAAGACGTCCAGGTAGATGCTGTGGGCAATGTGCTGGGCGCGCTCCCCGGCTCCGAAGCAGAAGAAAAGCTGATCGCGGTCACCGCGCACATCGACACGGTGTTCGCCGCCGGCACGCCCCTAAACGTTCGCCGCGAAGGCGACCGCCTGCACGGCGCCGGCATCTCCGACAACGGCGCGGGTATCGTCGGGCTTCTGGCGCTGGCTTCGGCCTTGCGTTCGGCACAGGTACGCCATTCCGCCGGCCTCCTGTTCATCGGCAACGTCGGCGAGGAAGGCGAGGGCGACCTGCGCGGCATGCGGCACATCTTTTGCGAATCTTCCTGGAAGGACCGCATCGGACCTGTGGTCGTGCTCGACGGCGCGGCCACCGATACCGTTGTGACTCAGGCGCTGGGCAGCCGGCGCTTCCAGGTCACCATCACCGGCCCCGGCGGACATTCCTGGAGCGACTTCGGAGCTCCCAACCCGATCGTGGTGCTGGCGCGCGCCATCTCCCGCTTCAGCCGCACCGAGCTGCCGGTCGAGCCCAAGATCAGCGCCAACGTAGGCGTGATCGGCGGCGGCACTTCGGTGAATTCCATCCCGGAATCGGCGAGCATGCGGGTGGACATCCGCTCGGCTTCACCGGAGGAGATGGACCGGGTGGAACGTGCGCTGCGGGAAGCAGTGGCCGAGGCGGCAGCGGAATATCCCAAGCGCGCGCGCAACGGCAGCAAGGGGATCGGCTATGAGATTCAGCTCATCGGCTGCCGTCCAGCGGCGGAGCTGGACCCCAACGCACGCATCCTGCACGTGATCCGCGCCGTGGACGCCCATCTCGGCAACCGCGCCCGGCCTCATCGCGCATCCACCGACGCCAACATCCCGCTGTCGCTGGGGCGGGAGGCCATCTCCATCGGCGCCGGCGGCAGCGGCGGCGGCGCCCACACCTTGCAGGAATGGTACGACCCCGCCGAGCGCGACTTGGGATTGAAGCGCGTGCTGCTGGCCGTGCTGGCGCTCGCTGGCGTGAGATGAAAAGGCCTTTTGCCACGGATTTGCACGGATGGGCACGGATCTTTCTTTGTATCTTCCTCGTGGGAATTACTGCTCAGTCTGGCTCAACGAAAGTGACCGATGACTCTCCTGACGCGATCTTCGTTCACGGTGATGTGCTGCCGGGCACAATTGCCGCAATAGAGTTTTACGGCAAACTATCGCTTCGCTCGGCCAAACAGATGCATCGCGTCCAAGCCATCGCCGTGCGCGGCGGCCGCATCATGGCCGTCGGCTCTGATGCGGAGATCGAGAAGCTCAAGGGAAAGCGCACGCAAGTCGTGGACCTCGGCGGGAGTTTCGTCGTGCCGGGGTTCAATGACGCCCACGTCCACCTGGCTAACGCCGGCTTCGAGAAGCTTTACGTCAACCTGACTGGCGTGCGCTCGCTGGCCGAGATGCAGGAACGCATCGCCGCGCGCGTCAAAACCACGCCCGCGGGAGAATGGATCACCGGACGCGGCTGGGACCATACGCTCTGGCCGGGACAGAAGCTGCCCAATCGCCAGGACTTAGACCAGGTTACGGGCGATCATCCGGCAATCTTCACCCGCGTGGACGGCCACATCTCGGTGGCGAATTCGGCGGCGCTGAAGTTCGCCGGCATCACCGCGTCCACTCCCGACCCCACTGGCGGCAAGATCGATCGCGACGCGCAGGGAGAGCCCACCGGCATTCTGCGGGAAACGGTGAAAGACGATCTGCTCGCCAGAATCCCTCCGCCCTCGCCGGCGGGACGCCGCCGCGCGCTGGAGCTTGCCCTCGCAGATGCCGCGCACTCGGGCATCACCTCGGCGCAGGATAATTCCCAGTGGGAAGATTCCCTGATCTATGAGGACCTGGAGCGGGAAGGCAAGCTCACGCTGCGCATCGCCGAATGGCTGCCGTTCAACGCGTCTTTGGAGTTGCTTCAGACGCACCGCTCTCATCATCCGCAGGACGACAAACTGCTCCACACCACCATGCTGAAGGGCTTCATGGACGGGTCGCTCGGGTCCCGCACCGCCGCCATGCTGGCGCCCTACGCAGACGATCCCGGCAACACCGGCCTTGCGCGATACGACCAGGCAAAGCTGAACCAGATGGCAGTCGAGCGGGTGCGGGCCGGCTTCCAGCTTGGCTTTCATGCTATCGGAGACCGTGCGGTCGAGATGGCGCTCGATGCTTTCGCCGAGGCCGAGCGTGACGCGCGCGAACGCGGTGCGGTCCCCGCCCAGGGCTTCCGCTTCCGCGTCGAGCACGCGCAGATCACCACGCCCGAGCAGGTAAAACGCTTCAGGGAACTGGGGGTGATCGCCTCCATGCAGCCCAACCACCTTTTGACCGACATGCGGTGGGTGGAAGCACGCCTGGGCAAAGAACGACTTGCTCATTCCTATGCTTGGAAGGAATTCCTGGACGCCGGTGTTCCGCTCGCCTTCGGGACTGACTATCCGGTCGAGCCGATCACGCCGTTCCGCGGCCTGTACGCGGCGGTGACGCGCCGCAGCGAAGACGGCAAACAGGAATATTTTCCTGCTGAGATGCTGACCATCGAGCAGGCCATTGCCGCCTACACCACGGGTTCGGCGTACGCGGAGTTCGCCGAGCGCGACAAGGGACTGCTCCAGCCCGGCATGCTGGCCGATTTCGTGGTGCTCGACCGGGACATCACCCGCGTCGAACCGGCCGCAATTCTCAAGACACAAGTGCTGCGGACCGTCGTGGGAGGCAGGACCGTTTATGAATCGGGTGATCGGGTCATCGGCTCATCGGGTCATTGATTCGCGAGGCCATCGCGCCTCCACAATCACCCGATCACCCGATGACCCGATGTCCCGATCGATCCGTACCCAGACTGCGCCTCTGCTAATCTAACCACCCCGTGTCCAGATCGCTCAAAGCCCATCTGCTGCTGGTGCTGGTGACGTTCGTCTGGGGGGTGACCTTCGTCCAGATCAAGGACGCGCTCAACGACGTCTCGCCGCTGCTGTTCAACGCGGTGCGCATGGCCGTGGCGGCTCTGGCCCTGCTGCTGATCTTCCGCCGGCACCTGCGCATGACCGCCGCCGCGCTGCGCACCGGCCTCTGGATGGGAACGCTGCTGTGGATGGGTTACGAATTCCAGACCACCGGCCTGGTTTACACCACGCCCTCCAAGTCGGCGTTCCTCACCGGAGTGTCGGTGGTGCTGGTACCGCTTTTTCTGGCCCTGATCTGGCGCCGGCACATCAACCGCTGGACCGCGCTCGGCGTGCTGGCCGCCTTGATCGGCCTGTACCTGCTCACCGTCCCCAACGCCGGCTCCGGCAGCCTGTTCTCAGGAATCAACAAGGGCGACGCGCTCACCCTGGGCTGCGCCGTGGCCTTCGGCTTCCAAATCATCTTTATGGGCCGCGCGATGCGCTCGCATCCCTTCGAGCAGATCGCGACCTTGCAGGCCTGCGTCGCGGCGGTGCTGATGGCGCTCAGCGTTCCGCTGCTGGAGAAGCCGCACGTGGTCTGGTCGCCACGGGTGGTGATCGCGATCCTGGTGACCGGTCTGCTGGCCACGGCTGCCGCCTTCACCATCCAGGCCTGGGCCCAGCAGTTCACCCCACCCACCCACACCGCGCTGATCTTCGTCCTCGAGCCGGTATTCGCCTGGGCCAGCTCCTATCTGCTGTTGGGAGAGCGCCTGGGGAGACGCGCCGGCCTGGGCGCGATCCTGATCGTTGCCGGGGTACTGCTGTCGGAACTGAAGGGTAGCGCCAGCCAGCCCAGCGCAGAACTAGGTAACGGGGCGGGAGCGGCGATTGGCAGAAAAGAAGCTGGGTAACACTTTGCCGTGAGTTGCATCTAATGTTACTGGTACTTCTGTACATGTCCATTCCAGGGAAACACCACCCTGCAAGGTATAATCGGATTCCGCCGGAGGGAAAGTAATGCATCCGCGTGTAAACGGTCTTGTAGACAAATTGAAGAGTCGTCGCCTGAGCTCAACTTTGTTGGTGGTGCTGACGCTGGCGGTTGGCATCTTGATTGGCAGCGTCATCTCCATTGGGGTGAAGGGGAAAGAAGCGCAGAAGCCAGGGGAGTCGGCTACACCCTTGGCGGTGCCGCCGCTGCAGCAGGGTTCCACCTCCGCCTTTGCCCAGATCGCCAAGCAGATCGAGCCCTCGGTGGTGAACATCAACACCGAGTCCCAGGTCAAGCCGCGGAAGCGGCGCGGGCTGCCCCAGGGACACCCGGGCGGGCAGGGCAACGATCAGGACAATCCCTTCCAGGATTTCTTCGACCGCTTCTTCGGCGGAGACCAGGGGGACGCTCCTGAGGGTTCGCGTGAGCGTTCGCTGGGCTCGGGGGTAATCGCCGATCCCAAGGGATTCATCGTGACCAATGAGCACGTGGTAGAGAAGGCCGACCGCATCCGCGTGCAGCTCAAAAGCGATCCTCCGGGCGTATTGCACGACGCCAAGGTGGTCGGCTCCGACAAAGAGACCGACCTGGCCGTGATCAAAATCGACGTCAGCCAGCCTCTGCCCGCCGCCAAGTTCGGCAATTCCGAAGGCATGCAGGTAGGAGACTGGGTCCTGGCCGTGGGCAGTCCCTTCGGACTGGAAGAGACAGTCACCGCCGGCATCGTCTCCGCCAAGGGACGCAACATCGTGCCCCAGCGCCAGTTCCAGTCCTTCATCCAGACCGACGCCGCCATCAATCCCGGCAACTCTGGCGGGCCGCTGGTCAACATGGCCGGCGAGGTAATTGGCATCAATACCGCCATCTTCACGCAGTCCCAGGGATACCAGGGCGTCGGCTTCGCCCTGCCCTCCAACACCGTGGTTAAGGTTTACAACCAGTTGACCAGCTCCGATCACAAGGTGGTGCGGGGCTCCATTGGCGTGCTGTTCAACGCCGAACCCAACCCAGCCCTGGCGCGCGTGTACGGAGTGCAAGGCGGCGTGATCATCGCGGAAGTCACCCCCGGCGGCCCGGCGGAGAAGGCCGGCCTGAAGGTGGGTGATGCCATCACCGCCGTGGACGGCAAGTCGGTGCAGAACGGCGACGAGCTGGTGGCCGATATCTCCGGCCAGCGCCCCGGCAGCCAACACACCCTGACTTACTTCCGCAACGGCAAGGAAGGCAAAGCCACCGTGACCATCGCCGACCGCGCCAAGCTCTTCGCCGCGCGCACCGGTGAGGACGAGGGCGGAGGCGAAGAGGAGCAGCCGCAGGAGAGCAAGATGGGGCTGAGCGTGCACGCCATCACTCCCGACCTGGCTGACCGGCTGGGCATTCCTGCCGGCAAAGGGGTGATCGTGCAGGACGTCCGGGCGGGCTCTTTCGGCGAGGACGTGGGCCTGAGCCGCACCGATGTTATTCTTGAAGTTAATAAACAGGCGGTGAATAACGAGGACGACTTCAAGAAGGTGCAATCCCAGCTCAAGAGCGGCCAAGATGTGGTCTTTCTGGTGCGCCAGGGGCGGGGTCGGAACGCGGGTACTATCTTCCTGGCCGGTACCCTTCCGTAACCCTCCGGGGTCGATTTTTAGGCTGGCGCTGCGGCATCAAAATGGCTATTATGCCGCAGCGCTGGACTCCAGCCCGTGGAATCCAGTGTTGACAACGCCACTAATGCGGTGAGAGGGTCGCGCGCACTTCGTCGGCCTCTCTTGAGGTGTCTATTGAGGAACCACATAGTTTTCCACAAGCCGCTGGCCTGCGTCGGCATCCTGCTTCTGGGTGCTGGCTTTGCTGGCGCCACAACCCGCCCCGCTCAGCCTAAGACCACATCCCAACGGAAGTCATCTGCGGTTTGGTCGCGCAGGCAAAGCGCCCATCTGGCCACGGTTTCCGCCAAGTCTGCCAAGAAAACCAAGAAGGTCAAGGGACAGCAGGCGATCGATGGCGACCGCGCCCGCCAGATCCAGACTGCCCTGACCCGCGAAGGCTACATGAAGGGCGAGACCAGCGGCGTCTGGGACCAGCCGACCAGGGACGCCATGACCCGCTACCAAGCCGACCGCGGCTGGCAGACCAAGACGCTTCCCGATTCGCGGGCGCTGATCCAGCTCGGGCTGGGGCCGAGCCACCAGGACGCCATCAACGCGTCTGCAGTGTCGGCCAACCTGCCGCCACAGGGGCAGCCGGTCAAAAACTCTGCTGTGTCAGAGAACCGGCAGTAACCGCTTCATGGTTACCAACGCGGCCTGCGGGCCGCGTTTTTTGTCTATGCCGATTGCTGGTTAGCTGGGCGGAGCGGCGATGCCCAGGAAAACCAGAACGGCACGATTCAGCCGCACCATGTCCTCGTCCGCCAGCCGGCCGACGCGCGCGCCGACCTTCGCTTTCCCAACCGTTGTGATCTTGTCCACCATCAATCGGCAGACAGTGCGCAGACCGTTGCCCGGGCTTGGTTCGATGGGCAGCCGAAACAGAGGAGCATCGGTTGGGTCGGTCGTGAATGCGCACACCGTGAGCGAATCCGTCATGTCGAAACGGTCGTCTTGAAAAATCACAACCGGACGGGGTTTTCCCGCGTAGTCCTTGCCGCCGGCAACAGTCCAAATCTCGCCGCGCTTCACTTTCTGTGCCAATCAGGCGCCCCAATCCGAGACAGCGTTGATAAAGTCCTGGTCCTGCTTGGCGTGAGGACTCTTGGCGACGGCGAGGGACTGCCGGTGCGCCTCGGTCACAAAAGCTGGCGACCGCATGTCGGGTACCCAAATCTGGATGGGCCGCAAGCCCTGTCGGCGCAGCCGCTTGCGGTGCGCTCTGACCTTATCCCGCGACGACTTGGATGGAGTTCGCGCTCCCATCTCCACCTCCGCGACTGGTTACATGTAACCTACCACAACTTCCAGCTCAGTGGAAGATTCCCTTGCGGATGAGAAGAGACCACAGAAGCGGGCCACCAGCCGGGCGTCAAGCATGAGGACGGAACCGGCAACTATCGTGGATGTGGAGGGCATCCAACTATTTGGAGTGTGAAATCTCCCGCCCAGTTCGAAGCCAAGGTGATCGCAATATGAACAAGAGCCTTTTCATAATCGGCACAATACTCGCTTTGGTTCTCTGCGCGTCCGTCACCAAGAACGTTGTGGCTGGGGAAACTCCGGCTACAACAGGGGTGCCGGCACACATGCTGGCAACGGTGGAAGCTCGTCATGGTTCCAACGTCCCGGTCATTAACCGCGAAGATGTGATGGTTTACGAAGGGCGTGACCGCGACCGAGTGATCGATTGGGTTCCCGCCCAGGGAGACCATGCCGCGCTCGAACTCTTCGTTCTGCTCGACGATGGGTCGAATATCAGTCTCGGTGCACAACTGGAAGACGTTCGCCAGTTCATCCTCTCCCAGCCGGCATCAACCAAGGTGGGAATCGCCTACATGCAAAACGGCAGCGCACGCATAGAGCAGAACCTAACCAGCGATCCAGCTCTAGCTGCGAAAGCCCTGCGCCTTCCCATGGGAATTGGCGGCATCAACGCCAGTCCATATTTTTCTCTGAGCGATCTGGTCAAACACTGGCCGGACACTGGCGCCCGTCGGGAGGTGCTCATGGTTTCCGACGGAATTGACCGTTACTACGGAGTTGGCGATCTGTCAGATCCATATCTCGCCGCGGCAATCGAAGATGCTCAGCGCGCCGGCGTCGTCGTTCTTGTGATTTATACACCCGGTGTAGGCCACTACGGTCATAGTTACTGGCGGACGTACTGGGGCCAGATTTACCTCGCCAAGGTGGCAGAGGAGACCGGAGGTGAATCGTATTACATTGGCTTCAATGGCCCGCCGGTAAGCTTCATTCCCTACCTGGACGATTTGTCGCATCGGGTGACCCGCCAATATCTCCTGACATTTGCCGCCAAACCGCAGAAGAAAGCAGGATTGCAGCGAGTCAAGCTCACGACCGAAGTACCCAATGCGGAACTGGTTTCGGCGAACAGAGTGTACGTCCCGGCCGCGATACCCTAAAGATTATCGCGCCTTTTCGTGGCCCTCTGCCCGATGACGGGTCACGTCTACGATGGGGGTCGGGCTAACTCCTCCGCCTTTGCGGCCACTTGTGGAATGATAGCCGGGGCTGGGTTGGCAAGCCCGATTATCTCGGAGCAGAGGCGGTCGAGGGACGGGGAGCGTTTCCCATCCTTCCAAGCGTAGGCAAGCGTAGTGGCAATGCCCAGGCTGTTCTTCTGAAGGCCGCCGGGTTGGCCGTAGTCGGCGTCAGCAGCTTCCTTGCAACGGAGCCACGCTTCTTCGCCAACTTCGCTCTCAACAACGGCTCCGATGTCGGAGCTCCACATCACCGCCTTCATTCCCCAAAAGGTAGCCCTCGGCAATGGATCGGGGTCCGCCGCACCGGCCAGTTTGAGCAGTGCTGTGTTGTCTCTCACATGCTTCTGTCGGCTGCCACTCCTGTCCGGTTTGTCGGCGTCGGAATCGAAGACAAAGTAGGTGGGGATGTTCATGCGCTGAGCTAGTAGCACAGCAGGGATCATGTGACTCTTTCCACCAGTAGCGACAAGATGGCAGCCGCGACGCCGATACTCTTCCCACCTGTCTGTTAAGTGTAGGTAGGTAGTAATGTAGGCGACATCTTCCAGGCCCTCAACCAGAATCAAAAAGCTTGCAAAGAACATCTCGTTGAGTTGTGGCTGAAGCTCCTGATGAACTTTAGCAAGGACGCCTTCCGGCTTTCTTGGGTTCTCTCCGGTAATCTTGGCCCAGTCCTTAACGAGATCCCCGTAGGATGAGTGGGAAACCTGTGTCTCACAGTGCGGAAGGTCTTTACGTACCATTCTGACGTCCTCAAAGCCCTCCCCCGAAACGAAGTAGGGGCTGTGGGTACACACGACTACCTGTGAGTCCGCCCCGCCAAGTTTCTTGAAAACTTCTGCGAGGTGCTTCGCCTGAGGAGGGTGCTGGTACAATTCCGGCTCTTCACAGGCGAGGATTAAGCGGGGTATTGATCCAGATGCGGGGGTGGCGGCGAGTTCCTGTAGCAGGGCCAGCAGGTAGGATCGACGCAGCCCGTGCCCGAACCTGCAGAGGTCACCGGTGAAGTCATGCTCTCCGGCGACCACCTGCGCAAATGGTTCCCTAATGTCAACTGATTTGTCTGGGTCGCTATGCCACTCCACGCTTATGGACGCATCGGGGTGCGCCCATTCCGCAATGCGGTTCTGGAGCGATTTCGAAAGGTCGTTTAGAGCCCCTTGATTCTGTTCCAAGAGTTGCTCGTAATCCTCAAGGGCATTTGCGCGGATCTCACCAAGTGTTTCTTCGAACCTTGTTTTTAACCGTACCGTACGGGCAAGGAGCTTGCCGAGTGCAGTGTTTCTGGCCTCGGCCCGCTCTGTTGTAGCGTCTTTCACGGCGGGAACGTATACCCACTGAACGTACTTTGCGAGTCGATTCGCGCCCTGTCCAGCGTCAACTATTCTTTCCGGTAAACGACGATTATTTTTCCCGACCGCTGTCGTTGTAGATCGTAGCCGTCGAGGCTACTATTGGGCCTTCTTGCTGTCGAGGACTTCCCGCAGCTTGCGCATCAGGGATTCGGTGGTGAAAGGCTTTTGCAGGAAGGCGGTGCCGGGCTCGAGCACCCCGTGGTGGACGATGGCTTCGTCGCTGTAGCCGGACATGTAGAGCACTTTCATCTCGCGCCGCAGCGGGGAAAGGCGCTGCACCAGTTCGCGGCCGCTCATCTGGGCCAGCACCACGTCGCTGAGCACCAGGTGGATGGGTCCGGAATAGCGTTCGCACAAGAGCAGCGCGTCCTCCCCGTGTTCGGCCTCCAGCACGGTGTAGCCGTGGCGCTGGAGAAGCTGGC
>Ga0181538_10003309_pt1 | contig 15802 bp, 14 predicted proteins | sample PEATcosm2014_Bin_40_FD_119773 | JGI IMG/M metagenome (GOLD analysis project Ga0181538, IMG submission 119773) | Peatland microbial communities from MTU Mesocosm Facility, Houghton, MI, USA - PEATcosm2014_Bin23_30_metaG | ecosystem: Environmental > Terrestrial > Soil > Wetlands > Peat | place...
CGCGCCGAACTCGACGATTGACTCGCCGACATCCCGAAGCCCGGCATGTCGCCAGGCGTCGACGTTACTTGCGCGGGCGGCCGGCTCGGCATCCGCGACGGCGCTGGCGCCGCATTCGTGAACGCGAAATTCTGCGGCGAACTCGCGAGATGCGCAGCGCCGACATCAACCTTCGACGCTGCGGCCGAATTCACCGCCAACCCCGCGCGCAACGCGCCGAGGTTTGCGCTGGTGGGCACGACCGCGCGAGCGCTGCCCGTCGCTTGTGCGCCTGCCGCGGTCAACTTCCCGTTCGCCGCAGGTTCGGAGTTTAGCGGCGTCAACTTGCCCGCCACCTCGCTCGCAGTCAGCAACTGGTTTTTGCCTTCTTTGCCGAGCGCCTTCTTGCCGACAATCACGGCCGTAGAAGCAGGCGCAGTCCCGACGGAACGCGGAGTCCAACCGATTCGATTCCCGACGCTCACCCAATTCACCGGCGCGGCCGTCCACGTTCCGTAGTCTCCCGGCATCCACATCCAACCGAACGCGCCCGAGTATTGCCAGTCGCCGAAGTGGTACGGCACCCAACCCCATGGTTCCGAGCTTACCCAGCTCCATCCGAGCGACCGATAGAACATCCATTGCCCGGCCATGAACGGCGCCCATCCCGCCGCCATCCCGAACGGCTGCCATCCATAGCCGAAGCCCGGGAAATAGTTCCACGTGCCGTACATTCCCATGTCGCCCATGCCGTATGTGAACGGCGCGTTCGTGTAACCCAGCGCCTGATTCTGACCGTTCACTTGGGCCGTCGCGCGCGTGCTCACCCAGCGATCCCACTCGTCGTTCGCGGGATTCCTCTTCAACGCGGTCTGCGTAGCCTTGCTATTCATCGCGAATGTCTGCCCCTTCGGGACTTCGATAGACTCAGGGTTTGCAAGTGCAAACCCCGAACCCCGAGACTCACCACCGGCCACGCGGTTGACGTTTACTTTGCCGCCGGAGACACTGACGGCGCCGCCCTCGCTGAACATGTCCACGCGGAATTGTGATTTATTCGGCGGCGTAATCTTGAACGATGGCGTCGAGACTTCGAAAACATCGCCCGTGGCGAGGCTCGCGTCAAAGGTCGCGGTGCCCTGCGAGAGCGTCATGCGCGTGATGCGCCCGCCATTCGATAGGGCCAGTTCGGTGAATTGCAGAACGGAATTTTCTGCCAGCCAGATCGTGCTGCCGTGCTCGAGCTCGATTTCCGCGCGGCCATTGTTCGTCCCCAGCGCGAACCCTTGCAGCACCGGCATATTGAGGCTCGCCGGCTGCCAGTTGTTGCCCTTGTCCGTGCGGACAATTTGGACGTCGCCGCTCACATAGCTGAGCCGCACGATGCGCGCGTAGCTGTAGCCTGTATTGTCGCCGGCATTCGCAGGCGCCGCGGAAAATGCCATCAAGAAGGTTGCGATTAGGATTGCGATCAAAAATGAAACCGGAAGGAAACTGCGCTTCACCATGGTAAGACCTCCGAGCCCCGAATTGCCTTGCTAAGCATGATACCCCGAACGTGCCAAGGTGGCGCGATTATTGCGGCGGTTGGCCGTCGCGCTATGCACAAAACGTGATCTGCGGAGGGCCGGTTTCTGTACCGATTGAAAAATCTTGAGCGGCTTGTTTTCAGTGACTTAGCGGGATTTCCGTTTGCAAAATGTACCGATTGATTCTGAAGTGCCGGGAGGACGGTAAAGGGCCAAGCAGGAGGGTTTGTTCCTCTGCGTTGGTGAGTGGGTAGTGGCAGTTTGTTGAACATAAAAACGAGTCGCGGTAGCGCGAAACGGGGAGTATGGGTAGGTTCAAAGTTACGTTAGTAGTCCTATTACCAGAAGTGGGGGTGAGGTTAGACGTGGCACATGATGCCGCGGCATTTCTTGGAGCCGCAGCGGCAGGGACAGGAACAGCGGAAGTCGTAATCGACGGTGAGCTCTTCGCCGGCCTTGATCCTCTTGAAACTGTACAGGAAGATTTGGCCGCGGAGGCGGCGCATCGTCAGATTCGGATCGCAACTGTGATTGATGAACTCGGCTCCGCTGCCGCCCACCGAGCCATCGATCAGCCAGCGGCGGTCCAGGCGAGCGACGTAAGTCCGATCCGCTTTCCCTATTCGAAATCGCCGAATCAAGCGACGCATGCTTTCCCGCTCGCTAATTCGTTCACCGGTGTACTGGATGACCCTCTTGCCGCGCGGGATCGCTTCTTCCGCAAAGACACCGTACCGCTCGATGCGCGACCGGGCAATGCGGACCCTGAAGCAGGCAAGCTTCGCGCTGACGCGCGGAGGGTGATGCTTCGTGGGCATGTCAACGACGCCGAACTAGTATAGCTGTCCTTTCGGGAAGTGCTCCACCGTAAGCGGCTTGGTGTGCTTCAGAGCCTTGGCCTTCTTGAGCTTCTTGGTGCCTTTCTTCGATGCCATGGTTTCTCTCCTTTCGCGTTCAAATGTGACTGTCCCATCATGTTCCCGACGGTTGTTTAAGTAGCGCCACCGCCGCCGCTGCCCGCGCTCCTGCGCATCAGTGGCTTGGTGTGCTGCAGGGCCTTGGCCTTCTTGAGCTTCTTGGTGCCTTTCTTCGATGCCATGGTCTTTCTCCTTCCGGGAGATGCTGACGCCACGGTCCCACTTGCATTGTTACCATCAATTCAGGACAACTTATTCAGTCGGATTCTCGTTGCCGCCCGCCTTGAGGATTATCGTGAGCGGCTTGGTGGCTTCGAGTTTCTTCGACTTCTTCAGGCGCTTGGTGCTCTTGCTGGATTTCTTCGATGCCATGGTTTTTCTCCTTCGGATTCGCTAACCCGATGCTGCTTACCCGGAGTATTTCACGTAAATGGCAAGCGGCTTCGTGTGCTTCAGAGCCTTGGCCTTCTTCAGCTTCTTGGTGCCTTTCTTCGATGCCATCGGTTTTCTCCTTCCTCGTCGGATCCGCAACGCGACACTAAGACGAGGCTACACCTGTGTGTTTTGTCACAACTATTTCGCTGATACTCAGTGGCTTGGTGGCTTCGAGCTGCTTCGCTTTCTTCAGGCGCTTGGTGCTCTTGCTGGATTTCTTCGATGCCATGGTTTTTCTCCTTCGTTCGGATTGCCCCCTTGGGCGGTCACGAGGTTATAGGCAAATCAGGGGCCAGATGTCCAGAGAGAAAGAGGGCGGCGGATGTCCTTTGGAATGTGGGAATAGTGCGGGGGATTTCGTCGGGCCGGGAGACTTGACGCCTGGAAAGCGTTGAATAAATCAGCAGGGCGTTGAAGAATTCAACGGGCGGGCTCCCAGGCGATTTGAAATCTGGAATGGCTCTGTTGAGATCGCAGGTCGAGCGGCCCCCAAGAAAACGAAAAGCAGATCCCTCACCCCGCACAAACCGCCCTTCGGCTCCGCCCAGGGCAAGGAAGTCGAGACGCCCGAAGGTCAGCATGCTGAGACCACGTTCGATCTCAGCAAGCTGCGGTAAGCAGGATTCGCGATTACTTGCGCGACTCCCCAAGAACAACTGCCGGCCCGCCAATCGGGATCCCGAAGGTTCGGGAGGCGTTCCCACGGAGTTCCCGGGCGATTAGAGATCGACGCAAATGACTGAAAATATTCACTCGCGACCCGTTCTAATAGTCAAAAGTAGATTCGACAGTGAGCATAACCGTCGTCGAGTGGTTGACGTGGCCGGTGGCGCTGGTGCCGGTGATTGTGACGGCCACGGGCTGAACAACTGCTGGGCCACCGCCACCTCCTCCGCCACCACCACCTCCTCCACCCGAGCTGCTGCCGCCACCGCACGCGACCATGCCAATGAAGGCCAGGAATATGACGCAGGCCGCCGCCGTGCTCCACATGCGATTCCTGCGGCGCGTGACGACCAAGATCACCGCGATCATCAACGCACAAGCGAGAGACGCGATGGTACGAAGTGTCCAGCCTGCCGGACCCGGCGGTCGACTAGAGGGCGGCACGTTGGAAGCATTGTTATTCGTGAACAGCGCGGTGGTTGTCCCGTTCGCGTTGGTGGTGAAGGTGCACGTAACGTTAGCCGGCAGGGTGCCGGCGGTGTAGTTGATCGTATCGCTGAAACCGTTCAGCGGGACGGTGGTGAGGATCACGCTTCCCGTGCCGCCTCCGGTGGCGAGAGTGAGCGCGGTGGGCGACCCGGAGATTATGTAGTCCTTTGTACTGTTCGTGATTTCGGCGCCGATGTTCCAGTCGGTGACGAGATTGTAGATGTTGATCGAGCCGAGGCCCGTGGCCATGTTATATCCGGCGGCAGCGGTGTAGGCAGGCGTGCCGTTCATGACGGTGGTGCCAACTGTGTCGCCGCCATTGGCTATTGTGCATCCCTGCGGGAGGCCGAAGTCAGTCTCTTGATCGACGCAGGGCATTGAGATGTTTCCCAAGGTCACCTGATAAAAGATGCAGGCGCTAGTCAAGGGACCGCTCGACGGGCAATTGGCCCAGCTTTGGCCGGCAAGCGTGTAGAGATTCTGGTTCGGAAGACCCACTGGTCCGGAAGCTCCGAGCTGCTGGTTCAGGAGGGCTATCGTGCCGACAAAAACCTCCGCGGCAATCGACGTGCCGCCCGCGCCCTGAATGTCCGCGAAAGAGGACCCCAGATTGCACGCTTGTCCATCGGTTTGGTCATCCGCTTCGCAATAGGAATAGAAATTCTGAATCGTGCCGTCGCCGGCGAAGAAGGCAACGTCCGGCAGATCGCGCTTGCCATCGGCCGGCACTCCTGTGCCTGTTTGCCAAGCGGGCTTGGTATACCCTACGGTGCAACTCGAGAAGTCGCCGGTGCCGTTGTTGAAATTGTAGTTGGAATTGATGCAGGTGCTGGGGCCGCCGCCTCCGCCGTACGTGACAACGAGCTCGCTCGGGCTGTAAGTGTCCTGTGTCGGGGGGTTACTCTGACCCTCGTTGAAAAAGGTGTTGCAGTTGGTTTCGGCATCCTGGCCGACCCCAGGATCGACGAGGTTATCCAGAGTCAGATTCGTGCACGAGTCGTTGTACGTGATCTCCGGGATGTAACTCTTGACGGATGCTTGGTTCGACGTGGGATTCGACGAATTCCAGTAGGCGGTCGGGTCGGTCGCGTCATTGAAGTCTGTGCCACCCACCGCGACGTTATAGGGTGTTGATCCTATGCCGTTGACCGCCAGTCCGCCTTGGGCCGGTTCATTGTACGCAGGCACGTCACCACTGCCTGAAGCATAGTCGCAACCGGTGGCGCCATTATCACCCGTAGAGACAACGACGGTGATGCCCTCGGCGGCGGCTTGCTTCCACTCGCCGATTGAATCTGCCGCAACAGGACTTCCACCGTAAAGTGCATTGCCCGCGTTGCCCAGGAAGAACTCGCACGTGCCATAGCTGTAGCCGATAACTGTCGGTTTCGGGGAGACATGGCCGTCGATGACGTATTCGGCGGAGAGATCGGTGCCGAGGGTCGTGTTTGTGAGCGCCGAAATCACCAGGTCGATCGTAGCTCCGGGAGCTACTGCGCCTGACCACTCGACATCGATATCAGCTTCATCCTCGTTGCAATCGTTTCCGAGACAGTTGGGGCCTCCCAGGATGCCCGGGTCTGATCCATTGTGAATCTGGTTGAGCGTCCCCGCTGGCAGGCCAAAAAGCGAGCGGAAATTCGTGAAATCCGCGGGATTGATATCGCTGTCGGAAACGATGGCGATGGTTTGGCCGGTTCCGGTGATGCCGGCGTTCCAAAGGGGCAGCACGTTGTAAATCGTGGCGAAATCATAGGGACCCAAGGCGTAGCAGTCCGAGCCCGACGTGCCCTGGCAACCGGCGGCGTACGTGAACTGCTTCTTAACGGCTTTCACTTTTCCGGTAGCCATTTCCCGGGTGAACGTACCGGCCAATCGATGGGCGGCGTGCCTGGGGAAGTTGTTGAGCGAGGCCACACCGGTCACGGCAGGCGTGAGCGCCACAGGAATCGCCGGATCGTTTGCGTTGGCCCAGTATTCTTTGCCGTTGATGGCGTACTTGTGCATCGCGGTGTGAAATGCGGACTGCAGTTGCGCGGCGTTGCCGGAAAACTGGATGACATTGCGGCCGTTGGCTACGTCGTCCACGTGGAAACCGTGAGACTCGAGCCACGCCGTAATCTTCTGAATGTCCGCGTCGGCTACGCCGAACTGGGCGCCGAATTCCTCCGGCGTGAGCCACTTGTGGTAATTCGGCGAGGAACGGTCCTGCTGCTCGGCAAGCAAATTGTTGAGCGCCGCGCCCTGTTCCGGAGTGGTCTTCAGCACGAGCATCATGCGGTCGAGCGCCAGATTCGCGGGGGCCGCGCCGCGGTCGAACTGCGGCCGCGCAAAGGGATGGGTGTTGCCGCGAAGCACCGTCAGCTTTGATTCGTCGATGGGCTGCGTAATGCGTGAGCGCACCGAACCGGTTTGCGCGGAGGCGAGAGCTACGACCAGTGAAACGAAAGCGAAGTATACGAGAGCTTTTGCGATTTTCATTGTTTTGGCACCTTAAGCGTTACCACCCATAAATTCTGCATACCTCTGATGCGGGAAACCTTCCGAGGGGATGGACGTAAATGTCCGACACATATAGGTAGATGCACGACCATTCTGTACAGGGGGCGTTCCGCGCGAGACAGGAAAAAGTTCCATAGTTTCCACAGTAGTACCCGGATTCGGCGCTCGGCGGATGCTGATGTCTCCGGTTTTCCCCCCAAGCCTAGGCACAGTTCTGCGCGTGGTACCCGCGAACCGCAGCCGCGGCGTCTAAATGGCTAACCCTGCTGGACGGGGGAAGTCGCGGTGAAAACGCGGAAGCGTCGGGCATTCCTGGTGATCCTGTTGGCTGCGGCTGCCGCACTGCCGGCGTTTGCGTATGAGTATCCGCTTTCGTCCTATGCCATCCGGGAAGCGTTTCTTCTCGGAACGGGGGCCAGGAGCCATGACGCAGATTTTTACTCCGGGTATTGGCAGAGCCTGAAGATGCCAAAGGAGAGGGCGGTGGGATCGCTCGTAACCATAGAGACGCCGTATTTGTATGTCGCCGAACATTCGCGGGACACTCCGAACTACACCGCGCAGGATGCGATCAAGGATTTCTCGAACAAGCCGATGGTGTTTCGCGTATACTTGGACGTTTATTTCGACCCGCCGGAGACAGGGGATCCGCAGCCGGTGGTCGTCAGGCTGATTCAGGACAAGAAGGAGATCGCTTCGCAAGCGATAACGCGATGGCCGCTCTTCCGATTTCGCGACGAAAACACGCGGCAAGAAAGCGCCGGTGAACACGTCCAGATCGAATACAGCGGCGACAAGATTAAGCCCTCGGACTTGACGATCGAGGTGGATGCCCCGGACGGCGAGCATGCCGAGGCCACGTTCGACATGGCGAAGATTCGATAATCGCGAGAAGAGCGTGCCGGGCTGAAGAGTCTGCGGAAGAAGTCGCGATTGAGTTGATTCGCAAAGCCAGGCCGGGATAGCGCCGGCATCGGCTGCCTGTTTCTGCCCCACAGCGGCACATGCGTTTCACACTGGCCGCGCTGCACTTGAAACTGGCCCGGGCGCTTGGCGTAAACCGCGTGCAAACCTAGTCCGTCCTTCCGCAACTTTGGACACCGAAATGCCCCCTAAACCCCGTCGCCATGAGTGTGCCCGTCGAAATCCAAGCGAGTCTTCGCGCGAGTGCCGGCCGCGCGAAGCCAAAGCCCTATTCAATCGAGCGCCGTTTCCGCCTGATGCAGTCGGGCACGCTCCTACTGGCCATCCTGCTCTACTCGACCACGCTCTATCTTGCCGCTGCTTACCAGAGGAGCCTGGCCGATTCGCTGCAAACTCTTCACGTCACGGGACCGGAAGCGCAGCGCCTGCAAGCCCTGAACACGCAAATGCGGGACTCCTCGCACCAGATGTTGATCGTGCTGATTGTGTTCGTCGCGTTTTCGCTCGTGGTCACTTCCTGGTTCCGGCGCGCTCATCAGAGATATATTTTTCAGCACCTGGATGAATTGCGCCAGATGGTGGGCGAAGTTCGCCGCGGCAACCTGAACGTGACGGCGAAAGTGCCGGACAGCGTCGAACTCGGCTCGCTCATGGGCGCGTTCCTCGGAATGGCGGCGGAGCTCAACGAAATGCGGTCCTCACTCGAGCAGAAAGTGTTGGAACGCACCGCGAGCCTGGAATTCGCCCAAAAGGAGGTGCTGCAATCGGCCAAACTCGCGTCACTGGGCCAGCTTGTTTCCGGCGTCGCGCACGAAATCAATAATCCACTCACGTCGATTCTCGGCTTCAGCGAAATCGTGCTCGGCCGGCGCGGCGTGGACCCGTCTGTGCTCGCCCCGCTTCGGACGATTCGCGAGGAAGCTCTGCGCCTGAAGAATCTGGTGGCGAACCTGAGCAGCTTTGCGCGCCGCGCGCCCCACCGGACGCAACGCCTCGACCTTCGCACCGTCGTCGACCGGCTCGTCGATCTCCGCGACTATCATCTCCGCGCCGACAACATCTCTCTGCACGTGGCGAAGCCGCCCGATCCCGTCTGGGTTCTCGCCGACCCCGATCAGCTTCTGCAAGTGCTGCTGAATTTGCTGCTCAATTCCGAGCAAGCCATCCACGAAGACCGCGACTCCGGCCACATCTGGATCGACTGCCGCGCCGAAGGGGGCACCGCGCACCTGACCGTGCGCGACGACGGTCTGGGGATGTCCTCGGAAGCGCGTGAACATCTCTTCGAGCCGTTCTTCACCACCAAGCCGCCGGGGCAGGGAACGGGCCTGGGCCTCAGCATTTCGCACGGCATCATTCAGCAGCATAAGGGGACGATCTCGGCGGAAAGCACCCCCGGCGAGGGCACGACGATTCACATCCAGCTTCCCGTGTCGGACGAACAGCCCACAGGGCCGACGCCCGGAAATGGCGCGTCCACGACGGGCGTCACCGTGACTTCCGTGATGCGCCACGCGCTGGTGATCGACGATGAGCCTGCAATTCTCGAGATGGTTGGCGACGCCCTCGAACGCGCCGGCTGCCGCGTTACTCTGCTGCAAAACTCGCGCGAGGTGGAAGCGGCGCTCGAGAAAGACAAGTTCGATCTGGTAATTTGCGACTTGAAAATGCCCGGCCGGAATGGCCTCGCGGTCTATCAGCTTCTGCGCGCCGCACACCCTGAATTGTCCAGCCATTTCCTTCTGATGACCGGGAATCTCGCGGATGCTGAGGACCACGCCGTCGAACTCGCCGCGGTCCCAATTCTCGCAAAGCCATTCACGCTCGTGCGCCTCCGCGAAGCCGTCACTCAGCTTCTCGCGAAAGCCTAGCCGCTGTCCTTGCTTGCTGGTCCGCCCTACAAGCTTCAACCAAGCACTGATCACCGCACGTTATCGGCGTCCCGGTTGGAGGAGCCGGCGTGAGCGGGGCGGGCGCGCCCGGCCCGAACGCGCCCGCTGCCGAGACGCTTATCGTGGCGAGTCGTCGCGCCAGGAGTCTTTCACCTTGCGAACGACGCCGTGGATCGGATTCGATCCGAAATGACCGGTGGCGCCGTTCTGGAACGTCAATGTGATGTTCGAGAACTCGACGAGTGTTCCTCCGGTGATGTCGATCACGAGGTCGGTGCCTTGGAGGGCGGCAGGGGCCGAGCCGCCGTTCTTCGTGATGGTGACCGGGCCGGTCACCTCGAATCCACCGTCAATCGGCGTGATAGTCCTGGCCTCGACCGTAAGGTTGTGCGTGTGCTGCATTCGGGCCGACGCGCTGATATTTGAGCTGTTCAGCGAGGAGTCAGACAACTCCATGGTCACGGCCGCCGAGAATTCGGCGGTGCCGGATCTTTCGTCCAAGGTCATCGTCCACGGGCCGCGAACCTCCCATGGGCCCGTGCCGCCGGCCAGCGGCGTGTAGTCGTTGATTACGCCGGTGAAATGCAAATGTCTCGGAGCTTGGGCCAGAGCGGCGGTACCTACCGCCAGCACCAAGACCACGAGAACCCGTAACGCCAAAGAAAAAGCTTTGCTTTTCATTGGAGACCTCCAGATTTGGGACTGGCGCCTGAGGCGCCGAGTGATTTGCGCTTCGCATTTGAAGCGCGCGGGCACCATCGGATAAGAGTGGGGCTCGCGTCAAACGGCAATGCGCGGGATGGCCACTTGCCGTCAAATGCAGTCTTTTGCCGTTGTGCGCCGAGGGGTTACAATCGGGTTACGTACCTCGCCACGACCGCGCAACAGTAGGAGAACGCGATGGGAGAGCTGTCCCCTCGCACACGGACATCGGAGAAGCCGTCCGAAGGCCGCCTGGACTCATGGAAGGAAATCGCGGTGTACCTGAACCGCGACGTGACCACCGTCCAGCGCTGGGAGAAGCGCGAGAGGATGCCTGTCCATCGCCACGTGCACGACAAACGTGGCTCCGTCTATGCCTTAACCCCCGAGCTGGATGCCTGGCTGCAAAGCCGCAAGCCGCATCTGGACGAAGAAGAGAGAGAGTCCGCGGCGCAGACACCGGTCGAGAGGGAAGGCGACCACACGCGACGCGCAATGCCCCCGGCCCGCCCCTGGCTGACTCTGGCTGGCGTGGCTGCACTGGCCGTGCTTGCGGTTGCCTATATCATGTCACGGGGTCGCGCAGACAATGCGGCCCGCCCCAAAATCAAGTCGCTTGCGGTGCTGCCCCTCAAGAACCTGTCGGGAGACGCAACACAGGACTACCTCGCCGACGGGATGACCGAGGCCCTTATCGGACGCCTCGCTAATATCCACGATCTGCGCGTCATTTCCCACACGTCCGTAGTGCGCTTCAAGAATCCACAGATCTCGGTGCCAGAGATCGCCCGAACGCTCAACGTGGATGCCATTGTCGAAGGATCGGTGATGCGAGAGGGCAACCGCATTCGCGTCACAGCCCAGTTGATTCGCGGCGCAACCGACGAGCACTTCTGGTCGGAGACCTACGATCGCGAGCTGCCGGACGTGCTTGCTCTCCAGAGCGATGTGGCGCAATCCATTGCTGACAAGGTGCAAGTAACAGTCACCGGGGAGGAACACCAGAGGCTAACGGCAGCGCCTCCCGTCGCGCCTGAGGTCTACGAAAGCTATCTCCAAGGTTGGTACCAGATAAACAAGGGCTACAACAAAACTGACATTGGGAAGGGCATCGCTTATTTTCAGAATGCTATAAACACAGACCCGACATTCGCGCCCGCATACGTGGGCTTGGCAACGGGGTACGGCGAACTCGGATCGAATTTTGTTGGAGATCCCCATGATCCGGCACTTGAGAAGGAAATGAGCGCAGCCCAAAAAGCTGTGGAACTCGATCCCAACCTCGCCGACGCGCACGTTCTGTTGGGTGACGTGCAAAAAGAACGGTGGCAGTGGGCCGACGCCCAGGCCGAGTACAGACGTGCCCTCGAACTGAACCCACATAGCTCTGACGCTTACGCCGACCTTGCTGGGTGGCTGCTCTGCCAGGGACGCACGGACGAAGCTCTAGCCTCAATGCGGCGCGCCCGCGAACTCGACCCGCTCTCGGTGGATGCCACCGACATGGGGTGGATGCTGTTCGAGGCCCGCCGCTACGACCAAGCCTTGCACGAATTCCGAAGCGTCCTGGAAGTTAACCCGGATGACCCGGTCGCACTTTGGGACCTTGGGATCGCTCTCATCGACAAGAATCAGCCTCAGGACGCAATCCCGGTTCTCGAGAAGGCGCTGCCTATTTCTAACCGTAGCCCGGGCGTGATGGGCACTCTGATTCGAGCGTATGCGCAGGCGGGGCGGCGCAGCGATGCGCTTCGGTTGCTCAAGGAATTGCAAGTACGCAGCAAGGCGGGCTCTGTTCCGGCCAGCGCTTTCGTGAACGCTTACTTAGGTCTCGGTGAAACCGATCAGGCGTTCGCTTGGCTCGAGCAGGCGTACAAGGAGCACTCAAATCTGTTGGAGCTTCTCAAAGTGGATCCCGGCCTAGATCCCATCCGGAGCGACCCTCGATTCGCTGATCTAGCCCGCCGCGTCGGGCTTGGCTAAAAGCTATTACCGCGGTGTTCCTGGTTACACGTCCCACGATTACCGCGTCATACGGACAAATGTGGACCGTTTGCGACCACTCCCTGATCCCGGACGTTGGAGCAATCCAGCGAGCGAATTGGTAGATTGTCGGTGGGGGATTTGCCGTGGAAGCCTCTGCCCACCGCCCGGCGTGGAAGACGCCGCTGGCCTTCGCGATTATCTACTTCGTGTGGGGATCCACATTCCTCGCCATTCGCGTTGGCGTGCGCGAAGTCCCTCCGTTTCTTCTGGCCTCGATTCGCTTCCTGGTGGCGGGAATCGTTCTTTATGGCTGGATGATCGCGCGCGGCGAACGGTCTCCGGGCGGGCGCCAATGGGCGTCAGCTTCCGCGCTGGCGATCCTGATATTCGTCCTCGATTACGGGCTGGTGTTCTGGGCTGAACAGCGCGTTCCTTCGGGCATCACGGCGGTCATGTTGGCCACGATCCCGGCGTTCATGGCGTTGTCGGAAATTATTTTCTTGCGAACGCAAAGGCTTACGGTCCGTTTGGGATCGGCCCTCTTGACTGGGCTTGGCGGCGTGGCCGTCCTCACGAGCCACGCGTTGAACCTCGGCGGGGCGCCGATCGATAGGCGGGGCGCCGTGGCCCTGATCGTTGCCGCGATGAGCTGGTCTCTAGCATCCGTGCTCACCCGCAGGCTGCCGTTGCCGCCGTCCAAAGTCATGAGTTCGGGAGCGCAGATGCTGGCCGGCGGAGTGTTTCTGGGTCTCGCGGCCGCCGCGCTCGGCGAATTTCACAATTTTCATCCGTCCACCGTCTCACGCAGCGCATGGCTCGCGTTGCTTTATCTGATCGTCGCGGGTTCGATCATCGCGTTTACCGCCTACGTGTGGCTGATTCATCACGAATCGCCCACGAAAGTGGGCACCTACGCGTATGTGAACCCGGTCATCGCGGTGCTGCTCGGATACTTCCTGGGAGGCGAAGGGCTTAGCCATCGCACGATTCTGGGGACCCTGTTTGTTCTAATCAGCGTGGTGGTGATCATCACGACCCCCGCGAAGAAACGGGCAGCGACACTCCCACTAGAAGAGCTAGGCTAGCTCCTGGTTACTCGGGCAATCGCAACCCGACCCACCGCCTTCCAGTGGCGCTGCCAACGCCGGACGAATATGCTAATGTTCCAGCTCGAAACGAAACGCGTCGTTGGTTGTCGAAAGGAAGTCCTCCGAAAGGGCAACTGAGTGGCTGAAAAACTGGTATTAGTCGGCGTGATGCCCGAAGTGATCGCCCTTGATCCCGGCGATCAAGTGACATGGATGTCGAACGCAGGCAACATCAAGATCGAATTTGACGCTCATCGCTGCCCGTTCTCCTCGAACGTGCTACAGGCGCCGGCCGGTGTCCGCCTCCAGAGCGGTGCGGCGCGAGCCGGCTTAACCCCCGGCGCGTACAAATACCGCCTGTCCCTTAACGAAAGTGTGATCGCCCACGGGGAAATCCTGATCCGCGCAAAGTAGACTGCCGGTTGGCCGGGCTGGTGAGGCGCCTGGCGGTGAGATGTTCTGTTTTGCCCGGGCCTAGTCGCCTGCGGCTGCGGATACCCGCTCTTGCGCGACAGAATCTGCCAGAACGCGGCGCAGCGGCGCAAGCATCGCCGCCGGCACGGCACGTTCCCGGGGTACCCCGAGCTCGGCAACCTTCCGAGGGAACTCGCGCCGACGGTCCAGCCACAATCCGAATTCGCCCAGGAGATCGCCCGCCACGTTGGGATCGTCGGTACGCTCGACGCCCCAGAAACGCAGCTTTTCCTCATTCTTTTGCAGCAATTGCAGGGACCCCTCGAGCTTCTTCATCGCCGCATTGAACGACGAGGCCAGGAAATAAACCGGCAAGGTCCAGCCTTCCGCCCCGCTGCCAAAAGTGGCACGGACGCGAACGTTGTACTTGCCGTTCTGATTCCGCTCGATGGCGCACCGGTACTCATTGGACTGCATGGTCATCCTCGATTTCCGTCCCGCGATTGCGATCACGTCGAACGCCCCCGGTGCCGGTATTCGGCGACGCCTTCCGCCGTTGTTTGCGGCCACGCTTACTTTCCTGCCCTTAGAGCTGTTTGCCGGCATAAAAACTCCTCGAAGTCTGCGATCCGTGCAAGCTGCTTCGGCCGGGAAGGCTCGTGCCATCTGGTTAGGTCCCAACATAGGCGCCGCTGCCAGAAAACCGAGAGCCGCCCCTGAGTGAAGGCGCGACCCTGCTGGCGAACAGGGCAAGCTGCGGATGGAAAGATTGTAGCCGACTAGCAGGAAGTGGGCAAGTGCTCGGCAGTAATTTTGTAAGCCGTTTATTAACAGATACTTAGAGGCTAACCGGCATGACTCATGCGATCGAGAACTTCTTGATTGATCGTAAGCTTGCCTTCCTTCTTCAGTCGGTCCACGAGGGCCGTGTGGAAGGCCTGGAAAGCGGCTTCTTGCTTCGATTGGAGGAGTTGTTTCTCGATACCATCCTTCTGCTTCGCCAAATCGTCCATGTTGGCTGGCTGATGGGAGACGACGCGGTACACGAGCCAGTTTCCGCTCACCTGTTTGGGAGCGCCCACCTGTCCGGGAGCCATTCCGAAAGCGGCGTCGAGCTGGCTGCCCGAGCCGATGTCCGGCACGGTGCCGGTGCGCGAGAAGGGCTCGGCGCTTTTGACGTCGAAACCAAGGCCTTTTGCGGCTTTGTCGAACGCGGCGCCGCCCTGCGCCTGCTTTGCGAGTTCGTCGGCCTTCGCGCGCGCGAGATCCAGGGATTTTTCCTGCTGATAATCGCTTAGGACGTGATCGTGAACCTCGCCCAGCGCCGCCTGATGCGCCGGCAAGACGTCTTTCGGGGTGAGGATGACGTACCCAGCGTCGATATGGAGCGGCGCACTGAGTTCGCCCGGCCGCAACTGGAACAGGGCGTTGCGCACTTCCTGGGAGGCTCCCAGCGGGCCGATAACTTCCGTGCTGGCAACCGCCGGAGTGACTCCCGATTCCAAATTGAACTTGCGCGCGATGTCCTCAATGGACTGGCGGCTTGATTTGCGCACTTCGCTCGCCATCTGATTCGAGATGTCGTTGGCCTGCTGGTTCGCCTCTTGCTCGGTGACAATCGGCAAAATCGACGCCCGGACTTCCTCGAAAGTCTTCGTGTGGGCCGTCTGGCGATCGAGAACCTTGATAATGTGAAAGCCGTACTGCGTCTTCACCAGATCCGATGTGGCGCCCTTCGGCAAACTGAAGGCCGCCTGCTGGAACTCCGGCACCGTCTGGCCTTCCACTATCCAGCCCAGGTCGCCGCCCTTGACCTTGGACCCATCATCTTCGGAATACTTCTTGGCTAAGTCTTCGAAATTCGCGCCCTTCTTCACCTGTTTCAGGACGTCTTCGGCTTTCTGCCGAATTTCGGCCACTTCGGCGTCGGTCTTGCCCACGGTCTTGAGCAGAATGTGCTCCGCGTGGACGCTGTTCTGCACTTTGTAGTCGTCGATGTGGTCGTTGTAATAGGCACGCAGGGCTTCGTCGGTCGGATGCGTTTGCGCGCGGAGTTTGGCAAGGTCGAGCAAGGCGTATTGCGCCGAGCGCTTTTCGGGAATCTGATACTTCGCGAGATTTTTCTTGAAGTAGGCCGAGAGCTCGTCATCGCTCGGATGAACGGATGCCGCCAGATCCGCCGGCTTGATCAACACATACTGAATCGCGACTTTGTCATTGCGGCGCCGGAAATCCTGTTCGACTTCGGCCGGGCTCACCATCAATCCGTCGGTGACGAG
>Ga0181538_10003322_pt1 | contig 15767 bp, 11 predicted proteins | sample PEATcosm2014_Bin_40_FD_119773 | JGI IMG/M metagenome (GOLD analysis project Ga0181538, IMG submission 119773) | Peatland microbial communities from MTU Mesocosm Facility, Houghton, MI, USA - PEATcosm2014_Bin23_30_metaG | ecosystem: Environmental > Terrestrial > Soil > Wetlands > Peat | place...
CGCCTCGGGTTGCAGCTCGCGTACGAGCGAGCCATACCGCTCGAAGTTGTGCGGGCGGGAGATGATCACCGCCTCGTAGCGCGCCGAGCGCCGACGCAGGTGCTCCGCGAGCGGGTCCGTCACGACCCCGACACCCAGCGTTCCGAGCACGTCGGGGTCGTCGATGATCCCGATGGTCGGAAACACCGAGACCCGATAGCCGGCGGCCGAGATCTCCCGCACAACGTCGAACATGCGCTGGTAACCGGAGCCGAGGCGGGGATCGGGCAGCCGGTCGTCGATCACGAGCACCCGCGGTGGGGACCCCATCGCCAGGTGGATCGCCTCTTCGACCGAGTCTGGGTCGATCGGCTCGGCGTGCGTGTCGCGCTCGAAGACCTCCGGCCATTTCTCGATCAGCCTCTTGCGGTGTGTCAAGCAGAGGTACTCCTTGTACAGCTGCGTCGAGCTCCGCGACTCGAGATGGCGCACGACCGAACGCGGCTCGTACAGCACGATGTCGCCGCGCTTGGCGATCTTGAAGCAGAAGTCGACATCCTCGTAGTAGGCCGGGAAGTACTCCTCGTCAAGACCCCCCAACTCGTTCCAGATGTCTCTGCGGACAAGGAAGTTGAGCGCGCTGCAGTATTCGACCCGGCGGCGGAATCGCAACGAGACGGCATCTCCGGGCAGATCGCGGCCGACGCCGTAACTGGAGCCGTCCTTCCAGATGATCGAGCCTGCCTCCTGCAGCGTGCCGTCTGACAACAGGACGCGACCACCCACCGCGCCCACTCCCGGCGTCTGCGCCGCCTCGACGAGGGGTGCCAGCCAGCCGGGCTCAGGCTCGGCGTCGTCGTTCAGCAGAACGAGGTAGACACCACGAGCTCGTCGCGCCCCCAGGTTGCAGCCCCCCGCGAAGCCCCGGTTCACCCCTGACCGGACAGTGACAATGCCGCTCACCCCGAACGCGAGGTCGTCCGAGACGTCCGGGGTGACCCCGTTCTCGACCACGATCACCTCGAAGGGCACGTCCTTGGTGTTCTGGGCCAGAGCCCGCAGGCAGCCCAGCAGGTCTGGCGCAGCACCCGTCGCGACGACGATCACCGAGACGACCGGGTCCGGCCACCGATTGAACTGCACGACTGCGGCTGCTGTCGACTGCACAAGCTGCTCCTTCAGTGCGAGCATGCGACTCGCGTTGACGTAGCATTTGTTGTAGCACAACTCCCCTGATTCGGCCGAACTGCGACGCGCGACGGAGTTCGTCGACCGAAGCGTCCTCTGGCGCTGCTCGCCACCGATCGCCCTGGTCAGGTGAGTCGCCAGCGCACGAACCTCTTGCGCCCCGATCAGGTGGGCTGTCTCGCGAAAGCCTTCAGGAGGATCAGCCAGACGTGAAGCGCGGCTTGCCCGTCCCGCAACACAGCGGTGCGGGCAAGGACGGGCCGATATGGACCGAGATACGCAAAGGCGCTCGCGAACATGGCGCCGGTGGTACTGAGAAGAAGGATCTCGGCCGGCCGCCTCGCCGCGAGCATTGCCACGTCGGGGACCGTGAGCACACCGGGATTGCTCGGAAGCGCATTGAAGCGCCCGTGGTAGATGCCCACCGGCTCGGTGAGCACGCCGCTCGGGTCGTAGGGGAACCACATCAGCAGTTGCTCGCCTCGATAGGTGGCGTTGCCAACAAAGGACGGGAGATCCGCGCTGACCTGGTACCAGTCGATGAGACGGCTCGCACTCCCGCCGAGAGCAGTGGAATACGGGGCTGCCGGGTCGGCCGCACGCGCCACGTCCTGCAGCGGCGCGTGCACAGGACTGGGCGTGACCGTGAGGACGAGCACGGACCCTGTCATGGCGACGACCGTCGTCGCGACGCCGAGCCCGGACCAGAAGCCGGACGCCGGACGCGGCGCGCGGGCCCGATTGGAGAACCTCGCGATCCCCGCGAACACGACCGGGACCGCAGCCAATGCCGCGCCGACCGGCAACCAGCCGAAGGCCGGCGGGTGCGGGTCGACCTCGTACGCGAGAGCGACGGCAACAAGCAGGCCCGCGGGCAGCCAGCGGGCAAGAGGGCGTGCCCAAAGCGGCCGGCAGAGCTCCGCGAGCGTGACGGCGAGGGTCAGGCAGATCACGCCCCAAAGCGTGGAGGAGAAGTAGTACATCTCGAGGGATTCCACGTGGTAGCCGAACTGCAGGTAGACGAAGACGGCGAACTGGGCGGCGCAAGCGAGGCCGACGAACAGCTGGGGTGTCGAAACGGCACGCAGCCTTCGTGCGAAGGTGACCCAGAACGCGCCGATGACCGAAGGCGGAACCAACAGGTACACCAGGTACACACTCCAGCGCCAGTTGGCCGAGTGGAAAAGCAGGATCTCGCCCGGCTGGTTCAGGTAGGCAGCCGCGGTGAAGCTCGGCCGGATGAAGTCGAGCTGACCGAACACGAGCGCCGAGGCGACCATGAGGGCGAGCGTCGCCAGGGCGGCGACCCCCGCTGCGACCGCGCCATCTAGAACGAGGCGCTCCCTGGCCCGAACCAGGCGCATGGCCGCGTACACGACGACCGTCGTCGCCGCGAGAACGAGACCCATGCCATGGGACCAGACGGCCAATGTCAAAAAGAGCGCTGCGAGCACGAGACAAACCGAGCGCCACCTGCCCCGAGATGGCATGGCCAAGCAGGCAACCGCCCCGACTATGTAGGAGACGACGGCGGAGTTCGGGTAGTCGGTGCCCCAGGCCGTGATGACGACAGGTGAGCTGAGCAGCGCGACGACGGCGATCGCCCCGGCCGGGATGCCGTACAGCCGCCTAACGAGCACGTAGGCAGGCACGACGGCGATCAGCGCGAACAGATAGCGAGTCGCGAAGAAGCCGGGCACGGCACCGAAGACCACATAGAAGAATCGTGCGACGAGGAGGAATCCCACCTGGGCGCCTTCGCGCAAACGCGCCGTTGGTTCCAGCGCGGCCGTGTACCGGAGGAACATCTCGCGGGGATCGACGATATAGATCGTGTGCATGGCGGGATCGGGGAGCGCGCTGGGTGCCATGCCCCGGATCCTGAGCACGAAGTACGCGACGAGAGGCGAGAGCGCGACCGCCGCAGCTTCGCCGATCAGCGCCAAGCGGCTGTCGCGAAGTCGCGGCGTCGGCGCGTGTGCCGCCGAGTTCACCTCGGCCGGCGAGGTATCGGTCGCGAGCACTGAACGACCCTACCAAGAGGCGCCAGCCAGGCGAAGTCGAGCTTCGACGGCCCGTGACTACACTCGCAGCGTGCTCAACGGGAAACAGATCACCGCCGTGCTTCCCGCCTACAACGCCGGGGAGACCCTGAAGCGCACCGTCGACGAGCTTGATCGCGCGGTAGTGGACGAGGTCCTCTTGGTGGACGACGCGAGCAGCGACGACACGCTGGAACAGGCAAAGAAGCTCGGTCTCATCTCGATCCAGCACGACCGGAACCGGGGCTACGGGGCGAACCAGAAGAGCTGTTACAAGGCGGCACTCGAGCTTGGTGCCGACATCATCGTCATGCTCCATCCCGACTACCAGTACTCGCCCCTGCTAGTGCCCGCCCTGGCGGCGATGATCGCCTACGGACAGTACGACTTCGTTCTCGGGTCGCGCATCCTGGCGCAGAACTCGATGGCGCGGGGCATGCCTGCTTACAAGTACGCAGCCAACAGGGTCCTCACGCTCTACGAGAACATCGTGCTGCGCCAGAAGCTCTCCGAGTATCACACCGGCTTGAGGGCCTACAGCAGGGAACTCTTGGGTGCCCTACCGTTCGACCGCAACTCGGACGACTTCGTCTTCGACAACCAGATCATCGCCCAGGCGGTCAAGTTCGGCGCGAGCATCGGGGAGCTCTCCTGTCCCACGCGCTATGCGGCGGACTCTTCCTCGATCAGCTTTGGCGCGAGCGTCCGCTATGGCTTGGGCGTGCTGCGCACGAGCGCCCAGTACCGCCTGCACGTCAGTGGGGTCAAGCGCTTCGCGTTCCTCGATTTCCCTCCCCGCGCCACGACTTGCCCGGCCAGCTAGAGCCGTCGTTCACCTCCCGCCTCGACGCCACCACAGTCCTGACGACGCCTGCTACGCCGTGAGAGGCGTGGCTGAGGTGTCTGTCGGTCAGACCGTCTCCACGAACGCCGCACTGAACTGGCTCTCGTACAAGTCGGCATAGAAGCCCTTCTTCGCGAGCAGCTCGGCGTGGCCGCCCTGCTCGACGATGCGGCCGGCGTCCATGACGACGATGGTGTCCGCGTTGCGGATCGTCGAGAGCCGGTGGGCGATCACAAAGCTCGTCCGCCCCTCGCGCAAGCGGGCCATCGCTCGTTGTATGAGGACCTCGGTCCGGGTGTCGACGCTGCTCGTCGCCTCGTCCAGGATGAGGATCGTCGGGTTCGCGACGAACGCGCGGGCGATGGTGATCAGCTGTTTCTGCCCGGCGGAAATGTTGGAGGCGTCCTCGTCGATCACGGTGTCGTACCCCTGGGGTTGGGTCCGCACGAAGTGGTCGACGTGGGCGGCCTCGGCCGCCGCCAAGACCTCCGCGGCCGTGGCGCCTTCGCGGCCGTAGGCGATGTTGTCCCGGATCGTGCCTGTGAACAGCCACGTGTCCTGGAGGACCATGCCGAAAGTCCGCCTTACGTCGTCACGGGTAAGGTCGCGCGCGTCCACACCGCCAAGCAGGACGCGCCCGGAGTCGATCTCGTAAAAGCGCATCAGCAGGTTCACGATCGTCGTCTTGCCGGCGCCCGTCGGCCCGACGATGGCGACGGTCTGGCCCGGCTCGACCGCCAGGTTGAAGTCGGCGATCAGGGGCCGGGTGGGCTCGTACTGGAAGCTCACGTGATCGAGGTCGACCCGCCCGTCCGGCTCGACCAACACCGCGGGCTGGGCACAGTCCGGCTCCTCCTCCTCGGCGTCCAACAGGGCGAAGACCCGTTCCGCCGAGGCGACACCGGATTGCAGGAGGTTCATCTGGCTCGCCACCTGGGTGATCGGCATGGTGAACTGGCGTGAGTACTGGATGAAGGCTTGGATGTCGCCGAGCGAGAGCGCGCCCGAGGCGACCCGATATCCCCCGACAACCGCTATCGCCACGTAGTTCAAGTTGGCGAGGAATTGCATGGCGGGCTGGATCACACCCGAGAGGAACTGCGCCCGGAAGCTCGCCTCGTAGAGGGGCTCGTTCTGACGGTCGAACTCCGCGATGGAGGTGTCGCTCCGCCCGAACACCTGCACCAGGGCGTGACCGGTGTACATCTCCTCGACGTGGCCGTTCAGCGTCCCGGTGCGCTCCCACTGCGCGGCGAACTGCACCTGGGAACGCCGCGCGACGAACAAGGTCACGACGAGCGAGAGCGGAATTGTTATCAGCGAGACTCCGGCCAGCAACGGACTGATCCAGAACATCATCGCGATCACACCGAGAATCGTGAGGCCCGAGCTCAGCAGCTGGCTCAAGCCCTGCTGGAGGGTCGTGGTGACATTGTCGATGTCGTTGGTGACACGGCTCAGGATGTCCCCATGGGAGTGGCGGTCGAAGTACCGCAGCGGGAGCCGGGAGAGCTTGGACTCCACGTCCTCGCGCATCCGGTACACGGTCCGCTGCGCTACACCCGCCATCACGTAACCCTGGGCCCAGTTGAGCATGGCCGCCAGGACGTAGACGAGCCCGGCCAGGCCGAGCAGCGTGCCGAGATGACCGAAGTCGACTCCTGCGCCCGGCGTGATCGACATTCCCCTGATCATGTCGGCGAGCTGGTGCTCACCCCTCGATTGCAAGAGGGCGACCACCTGCTGCTTGGACAACCCCGCCGGGAGGCGCTTTCCGATGACCCCGTTGAACAGGACGTCGGTCGCGTTGCCGAGGATCTTCGGGCCGAACACGCTGAACACCACGCTCGCCGATGTCATCGCGATGACGAAGGCGATCCGAATCCTCTCCGGTCGCAGCCGTCGAGCGAGGCGCCGGACCGTGTTGCGGAAGTCCTTGGGCCGCTCGACCGGCATTGACATCCCAGGCCGCCCCGGCCCGCCGAAGCCTCGTCCCGTCCCGAGCCGCTGCCGAGCCGCCGGCGTACTCATGCGGCCTCCTCGCCGAGCTGGGAGGTGACGATCTCGCGGTATTCGGGGCAGCTCGACATGAGCTCCTCGTGGCGGCCGATCCCGACGACCCGCCCGTCGTCGAGCACGATGATCCGGTCGGCCTGCAGGATCGTGCTCACGCGCTGGGCCACGATCAGCACCGTCGCGTCCGCGGTCTCGGACCGCAGGGCAGCCCGGAGCTTGGCGTCGGTGGCTGCGTCCAGCGCCGAGAAGCAGTCGTCGAACAGGTAGACGGCCGGGCGTTTCACAAGTGCCCTCGCGATCGACAACCGCTGGCGCTGCCCGCCCGACACGTTCGTGCCGCCCTGGGTGATCTCTGCTTCGAGCCCTCCGGGCATGGCGAAGACGAAGTCGCTCGCCTGGGCGACCCTGAGAGCCTGCCACAGCTCCTCGTCAGTGGCATCCGGCCGCCCAAAACGCAGGTTGTCCGCCACCGTGCCGCTGAACAAGTACGCCTGTTGCGGCACCACGCCGATCTTGTCCCAGAGGTCGCCGCGCGCCTGGTCTTTCACGTTCACCCCATCCACCAGCACGGCGCCACTCGTCACGTCGAACAGGCGCGGGATGAGGTTGAGCAACGTCGTCTTGCCCGAGCCCGTACCACCGATGATGGCCGTCGTCTCACCGGGGAGAAGCGAGAAGTCAAGGTCGTGCAGCACCGGTTCCTGACTGCCCGGGTACCGGAAGTCGACTTCTCGCAGTTCCACCAGACCGGCCGAAGAAACCGGGACCACAGCTTGCTCCGGGTCGACGACCGAGGGCTCGATGCGCAGCACCTCCTCGATCCGATCGGCGCTGGCGACCGCCCGCGGTAGCAGGATCACCATCATCACGGCGATCATCACCGACATCAGGATCTGCAGGAGGTAGCTGATGAAGGCCGTCAGGTTCCCGATCGGCATGCTCCCACTGGCGATGAGATGGCCGCCGAACCAGATCACCGCGACCGTCGACAGATTCATGATCCCCATGACCGTCGGCACCGCCAGGGCGAACATGCGGTTCACGCGCAGTCCCGTGTTCGTGAGTGCCCCGTTGGCCTCCGCGAAGCGCTGCCGCTCCTGATCGTTACGGATGAACGCCCGTATCACCCGCACGCCCGTGATCTGCTCGCGCAACACGAGATTGACGCGGTCGATCCTGGACTGCATCGACCTGAACAGTGGGACAGCCTTCGACATCAGGATCGCGATGACCACGAGCATCAGGGGAACGACTACGACTACGAGCGTCGAGAGCCTCACGTCCTCCTTGAGCGCCATGATCACGCCGCCCACGCACATGATCGGCGCCAGCACCATCATCGTGAGGGCCATCTGCAAGAAGATCTGGATCTGCTGTACGTCGTTGGTGTTTCGCGTGATGAGCGACGGCGTGCCGAAGTGGTTGATCTCCTGTGCCGAGAATCGCTGCACAGACTTGAACACGGCACCACGGATGTCCCGGCCCAAGCCCATCGAAATCTTCGAAGCGAAATAGACGGCGACGATCGACATCGCCCCCACGACGAGCGTTATCCCGAGCATCCAGCCGCCCGTGGTCCAGATGTAGCCGATGTCGCCCTTCTCGATGCCGTTGTTGATGATGTCGGCCGTCAGGTTCGGCAGGTAGAGGTTGGAGACGGCTTGCAATATGAGCAGCGTGACGACCAGGCACACCTGTCCGGTGTAACGCCCGCCGTAGCGGCGCAAGAGGCTGATCAGCACTGGCTGGCCCAGACCGGACGTGTGTCTGAAGGTTGCGCCACCTGCCTCAAGGCGTGCCGCGACTGCCGCCTCGCCCGCGAGGTTACCTTGGGCTCCTCAGCCGCCACGGGCGTCTTCCAAGTCACGCTCCAATGCCGCCGCGAACCGTCTCAGCATTTCCGCGAAGGCGGACAGGTCCCGGTCGTCCCAGCCCGCGAGGAGCCTGTCGAACCACGCCCGCCGGGCTTTCAGCACACGCTCGAGCGTTCGCCGACCCTTGTCCGTCAGCGCGATCCGGGTGGCGCGATGGTCCTCGGGATCGGCGTGACGAGTCACGAGGCCCTCTCGCTCCAGTTGCTGGATCTTCCTCGTGACCGTGGGTGCGTCGACACCGAGTAGCTCCGCCAGTCCTGTCACCCGTACCGACTCGCCGTGGGCTTGGAGCATGTAGAGCAGGGCGCCTCCGGCCCGGTCGATCCGGACACCCGCCGCCCGCAGCAGGCGTTCATGTAGCCGGACCTGGCCCATCGAACGCCCCACGATCCAGAACGCCTCCCGGATATCGTCCACGCACTGCTTGGCCGGCTTCGGTCGGGGCTCCTCGAATCCCGCTTTAGTTACTTGTGGCACATAACTATCTTAGCGCTCCTCCGGCCACGCGCCAATCGGAACGCTTTGGCGAACTGCGGGCATATTCATCCCAAAGGCCTCGGTTGCCCAAGCAAGCGTGGTCTTCGGTTTGACCAGGACGCGCCTGACCATGGCCCGCGCGGCTTCTCACCGGAGGTTTCTCGGCCGCGCGAAGGCGTCATTCGCAGATACCTTCGAGGAGATAGGCCACGACGTCGGCCGCCTGGTAGCTGTCGCGACCATCGCGGAGCAATCTCGGTAGGAAGGAGAGGTCCTGCCCGAGTGTCGCGAGCGGGGGCTCCCCCGCGCCGTCCCGGTGTCGCTGCCCCAGCCCGATCGCAGCGATCAGCCCGTTGCACACACAGCGCCGCTCGGCCGTGTCCTCCAGCTTGCCTCCCTTGCGCACGTAAGCCGCAGACGGCTCGGCTGGGCAGCGGTACCCGATGTCACCGTCTTGCCTGCGGTACGGCGTCCGCAGATAGCCCGCCTCGCAGACCCGCCGGCGTTGCGCGTACACGTCCGCTTCGGCGACGGTCCCCGGCAAGTCGGCCACCTTGAAGGGAAAGCCGGTGGGTGACGCCAACGCATCAGTACGCACGTGCAGCTTGCCCGACAAGGCGCTCTCGATGAAAGCCCGCTTCAGCGAAGGCTCGAAGCCCGATTCTTCGCACAGCGCGAACGCCGAGCCGACCTGAATGCCTGTGGCGCCGGCTGCAAGTGCCGCCCCGAGCAACTCGCGGCTCGCGTAGGCGCCTGCAAGCCAGAAGGGCAAGCCAATTGACACCAGTTTCTCCAGGTCGACCACGTCACGGGTTCCGTAGACGGGCTGGCCCTGCTCGTCGAAGCTGATCGGGCCCCGCGGCGGCGCGTTGTGGCCCCCCGCCAAGGGACCTTCGACAACGAAGCCGTCCGGACGTGTACGGGCTTCTCGCGCGAGATACGACGCCAGCACATGCGAGGCCACGATGGCAAGGAACTTCGGCCGGTGCAGCTCAAGGTTCGCGCCGGAGACAAGCTCGGGACGGACGCCCGCCGTGTAACGGTTGCTGCCCGCACCGACGACGTCGACGGAAACCTCGCCAGCCTGCCCGGCGGCCAGGGCGTCGAGCAGACCAGGCAGCTCAGCCGGGATGCCCGCTCCAACCAGCACGTAGTCGACTCCCGCAAGCATCGCCCCGTAAGCCGCGGCTGGAGTCGCCATCTGTATCTTCTCGAGATAATTCACGCCGACGAGGCCGTCGTGGCCTTCCTTGGCCAGGAATATCTCCACAAAATTGGCCGCGACTATGAGCTCGACAGCTTGTTGGCTCGGGTCCAGCGACAGGCGCGGCACCAGGCGGAACGGTACCCCGGGTTCGAGGCCACCTTCGACGAAGTAGCGGCCCAGGATCTCTTCGGACACCGCCGCGCGCGGGAAACTCGCGAGCGCCCGGCGGAGATGGCCGCCAGGGTCTCCGAGCTGAAGGCGGCGGGCCAAGAGCGTGTCCAGCGCCACGCCGGAAACCACTCCAAGTTGGCCGGTCGCCGCGACTGCCCGTGCCAACGGCCAACCCGAGACACCGACACCCATTCCGCCCTGAATGATGACTGGCAAGTCACCCTCAGCGCGCCAGCCGGTCACCGTCAATCCTTGGCCATGGCTCAGTGCGCGCAACGCCTGCTCGGAGCCTTCGGTGATGATCACTGACAGCCGAGGTCCGTCCTTCGATACCGCGAGGCTAGCCGACGACCTCAAGCCGTCCGCACGAGACCCCCGAGACGGGGTGCCGGCGAACTTTGCCCGCGCGGCTGGGCTCACACCTCCAACACGTAACCCCGACCGGCATGACCAGCGTGCTCTGGTGCCCCGACAACGAGTGACGTCTCCCAGAGGCCCAACGAGAAACCGAACTCGTCGCTAGGGGCGGTGTCCAAGCCCTTCAGCTCGGCCACCTGCTTCCAGCCTCCTGGCGTCTTCGTGAACATGTACACCCGGCCGGCACCGGATGCATGGCCGGTGGCACCTACGACGATCCCGACGCTCGCGATCGCCACCGAGATGCCGAAGCCGTCGACGGGGGCCGTGTCCGAGCCCTTCAGCTCGGCGGTCTGCTTCCAGCCGCTGGCCCTGGTGAACACATAAGCCCTGCCGGCGCTCTTGGCGTGAAGGAATGCGCCCACGACGGCGGTGGTACCCGAAATCCCCACCGACCAACCGAAGTGATCACCAGCGATGGTATCGAGTCCCTGCAGCTTGGCAGCCTGCTTCCATGCGGAGCCAGTCTTGGCGAAGACATACGCCCGACCGCCTGCAGCGGCGCGGTTGGTCGCACCCACCACGATCGTCGGACCCGAGATGGCCACGGAAGAGCCAAACTGGTCCCCCGGGAGGATGCCTGCGGACTTCAGTTCAGCGGTTTGGGTCCAGCCCTTTGGCGTCTCGGTGAACACGTAGGCCCGTCCTGCGTCCTTGGCATGACCGTAAGCCCCTGCCACGATGTTCTCGCCCGAGATGGCCACCGACCAACCGAAGTAGTCGCCCGCGACGGTGTCCGAACCCTTCAGCTCGGCGGTCTGCTTCCAGCCGCCCGGCGTCTTTGCGAACACGTACGCCCGGCCGGCGTGACCGGCGTGGCCCCCCGCCCCGACAACAGCAGTGGTGCCCGAGACCGACACGGAGGAGCCGAACTGGTCACCTGCGACGGTGTCGGAGCCCTGCAGTTCCGCCATCTCCTTCCACCCGGACCCCGTCGTCGCGAACACGTAGGCCCTGCCGGCGCTCTTGGCATGGTCGTAGGCGCCCACGATGATCGTGGAGCCCGAGATCGCGATCGAATTGCCGAGACTGTCGCCCACGACGGTGTCCGAGCCCTTCAGTTCCGCCAGCTGCTTTCCGATCGGCGTCGAAGTCCGCGGGCTCGCCGCGACCACGGAGGCGTTGCACGCCAGAAGGGGCAGGACGATCGCTCCTGCCGCGACGAGAGTGGCTAACCGGGACGTGCGCATGTGACCCCTTCGATGATCTTTGACGCTTAGAAAGTTCGACGACATCTTTGTCAGCCCGTAGGCCCCTTGCAACCTCGCCCGGCGTCTCCCGCGACACCTCCGGTCGGCGCCGGGCAGCGGACGCACGCCCAGGGCCAGGAGCGGACTCCGCCCCGAAGAACCGTCTAGGCGAGATCGCCGTCCTCGCAAGGGCTCAGAAAGTCGAGGATGATGCCGCTACATGCGGCTGCTCAGCGCCTCGTGCACGGCGGACGCAACCTTATTGGTCCCGACAACGCGCGCGTCGCCATCGAGGCCGTCACCCGGGGCGCAGTTCACAGTCCGGGAACCCCAGCTGGAACCCGTCTCCAAGACACGGCCTGAACTCAGCCGAGCGCCGGTGCGACCTCCTCCCTAAGCAGCCGCAGCTGCGTCCTGTCGAAGGGGGGGCCGAAACCGATCACGCAATGGGAGATGCCGACGTCTGCATAACGTCGGATCTGGTCGGTGACCTCGCGCGGTGTGCCAAGAAGCCAGTGACCTCGTTGGCCTTCGATGTCCTGGCCATGGCTCGCGGCGGTCCGTGACGCCAGGTCCTCGGCTTCCTCATGGGTTCGTGCCAAGGCGATCAGCGGGTGCACCGATAGCTCTATCTCGCCGAAGTCCCTCCCCACTTCCTCGCAGCATCCCTCGAGCACAGCAGCTCGATCGGCGCACCTTGCCGGCGAGCCCTGCATGTTCCAGATCGTCGCGTACCGGGCTGCCAGTCGAAGGGTACCGAGGCCCGACCCGCCGATCGTGATCGGAGGATGCGGCTTCTGTAAAGGTTTCGGCTCACAAGGTGCGTCCTCCACCTTGTAGTAGTTGCCCGTGAACGTCGTGCGGTGCTCACTCCAGAGGGACGTGACGATCTGGAGCGCCTCATCGAGACGGCCGTAACGCTCGGCGAGGGAAGGAAACGGCAATCCATAAGCTCGGAACTCCCTTTCCGCCCACGCGGCTCCCAGGGAGAACTCCAGCCTTCCGCCACTGATGTGGTCGACCAGGGCGGCGCTCTTCGCCAGTGTCGCCGGGTCGCGGTAGAGGACACCGCTCACGAGAATCCCGATTCGAATACGAGCGGTGAGGGTCGCCATCGCCGCGAGGGTCGTCAGAGCATCGAAACAGTTGCCGTCGTCCGGCCCCGAGAAGGGCAGCAAGTGGTCGCACGTCCAAACCGAGTCGAAGCCCAGCTCCTCGACCGACCGCAGCGCCTCGGCGTAGTCCTGCCAACTCGTGCGCTGAGCTTGAAGCTGCACGCCGAGATGCAGCCGTCGTCCTCTTACCTCCATGAAGAACCTCCCTTTCGCCCGCCGCACCCGGCAGCCCTGCTCCTTGGCGGCGCCTCGCCCGAGGGCCGATCCTAAACCGGCCCGGAGACAGGCAACCGTTACACGCGCTGCTCAACGATCGATCAACGTTGGAGCAAGAGCACGACCACGGCACGAAAGCGGCCTGAACCGAGCGGTTGCCGAGGTCCCGGGGGAACATGTGCCAAGGGGCCTCAGGCGTCAACTGGCGCTCGCCGATCCTGGTCAGCTTGTGCGACTGCTGAGGGAACTGAGGGCGGCAGGAGGGACGCAATGGCGCAGTACCCAGGCTGCCCGCCCTGAGTCCGGCTGCCCGCCCTGAGTCCGACAGCTTCCGTTCAGCGATGTCCTAATGCAAGAGTTCACCCAGGTGTCGGCTCGTGGCCACCTGGCGTTCATATCTCTTGCTTACCATCGTCCTTGCTCCGGCGGACGCGCGAGACCGGCCACCCGGATGGAAGATTGGGTGGCCCTGCCCCACCAGGTGATGCGTTGGTCGCAAAGGGCCAACAATCCGGAGAGGAGCACGAAATGGGCTACGGGATTGTTTGTTACTTCCAAGACGACACCACGGAGCAGTACAAGGCGCCTGTCGCTGTTCCTGCCAGCGATGGCAGCTTGCCAGATGGTCAGTTGTTTCACGCGGCTGGGCCGTCAGCTGACGGCTCCGCGACGCCACCGCAGGAGACGACGTTCGAGGTCCACCGCCAAGTGATCTTCTGACCCGACCGGAAAGTAGGATCGGCATGGTCCTGTCCTAAGTGGGGCAGACCGAAAAGGGGGGAATCAAAGTGCCTACCTACGTGCACCTTCTCAACTGGACCGATCAAGGGATCAAGAACTTCCGTCAGACCACCGAGCGCGCCCGAGACTTCACGAAGCTCGTAGAAGCGAGCGGTGGCAAGGTCCGCGAGCTGGTCTGGACTGTTGGCGAGTACGACCTGGTCACAGTCAGCGAGTACCCAGATGAGGAGTCTGCCACGGCGGCGCTCCTGCAGGTGGGGTCCGCTGGAAACATCCGTTCCAACACCTTGCGGGCATTTTCGGCTCCGGAGATGGAAGGCATCATCGCTAGAACGAGATGAGGCTCACCCGGAGTCGGGGCGCCGCTGCCTCCGCGGGTGGCGGCGCTGTCGCGTTGGGCGTGTCTCAAGTGGCGGGTTCAGTCGTGAGCGCGCGCTCGCGATCCACGGTCAGCTCGTGCGGGCAACTTGAGCGGCGCATGAAAAGCGAGAAGCTGTCCTGACCGAGTACCAGCATCGTCGGAGTGGCGGCTCGTAAAGACAAAGTCGTGGGGCAGACGAGCAGGGAAGTTGCCAAGCGAGGTTGGCGGAGACAGGTAGAACCCCTGCCCGTAGCGAATGCCCAGTTCACATATCCTGTCCAGCTCGGCCTTTGTCTCGATGCCTTCGGCGACGATCTCGGCTCCGAGACCTGCCGCGAAGCTCACCAGAGCGGTGGCAAGGGTGATGCGAACCGGGTCTCGGTCAATGCCAGAAGTGAGTTCCCTGTCCAGCTTGATGATGTTCGGGGCGAGCTTCAGTATGTGGGCAAGGCTCGCGAAGCCTGCACCGGTGTCGTCGATGGCCAGGCGCACGCCCATCGGGTAGAGACGCTCAAGGGCAGCCGACAACCTCGGGTAGTCGTGAACCTTGGCCTCTTCGGTCAGCTCGATGACGATACGTCTTGCATCGCAGTCCGCCAGGAGCTGGCGGAGTTCCTCGGAGACTATTGCCTCAGGGCCTGCGTTCACACACAAGTCGATTTGCGTCGGAAGCTCATCCAGGCAGCTCAGGGCGTGCATGACCGAGGCGACTTCCAGCTCGACGCCGACGCCCATTTCGTGTGCCTCGGCGAACCAGACGTCAGGCGACCGCGTCGGTCGTCCTGAGAAGCGAGCGAGCGCTTCCACTGCGAAGCACCCGCCGCTTGTTAGGTCATAGATCGGTTGGAAGACATGGGAGAGGCCGCGGCCTCTCAGGAAACGGTCGATCCAAGTCCTGCTCTCGACGCGTCTCATCGTTCCGGGCTCCAGGACGTTGGCGACAAAGCGGTCCTCGGCCTCCCGGTCGTGTTCTTCCGCCACCCTCTTGCCTGAGGTGTGCCGGTGATCACAGGAGAGCAACGCTTCGGTGACGCTCGACAGGTCGAAGGCAACTGCAATTACGACACTTATGAACTCGCCGAGGCTGGCGACCGTCGCCACATCGCGGTCGTTGAAGGCCCGCCGCCGTAGCGACGCGACGCAGAGAGCGCCGACAGTCTGGTCTCCGCGCCACAGCGGGACGCACACGACGGACTTAATGCCTGTCGTCCGAGTGAAGTCGGCGTCAACAAGGGGATCGTACTCGGCGTCATCGGAGTGGACCGTCTCGCCCGTTTGATATGCGAGGCCTGCGAGGCTTCCTTCGACTGGCAAGCGCTTGCCAACATGCTCCTCGATGCGGCCCGAGCCGCACTCGATGGTCAGCCAAGCTGGATCCTGAACGAAGCCGATGAGGACACCGTCAACGTCGTGCAAGAGATTCATCGCCTCGTCGGCGACCCTCTTCATCAGCACAAGGGGATCGGCCGAATGTCTGATTGCCTCTTCGAGACCCTTGCGATCCGCCACCCAAGAACCGCCTTAGAACGCCTTCGAGGGCCGTCGGAGTTGCGCGCTTGACGGCAAATAGCTCGGCACGAGACCTTTTCTCGCTTCCTCGTTATCGGCAAAGGTCTGCCAAGGCTTGAGGCATTTGCTCTTCCTGGGCGATCGGCAACAGGACGTGCAGGAGAGAGATGCACGCCTCTCGGTCCCAGACGGCAGCTGCAACTGTCCCGCGCCCTCGTGTTGCCGTGGACGCTCTAGACGAGTACCTGCGTCCACGCGGCTGGTCTGGGTGATCTTGTGTCTTGAGTCCCTGAAGGGAACCGGTGCGGCTCCCAAGTTGGCGTCGCGACTGGACCCCACTGGGTCGGCGGCTGGACGCGCTCCCCCCTCACGATCTTCGGCACGCGACCGTAGCCCTCTGGATCGCAGCCGGGGCCTCGC